>Ga0180218_1000708_pt1 | contig 26495 bp, 24 predicted proteins | sample eDN3rd37CKraftBY_FD_151334 | JGI IMG/M metagenome (GOLD analysis project Ga0180218, IMG submission 151334) | Enriched backyard soil microbial communities from Emeryville, California, USA - eDNA 3rd pass 37_C Kraft BY (version 2) (version 2) | ecosystem: Environmental > Terrestrial > Soil >...
CGGCGATCTGGTCCCGATACATCCGGACCGCACGCTCCTGGGTCTCGGCGTCGTACTTCCTCGGTGCAGGCATACCAGCATTCTCCTTGCTAGATCAGGAGCCTCCACCTCACCCAGGACGATTCAGACGAGCCGTCGAACATCTCCGGGCATTGGCCGCGCATCACGGCCTGCTACCCGAACGGGATCCGCACCTTGCCCGGTTCGAGCGGTGGCTCGGCACTGTCCTGGTCCGCCGCGGCGAGCAGCTCGGCCACCACCAACTGACCTCATTCGCCCGGTGGCATCATCTGCGGCGGGTCCGTCGACTTCCCGCTCACAGAACTGCCGCCGCAGTTCGCTCAGCGAAACAGGAAATCACCTTTGCAGCAGCCTTTCTCGACTACCTGAGCAGTCAGAACGTCGATCTCGACAACGTGAGCCAACGACACATCGACAGCTGGCTGGCTCCGGGCCCGACCACTCGCTACCTCGCCCGCACCTTCGTCGTCTGGGCCGTACGGAACCGGCATCTTCCCCGCGCGATCGAGTTCCCGCATCGCCGGGCACAAACGCAACCCACCATGGATGACCAGCAGCGTCTCGAGCTGATCCGTCGCTGTCTCCACGACGACCGCATCGCCCTCAACACCCGCGTCGCGGGGATTCTTCTACTCGTCTACGCGCAACCCTTGGTCCGCATCGCCGCCCTACGATGCGACGACGTGGTCGTCGATCCCGACACCGGACTGACCCTCATCAGACTCGGTGAACCCGCCATGCCCGTACCCGAGCCGTTCGCGAGCGTGCTTCACCAGCAACGGAACAACAGGTTCAATCTCAACACCGGCACCACCGACAGTCCCTGGCTGTTTCCGAGCACCCGAGCCGGTCAGCACCTCCGCCCCGGCACCATCTTGGACAAGCTGCACGCCCTAGGAATCGACCGGAAGGCAGCACGCGTCGTCGCTCTCGAACATCTGGTCACCCGAACGCCACCAGCCGTGGTGGCCACCATGCTCGGATACAGCTACCAGGTCACCGAACGATACGCCGCCAAAGCGGGCGAGAACTACGCCGGATATCCGACCCTGCTCGGCGAATAACCCATCGATCGACGAACGAAAACCGGACGTAGGAAAACTGGAGGGCACCAGTAGACCACGATTCGGGTCCTGCTCTCATCCCCGCGGATCGAAACCCGAGGGCCTGCGGCCAGCGCTACACGCCACCCCGATCCCTGCACCGGCGATCGCCGGGCGCCTACAGCCCTCGGCGCGCCCAGACCAGCAGACCTTGTCGGCTTGACCCCGAACTTGAACGACGCGTGGAACCGGCGGCGGGACACTCCAGGCGGCTACGACACCGAGCTGTCGTCTCGGTCAGGCCACAACGAGTCGCAGGGATCGTCGCCGATTTGCCGGCGCATGCCGACCCGAACCTGCAGCTCGGTCTTCTCAATTCGATCGTGATGGATAACCGGTATTATCCATCAATTGTGTTGTGCAGGAAGTGGTTCCAGGGGAAGGTCGGGCCGTGACCCAACATCCAACCGCGTAGTCCCTGCCGGAACCCGCATGCAGTGCGCGCAGTGCACGCAGTGCACGCCCTGCGCGGCTCTCGCTCTCGCCGCCCCCGGCCGCCGTCCTCTGTGATGCTGGTTCGGGTGCCTGCGACGCTGGCCTTGACGAAGCTCTGCCCGTCGCAGGGCTCGTCGCGATGTCAGGCCACAGGCATGCGAGCAGATGGCGTTCGTAGGGTATGCCACTATGCTACCCATACCAGGAGTTACTGCTTCTGCGTAAAGCCTCCATCGATTGACAAGACAGTTCCCGTTGTAAAACTCGAGTCCTCACTGAGGAGGAACGCCGCTGTCTTGGCAATCTCCTCCGGGGTTCCCAGACGTCCGAGGGGTACGGCCTGTGCGTAGAGATCCTGCTGGTCAGCGCTCATCGACGTGATCATGGGCGTCGCCACTGTGCCTGGTGCGATCGCGTTCACACGGATGCTGTCCCGGACATACTCGATCGCAGCGTTTCGGGTAAGTCCGATGACCGCGTGCTTACTACCGACGTATGCAGGCATACCGGCGACCGCTTTCGTTCCCGCGCCGGAAGCTGTGTTGACGATCGACCCGCCGCCATGAGCGAGCATGTGGCTGATCTCCGCCTTCATGCACAAGAACACACCCTTGGCGTTCAGCGCGAATACCTTGTCGAAGGTTCCTTCATCCATCTCGTGGGTGAGCGTGTATGCCTGAGCCGTGCCGGCGTTGTTGAAGGCATATCGGATTGGACCCAGCTCTTGCACAGTCGTGTCTACCAACTGTTGGACGGACGCTTCGCTGGTGACATCGGCGCGGACGAAAATCGCCGTTCCCCCGCGTGCCGCAATCGCGTTCACTGCCTTCTCGCCGGCCACATCGTCGATGTCCGCGATCGCAACCCTGACGCCGCGTTCGGCGAGAAGCTGTGCGGTCGCAAGACCGATACCTGAGGCGCCCCCGGTTATCAGGGCTGCATCTTCCTTGAACTCCATGTGTTTCGTCCTTCCTTGAGTCACCTCGACCAGCGCTTCGCAGCCGGAGCGTGGCGTGGGATTCGAGATCGTGTCCAGCGTTGCCCCGCAATCATCGAGGCTGTCAGCGCAGACTTTCGAAGACCGCGGCGAGGCCCTGTCCGCCGCCGATGCACATCGTCTCCAGGCCGTAGCGGCCCTCGCGCCGGTCCAGCTCGCGCAGCAGGGTCGCCAGGATCCTGCCGCCGGTCGCGCCGACGGGATGCCCGATCGAGATGCCGGAACCGTTCGGGTTCAGCCGGGAGTCGGCGGGGTCGAGGTCCCACGACCGCAGGACGGCGAGAACCTGAGCGGCGAACGCCTCGTTGAGTTCGATCACGTCGAGGTCGGCGAGGGTGAGTCCGAGTTTGCCGAGCACCTTCGCGGTCGCGGGGACCGGCCCGGTGCCCATCGTCTGCGGGGGCACGCCCGCGACGGCCCAGCCGGCCAGCCGTGCCAGCGGGCGCAGCCCCAAGAGCCGCGGCCTTCTCGGGAGTGGTGACGATACACACCGCGGCGCCGTCGTTCTGGCCGCTCGCGTTGCCCGCGGTCACGTTCGACTCCGGGTCGATCTTCCCTCGGATCGGACGCAGCGCCGCCAGCGTCTCGAGCGTGGTGTCCGCATACGGATGCTCGTCGGTGTCGACCACGATCGGATCAGACTTGTCCTGCGGGACAAAGACTCCCACGATCTCTTGTGCGAAGGTTTCGTTCCTCTGGGCCGCCACGGCGCGCTGGTGCGATTGCACCGCCAGAGCATCCTGGTCGGCGCGGCTTATGGAGAATCCGGCGCGCAGGTTCTCGGTGGTCTCGATCATGCCACCCGGCACAGGGAAGTTCCTGCCGCCGGCGGTGACCCGCGCCCTCGCGAGCCGGTCGGCGAGCGCGACGGCCTCACCTTTGACACCCCAGCGCATCCCGGCGGCATAGAACTCTGCCTGGCTCATCGACTCGGCGCCGCCGGCGAGGACCAGGTCGGACGCGCCCGTCGCGACCTGCATGCACGCCTGCAGGCCCGATCCGCACCGGCGGTCCACCTGCAGGCCGGGGACCTCGACGCCGAGTCCCGCATCGAGCGCGGCGACGCGGCCGATCGCGGGGGCCTCGCCGCCGGGCGACGCCTGGCCGAGGATGACGTCGTCGATGTCGGCGCCGGTGATGCCGGTACGGGCGACGAGCTCGCTGATCACGGTGCTGGCGAGCGTCTCGGGCGCGATGTCCTGGAAGATGCCGCCGAAGCGACCCACCGGGGTGCGTAACGGCTCGCATATGGCGGCGTCGGTCATGAAGTCCCTCACTGTTCGTTCACTGGTTCTGCATGCGCACGAGGTCGAGGCTGATCACCTCGACGGGGGACGGCGCTACTCGGCGACAGCGACCAGTCGTCCGCGCACCTTCCCGGACCGGAGTTCGTTCAGCCCCTTCGGAATCTCGTCGAACGTGATGGTCTTGACGAGGATCTGGAGAAGATTGCGCGCCATGAGGTCGTAGACCGCGGCAGTGTCCTGCTTCTTGCCGCCGAGAGATCCGATCAACTGCACTTGCTTCGTCACCAGCGTCTGGGTGGGCAGAGTCATTTCGTTGTGCGCCATCCCCACCTGGACAACTCTGCCGGACGGGTTGACACTCGCGACCGCCGCCGTGGTTGTCCCTCGAGCACCTGCGAAATCGACAATGACGTCGAGTTCGAACCGAGCGAGATCCTCGGCGTTGTGGACAACGGCCTCTACACCCGCTGCGAGGCCGAGTTCATGCAGATCGTCGTCGATCTCGGCGGCATACACCTGCGCTTCAAGACCGACAGCTATCTTCACGCCTGTGAGCCCGAGCCCACCGAGCCCGATGATCCCGACCCGTGTGTCCTTGGTTACTCCTCCAACGGTGTGAACCGCGTGATAGGAGGTCATTCCCGCGTCCGTTCCCGCCGCGGCCTGTTCGAACGAGACGTTCTCCGGAATCGGCACGAGCTGATCGACCTTGCCGATGCACTTCTGCCCGAATCCGCCGTCTGCAACTATTCCCGGCGCATCCAGACCATCGCCTGCGATTCCCACGCGATCGCCCACTGCGAAGTCGTTGACACCTTCTCCGAGGGCGCAGATGGTTCCTGCGACTTCGTGGCCCAGGACGATCGGCATCTTCTCGAGCATCCAGGCCATGTCGCCGTCGATGAACCCGACGTCACTGTGGCACAGGCCTGCAGCTTTGATATCGACGAGGACTTGCCCCGGGCCCGGCTTCGGCTCAGGCACGTCCACGAGTTCGAGCGGCCTTTCCGGTGCGATCATGTGCCAGACGCGCATACGTGTGCTCCCCAGTCTTCGTGATGGTCTTGCGGGTGCCGGGGCGGCCTACCGGCCGTGGAACCGGGCATCCTGATTTGGGATGGGTGGAACCTCAGGCTGGATCGACAACCAGACGGGAGGGTGGGTCGACCGGCGTGACCAGCCGGCCCACCTCCTCGATGTGCCAGTTGACGGGCTGTGTCAGTACACAGGCGCGGCGACCTTGACCGGAACGAAGTTCGGGTATCCGGCGGAGGCTTCGGCATCACAGCGATCGGCATACTCCTTGAACCCCGCGTAGTAGACGTTGTAGACGCGGGGCTTGCCTTCGATGTTGGCACCGACCGCCCAGGAGTTCGCGTCCTTGCCGTAGGCCGTGAGGCCGGCCAGGGCAACTTCCTGCACGTGCTGGTTCCAATCCTCCTGGGCTGAACGAGTCGGCTGGAACGCATCGATTCCGCGAGCCTCGAAGTGTGCGATCGCATCCGCGATCCAGTTTCCGGCAGACTGTGCTCCAGGGGGAAGATTCGAGAACGGACTCTGCGGTCCCGCGACCATCAACATGTTCGGGAACCCGTGAACTCCCAGGCCGAGGAAGGTCTGGGGGCCTTCGGTGTTCCACCTGTCGGCCAGGCTCTCGTCGTTCAAGCCGCGGATGGTCCATGCGGGTGAAGGCACCGCTCACTGCGTCGAAACCGGTTGCCAATACGACGATGTCAAACTCGAACTCATCGCTCGAGGTCGCGATTCCGGTGGCCGTGTAGCGCTCGATCGGCGTCTCTCGGATATCGACGAGCCGGACATTGTCCCGGTTGAACATCTCGAGATAGCCATCTGACGCTGGTGGGCGCTTCGCCCCGTACGGGTGGTCAGGGATCAGCTTTTCGGCGATTGCCGGGTCCTTTACGGCCTCGCGGACCTTGCGGCCGGCGAACTCACAAAGGATGTCGTTCGCTTCCTTCGAGACAAGGACGTCGTCGAATGCTTGGAAGAGCATCGAGAAGCCGCCCTGCCCCCAGCATTCTTCGAAGATGCGTTCGCGTTCGGCATCGGAGACATCGAAGATGCTGCGTCCGGTTGCCTCCCACGGCCAGCCTGCCGGATGCTGGCGCACCTTCGACCACACCTCGTCAAAGTTCTCGAGGAGCTGTTCATGTTCGGCGTCGGTCACCGGCCGGTGGCCCGTCGGAGGGCACCAGTTCGGCGTGCGCTGAAAGACAGTCAGTTCGCTGACTTGATCGACGATCGCCGGGGCGACCTGGACGCCGCTCGATCCGGTCCCGATCACCGCGACCTTCTTGTCGGTGAAGTCAACGCCTTCCTCGGGCCACCGCGAGGTGTGCACAACTTGTCCGGTGAAGTCCTCGAATCCCGGGGTCGACGGGATGAGCGGTGCCGAAACCAACCCCAGTCCGGTGACGAAATACTTAGCGGTCGCTGTTTCGCCTGTATCGGTCACGAAGTCCCAGCGGTTGGTGGCCTCGTTGTACCGTGCGCTCTTGACGACGGTGTCGAACGAGTAGTGGCGACGGAGGTCGAAGTGGTCCGCGAAGGTGTTCAGGTAGTCGAGCACCTCCGGCTGCAGCGGGTGGATGTCGCTGTATCGCCATCCGGCTGCGAACTCCTTGTCGAACGAGAACTGGAATGTCTCGTGAAGCGAGTCCGTGCGGGCGCCAGGGTAACGGTTCCAGGTCCACACCCCACCGACACCGCTGCCGGCTTCGAAGGCGCGGACCGAGTGTCCGGCGGTCGAAAGCCTGTAGGTGGCGTACAGGCCGGAGAAGCCCGCGCCGATGACGACGACGTCGTACTCGGTCTGGTTCATGTCTGCGGTCATCTTCGATTCCTTATTTTCCGTCAAACGGTAGTTTGATAAAGATATGTGAAGCACGCCATACCGTCAATGCCCTGCCTGACGGTGGCGGCGAACTCTGTCAGTCCAGGAGTTCCACAACCATGGCCATGCCCTGGCCGCCGGCAACGCACATCGCTTGAAGGCCGTAACGCCCTCCACGGGAACGTAACCCGCGAATCATGGTTCCGGTAATGCGGGCCCCGGACATGCCGAACGGGTGCCCGAGCGCGATGGCGCCGCCGAATGGGTTGACCTTCTCGAGTGGCACTCCGAGATCGCGATAGGTAGGTATCACCATCGCTGCGAAGGCTTCGTTGATCTCGACAACGTCGAGGTCGGCGACCCCGAGGTTTGCCCGCCGCAACGCGCGTCGTGCGGCACCGATGGTGGCTATCCCCATGATCTCGGGCGACACCGCGTGCACGGCGGTGCTGACGATGCGTGCCTTGTACGGCGAGTCCACACCTTTCGCGGTCCGGTCGTCGACGATGGTCAGGCCCGCTACCCCGTCGCTGAGTGGGCAGGAGTTGCCGGCGGTGACCCGGCCCCCCTCGCGGAACACCGGCGCGAGACCCGCCAGTTTGGACACTGTGGAGCCGGTGCGGGGACTTTCGTCACGGTCGAATACCGACCCATTTGGATGCTCGATGGGAACGATCTCGCCCTCCCAGAACCCCGATGCCTGTGCGGAAACCGCCAACTCCTGGCTGCGTACCGCATAGTCGTCCATCTCCGCTCGGCTCACTCGATGAACGTCTGCAACGTTCTCGGCAGTGACTCCCATCCCCATGAATACGTCGGGTACGCCGCCACGCTCGCGTGGGTCGACCCAAGGGTCGGTAGGCGTCAGGCCACGGAACATCGGGTGCCGCTCATCCTCGGTCGGATCCGGGCCACGTGAGCCGATCCGAGATACCGACTCCAGCCCCATCGACAGGTACACCGAGCCGTCACCGCTGCGAATCGCTTGGTGCGCCATACGGGTGGTCTGCATGCTCGACGTGCAGTACCTGTTCACCGTGGTTCCGGGGACATTATCGAGTCCGAGCATCACCGGGACGACGCGTGCCAGGTTGCCGCCCTGCTCCCCTGCGGCCAGGCTGCAACCCAACAGATAGTCGTCCACACTGGGTGGAGAGATCGTCGGCGTCGATGCGAGAAGTGCCCGGGTAACCTCGGCGAGGAGGTCGTCGGGTCGATGCGGGACGAGCGAACCCTTGAACGCACGCCCGATCGGCGTGCGCCGACTCGCGACGATGACGGCGTCAGCCATGGCTGCGCTGGAGCGACTCGACTACTCGGCGTGCGCTGAGGAACTTGCGGAAGGGGAAATGCAGGCCCGCTTCCCATGTGAACCCCAATCCGCCGTGTACCTGGACCGCGATCTCGGCAGCATCGATGCAGCGATCCACCGCGAACACCGCCGACCGAAAGGCTTCGTCGGGGCGCTGGGACCCCCAGATCAGCGAGGTCTCGGAGGATTCGACAGCCACAGCCGCGTTCGCGAGCTTGTGCTTGACGGCCTGGAAGGATCCGACCGGGCGGCCGAATTGCGTGCGCTGCTTGGCGAACTCGATCGAGTCTGCCAGCAGTCGTTCTGCACCGCCGAGCGACTCTGCGGCGAACACGAGGGCGATCTCGCGCGCAGCCTCAACGGTCATGGTGGTGGCCACCACCTCCGCCGACCGGATTCCTCGACCGACCAGGTCTAGACCGTCGTTGCTGCCGTCGCCTGCAGGGACGAGCTCTCCCCCCTCGACTCCCAAGGCGGTCACGATCGAGATACCGGCAAGTTGCCCGAACGGGATGAGCGTCTCGTCACCCAACGGCAGGGCGAAGGTCACCGGCCCGACCGCCGCCCGAGCATCCGGGGACAGTCGCTTGGACAGAAGGGTGGGCAGCAGAGGCTGGGGAATGCACCCGTAGCCCCATTCACGCGCGATCTCGACGAGGTCTCTCGTGGTCGCCCCGTCGCCGTCCTCGACGACGCCCGCCAGATCCCATCCGGCGCCGGTGATCGCGTCCCAGGAAATGGGCGGGCGGGACTCCTCGGCGTACGTCGCGATGGGCGCCTGAGCCGTTGCACGCCGGACGAGATCGCGAAGCCCCTGGGCGCCGGTCTGACCGAAGTCGCTCGGCATCGTGGTCATCGTGTACTGCACCGTTGCCTCCTGCTGCGGGCTGCTCATCGGGGAAGGCCCAACACTCGTTCGGACAGAATGTTGCGTTGGATCTCGCTGGAGCCGCCGTAGATGGTGACCGCACGTGATTCGAGGTACTGGTACGTCCAGTAGCGGTGATCTGCGACGGGAGCGTGGACCACCCCCAGACGGGTGACGTCCTGCCACAGCTCGCTCCACATGAGTTTCAGAACGGCCCCGGCTCTGGCCAGGCGGACCTCGTCACCCGCGGTGTCGAGGTCGGCGATCTTCGCCAGCTGCCAGCGGACCAGCTCGGTGCGAATGTCGAGGTCCCGCAACTGGTCCGCGTAACGCGGGTCATCACCCAGCACGGCCAGTAGGGCGTCGACGTCGGAGCGGATTTCGACGTAACGGGCTGCGGTTTCGATCCCGCCGCGCTCGTCTCCGAGTACGCGCATGGCCACGCCCCAGCCGTCACCGTCGTCGCCGACTCGGTCGCTGTCTGCGACGAAGACGTTGTCGAAGCGTGTCTCGGCGAAGTGCACGGCGCCGGAGATTTGGCGGATGTCGCTGATGGAGACGCCTGGTGCCTGCATGTCCACCAATAGCATCGACAGGTTGCGATACCGCCCCGCCTCGGGCTGTGTCTGGGCGAGCACGAAGCATCGGCGGGCGTGCTGCGCAAACGAGGTCCAGGTCTTGGTGCCGGTGAGCAGGTAGCCGCCCTCGACGCGCCGGGCTCGGGTTTGGATGTTCGCCATGTCCGAGCCGGCTTCGGGCTCGGAGAATCCCTGGCACCAGACCTCGGTGCCGTTCATGATGGGCGGGATGTAGGTGGCGCGCTGATGCTCGCTGCCACTCTTGATCAGCATCGGTGTGACGAGCGACTTGCCTACTCGGGCGAGACCGTCCGGCACCTGGGCGCTGCCGGCGAGGACGTGGAAGATGATCTCCTCGGCCAGCCCGAGGCCCTGACCTCCGTACTCCTTGGGGATGGACAGGCCCGAATAGCCACCCTCCCAGAGAATGAAGTCCCACTCGCGGCGGAGTTCGTCCATCTCGGGGCTCGTCAGCGAGCCGCGGTCGTTCTTCCATCGCTCAGGTACCGCGGACGCGAGCCATTGCTCGGCCTTCGCGGCGAACTGCTCGATGTCGCGTCCAGTGTCAAGCGTCTGAACAGTCATATGTTTTCCACCAAACGATAGTTTGAGATTGATAGCGTGCTTGCACGGATTCCGACTCCCGCGCCTACAGGATTGCCAATGCGTTGGCAGGAGAGCTGACTGCCCCGTGCACCGGCAGCGGCGCGGCGGTGAACAAGAACTCCCATCGTCCAGCATCGCTGCAGGCCGTCGCGAGCTCGTCGAGGCGCAGTAGCTCCATCAGCGACAAGCCCAGGGCGGGAAGCAGCCGCCTGTGTAGTGACCCGGCATCCCGCGAGCCGGGGGCGTCCTCGACGGCGGGGTTGTCGGCGCCCAACAACGCGACCCCTGTGTCCCACAGGAAACGCGCAGTCGCTTCGCCGGCGTGCAGACCGTTCCACGCGGTGACCGGTTGGTCAGTGGTCCGTCCCCGGTATGCCTCGAGCCAGCCTGTGCGGACGAGGACGATGTCGCCGCGTTCCAAACACACGCCCTGTTCCCGTGCGACGGTGTCGAGCTCGCTGGGGAGAATCGGAGATCCAGCCAGCGGATCGTCCACTTGGCCACGCGCTTGCCGGGAGCGGTGCACGTCGAGCAGCACTCCTCGTCCGGAGATGGCGCGTTCAGCCCAGTGGTGCATCCCGAGTCGCTCGCGAGCCTCGCCGATGTCGACATGTCCACCGTAGAAACCGAATTCCCGTGCGCGCACGTGCGCGAGCCCGTCGATCTGCGAGTACGCCTGGGGATTGAGCCGATCGAAGACGTCCTCGAGTTCGTTGCGGCCTACTTCAACAACGGAGTGAGTAAGGGCGTCGCGCCCGAACAGGGGTTGCTCGAAGGTGGCGATCGGCTCGCTGAGCGCGAACACGCGTCCTTCAGAGACGGTGGCGGCGGCGCGCTGTACCTGAGCGGGGCCGATGAAGGTCAGGGTGCCGGCATCGTGCGGAAGCAGGCCCCACGAATGCCGCACCCCGAGATCGGCGAGCTGCGGCAGCTCGTCGTACGAAGGAAGAGTTTTCCCAGTCATCGAGCGCTCCGGACACTGCCGAACTCGGCTTCGAAGTCGGCGTTGAACTCCGAGATCGCCGCCTTGAGCCCGACCTCCTTGATTCGCGTCTGGACGTGCCGAACCTCGGGGGTCAGATGCAGCAGCGCATCGGTTTCGGCGCCCATACGTGCGTAGGTCAGCAGCCCTTCCATCTCGACCGCACGATTGACCGCCTCCTTCTTCATCCGCAGGAGCGGTCCGGGAGTTCGTGCAATCGAATGAGCGGTGCGACGAACGAAGGTGTGCAGCTCGGACGCGGGCACTGCTTCGGCAGCCCATCCCCATTCGACAGCCGTCGATCCGGTGATGCGTCGCCCCGCGTCCATCGACATCAGCTTCGCGCGCTGACCGCCGACCCGATGCACCCACAGCGGGGAGAGGTAGCCGCCACCGAGGGCGAGTGCCGGCGAGGTCATGATGTTCGCGTCCTCGGCGACGATCGTGATGTCACACATCGAGGCCAACTGAGCCCCTCCGGCGACGCAGTGGCCGTGTACTGCCGCGATGACGGGCTGGGGGTGGCGCCAGATGCGGGTGAACAGTTCGATGTTGCCCAGCAGCCGGTCCCGATCTTGGACGGGTGTGCGTTCGGCGGCGTAGCCGACCTCCGCCGAATCGGGTGCGATGTCGTAGCCGACGCAGAAGGCGCGACCGGCTCCACGGATCACGACCACCCTGGCATCGGTGGTGACGGTCGCATCGAGCGCCTCGCCGAGCTGTGTGAGCAGGTCGTCGCTGAGAGCGTTGAGTCGGTCGGGACGGTTGAGGGTCAGCCAGGTGACGGGGCCGTCGTGCTCGACGTGGATCAGATCGCCGGGTCCGGTCATCGTGCGCTCCTCGAGGTGCTGACACTGAACTGCGGAGTCGAGACGGAGAAGGACTTGCTCGTTCCGGGATCGTCGAGCAGGTCGATTACCGATTTGACGATGTTGTTGGTGCTGCGACGGCGATCGACTCTCAGCGGACCTTTGGCCAGCATCGAGTCCACCTCCTCGTCGGACATCATGAAGCGGATCAACAGTTCTTCGTCCGAGATTCCGGGGGCGAACTTCGATCGGATCTCCTTGAGCGACGGATTCGGCCGCTCCCAGTTCTGGAGTTGCTTGGCGCGCGGGTTCGACAGGATCTTGTCGAGGACGTCCGGTGCCACCGGGGCCGGAACCGGGCCGTAGTGACCGAGAACGTAGTGGATGACCTCGTCCGACACCATCGAGTAGGGATCGCCGGTGATGATGTTCAGCACGGCCTGCACCCCGACGAACTGCGAGAACGGGGTCGCCATGATCGGGGACCCGAGGTCCACGCGGACCTGCGGGATCGCTTCGAGGACCTCGGGGAACCGGTAACCCATTCCGTGGCGTTCGAGCTGGTTGATCAACGTTCCGGTCATACCCCCGGGCAGCTGGTGGTCGTACATGCGCGGGTCGTACTCGGCCGGCACACCGGTGGCGCGCCCGGCGTCGCGTGCGACCTGCTCGAAATGCGCAGCGACGGGACCGAACGTCGAGGTGTCGAGATTATGCGTGCGACCCATGTGCTCGACGATGGTGACCATCGCCTCCGTCGAGGGCAGTGACGGTCCGTTTGCCATGGGCCGAGACGCGGTGTGAAGCCGTGTGAACCCACTCTCGACACCGACGATGTAGTTGTGCTGGGCCAAGTTCGTGGTGTTGTGGCAATGCAGTTCGAGCGGAATACTTCCGGTGGCCTGACGGATCGCCGGCAACAGGGTCCGGGCACGCTCGGGCTTGAGCACACCGGCGGCATCCTCGAGGTAGACCGACTCGACTCCCGACCACGATGCCATCTGGGCGGCGCGGTCCGCGAAGTACGCATCGTCGTGGACGTCGGTGAGCCCGTACATGATCGCCGGAACGGGCTGTCCGCCTGCATCGTTGACGACCGAGACCATGTGCTTCATCAGGTCCATGTCGTACAGGCAGTCGTAGAGCCAGAAGCTGGTTGCCCCGTGCTTGATCAGGGTCTGAATCCACAGGTCCATGATCACCTGCGGGGTCGGTGCGAAGCCCACGCAACTCAGCGTCCGCAGCCCGGAGCGCAGCTCGTTTCCTTGCAGACCGGAGACGAGGAAGTCGAGCGTGGCCCACGGGTCGTCACCGTACTCACGCAGGAGAACGGTGAACATGCCGGCGCCGGTCAGGTCGATGGTGCGGTAGCCCGCGTCCTTGAGGTAGGGCAATGCGCCGGCAGCCTCGTAGGCACGCAGCCGCATCCCCCACAGGCTCTGTTGCCCGTCTCGCAGGCTCTGCTCGACGAAGTCGATGTTCATATTGGTCTCCTCGATGAGGTTTAGGGCGCGGTCCCGGCCGCAGGTGACGAGTCGGCGTCGGCTTCCCACTCGGGGAGGAAGACGTCCTCGAGCCACTTGGTCGTGACGGGAGCCTTCTCGAAGTCCGGATGCGCCAGGATCGCGTGATGGATCGCAGCGGTGGTCGACACTCCTTCGACTCGGATCTTGCTCAGCACCTGCCTCATTCGTGCGATCGCGTCCGCCCTCGTCGGTGCATGCACGATGACCTTGGCGATCAGCGAGTCGTACCAGGGTGAGATCGCGGCACCCGTGTGAGCGAAGGTGTCGATGCGCACACCCTCACCACTCGGCACGGTCCACTCGGTGATCGTGCCCGGTGTCGGGGTGAAGCCTCGCCTGCTGTCTTCTGCGTTGAGGCGGCACTCGATGGAGTGCCCTTCGATGGCGACGTCGTCTTGAGCGAAGGACAGGGGCAGGCCGCGAGCGATCCGCAGCTGCTCTCGGACGATGTCGATGCCGGTGACCGCCTCGGAGATCGGGTGCTCGACCTGAACGCGAGCGTTGACTTCGAGGAAGACGAAACGGTTCTTGTCGGCGTCGACGAGGAACTCCACAGTGCCGGCGCCCACGTAGTCGAGGCCCTTGCAGAGGTCGACAGCTGCCGTGCGGATCTCCTCGACAAGCTGGGCGGGGAGCCCGGCAGCCGGGGCTTCCTCGATGATTTTCTGGTAGCGCCGCTGGGTCGAGCAGTCACGTTCGCCGAGGTGACAGACGTTGCCGTGCGAGTCGGCGAGAATCTGCACCTCGACATGCCGTGCGCGTTCGACGTACGGCTCGAGGTAGACGGTGCCGTCGCCGAAAGCCCGCTCCGCTTCGACGCTCGAACGGATGTACCCAGCTTTCACCTCGCTTTCGGAACGCAGAATCGTCATGCCCCGTCCGCCGCCGCCGGCGGAGGCCTTCAGGAGCAAGGGGAAACCGAGTTCTCGAGCGGCGGTGATTGCTTCCTCGGCACTCGAGAGCCCTCCCGATCCTGCACCGGTCGGAATTCCGACTTCGTCGGCCACCGCCCGCGCACCGAGTTTGGATCCGGATCGGCGCATGATTGCCGCCGGTGGTCCGATGTAGACGATGCCGTTCTCCTCGCACGCGTCGACCAGTTCGGGGCGCTCGGACAGAAACCCGTATCCGGGATGCAGTGCATCGCAGCCGGTCGAGATCGCCGCCTGCACGACGCGGGGAATGTCGAGGTAACTCTGGGTGGCAGCAGCGGGGCCAATGACGACAACCTGGTCGGCCAGTCGTGCGGCGAGAGTGTCGGTGTCGGCCGCTGAGCATGCGAGGACACTCTCGATGCCTTCGTCGAAGCATGCACGAATGATGCGCACGGCGATCTCGCCGCGGTTGGCGACGAGAACGCGGCGGATGAGTTTCTCGGTCACCGGTCAGGCCTTCGGCTCGATGGTCACCAGCGGGGTACCGAACTCGACGGAACCGGAGTTCTCGACGTGGATGGCGGTCACGACACCGTCGACGCCGGCGGCGACGTTGTTCATCAACTTCATCATCTCGACAATGCCGATGGTGTCGCCGGCGGCGACCTCCTGACCGACCTCGACGAACGGCGCTGCTCCCGGGGACGACGCCCGCCAGAAGACTCCCACGCTCGGAGATTCGACGGTATGCGCCGACTCGGAGGGCGCAGCCGCAGCGCCGGGCGCCACCACCGCCGGTGGGGTGGTTGCCGGCGTCACCGCAGCGGCCGCGGGGACCGGGTCCGCTGCGGATGCGGTAACGACCGGCTTCGCCGTCTCCGCTGCGGGCGCCGCCCCGAGAGCCATCCCGTTGCGCGCGACCGCGATGCGCACATCCCCGATCACGACTTCGGCCTGATCGAACTCGGAATTCTGGAGGGTCGAGAGGATCAGCTTGATGTCAGCGGGTGAGACGTCCATTACAACTCTCTTTCAAACGTGCGTTTGGTGGAAATTAGTTTAGATGTGCCGACGCTCACACGCAACCATCTAGGCGTGAACGAAGGCCAAGGGCCGGATCGGCGAGCCGGTGCCGCCCTTGATTCTCAGCGGGGCAGCGACAAAGTGGAACCCGTCGTAGACCTTGTCCTGTGCCAGCTTCTCGAGCTGAACCGACTCCATGATCGGTACCCCGTGCTCGACGAGAAGATGCACGTGGACGTCGAGGGCGGGAACGGTCCACTCGGGCTTGTGTTCGAAGCTCGCGGTATCGGCCCCGACCGCACGGATACCGCGGCTGGTCAGCCATTCGGCGCCGGACAGACTCACCCCCGGTACCCCGACGCCTGTGCCGAGGTATCGCTCCGAGTCGGTCCAGTACCGCATCAGACCCGTACGGAACAGGACGATGGCGCCGGGACCGGGAGCAGCACGATCGGCGAACCAGCGTTCGAGTTCCTCGGCTCCGATGCCATCGTTGTGCGTCATCTCTCTGCCGAACAGCTCTTCGCCGTCCACCAGAAACCCCGGGCCCACCAGCGGCGCGATCTCTTCGACAGAACCGATGTCGACCCCGGCCGTCCAGCTCTGGTGATCGTCCACGTGGTCGCCCCCGAACACGAGTCCGTCCTTGGAGATGTGAGCCGGCGCGTCGACGTGGGTGCCGCCATGGCCGGGAATCGTCAGCAACTCCATCGCTGAGGAGATCCCACCCGGATAGTTGTGCTGCCCGTGCTTCTTGACCAGCGTGTAGGAGTACGGCGGGTGCGCCACGTGGTGGGTCATGCCGTGTTCGAGACGCACCGCGAGGTCGTAGACGCGGTTCGACGAGTCGGGCCAGGAGAAGTCGCCCTCCCAGGTGCCACCGCCCCAGTTGGCGCCGGTCACTGCCATATCGGTGTCCCTTTCGTTGGTGGTCACTTCACAGTCCGTTCAGCAGACGTTGGACGAGTGGTGGCAACGTGCCGTTCGATGAGTCGGCGAGTGCCGTATAGGCGATCGGATCCGACGAGTGGACCGCCGCGAGAGCCGACAGTTGCTCGTCTCCGGTCAGGCGGGAGAACGCCTTGACCGGACCTCCCAGGTGCCTCGGGAAGGCGAAACCTTCGGTCAACGCAAGGTCGATGTCACCGGTGCGTTCAGCTACCCCGCTGTCCAGTACAACTGCCGCGCCGGCGACCATCGCGCCGAGCACGCGATTGTGGATCTCTGCAACGTCGATCGATCGAGGGGGCACCCCGGCCTCCGCGCGGCATCGCTCGATGAGGCCGGTGACAGTCGGGTCTTCGACACCGCGCCGGGCACCGTCCGGATAGGCATACCATCCAGCGTTGGTCTTCTTGCCCAACCGCCCTGTCTCACACAGTCTGTCGGCGATGGCTACGTAGCGGAGTCTGGGATCTCGACTCGGTGCCAGCCTCTTTCGCCGCGACCACGCAATGTCCAGGCCCGACATGTCGGCGACAGCGAAGGGACCCATCGCCATGCCGAAGAGTTCCATGGCGCGATCGACCTCGGCGGGGCTGGCCCCGTCCTCGACGAGGAAGTCGGCCTGGGTGCGGTAGTCGGCGTAGACACGGTTGCCGATGAAGCCGTCGCCGATTCCGCTGGGTACGGCAACCTTGCCGAGTGCTGTTGCCAGGGCGCCGAGTGTGGCGCGGGTTTGTTCGCTGGTCGTGGTCGCCGGGATGACTTCCACGAGGTTGTTGCGTTGCGGCGGGTTGAAGAAGTGCAGTCCACCGAAGCGACTCGGGTCCGACAGCGCAGTGGCCATCTCGTTGATGTCCAGATACGACGTGTTGGTCGCGAGGATCGCATCCGGTCGGACGAGACCTTCCAGTTCTCGGAGGAGATCGTGCTTGACCTGCATGTCCTCGAAGACAGCCTCGATCACCAAGTCGCAGTCTGCGCAGATGTCCAGCGATGTGGAAGTCAGAATCGCGTCATCGGTGATCCGGGCCAGCGCGTCCGGATGTCCATCGACGACGACTGTTTCGTACCCTTTGTCTGCGAACAGTTGCGCCAGACCCGCTCCCATGGTTCCGGCGCCGATCACACCGACCCGTGTGATCGGCGTGGTGACCGCTTGCGATCGCAACGCCTTCGCGGCGCTCTGACGGGCGAAGAACAGATAGCGGAGACTGTTCGATTCGTCGGACACGCGGAGCTCGTCGAATCTCGCCCGTTCCGCGGTCAGGGCCTCCGAGGCAGACAAGGCGATCCCGTTGATGACGAGCTCACCAGCGAGGCGAACATTCGGCCGATGACGTCGAGGCAGCCGGCCCAGCAGTTCGTCTCGCCCATCGAAGGGAGCCTTCGCGCCGATGTCGACGAGTCGCCGCTTGTCGTCGACTGAACCCACGAGGGTGATCGCCCGCTCGAGCAGAGCGCTCTCGGCGACGATCTCGTCGACCAACCCGAGACTGCAGGCTTCGAAGGCGGTGACGCGGCGTCCGGTCGTCACCAAGTCGAAGGCCGCCTCGACACCGATCAGACGGGCGGACCGCACGGTCCCGCCGGCACCGGGCACGATGCCGAAGCCGACCTCGGGGAATCCGAGGTGGGCGTCCGGGGTAGCGATGCGGGTGTCGCAACCGAGCGCGAACTCGAGTCCACCGCCGAGTGTGAGCCCGCGCAGCGCCGCGACCACGGGGACGTCGAGTGCCTCTACGGCGGCAACCACCGCGGGGAGCTGCGGCTCGGTCAGCGGTCCGTCGAATTCCTTCAGGTCCGAGCCGGCGTAGAAGTGTTTGCCGGTGGTGGTGATCACGACTCCGGAGAGCTCCGGCCACGCTCCCACTGTGGTGATCGCATCGAGCAGGGCTTCCCGCTGCTTGGCGGTGCCGGCGTTGACGGGTGGGTGGTCGATGGAGACGACGGCAATGGTGTCGAGTCGCTCGATGGTCACAAGACTCAAAGGAAAATCCTCCAGAAGGTGGGCGTCGGCTGCGCCTACTGCGCGGTGTAGCCGCCGTCGACGGCGAAGTGGCTTCCGGTCACGAAGGCCGATTCGGGCGAGGCCAGGAAGCACACCGCGCCGCTGATCTCGCTGGCGTCCGCCAAGCGGTTGACCGGGTGTTTGGCAGCGAGCGCGGATTTGGCGTCCGCCGAGCGCTGAGAGATGGCGGTGTCGACGTAGCCGGGGGCGACGAGGTTGGCCCGGATACCTTCTGCCGCGTAGTCGACTGCGATCGCCTTCGTCATCCCCAGCAATCCGTGTTTGGCGGTGACGTAGTTGCTCGCTCCAGGCAACCCGACCAGCGATCCCACGGAGCCCATCATGACGATGGATGCGCGGGTGCCGTCGGCGCGCAGCGGGGCCTGCAGCATTGCTTTCAGCTCGGCGCGTGCGCAGTGGAAGGCACCGTCGAGATTGACGTCGAGCACTCGCCGCCACTCGTGGTCCTCGATCTCGTGCAGCCGCCGAGGTGTCGGCACTCCGACACCGGCGTTGTTGACCGCGACCGTCAGTTTGCCCCAGGTGTTCAGCGTTTCGTCCACGGTCGCCGCGACGGCAGCTGGATCGCTGACGTCGAGTGCGCGATACCGCGCTGCAGGGCCGATGGCTTCTGCCACAGCCTGCGCTGCGCCACCGTTGATATCCGTAACCATCACTCGCGCACCGCGACGAGCCAGCGCCGTCGCACAGTGCGCACCGATCCCGGCGCCGGCGCCGGTGACAATGACCACTTCGTTCGAGAGATTCGCCCAGTCCACACCGGTCATGCGTTTCGTCCGCCGTCCACCACCAACTCCGTTCCCGCAACAAAGCTTGACTCCTCGCCGAGGAGAAACAATGCTGCGCTGACTATTTCGTCGACCCTTGCCCGTCGCCCACCGTCGAGGACGGTGGGCTGAACAGCAACTGCGGTCTGCGCGGCAGACCGTCCCGCGGTTATCCGCTGCATCATCGGGCCTTCGATCGGCCCGGGCAGCAGTGCCGTGACGCGAATACCTCGGGTGGCCGCTTCGCGTGAGGCGACCCGCGTCAGCCCGAGAAGCGCGTGTTTCGATGCCACGTAAGGAGCCATGTCCGGAGCTCCGGCGATCGACGCCGTGCTGCCGGTCTGCACTATCCGCGCTCCGTCGCCGACGATGCGCAGCGCATGTTTGAGTACCGTCGCTGCGCCGGTGACGTTGACCGCGAGTACTTGTCCGAAAGCTGTGAGGTCCAGGTCGGCGATCGGCCCGATCGGGCCCTCGGTGCCGGCATTGTTGAAGACGAAGTCCAGCCGATCGCCTCCGAACTCGTACGCGGCCCGGACCGCTCGCGCCACCTGATCCTCCTTTAGGATGTCCACGTTCACTGCCTGCGCTCGGCTGCCCAGTTCGGCGGCGAGCGCCTCGAGGGCATCGCTGGGCAGGTCAGCCAGTGTCACGCGGGCACCGGCATCGACCAGTGCTCGGGCGACTGCGCTGCCGAGATGTCCGGCCGCGCCCGTGATCAGCCCTGCGGCCGAGGCAAAGGACGCGTTCGCGGTGCCAGGCATCAGGCGAGTCGAGCTCGGGCGAAGTCGCCGATCCTGGCGATGCTCGCCGCGGCCTGCTCGAGGAACGGGAAGAACGTCCAGATGTGGGTCATCCGATCCGGGAAGTCGGTCTCGACCTGCCCACCCGCTGCTCGCACCCCGTCGGCAAACCGGTTGACGTCGTCCCGCAAGACCTCAGTGTTACTCGCCATCAGGAGCAGCGGCGGCAGATCCTGCTTGTCGCCGTAGACGGGCGAGCAGTAGGGGTGCTCGTGCGGGTCGATATCTCCGATGTACACCTTGCCCATCTCGACGACCATGTTCTGGTCGATCAGAGGGTCCGTTCCGGCGTTCGTCTGCATCGACGCGCTCTCACCCGCGAGGTCGAGCAGAGGCGAGATGCCGATCCCGGCGGCCGGTGTCGGCAGACCGTTGTCGCGGATGGAGAGCAGCAACGCCATGGCCAGGCCGCCGCCGGCGGAGTCCCCGCTGATCACGATCTTGTCGGCGCCGAACTCCGCCAGTGCCCAGTCGTAGACCGCCCGGGCGTCCTCGACCGGAGCGGGGTAAAGGTGTTCGGGCGCAAGGCGGTAGTCGGGCACGAGCACGGCCGCGTCGGACGCGGCCGACACCCGGTAGGCAAATTCCCGATATGCCTGAGAGGAACCCTGTACATAGCCTCCGCTGTGGAAGTGGATGACGAGCCTGTCCTCCGACACGCCCGGAGCCGAGATGATCTTGCCGGGCACGCCGTTCGTCTCGACATCCTTGACGATGGCATCACCGGGCAGCGTGAACGCCCGCGCCATCGCCTCGAACCCTGCCCGCCAGTCGGCGATCGGTGCTCCTACCGGGGGGGTTGCCGCGACAAACATGGTCACGACCCGATCGAGATTTTCTTGGGTGTCAGCCATTTCATTCTCCTGGATGTTTGTTCGGAATGCGAAAAGTTACAGGGCTGCGACGAGGGGAACGGCGCAGCGGGACTGGAGGTCGGCCAGGGTCGCCGCTCCGCTGAGTTCGACCACGGTGAACCCCGTCCCGTTGGGTTCGAAGACCCCGTGATCGGTGTACACCCGATCAACGCATCCCTGTGCGGTGAGCGGGTAGGTGCAGTCGGCGACGAGCTTGCACTCTCCGGTCTTGGTGAACAGGTCCATGCACACGTACACGTTGCGGGCCCCGACCGCGAGATCCATCGCACCCCCGACGCCCGGGATGACATCGGTCGAAGTGGTTCGCCAGTTGGCGAGGTCCCCACGGGACCCGACCTGGTAGGCGCCGATGACGCAGTACTCGATGTGACCGCCTCGAATCATGGCGAAGGAGTCGGCGTGGTGGAAATAGGAGCAGCCGACCGACTCCGTCACGTAGAGTTTTCCGGCGTTGATGAGGTCTTCGTCGATCTGGTCGCCTACCGCAGCGGGGCCCATCCCCAGCATTCCGTTTTCGGTGTGGAACACGAGTTCGCGCCCCTCGGGCACGTGGTTCGCCACCATGGTCGGCATACCGATGCCCAGATTGACGTATGCGCCGTCGGGAATGTCGAGAGCGACACGGGCAGCTACTTCGTCGCGTGTCCAACGACTCATCGGGTCTCCTTTTCGGCAGCGGCCGCCTCATCGAGCACGAGGAGCCGGTCGATGTAGATCCCGGGGGTCACAATCGTCTCCGGGTTCATCGCGTTGGGATCGAGCAGGTGCGCCACCTCGGCGATGGTCACCTCGGCCGCGGCGGCCATCAGCGGTCCGAAGTTGCGGCCGGTCTTCCGGTAGGTGAGGTTGCCGTAGCGGTCTCCGGTGTCGGCTCGAACGAGCGCGAAATCCGCGTACAAGGGTGTTTCGAGCACGCACGGGATTCCGTCGATCACTTTCGTCTCCTTTCCCGCGGCAAGCTCGGTTCCGTACCCGGTGGGAGTGAAGAAGCCCTTGATGCCTGCTCCCCCAGCCCGGATTCGTTCGGCGAGAGTGCCCTGCGGCACCAGTTCGAGTTCGATCTCCCCCGCTCGGTAGAGATCGTCGAACACGGTCGACCCGATCGCCTTCGGGAAGGAGCAGATGACCTTCCGGACTCGCTTCGCCGCGAACAGGTCCGATATTGCTCGGCCGCCTGCGCCGGCATTGTTGTTGATGATCGTCAGATCACCCACGCCGCTGGTCAGCACCGCGTCGATCAGCTCCGACGGCTGACCCGGCGGCCCGAAACCGCTCACCATAAGGGTCGCCCCGTCGCCGATCCCGGCGATTGCCTCTCGCCCGGAAGTGACGACCTTGTTTACGCCCACGTCGAAGCCTCCTAATTTCCATCAACCGGTCGGTAGAATATCGCACACTGTGAGCTACGTCTACCAACCCTGCGGGAGTGCACTGGAACACCCGGGGAAGACGAGGTAAGCCCTGCGCCTCCATGGGGGCGCAGGGCTTACCATGCAGCTCATCGGACTACCGTCCCTCTTGGGGCACTACTTCTCCGCAAGAGCCTTTCCGCCCATCAACACCCGGGTGGCGTACTCGACGTACAGAGACGCGACATCCTCGGCACTGCGGCTCCCCTCCGGATGGAACCAGTCGGGAACGGACGAAACCGCCGACATGATGAAATTGCTGATCATCGATGCGTCGACCATCGGACCCAGGTTGTGCTCGTCGCCGACCGCGAGAATCAACGCCCGAAGGGTGTGGTCGTAGTATCGGCGCTGCTCGAGCATCACCGCTCGAAGCTCGTCACCGGCGTGCCGCCATTCGCGCGCGAACAGGCTCGCTCGAGGAATGTTCTTCAAGTACCACAGCGCATACTCGTTGAGAAACCCCTGGAATCGTTCCAAAGCGGGCCCGTCCAGAGCCTTGTACTTCTCCGCGATGACTTGAACCTGCTCGTGCGACGTCTCGAAGATCCGTCGGAGCAACGTCTCCTTGGTGTCGATGTAGTAGTACAGACTGCCCTTCAGTAGACCCAGCTCATCGGCGACATCCTGGATAGAGGTCGCCGCATACCCTTTGCTGTAGAAGAGCCGGACCGCGGCAGCGACCACTTCACTGTCGCGAGACCTGCCACCGTCCAGATCTTTCCGTTTGGCCTTCTCCTTGGCGGGTGGACGTCCCCGCTTCCGTCGCTCCGCCTCGGCCTCTGTCGATGCTGCCACTCACTCCCCCACCTTTCGCCCGATGCCCGAGCTTCGTGACCTACGTTCCTTCGCCCCCAGGCTCAGACGGCCTGACGACGATTTCGATCGTAGTCAAACGTTTGTTTGAAAGTACAGGCCCTACTTCGTTGCAATCGGGGCACGGTGTGGGACGTACAACCTCCGCAGGAACGCCCCGGGGTCAGCCCGGTCGGATGGACCGCAGCAAATGAGAGATTTCGTGACCCTTGACACAGTAGGCCGATCCTGGTTTTATCAACCAAACGATCGATTGAACAGCTTCCTGCGGCGTCCTGCACAGCGTTATAGGTGCGGACGTCTCTCCGTAGCAGCAAATCCGAAAGCCCGGCGGGATAGCCACTCGCGCTGCCTGAGAATAGCGATCCCTGCCAGCGGTTCGACCCGTCGCTGTCGCCGGAGCTACCCCCCACCTGCAATGAGAGGTCAACCATGGCAATGGAAATGTCTTGTGCGTTCGCCACTTCGATGGACTCGGCCGAACATGTGAGGATCGCCGAGTCGCTCGGTTTCAAGCGAGCGTACTTGTACGATTCACCGCCCTTGTACTCAGATGTGTGGATGCAACTCGCGCGGGCCGCCGACCGGACCGAGCGAATCATCATCGGGCCGTCCGGACTGATCCCTAGCAATCGGGCCATCATGACCACCGCCTCTGCGATTTCAACACTTGTCGGGATGGTTGGACAAGATCGGGTCTCTATCGCAGTGGGTACCGGGATGTCGTCCCGACTGGCGATGGGGAAAAGACCCTTGAGGTGGACATACGTAGCCGACTACGTCAGCGCCCTACGCTCGCTGCTACGGGGCGAGGTGATCGAGTGGGAGGACCGGCCGGTCCGAATGCTCCACGACGAGGGTTTTGCCGTCCTACCCATCGAGGTGGAGATTCTACTGGCTGCAGCCGGCCCGAAAGGCATACAAGCAGCCAAGGAAGTAGGCGATGGTGTGTTCGGCGGCATGGAACCAGTCGCCGAACACTTCGACCGCCACCCATGCCTGACCTTCGGAACAGTGCTAGACCCTGACGAAGACCCCGGGTCCCCCAGGGCGATCGACGCGGCCGGACACTTCGCGGCCGTCACAGCGCATTGGGGTCTCGAGTTCGGTGGCTTGGACGACAGCTTTCCCAACGCCGACGCGTGGATGAGGTCGTATTCCGATGTGCCAGAAGGACATTTGCATCTCGCCGTACACAAGTCACATCTTGTAGGGCTCAACGAGCGCGATCGTCCTTTCATCGACGGCCCGCGTCTGACAGAGCTGAAACTGGCGTTGACACCGGAGGCGTGGGCCGACAAGCTCCGGGCCCTCGAATCAGCCGGTGCCACCGAGGTGGCCTACCAACCCGCAGGTGACATCGTCACCGAGTTGGAACGCTTCGCCAAGATCTGGCCCTGGTAGCCAAGTCGAATCCAGGACTTGCGCGCTAAAGGTGTATTACCGCATGTTCGTTCGCCAGAATAGTGTGTTGCGGAGCGTAGTACTGCAACGACACTTCCGGGGTCAAAGGTTAGTGACCTGGTGAAATGTCATCTATCGACTGCATGGATTCGAGCAACCACCTGTACTTTCCTGGCTGCCCGAGCCAAAGTCACGTGCTCGGTACGCTCGGCGAGCGTTGCCACTGGGCTCGACTGGCAGCAACACCCGGCCACCTACGTGATCACGCTGCAGGACAAGCAATTCCCGATCGCGCTACAGCGCGAGTTCGCCAGCCCCGTCGGCACCGTCGTCGAGGTGGACGCGGGACACGCACCGATGCTCACCATACCGGCTGTAATCGCCGAGACGATCGCCGCAGCGGCAACCTGATCCTTGTCACATGGGGCTCGCCCGGAAGCAATCCTGGGCCCGGCCTTGGACGGAATCGGCTGCTGCTCGTCGTCCTAGTGATCGCGGTGGGGATGGTGCTTGTCCTGATCGGCGACTCGAGGAGGATCACGTGCAACCATTCCCCGGAACACTGTCGCGATCCGGGGACGACCGGACAGCTGCGCGCCCATCGAGGTGAGAACGTCGGCGAGACTGGGCTCCCTACCGGTGGGCACCGACAGCACCGAACACGTCAGCGGGCCTCACACAGCTGCCGGAAATCGCTCCTCCAGCGCATCCTGGCCCTCGGCACCGTGGAGTGCAACGGGGGTTCGGGATCGTGCGGTCGCCGCATCTTCAGCTTCACAGCCACCTCGGGTCAGGTGGAGCCGGCGTCGCTTCAGCGAACGAACCGAACTTGATAAACATGGCGTTGACAACGGTTGGGGCTGGCCGCGTTTCTGTCTCTATACAACAGTCTGTTGACTACATGTCACCGAACCTGGAGTCCCACCGTGACCGGCGGTCCGCCGACCCGAAGCTCGCGCCTGTTCGGTCAGTCCTCGGCCGGCCGGTTTCTCCGCAGGAAGCGGGCGAGCTGTTCGGTCAGCTCGGCGGCCTGGCGCATCTCGCCGTCCATCCACCAGAAACCGTGCGCGGCACCCTGGTAGACCGCGACCTCCGTCTTCACTCCTGCCGCCCGCAGCCGTTCGGCATAGGCCAGCCCCTCGTCACGTAGCGGGTCGAGCTCAGCGACGATGACGACGGCCGAAGGCAGCCCGGCCAGCTCTTCGGCCACCAGGGGGACGGCGTAGGGGTCGTCCTCGTCAGTAGTGCCCCATAGAGTGGTGTAACCCGGTGACCAGCACCACAACCGACAGCGTGTCGCTGCTGGACGTGAAACGGTCACCGCGTGATCCTTCGAGTCAACCTTCCACAGAATCCTCGAACGGAGTCATCACGATGACCGCACCCCACATTGTCGACCCTGCGGGTGTATTGCACCAAGCCCTGACCGACGCGTCTCCCGACCTGATGCGCGAACTGCTACAAACCATGATCAACGCCCTGCTGTCCGCCGAGGCCGACGCGGTCTGCGGCGCCGAATGGGGCCGACAGTCCACCGAACGAGTCAACCAGCGCAACGGATACCGACGCCGCCCGCTCGACACCCGCGTCGGCACCATCGACGTCGCCGTCCCCAAACTCCGGTCCGGGACGTATTTTCCCGAATGGCTCCTCGAACGCCGTAAACGCGCCGAAGCGGCATTGATCACCGTGGTCGCCGACTGCTACCTGGCCGGGGTCTCCACCCGCCGGATGGACAAGCTGGTCAAAACCCTCGGCATCAACGCACTGTCGAAGTCCCAGGTCTCACGCATGGCCGAAGACCTCGACGAACAGGTCGCCGCGTTCCGGCAACGCCGACTCGATCACGCGGGCCCGTTCACGTTCGTCGCCGCCGACGCATTGACGATGAAAGTCCGCGAGAACAAGCAGGTCGTGAACGCAGTCGCGATGGTCGCCACCGGAGTCAACGCCGACGGGCACCGCGAAGTGCTGGGCCTGCACGTGGCCACCAGCGAGACCGGTCCGGCATGGAACACCTTCTTCGCCGACCTGGTCGCCCGCGGTCTGAGCGGGGTCCGGTTGGTCACCTCCGATGCACACCGTGGTCTGGTCGATGCGATCGCGGCGAACCTGCCCGGTGCTGCGTGGCAGCGATGCCGGACCCATTACGCGGCGAACCTGATGGGTGTGTGTCCGAAGAGCATGTGGCCGGCGGTCAAGGCGATGTTG
>Ga0180218_1000709_pt1 | contig 26418 bp, 23 predicted proteins | sample eDN3rd37CKraftBY_FD_151334 | JGI IMG/M metagenome (GOLD analysis project Ga0180218, IMG submission 151334) | Enriched backyard soil microbial communities from Emeryville, California, USA - eDNA 3rd pass 37_C Kraft BY (version 2) (version 2) | ecosystem: Environmental > Terrestrial > Soil >...
CGTGCCGCAAGCGCCGAGCTCCTTGATGGCGCGCTCGGTCTCGGCAACGCCCGCATCCTTCGCGGTCAGCGGCGTCTGCGCGACGAAGCCGCAAAACTCATCGGGATATTTCTGGCACAGCTCGGCCATGCCGTCGTTGCCGATCCTGGCGTATTCAACCGCGAGATCGGGGTCGCCCTTCGACAGGAGTTCGAGCGAGGGTGCCGCGAGCGAGATCACCTGCTTGTAGTCGGGAAAGGAGCCGATGATCTTGCGGCGGAAATCCACATCATGCAGGGCCGGCAGTTCGGTCACGCGCTTGCCGATGTCCGGCAAGCCGCTGGTGAGCAGCTTGTCGAAATACTTTTTCGGGAAGAAGTGGTTGAAGGCGTCGATACGCATGCGGATCAAACCTCGTTGTCGCGACGGGACTCAGGAAGTCAGTAAGGCGTGATGACGTTGAGCAGGACCTGCTTGCCGGAGCGCACGGCGTCCAGCGCGCGCTTCAGGGCTGCAGGAACATCCTCGGGACGCTCGACACGCTCGCCGTGGCCGCCCTGCGACGTCACGAATTCGTCGAAGGGCGGAGAAGGGTCGAGATCGGCCAGGAAGCGGCCATCGGTTTCTCCGGCGACGCCGTCCTTGAACATCGACAATGTGGCCCTGCGCACCGCGCCGTAGCGGCTGTTGTTGAAGACGATGGACAGGATCGGCAAGCTGAACTTCTGCTGCACCCAGTGGCTGACGGTCGGATTGCCGAACATGTAGCTGCCGTCTCCGAGCGTGGCGACGATCAGCTTCTCCGGCGCGGCCAGCTTCGCGCCGATTGCGGCGCCAAGGCCCCAGCCGAGTCCGCCTGCCGGTCCGAGCGAATAAAACGTCTCCGCCTTCTCGCGCGGGCAATGTTCGAGAGAGAGCGGATATTCGTTGAAGATCACGGCATCGGTGCCGAACGCCTCGCCGATGCAGTGGCTGAGATAATGCGGCGTGATCTTGTCAGTGGCGCCGCGGGATTCTTTCGCCGCCTTTTCGGTTCGCGCCTTGCGGCGCTCGGCGGCGTGCTTGCGCCGCGCTTCAATCGCCGGTGTCATGCGAGAGCGATGCTTCTCCAACGCCGCATATAGCGCTTCGAAGGCATCTGCCGAGCGCGCCACAAGCGACAGGTCGCTCGGGAATGTGCGCATCGGATAGCGCTGATAGACGGGATCTTCGCCGATATGCGCGACCTTGCAGCCGCTCTTCACCTTGTCGAGATGTGGATACCACGGCACGTCGCATTCGGCATTGATGATCAGGTCGGCCTCCGGCACCAGCGGGCCGGAATCGTATCCGGCATGCATCGGGTGGCTCGACGGCAGAGTCACGACGCGCGGGTTGTGGTTGACGACCGGCAGCGCGTAAGCCTCTGCGAGCTTGGCGAGCGCGGCGACGGCGCGCGGATCGCCATCCGACGAGGTGATGATGAGCGGCGATTGCGACGCTGCGATCCATTCAGCGAGCGTTTCGATTGCTCGCGGATCGGGATATCCGAGAGACGGCAGTTCACGAGGCGCAGACGACAAGGTTTCCGACACCGGCGCGGACAGCGGCTCACGCGGCAGCACGAGATAAACCGGTCCGCGCGGGCTGGTCATGGTCATCTCGTAGGCGCGCGCGGCGACGTCGGCCGCCTGCTCCGGGACTTTCATCTCGTAGTCCCATTTCACCAATTCGCGGAGCATGCCGGCCTGGTCGAACATCTCCTGCGCCCAATGGATCGATCGGCTGCGCGATCCGAAGCTGCCTTTTTCGGTAAAGGGTGTCCGGCCGGCGGCGAGGATCAGCGGCGCGCGGTCACGCGCGGCATTGGTGATGTTATTGATCGTGTTGCCCGTCCCGACATTGACATGAACCATCACCGCCTGGGGCCGGCCGGTCATCAGATAGGCGCCGTGCGCCATCGCGACTGCGAGGTTCTCGTGCGGAACCAGCACCGGCTGCGGCAGCCTGGCGTTGCTGCCCTGCGCACGCGTGAAAGCTTCGACGATAGGAGGAAAGTCAGTGCCCGGATTGCAGAAGAAGTAATCGACGCCGTGCTCGGCCAGCGTCTTCAGAAAGATCTCGGCCGCGATCGGCGAGCGGGTGCTTTGCTTGGCGCCGGATGGCACTGACATCACGTTTCCTCGCACTTTTCTGGTTCTTCCCGCGTAAGCGGGAACCAGCCCTTTCTGGGTCCCTGCTTTTGCAGGGACGAACGGACACTTTTTCCGGGATTTCAGTCGAGCAAACGCATAGCGGACCAGCCCGGCGCTTACAATGCCGGGCGGGAATGCGGGCTATTCCGCCGCGATGCGGAATGACAGGCGCGCGTCGAATTCGTCGAGGCACTTCGCAAGCGAATTGCCCTCGGGATCGAGCAACGCTGCGGTACGCGCGCTGGCGATACCATCGATCGCGTCCTGCACAGGGATCTGGCCTTGCAGCGCCGGCCGGATCAGACGTGTTTCGATAGTCTGAAAATTCTGGGTTCCGCGCTTGTGCGTCGAACCGTATCCTTTGATCAGCCGCGCGCATTCGGCGACCTCAAGCCCGAGCGCCGGCGAGAAGCGGGCCGCCTGCATGATCATGCCGAGCCAGGACTCGATCTGCGCCTGTTCTTCGACATAACGATGCATGAAGCGCCGCAGCGGCCGGAGCTTCGCGAGTATCCAGAAGCGCAGATAGCCCGTGACCGATGTGGTCTTCACGTACATCCCTACATGCACGCTATCGAGCCAGCCGCGCTTTTCGGAAAACGCAATGATGCGTCGCGCCAGAGCGGGCGGCAGTACCTGGCACATCTCTTCGATGCCGGGCTTCAGGAACTCGGTGACCGTATAGGGTTCGCCGTCCTTGGCATTAAGCTCCTGCTCGATGCGCTGCATGCGGGCCGGATCGATCTTGGCCTGCGCGACACGGATCAGGTCTTCGAAGGACATGCGGACGGCGAGATGCCGCGCGGTCTCGCGCAGCAATTTTCCATCGCCGTGCAGTTGCGCTTCGAGATCGCGGATCGGTGCGACACGATCGAGCAACATGCGCGCATAATTGTCGTCCTGGAACCGCGCCAGCCGGCGCACGCCTTCAATCAGCACGTCCTGCGACTGTTGCGGCATGGTCTCGCGAATTTCGCGTTCGAGGCTAGCAAGGTCGTTGCGCGGCTTCTCTCGGCGCTTGGCTTCGACCGGCCGGCGGAGCGTCGTGGTTTCGGAACGCGCGGCTGCGAGCCCGGCGCGAAAGCCGCGCAGATTCGCTTCTGCCGCCTTGCCCTCGGCGCGGATAGCCTTCTCAAAGGCTTCAACAGGGATCGGTAGCTTGCCGCAGCCGGCGATGGCGCCGAGCATGACCGCGTTGATCATGGCGCCGGCTTCCTTTGCGACCACCTCCATGTCGAACAGGATACGCGCCTTCGCATTCTTTTCCGCGACGTCGAGCAGCCGGGCTTCGTCGAAACGACCGTCGCCCATCGCCATCTTTTCGTTGATGACAAAGAAGCGGCTGGTCGAGGAAATGAGGAGCGTGCGGTCGGGCGTGCAGAATCCGTTCGCGATGCAGCGTCCGGCTTCCATGAATTCCGACGAGACCAGCACATCAATGTCGCCGATGCCCGGCGCGAGCGCCAGCACCGGACGCCGCGTGCCGAGGTCGCGCCATGGCGTCGGATAGATCTCGATATAATAGGTGGTGCCGCCGGTGCGCTGCGCGACACCCGGAATCGACGTCGATTGCGCCGGCAGGCCGAGATCGGCCGCAGCCGCCATGATCCAGTTGGTGAGAACACCGCCGCCTTCGCCGCCAAGCGCGGCGATCAGCATGGTGACGGGACGCTGCTGTGTGCTCATGCCGTCACCTGTTCGCGTGCGGCAGCGGGCACTGCGCCTGCGGGGATCGCGCTGTCGCGCGCACGGCCGCCGAACCAGCCGATCACGGTCTTGCGAATCCTGAACAGCGTGCGATCCCACCAGGTGGCGTTGCGTACGATCTCGGCCTTGTAGAAGGACGGGCAAAGCACCGCCGCATGCGCGACCTCGCCGCACAATCCGCAGCCGACACAGGATTCGATCACGGTCGCCACCGGATCGGTGCGCAGCGGATCGGGCGAGGGCTTCACAGACAGCGACGGGCAACCGGAAAGCCGGATGCAGGAATGGTCGCCGGTACAGATATCGTCATCGACGCCGAATTTGGTCCGCACCACGCGCTCGCCGCGCGCCAGCTTGCCGGCGTCTTCCGCGCGCACGCGGCGCTGGCGTGCAAGCTGGCACTCGCCGTCGGCAATGATGACCTTCAGGCCGTGCTCGGCGCTGGCCAGGGCCTCTTTCACGGTCGCCATCATCTTGCCGACCGAGTAGGTGCGCACCTTGCGCAGCCATTTGACGCCCATGGTCTTCAGCGTCTGCTCGATATCGGCGGTCTGGCCCTCTCCGGCACGACTCGCCTTCGAGGACGGCATGTATTGCAGCCCCGTCGCGGAGGTGTAGCCGTTCTGAAAGACAATCAGCAGCCCGTCGCCCTTGTTGAACAGGTTCGAGGTGACGCCGGTAATCAAGCCGTTATGCCAGAATCCGCCATCGCCCATCACAGCGATCGGACGCTTCTCGATATTCGGACCGACCGCAGCCGCGCTCGCGAGCGACATGCCATAGCCGAGGACCGAGTTGCCCATGCTGAAGGGCGCGAACAGACCGAAGCAATGACAGCCGATATCGGCGGAGATGTGCCGGTTGCCCGTATCGGCCTGCGTCAGCTTGAGTGCGGAGAAGACCGGCCGCTCGGGGCAGCCGGTGCAGAATGTCGGCGGACGCGGCGGCAGATCGCGCAGCGACTGCTGGACGGCAGGCAGGTGCGCGGTGAGCTTGTTGAGGCGATCGCTGATTGCCGCGGTGTCGATACTTGCGGGCTTTGCCTCGATCAGGAACTGCGCGATGCCGCGCATCAGCACTTCCTGCGTATATTCGCCGGCCGGCGGAAGCACATCCTTGCCGTAGAGCCTGGTCTGGACGTCGCCGCGGCGCAGATCGGTCGCAACCATCTGCTCGATATATTCAGGGAAGCCCTCCTCGACGATCAGCACCGCCTTCTTGTCGGCGCAGAAGGAGCGGATCTCCTCCGGTACGAGCGGATAGGTGACGTTGAGACACAATATCGGCACACGGGTCTCGCCGAACGTGTCGGCCAAGCCGAACCGTTCCAGCGCGCGAAGCGTGCCGTTGAAGAGGCCGCCCTGCACGATGATGCCGATATCGTTGAGGTCGCCCCCGAAGATTTCGTTAAGCTTCTCGCGCAGGATGAAGTCGCGCGCCGCCGGCATGCGCTGATCGATCTTCAGCTTCTCGTGCACGAAGGTGACGGGCGGGTGCGACAGGCGGGCGAAGTTATGCGGGGCAGGCGAGGTGCGGCTGAGTTCTGAAATCGCGGGCTTGATGTTGTTCTTTGCCTCGAAGGAGCCGGTGACATGGCAGGCGCGGATGCGCAATTCGAGCATCACCGGCGCCTGGCTTGCTTCCGAAAGCTCGAAGCCCTTTTCCACGGTGCGCACGATGCTCGGCAGGTTGGGCCTGGGATCGAGAAGCCAGATCGAGGACTTCAGCGCATAGGCGTGCGAGCGCTCCTGGATGACGGCACCGCCTTCACCATAATCCTCGCCGACGATGATCATGGCGCCGCCCATGACGCCGGGCGAGGCGAGGTTGGACAGCGCGTCCGATGCGACATTGGTGCCGACGATCGCCTTCCAGGTGACCGCGCCGCGGATCGGGTAATTGATCGAGGCGCCGAGCATGGCCGCGGCGGAGGCTTCATTGGTGCAGGCCTCGACATGGACGCCGAGTTCCTTGAGGTAGTCCTCCGCGTCGACCATCACGTCGAGCAGATGTGAAACCGGCGCGCCCTGATAGCCGCCGACATAGGACACCCCGGATTGCAGCAACGCCTTGGTCACCGCGAGAATGCCTTCGCCGTGGAAGGTCTCGCCGTCACCGAGACGCAGGGACTGCACTTCCTTTTTGAATGAACGTTCCATGAGCTTCCTGTCCGGCCGGAACCCCCGGCCGGTCTCAGTCTACAACAATTGCAATCCGGTTACATATGCAATGGAGGGGCTGATCGCGAGCCTACATATGCGACGGCAGCCAGGTCGCCAGAATCGGGAAGAGGACCAGGATAATCAGCCGGATGATGTCCGTGACGATGAAGGGGATCACGCCGGCGAAGATGGTCGATATCTTGATGTCCTCGAGCACGCTCTTGATGACGAAGATATTCATGCCCACCGGCGGATGGATGAGGCCGAGTTCCACCGTCATCACAATGATGATGCCGAACCAGATTGGGTCGAAGCCCATTTCCTTGATCAGGGGGAAGATGATGGGCACGGTCAGGATGACGATGGCCAGCGCGTCCATCAGGCAGCCCAGCAGCAGGTACATGATCAGGATCAGCGTCAGCACGCCGTAATTGCCGATGCCGAGCCCGGTCAGGAACGCGGTGACCTTCTGCGGGGTCTGGGTGATGGTCAGGAAGTAACCGAACAGCAGCGCGCCGATCAGGATGGTGAACACGGCGGCCGTGGTGCGCGTGGTCTCCAGCAGGCATTCCAGGATCTGCTTGCCGGACAGCCGCCGGCGGGCGATGCCGATGATGAAGGCGCCGCCTGCGCCTGCGCCCGCAGCTTCGGTCGCCGTGAACATGCCGCCATAGAGGCCGCCGATCACGAAAGCGAACAGCAGCAGCGTCGCCCAGACGTGCTTCAGGCTGTCGACCCGCTCAGCCCAGCTTGCGCGTGGACCGGCCGGGAGAAAGCCAGGTCGCGTCCAGCCGATGATCGACACGGTGGCGACATACATGAACACCGCGAGAATACCGGGAATGACGCCCGCGATGAACAATTTGCCGATGTCCTGCTCGGTAATGATGCCGTAGATCGCAAGCACCGTACTTGGCGGAATCATGATGCCGAGCGTGCCGCCTGCGGCGATGACTCCAGCGGAGAAGCTCTCCGGATAGTTGAACCGGCGCATCTCCGGATAGGCCACGCGAGAGAAGGTGGCGGCGGTCGCGACGGAGGAACCGCAGATCGCGGCGAAGCCGCCGCATGCGAGGATGGTCGCGATGCCGAGGCCGCCCCGCAGATGACCGATGAAAGCATTGGCGGCGCGGAACAGTTCGCGGCTCATGCCTGAGCTGGTCGCGAACGAACCCATCAGCAGGAACAGCGGCACGACGGCATAGTTGAAGTCGGTCACCGTGCGCATCGTGGTGTGGCCGACGATCTTGAGGGCCGGCCCCATGCTGGTGAGATAGCCGAAGCCGGTGACGCCGACGAGGCCGAGCGCCATCCCGATCGGCACCCGCAGCAGCATCAGCGTGAAGAGCGAGACGAACCCAATTACGGCGACTGCGTCGGTAGACATTGGATTTCTCTCACTCGCCCGACTTCGACGCTTCGTCGACGGGCTTGATCAATTCAGGATGGAAAATCAGCCGGTAGGTGCGGACCGCGATCAGCAGCACCGCGGCGACATCGCCGATCCAGGCGATCGCGAAGAACGGCCACACCGGAATGCGCATGTCGAAGGTCTGGACGTTGGCTGTGTATGTGGTCGAGACCTTGTCGAACAGCGTATAGGTCTGCACCGATACGACAAACAGCAGCACGAGTGTCGCGAACACGTCGATCACACGCTTCCAGTAGGCATTCGCGTTGGCCCAGACGAGGTCCACCGTGATGTGCGTGCCGCGATAGCTCGTTGCGGCGATGCCCCAGAAGATCAGGATGCCGAGCAGCAGCTGGCCGAAGTCATAGGCGTCCGGGATGGTGTAGCCGAAGAAGTAGCGAAGCAGCACCGACACGAACACGTCGAACGCAACGATGCCAATGAAGAAGGCCGCGATCCATTCGATCGAATCGATGAATCCGTCCATCCATCGCGTTGTTCTGCTCATCCCCCAACCTCACGGCGCCGTATAAAGAGCGCGTAAATTTCTTGGTCTTTTTGGCATGACGGCGGGAGAAATGTTCTCCCGCCGTCATTTGCATTTCAACCTCTTGCCTCGACGCGATCAATAGGCCGCGTTGAACTTTGCAAGAGACTCTTTCAGCTCTTTCATGATCGCATCCGGATCGCCACCGGCCTTTTTGACGTTGGCGGCCCAAGCCTTATGCAGCGGCTCGGCGGCTTTCTTCCACTCCGCGAGTTGATCCGCCGTCAGCGGATAAACCTCGTGGGCGGGATCGGCCTTCAGCTTCCCGATGCCGGCATGCTCGTAGTCTGCCCACGGCGTTGCGACACGCAAGGCCCACTCGTTGGTGCAGTGGTCGTCGATCACCTTCTTCTGCGCAGCCGACATCTGGTTGTAGGTCACCGGGCTGAACACGAAGGCGAAGGTGGTCGCATAGAGCGGCGCGTCGATGTGATATTTCGTCACCTTGTCGATGCCGAAAAGCGGAACCGAACCCCAGGGGAAGGTGACCGCTTCGGCCACGCCCTTCTCGAGAATATCCCGCACCTCGGGCGCGCTCGATTGCACGTTCGATCCACCAAGCTGGGACACGAAGGTCGCCATGGTCGCGTGGGCGGGGCGGATCTTCATGCCCTTGATGTCGCCGGGCACGGTGATCTTCTTTTTCACGGAGTGGAAGGAGCCGGGATCGTGGAAGAAGGCGAGGCAGAACTTGACGTCCTTCATCTCCTTCGCGGCGTATTTCCGGTACCAGGCGTCAAACGCCTGCGAGCCGCCCTTGGCGTTCGACACGAGGAACGGCAATTCGCCGGCGCCGATGATCGGGAAGCGGCCGGGCTGGTATCCGGGATTGACGTAGGTGAGATCGGCAATGCCGTCGCGCGCCATGTCGTAATGGTCGAACGCTTTGCCGAGCTGCTGTGACGGATAGACCTTGAACTTGATCGTGCCGCCCGACGCTTTCTCCACCGACGAGCCCCAGTCCTCAAGGGCTTTCTGCAGCGGGTGGGACGGCGGGACCCAGTGGGCAAGCTTCAGGTCAAAGGTCTTGTCCTGCGCGAACGCGGGAAGCGCCAGGACCGCGAGAGCGCTCGCGGCGGCAATTGCACGAATGGAAGTGGGGCGGATCATGTCGACGATTTCTCCCTGACATTATTTGGAATCTGATGCCTTTATTTCGCAACTGCGAAAGGCTTGCGACCATTGTAGGGGAGAATAGTTGGAGATAAAACAATTTTCGATTGATCTTCTGACCGGTCAATGGGGGCCGAAGTGGCGCGCGATACTGCCGCACTGCGCAGCGAGGAACGCGAAGCCACCACGCGCGTCTCGTCAGACGACGCGCTCGACTTCGGTCCGTTCGATGACTGGATCGGGTTCCGCCTGCGCATGGCGCAGATCGCGTCCTTCCAGTCCTTTGCGCGTCACACGCAGTCTGTGGGCTTAAGTCCGGGGCGCTTTGCTGCACTCATCCTGATCGATCGCAATCCGGGCATTAGCCAGACCGCGCTCGCGCGTGCGATCGGCAGCGACAAGTCGACGCTCACGCCGGTGCTCGACAATCTGGTCAGGCGCGGCCTGATCAGTCGTGTGAGGACACGCAGCGACCGCAGGCTTTACGAATTGTCCCTTACGGACGAGGGACGGCGCGCGGTCCGGGCGATGCAGGAATTGGCGCAGCGTCACGAGAGCGAACTCGACGCGATCGTCGGACCGCGCGAGCGCGCGCAATTCGTCAAGACGCTGAGAAAGATATCGGCGGCGCTCGGGTGAGCTAGAATTCGCCGCGGAAGCGTGCCGCCAGTTCCTCCGGCAGCGGATGCGACTTGATCTTGGTCCGGTCGTTCGGGTCGCGCTTCACCCAGGCTCGCGTTTCCTGGCCCTCGACCGCGATCTGGTTGTTCTTCCTGATCTGATGCTTGATCTCGAAGCTCGACCGGCCGACCCGCACGAATGTCGACTGGATGATCACGTCATCGCCGAATCGGGTCGGCGTGATGAACTTGGCCTGCGTAGCCACCAGCGGATAGCCGTCGAAGTCGAATCTTTTCAGTAATTCAGCCTTGCTGACGCCGGAGGCCGCCGTGATCAGCATCGTCACCGAATGGTCGAACATGGCGAAATAGCGCGGATAGAAAATGATGCCTGCGGGGTCGCAATCACCCCACTCGATCCTGACGCTGCGACTGTTACTGAGCATTCCTTGACCTTGACCTCGCAATTGCCGAGGCGCCGCTGACGGCGTGACACGGCAAATCAACTCTTTCGAGGAGAGCTATTCCTGCGATGGTCGCGCGGGTCAAGCCCGCGCGATGCCGTCAGCGGGGCGCCATCCTGAGCGCTCCGTCGATGCGGATCGTCTCGCCGTTCATGTAGCCGTTCCGCACGATGAACATCGCGAGATCGGCGTATTCCTCGGGGCGTCCCAGCCGCGGCGGGAAGGGCACCGAGGCACCGAGGCTCTTCTGCGCCTCTTCCGGAAGTGCTGACAGCATCGGCGTGAAGAAGATGCCGGGCGCGATCGTCATCACCCGAATGCCGAACTGGGCAAATTCGCGTGCCGCGGGCATGGTCAGTGCCACAACACCACCCTTGGATGACGAATAGGCGGCTTGCCCAATCTGGCCCTCGAACGCCGCGACCGACGCGGTCGAGATGATGACGCCGCGTTCGCCGCCGTCCAGCGGCTCGGCCTTCGACAGCGCCGCTGCGAACAGCCGCATCATGTTGAAGGTGCCGATCAGGTTGATGTCGATCACCTTCTTGTAGTCGGCGAGCGGCATCGGACCGTCGCGGCCGACGATGCGCTTGGGCGGCCCGACGCCCGCGCAATTCACCAGTACGCGGCCGACCCCATATTTCTTCTGCACTTCCGACAGCGCATCGGTCGCGCTCTGCTCGTCGGTGACATCGCATTTCACTGCGATGCCGCCGATCTTGTCCGCGGTTTGCTGCGCGACCGGAAGATTGACGTCGAGCAGAGCGACCTTCGCGCCCGCATTGGCGAAAGCCTGCGCGGTCGCCGCGCCGAGGCCCGACGCGCCGCCGGTGATGACTGCAACCTGTCCGTTGATATCCATGCGCCTGTCTCGTTCTCTCCTCCGCTCACTCCCGCGAAAGCGGGAATCCAGCCACCTATCGTGCTGGGTCCCCGCCTTCGCCGGGACGAACGGAAAAACTAGTTCTTCGCTGCGTCCGGATTTTCGATCAGCATCGCGATGCCCTGGCCGCCACCGATGCAGGCGGAGGATATGCCGTAGCGCAGACCCTTGCGCTTGAGCTCGCGCGCCAGAGTTGTGGTGATGCGGATGCCGGTCGCGCCAAGCGGGTGTCCGATGGCGATCGCGCCTCCGTTGACGTTCAGCTTGTCCTCGTCGATGCCGAGTTCGCGTGCGCAGGCCATGACCTGTGCGCCGAAGGCTTCGTTGATCTCGATCCGGTCGATGTCGGACAGCTTCAGACCGGCACGTTCCAGCACAGCCTTGATCGCCGGCACGGGGCCAATACCCATCACCTCCGGCGGCACGCCGACGGCAGCCGACGCCACAATACGGGCGAGAGGCTTCTTGCCGTTCTTCTTAAGGTAGTTCGAGTTCGCGACCAGCGCCGCTGCTGCGCCGTCGACAATGGCCGAGGAATTGCCGCCGGTTTGCACGCCGCCAAAGGCCGGCGGAATCTTCGAGAGCGTGTCGATCGGTGAGGGGCGCACATGCGTGTCGGTCTTCACCTCGGGGGTCTTGCGCGACATTTTGATCCCGCGCGGCTCATAGCCTTCCAGTTCGAAGGTCTCGGTCGTGACCGGAACGATCTCGCCGTCGAGGAAGCCCTCCTTCTGCGCGGCAAGCGCGCGATCGAAGGAGCGTTCGGCGAACTCGTCCACTTCCTTGCGGGTGATCTGATATTGCCGCGCGAGGTTTTCGGCGGTGTCGCCCATGGTCACCTTCGCGGCGGGATCGAGCAACGCCTCCCAGAGGAAATCCTTGAACTCCACCTGTCCCAGCCGGAAGCCGCCGCGGGCGGTGTAGGAGGCAACCGGATTGCGGCTCATCGATTCGGTGCCGACGCAAAGCGCGAGATCGGCGCGGCCCAGCGAGACCGAGTCGGCGCCCTGCGACAGAACCTCGATTCCGGTACCGCAGACGCGCTGCACATGGTGCGCCGGGGTGTCGATCGGTGCGCCCGAGTAAAGCGCGACATGGCGCGGCAGACAGAAAACGTCGAAGCTTGCCTGCGCCATGTTGCCGGTGATGACGGTGTCGATGTCTTCGCCCTTCGCACCGGCGCGCTTGAGCACTTCGCGACCGACCTTGATGCCGAGATCGGTCGGAGAGATCGCAGCAAGCGCACCATTGTAGTCGACGAACGGGGTCCGCACTCCCTCGACGAGCCACGCGTCGGTGAATGTTGCGCCAATGCCGGGGATTTTGTCGGACATATCAAGCCTTCTTGTCGGTAGTGATAACTCGTGCGGATGGCGGGTCGGAATACATTTCCTCCACCAGCGCCTTGCGATGGCTTAGCACGGCTCGCTGGTTGATCGAGCCCTTATCGGTGATTTCGCCTACATCGAGCGAAGGAGGCTCGGCGAGCAGCATCGCGCGCAGCACGCGGTTGGATGAACCGGTCGACGTTTGCGCAAAGCTTGAAAGCAGTTCCTTGAACTTCGCTTTCACGCCCGGATGGTCCAGGACGTCCGCGGCGGAAGCGTCGTTCGCGACGTCTGGCGCGAAGGGACGCAGCGCGTCGACGTCCGGAACGACGAGGACGGCGATGTAATCACGGTCGGCGCCGCCGATCACGACGTCGCGGACGAAGGGAGCGAAGTGCGAGATGAACGAAGCGCGCAACGGACCGACGCTGACCCAGGTCCCGGTGGCAAGCTTGAAGTCCTCGGCGATGCGGCCATCGAACATCAGGCCCTTGATCGGGTCGTTCTCGTCCTCGAATTTCAGCGCGTCGCCGATCTTGTAGTAGCCTTCCTCGTCGAACGCCTTTTCGGTCAGCTCCGGCTGGCGCCAGTAACCCGGCGTGATGTGCGGCCCCTTGAACCGCGCTTCCAGCTTGCCGTCGACGGGTACAAGCTTCAGCGTCGAGCCACGCGCGGGCAGGCCGAGATTGACGCCGTGAGCGCTCTCCCACATGCGGCTCATCGCGAAGGGCGCTGTTTCGGTCGAGCCGAGGCCGGTCAGGAACAGCACGCGTTCTCCCGACGTCTGCACTGCGAGTTGCTGGTACTCGTCGTACACGTGCTGTGCGATCGCGGCGCCCGCGTACCACAGCACTTTCAGACGCGAGAAGAAGTTGCGGCGGAGCTGTTCGTCGGTCCGGAAGAAGGGGAGCAGCGCCTCGAAGCCCTTTGGCACGTTGAAATACCAGGTCGGCGCGACGTCCTTGAGGTTGCGGACCGTGTGCTCGATCGCGCCCGGCAGCGGCTTGCCTTCATCGATATAGAAGGTGCCGCCGTTATAGAGCACGAGGCCGACGTCGTGGTTGCCGCCTGCCGTATGATGCCATGGCGCCCAGTCGAGGATCGTCGGCGGCTCGTCCTGCAGATACTGCAACGCCGAGCGCACCATGATCTGGTTCGAACACCACATGCGCTGGGTATTGATCACGCCCTTCGGCATGCCGGTTGAGCCGGAGGTGAACAGGAACTTCGCGATCGTGTCGGGGCCTACCTTGTCATGCGCGTCTTCAACGGCGTCGGTCGGCACAGTTGCTGCGAGGTCATCGAAGGAGACCGTCTTTCGCCCCTGCATCGGGTTGCGCGTGAAGACGAGCTCGACGTCTTCTGGAATGATGGCTTCGATCGCCTTGCCATATTGCTGGCCGTCGCAGGCGAAGACCAGTCCGGGCGTGAGCAGATCGACGATGTAACGCAGCTTGCCGAAATCCGAGGAGATCAGCGAATAGGCTGGCGAAATCGGCGCATAGGGAATGCCGACATAGAGGCACCCGAGCGCGAGCATTGCGTGTTCGAGATCGTTGCCGGACAGGATTGCGACCGGCCGCTCGGCGGACAGATTGCGCGACAACAGGGCCTGACCGATGCACCTGGCGTATTGCAGCGCCTGCGCATAGGTGATGTGGCGCCATTCGCCCTTCTCGTCACGTGCCGCCATGAACGTGCGGTCGGGTGTCTTGTTCGCCCAATGCACGAGGCGGTCGGTGATGCGTCGCGGATAATCGTCGAGCGGATAACGCGACCGGATCAGCAAGGTGCCGTCTGGCCGCCGTTCGATGTCGATCTCCGGCTTTTCGAGCTTTACCGGTCGGGTCGGGGCCGACATGTCGGAATGTTTGATCTGAGGCGCTTGCGCCATTGGTTTGCTTCCACCCTGCGCGGCGCTTTTTGTTCAGCCCTTGTGCAGAGCCTTGGGCGCCCGCTTTTCCAAGAAGTCTTTCAGCCGAGTCTGCGCTTCCTCGCTTCCGGAGGAAATCGCAGCCATCAGCGCTTCCATCATATAGCCGCCCGGACGGTCGATGTCCGCAATTCGTGGCAGCGCGTGCATGACGGCGTAATTCGTCATCGGCGTGTTGGCGGCGACGCGCTTGGCAAGCTCGATCGCCTTGTCGAGGCCGGTTCCGTTGTCGACGAGGTAGTGGGACAGGCCCATCGCCAGCCCATCTTCGGCGCCATAGGTGCGACCGGTGAGCATCATGTCCATCATGCGCGATGCGCCGATCAGGCGCGGGATGCGCACCGAGCCGCCGCCGCCGACATAGATGCCGCGCACGCCCTCCGGCAGCGCGAAATAGGTGGACTTTTCGGACACGCGCACATGGCAGGCGGACGCAAGCTCAAGTCCGCCGCCGACGACCGCACCGTGCAGCACCGCGATCACCGGCACCTTGCCGAATTCGAACGCATCGAACACGCGATGCCAGTTGCGCGAGTGATGGACCGATTCGACCGTTCCTCGCACGGTCAATTCGGACAGATCGAGGCCCGCGGAGAAGTGGTCGCCATCGCCGCTGAGCACAACCGCCCGGATGTCCGAAGGCAGGCCGTTGAAGTACGCCTCGATGCCCATCACGAGGGTGTCATTCAGTGCGTTGCGCTTTTCCGGGCGCGACAGGCGCAGGAATCCGATCTCACCGTCGCGTTCGGCGGTGATGGAGGCGGGCAGGTTCGGAATGTCGATCTTGGTCCTTGGCATCGGTCCCCGAGACGGCCTCTCCGGCCTTTGGCTTAATTGTTGTCGTTGACAACAAATTCCCGAAAACCCGCCCGCGGTCAATCCCCATCCTTACAGGTATGGACCAAAAAAGCGCGAAAATGCAGGGCTTCTGCCCGTCGGACGCATTTACCTCCCATCGCCCGCAAGCGGCTGGACAGCCGTTGCGCCCGCCCAACGGGGCCTCACAATATCTCGTGCACGTCCAGTTTCACGGCGTTCTTTTCGCGCTGCCCACGCGCGATGGTGATGACACGATTCAGCCAGTCCAGGCCCTTGTCGCCGGTTTCGAACCGCATGCAGGTCCGAAAATAATAAAGAGAGGGGTCGACCGCCTCGCCGGTCAGCAGCCGGGCCAGGACGTCCGGTGGCCCATGGCGGATGCCCTCGCTGTAGACTAGGACCAGCGCGCCGCTGTCGCTCTGGATGGTGTAGCGGGCCTCGACATGGGCGGCGCCGTCGGCGCGGATGAATTGCCAATCGGCCCCGCCGGGCAAAATTTTGCCGGTCAACTTTCCGGTTACCGTGCCACCAAGAATATTGATGACGCGCCGTTCCCCGATCGGGGTGGCCCCGAATTGCAGGATGTCGGCAAGCTCGGCGTGGACGTGCAGGATCGGGTCGCGGGAGATCAGGTCCATGTTAAATCCGGGTGGCGGGCATTCGGTGTGGGCGGACGATCCGCGGCCAAAAATATTGGACTTGGCGCGGATTCGCTGGCATTTGAACCTCCGAAACCGGCTCCGTAAATTGAAAAGTGGAAGGTTGCACGCCTGAGCGTGCAAGGGGAATCGTCCGATATGTCGCGTGTTATGTCGCTCGCAGAAGCTGTGTCATCGACCATCAAGGATGGCGACACGGTTTCGATGGAAGGCTTCACTCACCTGATCCCGCATGCCGCGGGCCACGAGATCATCCGGCAGGGCAAGAAGCATCTGACGCTTCTGCGCATGACGCCGGATCTGATTTACGACCAGATGATCGGCATGGGCTGCGCCGACAAGGTCATCTTCTCCTGGGGTGGCAACCCCGGCGTCGGCTCGCTGCACCGGTTGCGCGACGCGGTCGAGAACGGCTGGCCCAACAAGATCGAGATCGTCGAGCATTCGCATGCTGCGATGGCGAATGCCTATGCGGCCGGCGCGGCCGGCCTGCCCTTCACCGTCTTCCGCGGTTACATCGGTACCGATCTGCCGAAGGTGAACCCGGCGATCAAGTTCATCGAATGCCCCTACACCGGAGAGAAGCTCGCGACCGTGCCCGCGCATCGTCCGGACGTTGCGGTGATTCACGCCCTGCGCGCCGACAAGGAAGGCAATGTGCTGCTCGAAGGCATTCTCGGCGTGCAGAAGGAAGCGGTGCTGGCCGCGAAGAAATCGATCGTGACGGTCGAAGAGATCGTCGACGATTTCGGTCCGCGCAACCTAAACGCGGTGATCATTCCGGGTTGGGCTTTGGGTGCGATTGCGGTCGTACCGGGTGGCGCGTTCCCGTCCTATGCGCAGGGCTATTACAAGCGCTTCAACGCTTTCTACAAGCAATGGGACGGCATCGCGCGCGATCGCGACAGCTTCCTTGCCTGGATGAAGGATAACGTCCTCGACAAGAAGCCGGAGGATTTCGCCCGTCACGTCGAAGGTTTGCGGACGGCAGCGGAGTAAGTGCGATGAATTACAAGCCCAATGAAATGATGACCATCGCCGCCGCACGTGCGCTCAAGAACAGCGACGTGACGTTCGTCGGCATCGGCATGCCGTCGGCCGCTGCGAACCTTGCGCGCCTCACCCATGCTCCGGACATCACGCTGATCTATGAGTCCGGCACGCTCGCGACCAAGCCGACCGTGCTGCCGCTTTCGATCGGTGACGGCGAATTGTGCGAGACCGCGCTGACGACGGTGTCGGTGCCGGAGATGTTCCGCTACTGGCTGCAGGGTGGACGCATCACCGTCGGCTTCCTTGGTGGCGCACAGATCGACAAATACGCCAATCTCAACACCACGGTTGTCGGTCCCTACGACAAGCCGAAGGTGCGTCTCCCCGGTGGCGGTGGTGCGCCGGAGATCGCGACGTCCTGCGGTGAGATCTTCATCATCATGGCGCAGGGCAAGCGCTCGTTCGTAAACAAGCTCGATTTCGTGACCTCGCTTGGCCACGGCGAGGGTGGCGATCATCGCGAGCGTCTCGGCGTCAAGACCAAGGGTCCGACCAAGCTCGTGACCGACCTCTGCATCTTCGAGCCGGATCCGGTGACCAAGGAGATGATCGTGACATCGATCCATCCGGGCGTGACGCGCGAGCAGATCCAGGAAAATACCGGCTGGACCGTCAGATACGCCGACAAGGTCGCGGAGACGCCCGCGCCGACCGAGAAGGAACTCACGGTGCTGCGCGAGCTGCATGCCCGCACTGCGCGCGCTCACGGCGAGGCGGCGTAACACGCCACCATATGAAGCGAATGGTTTCTTCCTCCCGACTGCGGGAGGCGAGAAGAAAGGCACAACATCATGCGTGACGTATTTTTGTGCGACGCCGCCCGCACCGCCATCGGACGGTACGGCGGTTCGCTGTCGAAGGTTCGAACCGACGACCTGGCCGCCGCTCCGATCAAGGCGCTGGTGAAGCGCAATCCGAATATTGACTGGTCGGCGGTGGACGAGGTGATCTACGGCTGTGCCAATCAGGCTGGCGAGGACAACCGCAACGTCGCGCGCATGGCGCTGCTGCTCGCGGGGCTGCCCGACTCCGTTCCCGGCATCACGGTGAACCGGCTCTGCGCCTCCGGCCTGAATGCGGTCGGCGATGCCGCCCGCGCCATCCGCGCCGGTGAAATCGATTTCGCGATCGCCGGCGGCGTCGAATCGATGACGCGCGCTCCCTTCGTGATGGGCAAGGCGCAGGAGGCCTTCTCGCGGCAAGCCGACATCTTCGACACCACGATCGGCTGGCGTTTCATCAATCCGCTGATGAAGAAGCAGTACGGCGTCGATTCGATGCCGGAGACCGGCGAGAATGTCGCCGAGGAATTCCAGGTGAAGCGCGCCGACCAGGATGCCTTCGCGTGGCGCTCGCAGCAGCGGGCCGGCAAGGCGCAGGCGGCCGGCTTCTTCGCGGAAGAAATCATTCCGGTCGAAGTGCCTGGCAAGAAGAAGGGCGAAGTGACCGTGTTCGACACCGACGAGCACATCCGGGCCGATACGACGCTCGAGGCGCTCGCCAAGCTGAAGACGCCGTTCCGCGAGAACGGCACCGTCACCGCCGGCAATGCGTCGGGCGTGAATGACGGTGCGGCTGCCATGATCCTTGCCTCGGAAGCGGCGGTGAAGAAGCATGGCTTGACGCCGCGCGCGCGCATTCTTGGCATGGCATCGGCCGGTGTGCCGCCGCGCATCATGGGCATTGGCCCGGTGCCGTCGACGCGCAAGCTGATGGAGAAGCTCGGCCTGAAGATTTCGGATTTCGATTTGATCGAGCTCAATGAAGCCTTCGCCTCGCAAGGGTTGGCTGTCATGCGTCAGCTTGGTCTTCCGGATGACGCCGAACACGTCAATCCGCATGGCGGCGCGATCGCTCTCGGCCATCCGCTCGGCATGTCAGGTGCGCGAATTGCGATGACCGCGGCGCATGGGCTTGAGAAGCGCGGCGGCAAGAAGGCGCTCGCAACCATGTGCGTGGGCGTCGGCCAGGGCGTATCCTTGGCGCTGGAACGAGTCTGACGCCGGTTATTTCGGGACGCGCGCGCGAGCCCCGGAAGCCGGCTGAGAGAACGGGATCTGAATTCCGGGTTTGCTTGCGTCGCAGGCGGCCCGGAATGACTAAGGGGAAACGAAACGATGTCGCTGATTTACCCATTGGATGGCCTTTCGGCCTATCCGAAACATCTGACGCCCGAATACAAGAGCACGGTGAAGCGGTCGCCCACCAAGCCGCTGATTCTCGCGCCGCACACGCTGTCGGAACTGACCGGGCCGATCTACGGCCATGACGCGATCCAGGAATTCGACAACGACCTGACCAAGCAGGGCAAGAGCGAGCCGCTCGGCGAGCGCATTATCGTGCACGGCTATGTGCTCGATGAGGACAAGCGGCCGGTCCCGGATTCACTGGTTGAGATCTGGCAGGCCAATGCGTGCGGCCGCTATGTGCACATCGTCGATCAGCATCCTGCGCCGCTCGATCCAAACTTCACCGGCGCGGGCCGCACCGTCACCGACAAGAACGGCTACTACAAGTTCGTCACCATCAAGCCGGGCTCGTATCCGTGGGGCAACCACTACAATGCCTGGCGGCCGAACCACATCCACTTCTCGGTGTTCGGACATTCGTTCCTGTCGCGTCTGGTGACGCAGATGTATTTCCCGGGCGATTACCTGTTCCCGTTCGATCCGATCTTCAATTCGGTGCCGGATCCGAAGGACCGCGCGCGCATGATTTCGACGTTCGATCTGGAAAACACGATCCCCGACTGGGCGCTGTGCTTCCGTTTTGACATCGTTCTGCGCGGCCGCGAGCAGACCCCCCCGGATCTCGATTAAGGCGAACTGGATTCAAGACAATGTCAGAGCTCACACCCTCGCAGACCGTCGGCCCGTTCTACGCATACGGTCTCACCCCAAAAGGCCGCGCTCACTGGGATCCGGACGGGACCTATTCCTGGAAGGAGACCATCGGGTCCAACCTCGTCACGCCCGACGTCGTCGGCGACCGCATTCGCATTGAGGGCGGAATCTATGACGGCGACGGCAAGCCGATTCCGGACGCGATGCTGGAAATCTGGCAGGCCGACGGCAACGGCCGCTATTCGAACGAGCCGGGCAGCCGCCGTCTGCCGAACACGGCCTTCAAGGGCCATGGGCGCTCCGCCTGCGACAAGGATGGCGTCTTCCAGTTCGATACGGTGAAGCCGGGCCCCGTTCCCGGTCCCGACGGCAAGACCCAGGCCCCGCATATCGTCGTCGCGATCTTCGCGCGCGGCATGCTGCGTCAGGTCTATACCCGCATCTATTTCGATGGCGAGGCGGCGAACGCGACCGATGCCGTTCTCAACCTCGTGCCGGCGGATCGCCGCGCCACGCTGTTGGCGAAGAAGCAGGGCGACGTGTGGCGCTGGGACGTCCACATGCAGGGCGACAGGGAAACGGTGTTCTTCGAGATCTGAGCTTGTCGCTCCCCTCCAGGGATGAAAAAAGCGAAGCCCCCGCCATCACGCGGGGGCTTTTTCATTTCAGGCGAGAATATTCACCGCGCGCGCGGCCACGAACGCGATGGTCAGCAGCGAGATCATCGCCTCGGCCATCATGAGGAGCTTGGCGCGCTGCGACAGCGGCATCGTGTCGGTCGGCGAGAATGCGGTGGCATTGGTGAAGGACAGGAACAGGTAATCCACGAAACCGGGCGAGAACGGCGCAGCGTCCTTGATCAGGGCCTGCGGAAACAGAAATTCGAACGTCGGCTTTCGCTGGGCGTGGCGTATCGCAGGTCCGCCGCCATCGAGGCCCCAGAACCAGAGCGCGAACACGATGATGTTGATCATCCAGATGATCACCGCATCGACCAGCAGCGTCGTGCCGTTTTCGGTCCTTCCGGCGAGAAGCGCGCGAACCAGTTCGGCCAGCGCGATGAAGTTCATCAGCATCATGACCGTGATCAACGCGAGCGCGAGATAACGGATGATGCGCCATGGCTGGTCGAGAAGGCGGCCCGCCGCAACGGCACGCTTCACGCGTTTCTGCCGCATGCGGAACGCTGCCGCGAGCGGGATCAGGAGCGCGATCTCGGCCGCCGGTGCGAGCCATCGGGGTCCGAGCGAGAGATCGTTGATGAGGAAGAATTGCAGAACCGCCACCACCACGATCGCGCTGCAGGCCAGCCAGAAATCGGCGGCATGAGTGTCGGCTGGTGACGACGGGCGCTGCACGGGCAAGCTTCTGCTTCGGAATGCTGCCGACTCTTAACACGCTACGCCGGCATAAAGAAAAAACCCCCGTGCAACGCACGGGGGTTTGATCCTCGGGTAACAAGATCGTGGCTTACGCCGCCTGATGGCGCCACTTGCCCTCGTAGCCCTCGCGCACGGTCGAGGAATACGGGGTCGGGCCGACGACAACCTTGACCTCGGTCTGCTTGTGGCGCTCGACCGTGGTCTTCTTGGTGCCGCCGTTCTCTTCGCCCCACACCAGGGTGAGTTCGGTGCCGGGCTTGGCAAACTCTTCCTCAACCCAGCCGAGCGACAGCATCTTGCGCTCGTTGAAGGAATAGCCGGAGAACATCGAGGCGCCGGCCATCTTGCCGCCCTTCGCCAACACCATGTCGTAGGACGACGAGGCATAGTTGGACAGCGGCAGGTCGATGAACTTGTAGTTTTCGCCGGCGGGCGCGAACATCGACGCGTTGATGCGGTTCACGTCGTCATTGTCCCACGCGAACGTTACCTTCTTGCGCTTGTTCTTGCCTTCCATCGCCTTCAGGGCGTCCGAACCGATGAAGTCGTGGTCGAACTTGGTGAAGGTGTTGTAGCCGAGCTCATACGGCGAGGTGTAATAGTCCTCGATGTTCTTCGACACGAACGAGCCGCCGAGGGCCGCGACCGCTTCATAGCTCGTCTCGGGCAGCCACTCGCGATACGCCTTCAGCTTGTCACCCGAATAGATCGCCGGAACCGGCGAGGGGATCCAGCCCGACTCAAGCGTGTTGGTGGCGTAGGCGCGGGCGCCGACCTGCACGAGGCCGAATTCCTTGCCGGCTTCGATGATGGCGTTGCGGACTTCGTCGCCTTCGGCGTACGGACCCCAGATTTCCAGGCCCGGCGCACCGGCCATGCCGTGACGCAGCGCGCGGATCTTGCGGCCGGCCATGGTCACATAGCCCATGTTGAAGAACTTGATGTCCGGGAAGGTGCCGCCGGTCAGCTTCTTGATGACGCCTTCGGCGTTCGGGCCCTGGATCTGATAGCGATAGAAGCTGCGCGTGACCGGCTTGCCCATCGGGCGCGACGGCGAACGGTCGTCATATTCGGTTTCGACATCGAAGCCGCCGGTCTTGGCGTGGAATTCGATCCAGTTCGCTGCCGGATTGCGGCCGACATACACCATCTCGTTCTCGGCCAGATAGAACAGGATGCCGTCGCCGATGACATGACCATACGGCGTGACGGGTGCGAACTGCTTCGCCTTGTCGACCGTGAAATTCTTGAACGAGTTGGTCGAGAGATAGGACAGGAGCTTCACGGTGTCCTTGCCGCGCACGAACAGGTTCACCATGTGGTGCGACTGATCGAAGAGAACGCAGGTGTCGCGCCATGCGCGCTGCTCGTCGCGCCAGTTGGTGAATTCAGGTGCGACGACCGGATACACATACGCGCCGATCTGCGAGTTGCGCATCATGTCGACGGCGTTGCCGGACGCCTTCAGCTTCTCTTCGAGGTTTTTGTAAGCCATCTGTCTTCCTCCGTGATGGATCGATATCGTAGCGCGGCGAACCGCAAGGCGGCCGGTCCCGGGTTCGGGACTTCACCCGTAAACCCGCAATCGGCCGAATTTCGTGAAAGGTCTGTATACAGAGGCAAGAAAGGCTGCGGTTCGAGCCACTCTGCCGGTTTCGTCCCTAGTTCAAAATTGAAGTGTTACTTCACCGTTTCCCGGCGCTCCGGATGGACTAACCAGCCGTCCTGCCTGTATTGTATACAGCATGAATTCCCGGCGATCTCAAGCCCGGGAAACGCAAGGGAGTGGCCGGTGGCTGTCCAGGCTGCGGAAAATGAGCGTTCGTCGTCGCAGACCGTGAAGGCGCAGTTGTCGCTGCGCGACCTGATCCTGTCCGGCGAGTTGAAGCCGGGGGATCGGATTTCCGAATTGTCGGTCGTCGAACGCCTCGGAATTTCGCGCACGCCCATCCGCATGGCGCTGGTAAGGCTCGAAGAAGAGGGATTTCTCGAGGCGATACCGTCCGGAGGATTTGCCGTAAAGGCGTTCTCCGAGCGCGACATTCACGACGCGATCGAAATGCGCGGCACCCTCGAAGGCTTCGCGGCGCGGCTCGCGGCGGAACGCGGCGTGCGCAACGCGATCATGCTCGAACTGAAGGACCGGCTTGCCCAACTCGACGAGCTGGTGGGCAAGCCCACTCTGAGTGTCGATGACTTCTCGCAATATGTGGGACTGAATGGGCAATTCCACGCGCTGCTGATCGAGGCCGCGGACTCGCCCGTGCTCGCGCGCCAGATCGATCGTGCGCTCAATCTTCCTTTCGCTTCGCCGAGCGGTTTCGTTATGGTGCAGGCGATGCTGCCGGAGGCGCGGAAGATTCTCACGATCGCTCAGGACCACCATCATTGCGTCGTGCGCGCGATCGAGGAACGCGAGGGCGCGCGCGCGGAAGCGCTCATGCGCGAGCATGCGCGGCTTGCGCATCGCAACCTGCAACTCGCTTTCCGCAATCAGGGCACGCGCGATCTCGTGCCGGGCGCCGTGCTTATCAAGAAGCCGGTGCCGACACGTTACTGACCGACACTACAATCACAAGAATGGGAGTGAACGCTAAATGACGCAACGTACAAGGCCGCCTTTCCGTGCCGACCAGGTCGGCAGCTTCCTGCGCCCCGAGCGCCTGAAGGAGGCGCGCGCCATGCGCGATAAAAACGAAATCACCGCTGCGCAGCTGAAGGCTGTCGAGGATGAGGAAATCAAGAAGCTCATCAAGCAGCAGGAAGACATCGGGATGCAGCTTGCGACCGATGGCGAGTTCCGGCGCACATTCTGGCACTTCGACTTTCTTGGCGGCCTGACCGGGATCGAACTGTACGACCACACGCAGGGCATCCAGTTTCAGGGTGCGCAGACCAAGGCCTGGGACATCCGCACGGTCGGCAAGATCGACTTTCCGGACGATCACCCGTTCCTCGATCATTTCCGCTTCCTGAAGGCGAACACCAGCGTCGTACCGAAGATGACGATCCCGTCGCCGACGGTGGCGCATTTCCGCGGCGGGCGGGTCAAGATCAGCAAGGAGGTCTATCCGGATCTCGACGTCTTCTACGAGGATCTCGCCAAGGCCTATGCGAAGGCGGTGAAGGCTTTCTACGATGCCGGCTGCCGCTATCTGCAGTTCGACGACACGGTCTGGGCATATCTCTGTTCGGAGAAGGAATTGGCACAGTCGCGTGAGCGCGGCGACAAGACCGACGACCTTCAGCAGAAATATCGCGACATGATCAATCTCGCGCTGAAGAACAAGCCGTCAGACATGGCGGTCACCATGCATGCCTGTCGCGGTAACTTCCGCTCGACCTTCATTTCGTCCGGCGGCTACGAGCCGGTGGCCGAGGTGCTGCTGGGGCAGGTGAATTTCGACGGCTATTTCCTCGAATACGACACCGAACGTGCCGGCGGTTTCGAACCCCTGCGATTCCTGCCCAAGGGCGAAAAGCAGGTGGTTCTGGGGCTGATCACCTCCAAGAGCGGCACGCTTGAAAAGAAGGACGACGTGAAGCGCCGGATCGACGAGGCGACGAAATTTGCTCCGCTGGAGCAGTTCTGCCTCTCGCCGCAATGCGGCTTCGCCTCGACGGAGGAGGGCAACATCCTCACCGAGGAGCAGCAATGGGCGAAGATGCGGGAGATCGTGGAACTGTCGCATGAGGTGTGGGGCAAATAAGCGGCGGCCGACCGCAACACGAATTGCGCCCTGAACAGTGCCGGACCGCCAGGCGCGGTCCGGTATCCTTCGCATTACGAAAAGATAACCTTCGAGGCCATTCGGCCGGAGGTTAACAATGCCAATGGCTTCCTGCGCGCCGTTGGCGAATTGCCGCGTGGTGGCAAGTTTTAAGACTTGAAGCCGCGGGAGGGATCGGGAAGAATCCCCCCATAATCAATAAAGGTCCTTTAGGGAGGAACCCATGGTAAAATACCTGACCGGCGCGCTCGCGGCGGGTGCAGTGGCTGTCTCGCTGCTCGCAAGCGCCCCGGCCCATGCTCAATCCGGTGAACCGATCAAGATTGGTCTCGGCATTGCTATGACCGGTGGTCTTGCAGGCCCCGGCAAGCAGGCGCTGCTCGGCGTTCAGATCTGGGAAGAGCAGATCAACAAGAAGGGCGGCCTGCTCGGTCGTCCGGTCAAGGTGATCGCCTATGACGATCAGACCAACGCCTCGACCGTACCCGGGATCTACACCAAGCTGATCGACGTCGATAAGGTCGACCTGATCCTTGGACCCTACGCCACGAACATGATCGCGCCGGCGATGCCGGTCGTGATGCAGAAGGGCAAGACGATCATCGGTCTGTTTGGTCTCGCGGTGAACAGCGAGTTCAACTATCCGAAATATTTCGCGATGATCCCGACCGGTCAGAACACGAAGCCATCCTTCACCGAAGGCTTCTTCGAGATCGCGGCGAAGAACAAGATCCAGACTGTGGCGCTGGTCGCCGCTGACGCGGAATTCGCGAACAACGCCTGCGAGGGCGCTCGCGCGAATGCCAAGAAGCACAACATCAAGATCGTCTACGACCGCAAGTATCCGCCGGCAACGACCGACTTCACGCCGATCGTGCGCGCCATCCAGGCGGCGAATCCGGAAGCCGTCGTCATCTGCTCGTATCCGCCGGACTCGGTCGGCATGGTGCGTGCGGTGAACGAAGTCGGCCTCAAGCCGAAGATGATCGGCGGTTCGATGGTCGGCCTGCAGATCAGTGCGATCAAGACCCAGCTTGGACCGCTGATGAACGGCTGGATCAACTATGAAACCTGGGCGCCGACGAAGCACTTCCTCAATCCGGACGCCGAGGCGTTCCTGAAAGAGTATCAGTCGCGCGCGAAGTCCGCCGGCGTCGATCCGCTGGGCTATTACCTCGGCACTTGGGGCTATGCTTATGCAGAACTGCTGGGCAAGGCCGTTGAAGGCGCAAAGAGCCTGAACGATGACAAGATCGCCGAGTATCTGCGCCAGAACACGATCCCGACCATCATGGGTCCGGTGAAGTTCGGCAAGAACGGCGAATGGACCGAGTCAGGCATGATGCAGGTCCAGTACAAGGGCATCAAGGGCAACGACCTCGAACAGTTCCGCGGCATGGACGTGCAGAACATCGTTGCGCCTGCGAAGCTTGCGACCGGTGAAGCGGTTCTGCCGTTCGAGAAGGCGCAGCAGCAGTAACCGCGTCGATTGGTCGAATGTGAGCAATACGGCGCCGTGCGAGCCATCGTGCGGCGCCGTTTCCATCTGCGATCGAAGGTAGTTCGTCCGACCGGAAAATAGTTCGCTTGCGTCGTTCGCGCGAAAGCTG
>Ga0180218_1000710_pt1 | contig 26393 bp, 25 predicted proteins | sample eDN3rd37CKraftBY_FD_151334 | JGI IMG/M metagenome (GOLD analysis project Ga0180218, IMG submission 151334) | Enriched backyard soil microbial communities from Emeryville, California, USA - eDNA 3rd pass 37_C Kraft BY (version 2) (version 2) | ecosystem: Environmental > Terrestrial > Soil >...
AGAGCAACGTGACAATGGAGAGCCACAGTGATTGGGGCACTTTGTGCCCAGTGGCCCGAGCGGAGACAATTGTCGGGGATCGCTGGACCGTCCTGGTGCTGCGCGAACTCTTCATTGGCAGCCACCGGTTCGACGAGATCCAGGCGCATACTGGAGCAACGCCGCAGATGGTAACAGGCCGCCTGAAGAAGCTGGAGGCTGATGGCCTGATCGAACGTCGACCCTACAGTCGGCGGCCACTGCGCTATGAGTACCACCTCACCGAGAAGGGTAAGGCGTTCTATCCCGTGATCCTCGCACTGCGTGCGTGGGGCGAGACGTGGTGCAAAGCCCCGGGAGAGAGCTTGGCCGTCCATTTCACGCATCGGGTGTGCGGCCAGCCGGCTGGGCTCGGCCCGACTTGCGAGGCATGTGGCCAGCCGCTGGAGCGCGAAGACCTGATCGCTGAGCAAAGTCCCGCATATCAACGAGAGCGTGACGCGCGGTGGGAGGCGTTCAAGATCCGCCGGTGACACCTGCTGCAGGTCGGGAAACGGATTGCCACGCCGGAACTGCCAGCAACCCGCATCCCCTCCACAAGGGTGATGGATTGTCCCCTCTCGCTTCTTCAATTGGCCCGGCGCATTCTTACGCATTACTTTGGTTCCGTGATTTCACAAGTCCCGCGATGAAATCGATCGTGAGCGCGAGCAGAAGGGAGCCCGCTCCCAACCCAAAAAGGAGTTGATAGTGTCCACCCGTGTGGTCGAAGAGGAGCGACATGCCATAGGCGGCAAGCGCCTGGCATACCGCAAAGCAAATTGTTGCCTTGCTCCAAGCACTTTTCTGAGCAGCCGCATGGGAATGCAACAGCTCGTGAATGCGTCCCAGAACGAGAGGAACGATCCCGGGCGTAAACGCACCAACAACGACACTTGACACCATCAGCGAAGTCGCGCCAAGACCAAAGGCCGGCAATGCGACTGCTATCGCCTGGACGAGGTAGGCGAGGCGAAGTGCGGGGCCGAAGCCGGTTCTATCGGCCAGGTGCCCACTGAGAATTGGGCCGATGCCCGCGCCCAGACCAAACAGGACCCAGAACTCGGCTCCAGCGTCCAATCCTTGTCCCAATCCTCGGGCGACGAAATCAACGAGGAAGATCATATGCGGCACGAGGCCCACGGCATTGAGAGCGTAGGATGCATAGAGCGCCCGCAAGGTCGTGGTTGCATGAACAGGATAGATGGCTTTCTGCCCTGGGGGGGTATCAGAAGCGAGACCCGGCCAGCCAGTCCAAGCGACGAGCGTCAGGATCAGTGAGAGAACCCCGAGACCAATCCAAGCGTGGGGAAGCCCCTGTCGCAAGAGCAATGGAACAAGCGTACCTGAAGCCGCGATTCCGAGGCCGATGCCCATGAAGATCGCACCGCTGGCGATCCCGCGGCGCGACTGCGGGACGTGCGGCAAGACCGTCGGAGCCGCCAAAATCATCAGCAGTCCGCCGGAAAGGCCAGAGACGAAACGCCAGACGAAAAACCAAGCGAAGTTGACCGGCCATGCGCAAGCAAAGAAGGTCAGGGTCGCCAACACCATCCCTCCGCGTAGAGCGGTGGCGGCGGGCACCTGTGCAACCAGCGGACGGGCGAGCACCGCACCGACCAAATACCCCGTGAGATTGGCCGCGCCGAGAAAGGCTGCATCCGAAGCGGTGAACCAATTGCCGGCGACGATCGCCGGCAACAACGGCGTGTAGGCAAAGCGAGCCAGGCCGATACCCACAAGACTGGCACAGAGGCCAGCAAGAACAAGTGGCCAGGTCCCGAGTGCTCCCTGTTTGGTGCTGTGGACAACGATCTTGGACATCGTGACCTCCTCCAGAGCCGGCCCTTGACCCATTATCAGTTCCCGGCCTGGAGCTTTAGGATCAGATCGGTTCTAGACTGTTCATACGGGGCTTCGGCACGGTGCTAAATTCGGGTGACCGATCGTGACGCCACCCGCCACAAGTGGCATCATCTGTGCCGGTCGTCTGGCAGAGCCGCAATGAGTTCCTGGGTGTACAGGATGGCATGCGCATACGTCGGGCCATTCAATTCGTGCGCGGCATGCATCATTTCCTTTGTGAATGCCGCCGTCGCATCCCGTACCAAGGTGACATGAAAGCCGAGTTCCATCGCATAGCGGCCGGTTGACTCGATACAGGTATTGGCAAGCAGACCGACGACGATGACGTGGGTGATGCCATGCTGCCGGAGCTGCTGATCGAGGTCGGTGTTGGCAAATCCGCTTTGAGCCCAATGCTCCTTGACGACAATGTCTCCCGCGCGTGGCGCAAAGTCCGGATGCCATTCACCACCCCACTCCCCACGGGCGAATGAGTGCCGCTTCATGATCCCGATCTGAGTCGGGTTAGGATGACACCAGCACTCGTAATCGCCCGGCTCCCAGCGGCGGTGCGGAACGATGAAGACTTTCATGCCGGCGCCTCGCACCGCCTGATTGATGCGCTTCAGGTTCTCGATGAGGCCTACATCCTCCGCAACCTCTCGCACCCTAGGCCAAATCTTTCCACCCTCGGACAGGAAATCGTTATAGGGATCAACGAACAAGAGCGCCGTTGACTGTTTGCTATAGGTGGGCTGGGACATTGCAACCTCCATCATCCTACCAGCCGGTGAGCGCGGCCTCGCAATGCGGCTCGCTCGATGCTTGCCGCGAAGAGAGGCGTCTCACCCCGATTATGGGCGATCGACATCGGTTGGCGCTGTGCGCGGAACACGTCGAACGGGATACCTTGACGTTCAAGGAATGACCTGAAGTCTTCCGTCGCGGTGGTTCTGACGTGATTGGTGAACTCGCACCGCTCACCATCGATTGCTCTGACGCTCATTTCCCAGAGAACGTTGATCGTGGTCCTTCCGGTGGGAGTAAAGATGTCGGAGATCGACTCCAGGACCAGGTGATCTTTGTTCCCCAGGGTCTCGACATAATGCTGGACCATAAGACTGCCGCCGATGATCTCAACGTTGATCGACATACGCCTTCCATCGGGCGCCGTCGTGAAGCCCGCCGTGATATGGGCGGGAGAACACCCCTGATACTCTTTCTCGCTGAGGGAGAAGCACCACTCAGGGAGGTCGATCCTGTCGATGGGCGCGTTGATTGTTGCTGTGAAGCTTGAGTTGACGACTTCATAATCTTCCATGATGGGCTCCTCGGGTTGGATCAGGCTCGCAGTGCGGTTTAAGCGCTGAACGGGTGTGCCAGCGGAGGAGGGCTGCCGAGGTACCCCTCGACCATTCCTGTCCGTCTGACCGTGGCATTGAATGGTGCAGCCCCAATCCCGCCCCCGGATTGATGGTGGTTGGCCCTCCAGAGAAAGCTGCGAACCAGATCCGCAACCTGATCCGCTGCGGTGTCGAGGGCAAAATGCCCAGCTTCAAGCATATGGATTTCAGCGGTTGGCACGTCAGCTCGGTAAGAGGCTGGCTCCGACGTTTCGAAGGACGGGTCGTGTTGGCCCCATAGAACCATCAGTCTGGGATGGGTGGCGCGCATCCACCTCTGCCATATGGGGTAAGATGAAATGTTGTTTCGGTAGTCGTAGAATAGCTCGACTTGGATATCTGCTTGGCCAGGCTGGCTGAGAAACGCAAACTCATCCGTCCAAAGATCAGGATCGTACCGCTCGATTTGTGGGTCACTGCCGACATGGCGCCGGCGGGTGGCCTCAAGTGACAGGAAATTCTCACGGAGTGCTTTCTCATGTCCCGCGCGATCGGCCCAAAATGCGCGGCGAATGCCCCAGAGATTGCTGAGGCCCGACTCGTGAGCGACGGCATTCTGCACGATCAGTGATTCCAATCGCTCAGGATGAGCCATCGCCATTCGAAAGCCGACTGGACCGCCGTAATCTTGCATGAAGAGGCTATAGCGGGAGAGGGCCATGACCTCGCTGAACCGGGCCATCACCCGGGCGAGATGGTCGAAGGTATAGGAGAACGCTGTCGGCGCCGGGCACGCGCTATGGCCGAAGCCGGGATAGTCAGGTGCGACGAGCCGGTATTGGTCGGAAAGGCGTGTCAGCAGCGGTTCATACATGCGCGACGACGATGGAAAGCCGTGAAGGAGCAGGATCACGGGCGCATTGCTGTCACCGGCCTCGCGGTAGAAAATGGGGAGGCCATCCACGCTGACAGTGCGGTACATCGTTGGGTAGCTCATCGCGATCACATCCGATTGACGTCGATAAGGGCCTGCGCAAAGGCGTGCGGCGCTTCCTGCGGCAGGTTGTGCCCGATGCCGCTGCGGATCGTCCGGTGCTCGTACTTGCCGGCGAACTTCCGGGCGTAATCCATGGGATCCGGGTGCGGGGCGCCGTTTGCATCGCCTTCGAGCGTAATCGTTGGAACGGAGATGGCCGGCGCCGCGGCTAGGAATTTCTCCATCTCATCGTACTGCGCCTCGCCATCGGCGAGGCCGAGACGCCAGCGGTAATTGTGGATCACAATCGCCACGTGGTCGGGGTTGTTGAAGGCTTCCGCACTGCGTTCGAACGTTGCGTCGGAAAATTTCCACTCGGGAGAGGCGGTCTGCCAAATCAACCGTGCAAAGTCGCGGGTGTTCGCCTGGTAGCCAGCCCGTCCACGCTCTGTTGCGAAGTAATATTGGTACCACCAGGACAACTCTGCCTTCGGCGGGAGAGGCTTTCGGTTGGCGGCTTGGCTGCCAATCAGGTAGCCACTGACCGAGACCATGGCTTTGCATCGGTCCCGGCGGAGTGCTGCTACGATGTTCGCGGTCCGGGCGCCCCAGTCGTAGCCTGCGATGATTGCGCTCTGGATCTTCAGGGCGTCCATCAGCGCGAGCACATCCGCCGCCAAAGCAGCCTGTTGGCCGTTTCGCGGGGTCTCGCTTGCAAGGAACCTCGTGGAACCGTACCCCCGCAGATAAGGCACGATCACTCTGAAGCCCTGGGTTTCCAGTAGGGGCACGACCTCGGCATAGCTGTGGATGTCGTAGGGCCAGCCATGAAGCAAAACAACCGGCACGCCGTCGGCCGGACCAACCTCGACATAACCGACGTTGAGCGGTCCGGCATCGATCTGCTTCAGCTGCCGAAACGAGGTGCCAATTCGGGGCGATGTGGGCTGTGCCGCTGCCGTGCTGGGGATGCCGAGTTCGGCCGCAGCAGCGAACAGTGCGGCGGTGCTGATGAATTGTCGACGATCGAGATCAATGGGTTGCGCTCGCACGATGCACTTCATCGTCCTTACTCCTCGACTGGAACGGGATGGATGCTAGACGGCGAGGGTCGTCGCCACGTCGATGTTGCCGTCGGTTGCCCGCGAGTAGGGGCAAAGGGTGTGAGCCTCGTCGACAAGGGCTTGTGTCACACCCCGAGCCAGGCCGGGAAGGCTGACATTCAGCCGAGCGCCAAGGGTGTAAAAGCCGTTCACAAGGCTGAGATCCACTTCCGCATCGATTGCGAAACCGGGCGGAAGGGTGACCTTGTTCCGCCGGGCGGCGATGCCGATTGCGCTTTCGAAGCATGCGGACCAGCCTGCCGCGAACAGTTGCTCAGGGTTCGTGCCGGTACCGTGGCCGCCGGGCGGGGAAAGGCGGATATCGAGATTGCCATCCGAACTCCGGGAGGCCCCGCCCTCGCGCCCACCCGTCGTGTGGACCTTGGCGGTGTAAAGCAGTTTGGTTTGCTGGTGCTGGTTCATGATGTTCTCTCCATGGGCAATGGCAGATCGGCAACGGAGGGGTGGCGCCAGGTTGGTGGGCCACCCACGTAGTTATCAGGCACGGAAGGAGTGAAACGCGGCACGCAGTTCGGCGCTGAAGAGCTCGGGTTGCTCCCAGGCCGCAAAGTGCCCGCCCTTTGGGAGACGATTGAAGTGAATGAGCTTTGGGAAGGCTTTCTCCGCCCAACTCCTCGGCGCTGCGTAGATTTCGTCCGGAAAGACACTGACGGCAACCGGGATCGAGATGTGTTTTGGCGCAAAGAAAGCGAGCTTATTCTCCCAGTAAAGTCGGGCCGAAGAGACCGCTGTCCCCGTCAGCCAATAGAGCGTGATGTTGTCGAGGATATCATCGCGTGACAGGCCCTCGGTGTGGCCATCAAAGACGCGGGATATAAGAGCATAGCTGCGCGCATCGTGGTCGAGCATCCAGGCTGCCAATCCAACCGGCGAGTCCTCGAGCCCGTACAGAGTCTGTGGCCGGTTGGCCATCTCCTGAGCGTAGCCCAGACCGTGCTTGTAGAAGAAGTCGAGCTGATCAAATGCACTCTTCTCGTCTGGGGACAGGCCGGCCGGTGCAGGGCCACCGGAGGCGAGGATTTTAGCTATATCGTCCGGCACGGTCGCGGGCATATTGGTGTGAATGGCAAGTAACTCCGGTGGGGCCTGCAACGCCATCTGCTCCGAGACGGCATCACCCCAGTCACCTCCCTGGGCGACAAATTTTGTATATCCAAGCCTCTTCATCAGCGTCGTCCAGGCGCGCGCAATCCGCTGAGGATCCCAGCCGGTCGCAGTAGGCTTGCCCGAGAATCCATGCCCTGGGAGCGACGGGATCACCACATCGAAGGCTTCGTCCGGTGTTCCACCATGGGCGGTCGGATCCGTTAGCGGCCCCACGACTTTGAGCTGCTCAATCACCGAACCAGGCCAACCATGCGTGATGATGACGGGCAAAGCATTAGAATGTTTCGAGCGGACATGAATGAAATGGATATCCAGTCCATCAATCTGCGTAAGGAACATCGGCACGGCGTTCAGCCGCGCCTCAACCTTTCGCCAATCGTGATCGGTCTGCCAGTACTGGGCGAGCTTACGCATGGTCTCTAACTGAACGCCCTGCGTCGCGTCGGTAACCAGCTCCTTCGTTGGCCACTTGGTAGCAGCGATCCGACGGCGAAGATCGGCAAGCGATTCATCAGGAAACGAAACCTGAAATGGGCGGATTTCGCTTGATGCTGCCCCGACCGACACAGGCATCATCGTGGCAGCGCCTGCGACGGCGGCGGCTACAAGGACGTCACGGCGGGTGGAAGATGACGCGCTTTCCGACATAATCGTTCTCCTCTAAGACCAAAGATCTGGCTGGGTGAGGCTGATCAACACGATGATGCTCGGTCATGGTCGGCCGTGAGCCTATTGCACCATGGTATCGCCGATACCTTGATATCGACCGATATCGGTGCCTCTCCGGCCAGATTCTGGCTTGACAACTCCAAAAACCGAGCAAACCGATACCAAGGTGTTATGCGTCTCCGGTGGCCGAGCGGCGTATTCTCTCCCCTCACTAGGGAACGGCGCTCGTTTTGAGGGAAATACCATGGCAAAGCTAACGCAGCCGATCCCGTTTGCAGGTGCAGAGCTGAGGCAGGCGCGCCACGTCTGCGCCTTTTTCAATAGCGAAGACGAAGAGTATCGTGTTCTCCTGCCATTCATTAAGGACGGCTTCGACAGTGGCCACAAAGCAGTCCATGTTCTCAGCCCCGACCGTTGCGAGCGCCACGTCCACCATTTGGCCGCTGTCGGCATTGATGCAGGGACAGCACAGGTGAGCGGTCAACTGGAGCTTCGCGACAGCACCGAAACCTATCTGTCCCACGGTCGGTTCGATCAGGACCGCATGCTCCAGACGTTCAAAAGCATCGCCGGCGGGTCGGCTGACGGGAGCTATCCGCTCAGCCGGATCGTTTGTCAGATGGAATGGGCGAACTGTCATCCGTCGTGCATCAATGATCTGATCGAGTTTGAGGCACGGGTCAATGATGTGTGGTGCCAGCACGACGATGCTGTTATCTGCGTCTATGATCTTGCAAAGTTCAGCGGCGACACCGTCATGGACGTGATGCGGACACATCCCATGATTATCGTTGGAGGTATTCTTCAGCAGAATCCCTTCTTTATGCCTCCGCAGCAGTTCCTTCAAGAGCTGTATCAGCGGCGCGCCGAGCAGGCTCGGCGCTCTCAGTCAGCAGGATGACCATGCACGCTGACTCTCTCCATAATGAGAACAAGCGGCTTCAGCGCTGCATCAGCGACTTGGTCAGTCTCATGGCATTGCCGGCGATGTGGGTCGGCCGGGATCCCATTCAGATAGCCGGAAGTTTGCTTGACGCGGTTCTTAGCACGCTGGATCTCGACGTTGCCCACCTGCATCTCATGAGGGTGAACAGCGACGGGCCACTCGAGGTGACACGCCTATCAAATTGGGCAGGCAGCCGTAGCTCTCAGGCGGCTTTTGGATCGCTGTTGAAGCCTTGGATCGCTGCTGGGGCCGACGCCTCGCCGCGGCAGCTCACGGTCGGGAGCCAGAACCTCGCCGTCCAATCTGTGCGTCTCGGCTTGCTCGGAGAGTTTGGACTGCTCTTGGTTGGGTCGCGCCGGTCCGATTTTCCCAACCTGACCGAGAATCTCCTCTTGAATATCGCGGCGAACCAGGCAGCGATTGGGCTACAATCGGCTTGGCAGTTAAGCGAACAGAAGCGGCTTGCCCAAGATCTCGACCAACGGGTCCACACGCGAACCCGGGAGCTCTTCGAAGCCAACCAGGAATTGCGGCGAAGAGAACTTGACCTCCAATTGGTGATCGACAGTATTCCGGTGCAGGTCGCTGTGACAACACCGGAAGGAGAAGTCGAGGGCGTCAACCGGCCGACGATGGAATACTTCGGTAAGACGTTCGAAGAGCTGAAAGAGTGGAAGGTTTCAGATCTTGTTCACCCGAACGATCTAGAAAGGACAATCCGCGCTCAGCTTGCGGCACATACAGCGGGGCAGAGCTACAATGTTCAAAGCCGGCACCGTCGGTTCGACGGAAGCTACCGTTGGTTTAACGTTCTAGGGCTGCCGCTGCGAGATCCACGAGGGAAAATCCTTCGCTGGTTTCATCTTATCATTGACATCGAGGATCAAAAACGCGCGGAAGAGGCACTGGCTGCGAGCGAGCGCAGCCTTGCGCAAATCGTAAACACGATCCCGGGTATTGCATGGTCGGCCCACACGGATGGATCCGCCGAATTCTTCAATCAGCATTTCCTCGACTATGTTGGGACCACCCTGGAGGAAGCCTGCGGGGCAGGGTGGGCGCAGGCCGTCCACCCGGATGATCTGACCGGGTTGCTTGCGGTCTGGAACAAGATTAGGGCTACAGGTCGGCCAGGCGAAACCGAAGCACGCCTCAGGCGCTTCGATGGTGAGTATCGCTGGTTCCTGTTCCGGGCTAACCCTCTCCGTGACGAAGCAGGTCGAGTCACCAAGTGGTTCGGCGTCAACACCGACATCGAAGATCTCAAACGAACCGAAGAGGCGTTGCGGGCCAGCGAGTGGCGGCTCCGCCAGCTGACGGAAACCATCCCGCAAATGCTATGGAGCGCCACACCGACCGGCTCAATTGATTACTGTAACAACCGACTGCTTGACTACACTGGCTTCTCAGCGAACGAGGTCATGGGTAGTGGCTGGACGAGGATGCTTCACCCGGATGACATCGAGCGAGCCAAGAACGTGTGGCTCACATCCATTGAGACGGGGGCGCCGTATCATGTCGAAGTGCGCACGATCCACGCCGCAGATGGCAAGTATCGGTGGCTTCTGACCAGTGCACTTCCACTCTGCAACGAATTCGGACGGGTCATGCGGTGGTATGGTACGTGCATCGACATCCATGATCGGAAGGAAGCTGAGGCAGCCATCGCCGCAAGTGAGCAAAACCTTGCCCAGATCATTGATACCATTCCCGCTTATGTCTGGTCGGCCCGTTCTGACGGGAGTACCGACTTCCTGAACAAGCACTACCTCGATTATCTTGGAGTCCAGCGAGACCATGTTCGAGATCGGGGGTGGGCGACGGTGGTGCACCCAGACGACCTTGAAGCGCACCTCGAGACCTGGAACGAGCTTGTAACATCAGGCCGAACCGGTGAATCGAAAACCCGCCTGCGCCGGTTCGACGGCCAGTACCGCTGGTTTCTGAATCGTGCCAGTCAACTTCAAGATGATGCCGGCAATATCAAGTGGTTTGGCGTAACCATCGACATTGAGGAACTCATGCGCGCAGAAGAGAACTTGCGCGCGAGCGAGTGGAATCTGCGCCGCCTAACAGAAACCATACCCCAGATGCTGTGGAGCGCAGAACCTGACGGAGCAATTGATTACTGCAACGCTCGTTTGCTGGATTTCACAGGCTTTGATGCGAATGAGATTATGGGCGATGGCTGGAAGAAGCTCGTCCATCCAGATGATCTCGGCCAAGCTGCACGTGCGTGGGTTGCAAGCGTCGCAACCGGTACGCCCTTTCAAGTGGAAGCGCGTCTCATCCACTCAGCCAATCAATCCTATCGCTGGTGTCTGACGACCGCACTCCCGCTCCGTGATAATGATGGAAAGATTCTCAAGTGGCACGGCGTCTGCGTCGACATGCACGACTGGAAGGAGGCTCAGGACGAACTCCGCAAAACGCAAGCCGAGCTTGCACATGCGACCCGCGTTATGACCATGGGGCAACTCACGGCATCGATTGCGCATGAGTTGAATCAACCGTTGGCTGGCATCATGACGAACGCCGGCACAGGTTTACGTATGCTGACTGCAGAACCCCCGAACGTCGATGGAGCGCGCGAGACGGCACGTAGAACGATCAGGGACGCCAACCGTGCATCGGAAGTGATCTCCCGGCTCCGCGCGCTGTTCGCCAAGAGAGACACAGCATCTGAGATTGTCGACCTGAATGCGGCCGTACAGGAAGTCGTGGCATTGTCGGTGAATGAACTGCAGAGAAATGGCGTGGGCATTCGCCTTACCCTCGCGCCCGATCTGCCTTATGTCATGGGAGACCGTGTTCAACTGCAGCAGGTGGCTCTCAACTTTATATTGAATGCGGCCGAATCCATGGCGGGAGAGAAAGATCGAACAAAGGAGATTGTTGTTTCAACCAAGGTCGAGGCAACAGGCCATGTTAAAGTTGCGGTCAAGGATACAGGTAGCGGCTTCGATCCCACGTCGGCAGAGAGACTCTTCACCCCATTCTATACGACCAAAAGCAATGGTATGGGCATCGGCCTTTCTGTTAGCCGAACCATCGTTGAACAGCATCAGGGGCGCCTTTGGGCCGAACAGAACGACGGGCCGGGCTCGACATTTTGCTTCTCCATACCCTCAACACTAGCGGCCGAGCCTGCCAGAGGCCCTATGCATCTTCCGCCACGTCCGGCGGATGCGATTGGATGAGTATCATGCAACAGCGTGAGTATATTGCAGTAGTCGATGATGACGAATCTGTCCGTGAGTCACTGCCCGACCTCATCGGCATATTTGGGCACAAAGCCGTCGCATTCGCGTCTGCGAATGAATTCCTGACTTCGGGCATGATTGATCAGGTGAAATGCCTGGTGCTCGACATCGCCATGCCAGGCATGTCGGGAACTGAGCTCCAGCGGGAGTTATCCCGCCAGGGCTGGCAAATCCCGATCGTCTTCATCACGGCGCACGGGGACGAACAGGTGTGTCATCGCCTGCGACAGCGTGGGTCCGTCGAATGCCTCCTGAAGCCGTTCGCCGATACTGCACTGCACGATGCGCTTGATGCTGTCCTTCGACCGGAGTCATCACCCTAACGCTTGCGGGCGTGCACAAGTGGAGCTATACATGCAACTGTCAATCAAAACGAGTGGCAAAGCGGGTTCCCATCCAATGGGCGAAAGCGCGCCGATTGTGTATGTCGTGGATGATGACATCTCGGTGCGCGAGGCACTCGAGGCTCTCATACGCGAATCAGGCTGGCAGCCGTGGGTTTTTGCTTCGGCGCAGGAGTTCCTATCTCATCCACGAACTTCGACGCCGAGTTGCTTAGTGCTCGACGTGTCACTCCCCGACCTCAACGGTCTCGAACTGCAGCAACAACTCGCAGCTTCTCGGAACGACATGCCAATAATCTTCATAACCGGATATGGGGATGTACCTATGACGGTTCGCGCGATGAAGGCTGGCGCGATCGAGTTCCTGACGAAACCGTTCGGCGATGAGGCATTACTGAACACCATACGCGACGCTATTCAGCGAAGCGCCACAGCCCTCGGACAGGAAGCGGAGTTGCAACGTCTCCAAAGACGGCACGCATCGCTTAGCATGCGGGAGCGTGAAGTGATGTCACTTGTGGTTACCGGTTTGATGAACAAGCAAGTCGGCGGCAAGCTCGGTATCAGTGAGATTACTGTCAAAGCGCACCGAGGCCAAGTCATGCGCAAGATGGGCGCGAAGTCACTAGCTGACCTAGTGAACATGGCGGCAAAGTTGGGCATTACCCGCCAGAATTGACACCTTAGTGTCATCAGGCGTTGTTTCATAGTTTGCATCCATCGCCCTAATCCTACCGGAAGTGGACCCAGAGAACGGCAGGAGCCGAGGTCGCGACAGTGGGCAAAGAGTTCTATTGCTCCCTGGAAATTCGTCGCTCGAACTCGAGGCATCAGTCCTGCTGAACGTTCGTGTCCGCCGTAGCCGGTGAGAAAGAGCGGGCGATCCGTGGCGGAACCTGGCCGTTTGGTCACTCAATCTGCGGGAATCTTACGCCGATGTGAGTTCGCTCCCGTACTGCATCTTACCAATCGCACCCCGAGTACGACGGAATTGATACCTCCGCCATCAGAGCATCTGTGCCTGATACGTAGGTATTGTCGGTACCAAGGTGCAAGTGACATGCTTCAGAGATGCGCGCGTAATGTCCCGGATCTCAATTGCTGGCCCAAGGAGAAGTGAGATGAAGATCCTGATGGTGCTCACATCGCACGATCAACTCGGTAACACTGGCCGAAAGACCGGCTTCTGGCTTGAGGAGTTTGCTGCGCCATATTATGTGTTCCGCGACGCGGGCATCGATCTTACCCTGGCGTCTGTCAAGGGTGGGCAGCCCCCGATCGATCCCAAAAGTGATCTCCCTGGGAACCAGACGCCTGCAATGGCGCGTTTCAAAAACGACCCGACGGCACAAAAGGACTTGGCGAACACCGTAAAGCTCGAGGGGCTGTCGTCCGCCGACTATGACGCAGTCTTTTATCCCGGCGGTCATGGGCCGATGTGGGACCTTGCCGACAACCCAGACTCTATCGCTCTGATCGAATCTTTCTATAACTCCGGGAAGCCGGTGGCCGCGGTTTGCCATGCCCCTGCCGCGCTGCACCGGGTCATGTACCAAGGTGCGCCACTTGTTAAAGGCAAGCGCGTTACCGGCTTTGCTAACAGTGAGGAGGAAGAAGTCCAACTAACGCACGTCGTGCCGTTTCTGGTCGAGGATGAATTGAAGCGCCTTGGCGGAATCTTTGAGAAGGCGGAGAATTGGCAAAGCTTTGTCATAACTGATGGCCGCCTCATCACAGGACAGAATCCGGCTTCATCCACGGCAGGGGCCCAAGCCTTGCTGAAGTTGCTAACCGATATGCAATCCAGCAGGCGTGGTTCCAGCGCGGCGTGATGTCTATGCAGTCCAAGGGGGCTTGGCAGCGTGGGTGGTAGGCGCCGCTGCGACCATAGTGGCCGCAGATATGCTGCGCGGCAACCGGATTTACGTGGCACGGCTGGGATCGATGGAGCATCAGCGTACGAGCAGTTACGGGAAGAGGCTAACACATGGTCGGACGATCTTCTAAGCGGCGACAGCATCAAACTCGGTCGATCGTCCGAGAGGAAGTGCCATGGTGATTCCACACGGAGGACCTGGCGGTTCGAGTTTCGCCGAGTGAGCTGGCGCACCGGCGCCGGGGCCGATCAAATAATTCATAATATGGGTACGCAGTCGCGGCGGCGCGCGGCTTGGCTTCGCGGACGACGCATATACAGGGACGACTGGTTTTGAGAGAAAGAGGTTGAACCGCGCTATTGCAACCGTTCGGCTTTGCACAGAATGGTCTGTGGTGGCTGGAGCGAGGCTTAAGCACGGTGTAGCGGATCGCTCAAGAGGAGGAGTTTCAATGACACAGCAACGCGCGATACTTGCGGGTGGGTGCTTCTGGGGCATGCAGGATCTGATCTGGCGCTATGAGGGAGTAATCTCCACGCGTGTCGGCTACACTGGTGGTGAGGTCCCCAACGCCACGTATCGCAATCACGGCACCCATGCCGAAGCCATAGAGATTACCTTCGATCCATCGCGGATAAGCTACCGCCAGCTGTTAGAGTTCTTTTTCCAGATTCATGATCCGACGACGGTCAACCGCCAAGGTAATGATGTCGGTGAGAGCTACCGGTCGGCAATCTTTTTTACAAGTGACGAGCAGAGGCAGATCGCGGAGGATACGATTGCTGACGTCGATGCATCAGGTCTCTGGCCAGGCAAGGTGGTGACCGAGGTCACTCCGGCGGGTGCCTTTTGGGAGGCCGAGCCAGAACATCAAAATTATCTTGAACGATACCCTGAAGGTTACACCTGTCACTTCATCCGGCCGAACTGGAAATTGCCGGTGCGCGGATCGATGGAACCGAGCCGAGCGGCGGTAACGAACTGAGGCCGGTGCCAGAGACGCTGGAAGTGACAGGTAGATATGCGTTCAACCAGCGAGCGCTAGAGACGCGGCGGCGCAGGGCAAATTCAACTAACTCCAGGTTGAGAAGTTCGCCACAAAGAGCATTCGCACTCTCCAAGGAGATAGGGGGAGCCTGAAAAAGGTGAGCATCAGGGGTTCCGGACCTAAGCCGGAACCGCGCTGTGCGGCCACTCGGATGCGCCGCTCAGGCCGTTTTATAGGCATGGTGATGTAGATATCATGAGCGGGGCCGACGCACATTGATTTTGGTCGTCTCGAGCCCAATCCGATTTCCCAGCCCCAGGAGACATCTTATGGCCAACCTCAAGATCGCCATCATCATCGGCAGCACCCGTGACGTGCGATACGGCATCAAGCCCGCCCGATGGATCTATGATACGGCTTCGCAGCGCGCCGACATCGACGTGGAGCTTGTTGACCTGCGGGACTACCCGCTGCCTTTCTTCAATGAGACGGCCTCGAATGCATGGGTGCCGACGGAAAGTGAAGGTGGGCGGCGTTGGCAGCGTAAGGTGGGCGAGTTCGATGGTTATATTTTCGTCACGCCGGAGTATAATCGTTCGGTTTCGGCGGCGCTGAAGAACGCGCTCGACTTCTCATATCTCGAGTGGAACCGAAAGGCCGCCGCTGCGGTCGGCTATGGAAGTGTCGGCGCAGCCCGAGCAATCGAGCATCTACGGTCTATTGCAATTGAGTTGCAGATGGCCCCGATACGCACGGGCGTGCACATCCAAGGCATTGATTTCATCAGCACGCTGCAGCAGGGCAAGAGTTTGTCCGAATTGACGCACCTGGAGCCGAATGTTAAGGCCATGCTTGACGAGCTCGTCTGGTGGGCGAACGCCCTCAAGAGTGCGCGAGAGGCGTGAGCCTCAGAGAGTCAAGGGATGAGAGGCAGCTGTGCCCGCTTTGAGGCAGCTCTCGCCGGCGGGATCCGGATTTCAGCTTATCGCCACCTGCCTAGGAGGCCATCATAGCTCCTGAATGCCAGGGGTATCCTGCACAGCCTCAGGCAATCTTCAGAATATATTCTTTATAATGGACAACGGAGAAGCTCCGTTGCCATGAATCAGTATGGAGGGGGCCTTGACGTCTGTTGGTAGCTCAAACCCTTTGGCAGGGATGTTAAACAACGCATTCTCGAAGTTCGACCGAAATGGCGATGGTAAGCTCAATGGCGAGGAGTTCAGGAACTTTAACGAGATCCTGAAGCCGGGTATTGCCCTCGACAAGGATGGACGCCCGACCGTCGACTACAGCAGAGTGATGGACCAGGATGCCGACACAATGATTACGCGGGACGAAATGAACGCGACCGGAGTTCTCATGCCCGCGAAGCTGACCGATGATAGCCTGGGGGCGATGTTCACCTATCTTCTGACCAAGGCGGATTCCTCGGCACTTGCGGCTGCCGCTGTCCTCAAGCCTGAGCTGGATCGTCAGAGCTAGTGCTCGTCGATGGCTTCTGTATCGACGGAGGCTGGAGGGGAACGGTGTGGGTGAGGTCCCTGGTTCGGCCATTCCCCCGGGCCGGAGATTGCCAAAGAGCCCGCCGTGGCTATTGCAGCCTGTGAGCGCCAAGACTGCAGCAAGCCATGATATGAACATCGACAAACGTCGCTCTGGAGCAACTTGGTGGCCTTGCGCTTTGCTTGACTGCGACGTTGCCGGCGCAGGGGCCGAAATGCGTACAGTTGGTTGATGCGGCGTGTGGTTTGGGTTCTATCCGTTGGCGCTACCCGGTATGGACGCGGACCGAGTGCCCAGGCTTGCGTGAAATTGTGTCGTCCTCGCTCATCGACGTGGCTTCACGTCCTACGATCGCCTTCGCGCGGTGCTTGATCCGCAGCCGCCGGCGAACTGCGCCGGATTGAGAAATTCTCCCATAGCTCATCTCACTGGTCAGAACTGGTGCGCGGTCACGTAAGCCGATGTGCATGAGGGTTCAGGGTTGAGCATTGCCTTTTCCTGACCCTGTATCAGTGTTCTAATCGTAGTAGTCAGGCAAAAGCTTGAGCAGGTCGGTTTGCCGCTTGTCGTGATTGATCAAGAGCTTCGCATGGAACTCTGCCATTAGTCCTTTGATGCGTTCCATAGACGCAATGGAGGCCGCCTTGTCGACATTAAATGCAGGAACAACCTCACGGTTGAAGTTGTCTTCGAGATGGGCGACGTCTCCAGACAGAATGACATACCCGGTGTTTTTCAGATGAACCATAAGGGATTGGCTGCCGGGCGTATGTCCAGGTGTTGAGAGAAGCATCATGCTGCCATCGCGAAACAGATCGATGTCGCCGGAGATTAGCTCCAGCCGGTTGGGCCGGCCGAGGAGTGTCCGGGCGAGTGTCACCAGCGTCTTCAGGTCAGGATCCGACGGCAGTGGCGCGTTGATCCAGTCGTATTCAGCCTTCTGCATGACCACCGTCGCATTCGGGAAGAGACTGACATTGCCGATATGGTCCCCATGGGTGTGTGACACGAGGAGGTAATTGACGTCGCTCGTCGATAGTCCGATCTCAGCAAGTTGCGACGAGACAGTTTTGTCGAGGTGATAGACGATGAGGTTTGGAAGCGTCGACCATCCTTTGGGATCTCCGATAGTCTGCTCCGGAACTCCTGTATCCCACATCAGTACGTCTCTGCCGTGCCGAATCAGGTAGCAGGTCGAGGAGAACTCGATGGTTTTTCCGACGTTCTCACCAGGCGTCCACACGGATTCATCGTTGGCAAGAGAGTGACCACAGTCTAAGCGGTACAGCCGATCGACCGATTCCGCATCCGCCGGTGTAGTATTGGGACTCGCGGAAGCAACTGCGATTGCAGAGAACCAGGACAGAGTGAGGGCAAGCGCCACCAGGAGCTGAGATGGAGAAGTCATAGCAGGGCCTCCAAGGTTCTGTGCTCTTTCACGACAAGGCCAGAGCCGGTACGCACAGGGGCGCGATGGTCAGGCGCCTTCGGAACCAAAGGGGCAGGCAGCATCCGACTCGAGGGGACGGCCCGCGCGGATCAAAATGATCCGCAGACTCCAGCGGAGAGGAGGGCGCTGGGGAGATTAAGTGGTCCTCCAATCGACCCGGTCTTTGCCGGTGATGAACGAAAACATACCCTTCTCAGCCGTACTGCGTAAGTGCACTATAGTATTGCCGCTGGCGCAGGGGCGGTCTTAGAAGGGTTCGCGCCATACCGGGGAAAAGACAACATGCGGTCTCGCAACGAGTTCCGGAGGCAAGCGTCACTTGCGCTCACACGCAACAGAAGCATCTTCAACGCGGGAAAAGGGAGAACTGCGTGTCGCTGAGCCTAGGCGCCTTAGTATTACCAGGATGAGTGACGGACCTGATGACAAGATCGATGTTGAACCCATCGCTGCTTCGACCCAGCTGAGACTTAGGTCTCATCAACACCAACGTGCAATAGCGACTCACTTGCGCCTTCGATCAGATTTCAGACATCGGCACTCGGGTCTAGCCGGGCGCTACTCTGTGGGAGGTCAAGATGTTCGCACATGGTACAGCCTTAGAGCCGAGAGTTCCGTCGATAACCGTCAATCTGGTTGAGGAGATCCACCACCGGGTCGTCAATGAATATTCGGAGGCGATCTCCTCCCTTTCCCTAGCAGCTTTGCGCACAGGTGACGACAGAACAAGAGCCGAGTTGACAAAGGCTGCGGACCGGTTGCGCGATCACGCGGCATCGCATTGCGCGCTAATGCCTCCACCAGTCGACGGCACAGCAAACCTCGCCGATCATATTGGGCGGATCTGCTGGGCCTTCTCCAAGGCCACGCTTGAGGACCGGGGCGTTCTGCTGACCCTTGATACCATCGATGTTGTGATTCCTGCCGAGCGCTGCTGGCGTATTGGACTCGTGGTCGCCGAACTCATCCGCAATGCCGCGCGTCATGGATTGCAGGGTAGAGAGGGAGAAATCTCAGTGCAGTTCGTCGAACGTGCAGGCCTGTTAACCTGCCTGGTTGGCGATACCGGTCGGCCGCCAGTTGACATGAAACCGGGACGTGGACTGCGCCTCATCCGCTCACTTGTTTCCGATCTAGGTGGGAGCGTTGAATGGTCGTTTACCTCGAACGGGAACTTCGCCCGCGTACAACTGGGTCCGACCAAGGGATTATCTGACGAGATCGACTGAGGCGCACAAGTTTGGAACGATGCAGGCTACCTCCTGTTACACTGCCGGTTTCCATCGGCGAACATCCGCTCAGCGCCTTAGAGTCTGACTCAGAAAGACGTTCCTGATTTCAGGAGCTTGTGAGCCGTCTGGTCTACATCCGGATATGGGCGATGAGGATCCAGGCCACCGCGCTTGCAATGGAGGCTTCGAAGTCCTTGGCCAGTCGACAGCAGCGTCCAAGCCAGCCGGATTTTCGTTCCACAACCCAGCGGCGCTTGGTAACCCCAAAGCCTTTGACCGCGTTGGAGCGCTTGATGATTCCAATGTTCCAGTGCTCGAAAGTGGCGGTCGCTTCGCGCAGCTTGTCGCCAGCATAGCCCCCATCGGCAAAGACATGGCGCAGCCACGGGTAGAGCGCCCGGATGGAGGTCAGCACCTCCACGGCGCGATCCCGGTCCTGGATGTCGGCGGGGTGAACGCGCAGCCCGACCAGATGGCCCTGCGTGTCGGTGATGATGTAGCGCTTGCGGCCCTTGATCTTCTTGCCGGCATCGAAGCCGCGCGGTCCACCGGCCTCCGTGGTCTTCACCGACTGGCTATCGCGCCGCGGATGGGCTTGCCTCGTGTCCGGCTTTCTCGCGCGAGGCGGCAAGAAGAGTGTGATTGATCCGTTCGAAGGTGCCGTCCCGCGACCAGGCGTAGAAATAACCCTGCACGGTCGAGTACGGCGGGAACTCCTTTCGCGGTTGGCGCCACTGGCAGCCGGTCGAGGCGAGATACAGGATGGCGTCGACCACGACCCGCAGGCAGGTCAGGCGGGGACGACCGATCCGCCGGGCGGCGGGCATGAACGGCTCGATCAGCACCCATTCGGCATCGGTGAGGTTGCTTGCATAGCGCAGTCCATCTCGCCGATACTGCAGGCGAGTGGCCGCGGTTCAAACCATCGTGAACTCGATCGAATCTTTGCAGATCCGACGGAATCACAGGGACTTGAGGCCACTCAACCTTTTCAGTCAGCCTCTTAGGCTGCTTGGCTGCTCATCACACGATCCAGATGGATCACTCAGCTAAACGAGTCCCCGTCAGGTGCTCGCTCAGCGACCACAGGCGATCGGCAAAGTCTGGGCTGACTGCCCAAGGGTGCACTCCACGCGGCTCCTGGTGATCGTCAGGGACCACAGCCGCGATGTCGCAATCGTCGCAGTAAACCCCGCCCATGCCCTTGAGCTGAGGGCTCGTTGCACACCATACGCTGGTTGCCGCGCCTTGCGCCACGCTCTTGATTCCCCGGGCCGGATCAATAACGGGCCGGCCTTCGTCGTCAATGGCGCCCTGAGCCCGGATCTGTTCGCGGGTCATGTGCTTTGACAGATTGGTCAGAATGCCCCCGGGATGAAGCGAAAAGGCGCGGATGCCATGCGCCTGACCGAGCGCGTCCAGCTTTAGCGCGAACAGGACATTGGCGGTCTTCGACTGGCCATACGCGATCCATGGGTCGTAGGCACGCCGATCGAAACTCGGATCCTCAAAATCCACTCCGGCGATGCGGTGACCGCGCGAGGAGACAGCCACCACACGGGCTCCGTGGGCCTGCCGCAGGGCTGGCCAGAGACGCACTGTCAGTTGGAAATGCCCAAGGTGGTTTGTCGAGAACTGAGACTCGTACCCTCGACTGTCGCGGGTGAGGGGGTTGGCCATAATGCCTGCGTTGTTCACGAGGATATGGAGCGCCTGTCCCGAGGCCAGGAAACGACCGGCGAATGCGTCGATGGAGGCAGGATCCATCAGATCGAGGGATTCCGGCCGAGCGTTGGGGATGTTCTCCAACGCCTGCTTAGCTCTGTCCAAATCGCGTGCCGGTACAATCACGGCGGCGCCTGCTGACGCGAGCGCGCGGGCTGTCTCCAGGCCGATCCCGGCATAGCCGCCCGTCACGATCGCGACTCGTCCCGACAGGTCGCGGCCCTTGATCACCTCAGCGGCTGTAGTGGCTGAGCCAAAGCCGGATTTTAAGGGAGCTTGTGAGGTCATGCTGTTCTCCTTGAATGGAGGGAACATGGTCCAGCGGACCTGGATTTTGAATGCTTGAAAATCCGTCATTTCTGCGCAATCGTCCTAATATGAGCGATCCTCTCTCCGACATGCTGACCTTGGTCGAGGCCCGAAGCATCCTGTCTGGCCGCCTTCATGCAGGCGGCGCTTGGGCGGTGTGGTTCCCGCCACCGGAAAGGATCAAGTTCAGCGCCCTACTGTGCGGGACGTGCTGGCTCAGCATGCAAGGCTTACACAAACCGGTTCGCCTCGAGGCTGGCGACGTGATCGTCGTGAATGGTCAACGCTCTTTCATGCTGGCCAGCGATCCAACTCTGAACCCTGTCGATGCACGGGCGCTATTTCGGGAGGCTCCGGACAACGTTGCTAGGATCGGGAGCAGTGAGGACGTGTTCCTCTTCGGTGGCCACGTGGCCATCAATGCAGCCCGTGGTGGCCTCGTCATGGACGTCCTGCCACCGTTGATCCATGTCAGGTCCGCAACACCAGAGGCCGGAGCCTTGCGATGGCTGCTGGAGCAACTGGTGGCGGAGTTGTCCAGCAGCCAGCCGGGATCGCACCTTGCGGCCTCGCATCTTGCGCAGTTGATGTTCGTCCAGGTTCTGCGGGCTCACCTTGCCGATGCGGCACAGTCGCCCAATGCGGGCTGGATTCGCGCCCTTTCCGATGACCGGATCGCACCCGCCTTGCGGCTGATGCACAGTGAGCCCAGCCGTGCCTGGACCTTGGGCGAACTGGCGCAGGCGAGCGCCATGTCGCGAACGACCTTTGCGGCGCGGTTCAAGAATGTGGCCGGGGTAGCGCCGGTCGCCTATCTTCTGGGCTGGCGCATGCGTCTCGCCGAGCGCGCCCTCCTCAACAGTGACGCGCCGATTTCATCAGTTGCGCTCTCTGTTGGCTACACGTCTGAGAGCGCGTTCAGCAATGCTTTCAAGAGGATCGTGGGAGTGTCGCCCAAGCGCTATCGCTCAGCCCGCATGCCGATGAGCAAGGAGCAGCCTCTGTCATGACGAATGGATAATCTGAACCGCCGTTTTAGGTCGGGCGCCGTAACGATCAGCACCGAATCTCAGATCTCCGGTTGTGGGGGGGGTGATGCACTGAACATACCGGATAAATCCGCACTGTAGAGGCACAAATGGCACGACTTTCACCTGCTGGGCGATGAATGAAAGGATTACACATCGGGCAAATTTGTTTGTAATCGCCAAGTCGTCAGTTAAGCAGGCCGCCCTCTCGACTTTAGCTGTACAGACGGCTTCGTGTTCTCCGGAGAGTTTCAGCTAACACATATCGCACGTTGATCTGAAGTGTGAGTCGCATCACCAGCGCACGTACTCAGAAGGTCTGTTCTGAATGCATGGCTCGATGAACGTCTGCTTCGCTTTGAAAGCAAATTAATTGTTGCGTCGCCATGCAACGACGCGAAGGGCCACTTGCTGCCGTGAGCACATGTAGCGACATATCAGATGATGCCGGAGATTGGTCGGACAGAGAGTTGTGGCCGAAAAGCAGAACGGCGTGGGGGCACCCTACAGACCTCCCATACCGCGCCACTTGAAATGTCGCATCTGTCCTGAGCATAGCCCTTGTACCAGCATGACGCCGGAGCAAAAGCCGGTGCGGCACAGGCGCGAGCAGGTTAACCTGCTCGCGGTAGAGGAGCCAGATCCTAGGCTGGCTAAGATACCGGCGGTGTCGCAAAGGGCAGCAATCGACCGGCTGTCCGATCACATGCAGTCGTCTGATTCCGACCTAACCCAACAAATGGTCAGTAATCCCAGAAGACCGGCACCCAACGGAAAGCGCCGCCGTCGACTGCCACCCGGCCGACGGAAGGGAACGGCAGGTGAGTAGCCACCAACTGTTCGCCCGTCGCCGCCAGTTCCGTCAAAAGGCGGACGCGAACGCGGGCCGCCTCCTCGGGGTCGTGTTCGAAACCGTTGTGCCAGTCGGGATGGTCGAACCCGACCGCGAAAACGGCGTCGCCGGCAAATGTCAGCCGATCGCCGCCGGATGCCAGGCGGACCACGCTGTGCCCGGGCGTGTGGCCGCCGGTGCGAGTGACGAGCACGCCAGGCGCCACCTCGTGCTCCTCATCGAACTGACGCAGGTAGCTACGGTACTCTTCCACGAACCGCTTGGCGGTGGCCCTAAGCGCGTCCGGGAACCCCGCCGGCATGTGGACATGGGTGAAGTCGGGCGATTCCCAAAACTTGACCTCGGCGACCGCCACGTGGATCCGCAAGTCCGGACGTAGCCGGTCCTTTACCCCTTCGACGAGGAGCCCGCCGATGTGATCCATGTGCATGTGGGTAAGCACCACGTCCGTCACGGAGGCAAGATCGATGCCGGCGGATTCCAGCCGCTTGATCAACTGCCCAGCCCGCGGCAAGTTCAAGTTCGGGTCTAGTCCCAGCCCAGCGTCGATGAGTATGGTCTGATTGCCGCTCTGTACCACGACCACGTTCAGCGCCCAATCAAACGCGTCCGGCGGCAGGAACATATCGTTCAGCCAGGACGCTCGCGCAGCCCCGTCGGCGTTGTATCCCAACATCTCAGTCGGAAGCGGCAGCACCCCATCGCTGACCACCAGCACGTCAATCTCGCCCACTCGTACCGCGTAGCGCGACGGAACTAACTCTTCGGGCCCACGTCTAGCGGGGGGCGAGGTGTTGTCCAAGTTCATGTTTGTCTCCTGCTGACCAATCGCACGGTGTTTTGTTTCAGGCATCATGCGCTCCTGCTTTGCGTGATCGAGGTCTGTCGATCATGAGCCACGTCATTGACGCTATGTTGAAGCGTGTTGGCGGTCGAGCTATCCTTGGGCATACTCAGTACTCAACCTGAAGCTACTGTGCTCTCAGTGGACCGCAGCGACGACTTGGTGGTGAAGACGCTGGCAAAGAGCCAAGGCTCTCGTGCGTCGCGCGCTACCGTCAACCGCTGAGTACTGCTGCACGCGATGAAGCGCCACATTTGCGTGCCAACAAATTGTGGGTCGGTTTAGCGAGTGACGATCTGCCAATCGAACGCACTGCGCACCTCAAGACTTTCATCTGCCGCAGAGGGACAAATCGTATAAGGCATCGGCGTAGCCTGACAAACTTGAGCGGCATCATTGATAGTTCTGGGAAACTCCTGTGGTCAGTTATGAGGTGACTGGGCGACATACGGCAAGCCCAGCCGCTGCGCATATAACCACATTGTCATCGTAGCGCAGGCTGCGAGGTCAGCCGAGGCAGATTCATAGGACGGAGACCGCCACCAACGCCGCCTACACCGACTGGCACATCGGCGATGAGGCGATGCTCGCCACTGCACGTCGCAAGTTGGAGAAGGCGCCTGCTGGTTTCCTAAGCAACGACACCATCCAATCGTCACACGTGGAACAGTCAGGCCGCAGAGCCCGCCAAATAGCGGCTAGCCCACGCTGCGATTACTCTAGTAGCAAACTGGGCATCGGCGGGTCGGGCTAGCAGATGATCCGCGTCGCACGGTGAGACAAAGCTCTTTGGATGTTCGGCGGATGCGAAGATCCTGGAAGCGTTGGACAACTCAACCGTTTCGTCGTTTGGTGCATGCATAATCAACAACGGCAGGTGAGGACGTTCGATATGCCGCTTCAGGTCATACTGCTGGACATCATCAACGAAAGACTTGCGGACTATGAACGGACGCCCAGCGAGATACACCTCGGCTTCGCCATCGGACCTAATCCGCTCAAGGGCTGCCGTACCAAACTGACGCAGGATATCGGCAACACGAGCTGGAGCCGCTATTGTCGCGATCGCGTGGGCGGTTCGAACTTTGTCTGCGGCCGCCAATACAGCTGCTCCGCCGAGGCTATGTCCGACAAGCAGCGACGGAGCCATGCCAGCAGCCGTCATTGCTTCAGCGGCAGCCACGAGATCAGCAACGCCTGCCGAGAAAGTTGTGTCTGCGACATCACCGCCACTTTTGCCGAGTCCGGCGAAATCGAACCTAAGGACACCAATCCCGGCATTCGCAAGCCCCCGGGCCAAGCGTACGGCGGCGAGACTGTCCTTGCCGCAAGTGAAGCAATGCGCAAGTATCGCCCAACCCAGGGGCGCAGTCTCGGGGTGCTCAACAATTCCTGATTGTATATACCCCTTAGAACTCTGGAAATCGAATAGTTGGCTTTGCATTTCTGATTTCTCGTTCTGGCAACCTTGTCTTGGCCTCTGCACTGGCGACCGAGACTGGGAACGGTGACCGCAAACCGACCTTCACTTCGTACCGAGGCTACGCCAAAAATGTACGAGGCTTTGGAGCTGCAGCGCGGTGTCTCAGCGTAGTCCCTGGAGCCTCCGGAATTTCGTTCGTCTTGGATCTCCTCAGCATTCATCTTGTGCATGAGAAATAAGTTTTGAACTGAAAGCTGGTCCGGTTCGGCTCTAAGCTGTGACAGGACTGATCAGCGAGACGCCCATCACATGTGGTGAGGCATCCCAACGGAAATACTAGACCACCGCTGTGATCAAATGTTTTTGCTGCCGACACGTTGTCATCCCCGAGTAGATGACCCGGTCCCCTGGCATTATCAGCCGCTGACCCATACCGAGGCACCGGAGATCAGGGCCGCGCCACGTTTCTATTAGCAGTAGCGCGGCCCGCCGGCCCGTATTTGCCCCCACGGGTAGCAATGCTTGAAACGCATTTCCATGTAACCCAAACAGCGATCTAGAGCTTAGAGAAAGTACCTCCCAATCATAGCTATCCGGTGGTCTATAGGGACCTGTTCGTCGGATAGAATGACACGCGCTCAGCGACGGCTCGATCGGACGTCAGTCCAGCCATTAAAACACTATATTAATTGTCTCGAGCTTCGGCTCTGGTTCCAGAACTTCAAGCCTGTTGGGTCTAACAGTATTGGAGCACTGCGTCCTACCTCAGCGGCTTGCACGCCACACTCCCGCCTGCGAAGCGAAGGTCGTCGCAATGTGCTTCCTAGGACGGGCTCGCATCCCTGAGCAGGCGAGCAAATACCCGGACCAACTCTCCGGCGGCCAGCAGCAGCGCGTGGGGATCGTCCGCTCGGTCTGCACGAGCCCCAAGATCATGCTGTTCGACGAGCCGACCTCGGCGCTCGATCCCGAAACGGTCATGGAAATTCTCAACATCATGGTAGGCCAGGCTGACAAAGGCATGACCATGCTCTCTGTGACCCACGAATTGACTTCGCCCGTCAGGTGGCCGGCCGGGTGATCTTCATGGATTTCGGACAGATCGTGGAAATGAACTCGCCGGACGAGTTCTTCAAGAACCCGCCGCACGAGCGCACAAGATTGTTCCTTTCGCAGATCCTGAACCGAAACGGCGTCCTCATGCGGCCTATCAAAGTACTCAATGGCTTCATGTAATTGCAGTGCCGTGCATAACTCGAACATGATGCGACGACGACGCTCTCAGGATGCTCAAGCAGGAAGGACCTAATCTCGCGTCTAGATCATTCAACCCGTTTCGCATTTCATTTATCGTGAATTAGATCACATAGCGTGGGTGCTAACGCAGTGGCGATCTCGATCACTGCTCGCCGGCCTTGACCCACTTGTCGACTTTGGGCGGTTCGTAGGCACGGACCGCCGCGATGAGACTGGCGGGCTCCTCCTCGACGATCAGCATCGCCCGGTGGATCGCCTTCACGAAA
>Ga0180218_1000711_pt1 | contig 26376 bp, 24 predicted proteins | sample eDN3rd37CKraftBY_FD_151334 | JGI IMG/M metagenome (GOLD analysis project Ga0180218, IMG submission 151334) | Enriched backyard soil microbial communities from Emeryville, California, USA - eDNA 3rd pass 37_C Kraft BY (version 2) (version 2) | ecosystem: Environmental > Terrestrial > Soil >...
CGGCGCAGGTCGAGCGCGAAGTCGGACGGCCGCGCGAGGCTGCCGGATTTCTGGTGAAGGTGCGCGACCTCGAAAATCCAGCCGTGGCGCTGGTGCCCGGCGTGCTTTCTGGCGACGCGGTAAAGCCATCGCTCGATGCCACCAGTCAACCGGAAATAGGCCGGGTCGATGGTCAGGACCAGCGAACGGTCGATGACGCTATTGTAGAACCATTCAGGCAGGACAAACTCCATGCCCTCGACCCGGCCGGCGCGCGTCGTCATTTCCTCCCATTCGTTGATCCATGAGAATTGCCGGCGACGCCAATGAGAACCGTTGCGGATGGTCGTGGCGATGACGGTCGATTGCAGCCGCGCCAGCGCGGCTTTCAGAAGCCGGTATTGATGATTGCCGGTAGATCGCCCGATGGCGCGCAACAGATGGTAGGGCGTGAACCGGACAAAGCGCGAAGTGGTGAGACCGTTGTTCTCGGCCGCGACGATCTGCGAGGCCGCCCATATCAGCACATTGGCGTCCCATATGGTCGCCATGCCGTGCTCGGGCATCCCGAACACCTGCACCTCTATGTCGGCGGTCTTGTAGAGAATCGGCTTGGTGCGCGGGGTCTTCGCCAGCGAAAGGGGTCTTCGCCAGCGAAAAGAATGGCCGTTCCATCAAATCGCGCTGGTCGCGCGGCGGCGCGTCGCCCGTTGCGATCACGAAGGGGTCTAGGCGGCCGCGCTCGCTGTCCTCGGCCCGCCGCGCGTTTTCGTGGTCATCCTCGCGCAGCATCTAGCAGTCTCCCCGTTCTTCGGGAGTGCGCGGGCGCGCGGGAAAGACGGTACCGGCGGTCTTGTCGCGGGTGGATTTGCGTTCGCCGACCGCGCTCCAGTCTTCCAGATCGCGGACGGTGTAGAGGACCCGCCCGCCGACCTTGCGATAGGTCGGGCCGGTGCCGTAGGTGCGATGTTTCTCAAGGGTGCGGATGGATATGCCGAGGAAGCGCGCGGCTTCCTTGGTGCGCAACAGACGCGGCGGCAGGCCCGCAAGCGGGTTGGGCATGGATCACCTCCAGTCGGGGTTGGCTGCCGGGGCCGGCAGCGGACTGGGCGAACCATGGCGAGGGATCGGCGGCGCGTAGCGTGCCGCATTTGCGCCTCTGCGCTGGCGGCACCCCCTCTAGCGAACGAATAGGTGAGGAAATTCAGCGACTCATTGCCTGCGCGCCGAAGCCGAATAGGCAAAGACATTCGCGCGCAGCTCGGCTAAGATTGCGGGTGGAGCAGACGCGCTGCTCCGGGGCGTCGAAACCCCTCTGTTACCGGTTGGTGCCGGCCGTGACGGCACTACACTCCTTGACCTTATGGTCGGGGAGCCTGTGGCGTATACAACAGGCTTTCCGAGCTAAAGGCCATGGGGCCGTGTAACAGCGGTTTCGAACTCCCCGATCACCAAGAGTCAGAGAGAATCGTTTGCGGGGGCGCACCGCAAACAAGGCTCTCTCCAGTTGAAGGGGAATGGCTATGCGGGTTCCCGTCGAGCTCGATCCCGATGTGGACGACGAAGCGCCAACCGGCGACACCATAACCGTCTATGACGAACGGCATTACGTTACTTATCTGCGTTTGCCGGATGCGAAGGCCGAGGGCGCGGACTGGAAGGAAGTCGCGCAGATCGTGTTGCACCGTGATCCGGTCGCTGAGGAACTGCGGACCCGCCGTTGCTGGCAAAGCCATCTCGAACGCGCGCAGTGGCTATCGCGCGAAGGCTATCGAAAGATTCTGGAGCAGGCGGCAGCCAATAGGGCATGAGGCCAACGGCTGAGCAAGATCAACGCTTGCCGGGCTTGATCGGATAGTGGAGCAACAGGCGATAGCCGCCGCGCATCATTTTGATGCCGTGCGCGACCAGGCGGCGGGCTTTGTTCTTGCGCGGATCGCTCTCGAAATAGTCCTTGGTGCCGTGAAATCCGAGCAGGACTTCGGCTATGGTGCGATAGCTCTCACCATGCAGCCGTGCGTCTAGCGCGCGTAGCGACTGGGTATGCCATTGCCGGAGCTGGGCGGGAATCGCTCGGGAATCGGGACCGGGCGCGCGGCCATTGAGGGACCGCCAAAGACGGCGAGCCGCGTGCGTGCGCAGTCAAGAAATGAATCCATCGGCAGCGTGACAGCATAGAAAGCGGCAGCGTCCGGCGCGGCCTCGGGCAGCCAGAATTGATGCGCGACGCCATCCACCAGCCATATGCCGTGCCAGCCATCTGCAGCGCGGCGCAGGTCAAGGCCATCGAGATGCGCCAGCGTCAATATTGGTTCGGTGTCGTCGCCCTTGTGATCGACCGGCGACAACATCACGGCTTGCGGTTGAAGGCGCGGACTCCAGATCGGCGATTGCCGATCACGCGGCGCGTCGGGATCGCACGGGAAATCGCAACCCCCAGCGATGCGCGAACGCTTCAAGGTCGGGGGCAGCCGCCTTTGCGGTCAATGCGATGGTCTGGCAGTCCCGACGATATTCGTCGTTGCGGCGCAAATATTCCCAAGCGAAACCAGCGGCAGGGATGTGCTTTGTGTGCCCGTATGCCGCCGGAGATCGCCAATCGATGCTGAGCATGGCGTCACCTCCCCAAGCCGGGATGCTGGGCAGCGCCCGGCAAAAGAGGTTCAAGGATCACCGGAAGTAACTCCCGTTCTTCCTCGGCCAGCTCGTCCCACCTCGCCGCAAGCCACTTCGTCATCACGACCCTGGTGCCGGTATCCTGCACGGCAAACAGATCGCGCAGGATGGGGAGCCTTTCGTTCGCAGGCGCCACGTCCAGCAGCGGGTCTACGATGGCAAGTTCGAACTCGCTCAGGATAAAGCGATCTAGCCGAGCCACCACACGTTTCGCCCAGGACCTCAAGGTCGGCAAGACCTCCGTAGGCCTCAAGGCGGCAATCGCCTGTTCAACGGAAAGCGGGAGCTTGCCATCGGCAAACGACACGCTGATGGGCAAGTTGTCGATGACGGCGGGCATACTGTCCGCACGATGGCGCTGCCGTTGTCACGCGGCCTCGAATAAACAGGCCGGGAGACGGCTGCTGTGGGGGTTCCCTTATCGCCAGTGCGCATCCGGTATGTCGGAGCAAAGACCAAAATTCGTGAAGCAGAAAAAAACAACAAGCATCTCGGAGACTTCCGAGATCAGTTCGCGAGCACCCGGCATCCTATTTCATCGGCTTGGATCGGTCCGGCGGCTGACAGTCGATGTCAGCGCGAGATCCTCGCGTCACCGAAGGACATGCCGCACGTCCGGCCAGGGCCTGTCGACCCGAGCCGTTCTTGCCGCTGCTGCGTCAGTTCATGGCGTGGTGTCTGAACTATCCCCCCGTTCCGGATCGGCAAATCCGAACCGGGAAGATGTAATGCCCGTCCGACAGGGGAGTTCCCAAGACAGCTTGGTTCACGGCTGCTTCATTCGGCATTGTGGGGCAGCGTGGCGGGGACATCGGAGAATTGGTTGGGCCCGATATGCTGGTTGGCCGGGCGCGGCACGCCGAGGTGTTCGCGCAGAGTAGCGCCCTCATACTCCGTGCGGAACAGGCCACGTTTCTGCAAGATCGGAACCACCATCTCGCAGAAATCGTCGAGCGCGCCGGGAATGTAGGCGGGCATGATCGTAAAGCCATCGCAGCATTCGGCTTCGAACCATTCCTGCATATAGTCAGCGATGAATTCAGGCGAACCCTTGATGACATTCTTGGCCCGCGCTCCGGCTGCGTGCATTGCAAGCTGGCGGACGGTCATGTTGTCGCGGCGAGCCATATCCAAAAGGCTTGCGTAGTGCCCGCCATCATGGTCGGGCATATCGGGAAGGGGGCCATCCATGTCGACTTTTGTCAGATCGACCCGCCCACCAAGCATTGTATTCAGCATTTCCCGGCCGACGATCGGATGGATCAATGATTGCAGGTGCTGATAATCCTCCTCCGCCTCTTCCTGAGTGGCGCGGCAGATGACGCTGAGACCCGGAAGAATTTTGCAATGGTCCGGGTTCCGGCCATACTTTTTCATACGGCCCTTCACGTCGTCATAATAGGCTTTGGCTGCTGGAATATTCAGGTGAGGGCTGAAAATTGCCTCCGCGAACATTGCCGCCGTTTCCCGACCATCGTCCGAGCCGCCCGCTTGTACGAGCACCGGGTATCCCTGCACGGGGCGAGGCACGTTAAGAGGACCTTTGACCTTGAACAGGTCAGTTTCCCAATTCAGGTCATGGCGCTTGTCGGGCTGATAATAGAGGCCGCTCTCGGTATCGATAACGAAAGCGTCGTCCTCCCAGGAGTCCCACAAGCCAAGAACGATTTTTACGACCTCGCGCGCGCGAACGTATCGTTCGTGATGTTCGTAAGCTTTGTCTCTTCCGAAGTTGCGCGCTTCCGCATCCTGGCCGGATGTCACGATATTCCAGCCGCTCCGCCCGTTGGAAATATGATCCAGCGAGGCGAACTTGCGGGCAATATGATAAGGCTCGTTCCAACTGGTCGAAACCGTGCCGATCAATCCGATCTTTTCGGTGACCATGGCAAGCGCTGACAGCAACGTCATTGGTTCAAAATGCGCGACAAATTGCACCGAACGGGAGATTGCCTCGACGGCGGCTTCCCGGGTGGCGTTGGCATCCGCCAGAAACAACAGGTCGAACTTTGCCCGTTCGGCTGTCTGGGCAATTTCTACATAGTGCTTGATATTGAAGGATGCATCCTTCTGAGCGCGCGGGTGCCGCCACGAGGCGACATGGTGGCCGGTGGGATTGTAATACGCTGCAAGCCGCATTTTGCCGTCGGAATTCATTCCGTCCCCCTTTATAGCGTGCGCCGATACTGCGGACTGCCGATAATAGCCGAGCCAGGAGGGAGTTTGGAATAACCAGTCTGGCAAAATGCATAACCAAATGGTAGGGTCGGCCTCAGTTTCTCATTCTCCTATTGTCCAAGGGTCGTTCTGCTTGAGGTTTCGCTTACATCTGCGTCAGATCAACATCTTTCTCGAAGTTGCTCGCAACGGCAGCATAAAGCGCGCTGCTGACGCATTGAATGTTTCGCAACCCGCAGTCTCCAAAGCAATCAAGGAGCTGGAGGCTGCTCTTGGCGTGGAGCTTTTCAATCGTATTCCGACGGGAGTGACCCTGACGCTGTTTGGCGACGCATTGTTGCGCCATGCTGCGCCGGCAATTTCCGAACTGAATGCCGGCCTGAATGAAATTGACAGCTTGAAGAGTTCGTTCGAAGGAACGATCAGAATCGGCGGGCCATATGTCGGAATGTCCCGCCTGCTTCCGATCGCCGTAGCGCGGATCAAGAAAATGCATCCGCAACTCAATGTATCGGCGATACCGGGCACGAATGAGCAGCTTCTGCATGCGCTTCGCATTGGAGAGCTGGACTTGATCTTTGGTCGCCGGGGAGAACCGCCGGAGATGGCGGGTCTCGCATTTGATCCGCTGTTTCAGGATCGACTCGCGATTGTCGTATTGGCCGGACATCCGGCGGCAAATCGCGATTCGATGGAGCTGAGAGATCTGGTTGACTATCCATGGGCGATACCGTTGCCGGGCACGCAGATGCGGGAAACGCTGAACAGAATCTTTATCAAAGGCAATGTCACGTTTCCCAGAAATTGTTTCGAAGCGACGTTTGGCGCAGCTATTCTGACGTATATGCGCCAGGCCGGCGCAATCGCTGCGGTTGCCAGCAACAATATCCTGGACGAGGTCACCGCCGGCACAATGAAGGTGCTGTTGTGTGACCGGTCATGGCTCATTTCAGAGGCAGGAATTATTCGGCGAGCCAATCAGCCCGGCAGCAGATTTGCAAGAATGCTGATCAAGGAACTCCGTCAGGTGTCGAGAGCGACCAAACCCGAGCTCCTGCCATAATCTTATCCGCCCTGCGCATATCCATGCATGCCGACAAGTTCGGCTCACGAGCAGTTCTTTGCGCGCGGCTTCAGGGTATGGTCGTCACGCCGATCCCGCCCAGAGCAGCGACCACCACCACCGCCCATGGCGGCAACTTCCACACCATCAGCAGAACGAAACATCCCAGCGCCAGAGCCAGATCCTTGATGCCTGCGATCGCACTCGTGAAAACGGGAGAATATAACGCCGCGCCAAGAATCCCGACCACGGCGGCGTTGGCCCCGCGCATCAACGATTGCGCGGACACCGTTGCCCGGAATCGGTGCCAGAAGGGCAGGACGCCGATCAGAATCAGGAATCCCGGGAGAAAAACGGCAAAAAGCGCCAGAGTTGCGCCGCGCCATCCATTTGGCTCCGGGCCGAGCATCGCGCCGAGATATGCTGCAAAGGTGAACAGGGGACCCGGAATTGCCTGTGCTGCGCCATAGCCTGCGAGGAAAGCGTCCTGAGTGACCCAGTCGGTTTGCACGACCTCGGCCTGCAACAGCGGCAGCACGACATGGCCACCGCCAAACACGAGTGCGCCAGCCCTATAGAAGCTGTCGATCACAGCCAGCGTTTGTGACTGTCCGGCGAGCAGCGGCAGCAGAAACAGTAAGACGACAAAAGCGAGAATTGCGACCACCGCCGTGCCTGGCGACACCGGCATCGCCATGTGGCTGCGGATCTGCTCGCTGGTGCCGTGTCCAAGGACAAGACTTATAAGCGCACCCGCCAGGATTGCTCCGACCATGCCGAATGTTCCCGGTATGAAGGCCATCAACGCTACGGCAAGAACCGCTATTGTGGCCCGCTCCCGGTCGGGGCAAAGGCTTCGAGCCATCCCCCAGACTGCCTGTGCGACAATGGCGACGGCCACGATTTTCAAACCGTGCAGGACACCTGTGCCGATTGGTCCGTCAATCGTCGCGCTCGTCATGGCAAAGACAAACAGGATCAGCGCGGAAGGGAGGGTGAAGGCTGTGAAGGCGGCCAGCGCGCCGAGCCATCCCGCTCGAATCATGCCGAGCCCGAAACCAACCTGGCTGGAGGTCGGCCCGGGCAGGAATTGGCACAGCGCTACCAGATCGGCATAGGCATGATCGCTCAGCCATTGCCGGCGCGTTACCAACTCGTCGCGGAAATAGCCCAGATGTGCGATAGGGCCACCGAAGGAGGTCAGCCCCAGCTTGAAGAAGGCGGCGAAAACCTCGATTGCATTTCCATTTGATTGGAATTTCTCGGCCTGTGGTTCCTTGATCATCAGCGGTCCCGGATGTTCTCACCATGAGATTGTCACGGGACTGTAACAGGCATGCGAAGCCGCGGCGCGCTGCGGTCACAACGGGCTATTTGCATATAGCGGGAAACGCCGAAAATTCCGGGCAATCTCGGGGGCGCACGAGGCCGCATCTGGCCGGCAGCGATCTGCGATTGTCGTATTTTTTCCACGCCAGCAGTTCATCCCAACAAGGCGATCAGAATCGCAGGCCGCGCTGAAGCGGCGACCAGTCTTTCTGTCGCTTTTCAGAGCCCGCCGCAGAGCGTGGGTGTGGAAGGCGAGGCAGCGTAATAGCCCTACGCTGTCGCGCTATGGTCTCCGGCTATGGGGTCGATGCCAGCGACTTCTTTGTCGGGCCCGGTCGATGCGCCTGCCAGACAGTGTTGATCTCGTTCTCGTTCTGCACCTTTTGTGACACAACGACCAGGTCGTCATAGTCTCCGATTCCTAGGCCCGGGAGCGGGGCTTCCTGCGCCATTGATTCGAGTGCGCGCAGCATCTGCCTTCGCATCGCGATAACACCGCGATCCGACGCGCCGAGGTTTTCGATGGTGCGGTCCGAGATATCGCCCTGGCTCTCGACCGCGAAGCGGTCGTGGTCGTAGAAATTGAAGCCCATGCCCAGGAATGTCAGCCGTTCCATTTCGGAACGATCCTGGAGATAGCGGTTCGAGCGCCGGCGCCGGGTATCGTAATTTTCGGTGAACTCGCTACGGACCATCCTGTCCTGATAAGCCGGGTCGATCGGATCATCGTAGCAATAGGCAATCGTGTATTTCCAGTGATGCGTATCGTCGATCGGTACGTGCCAATGCATCCAGTAGCCGATATTGGCGCGCGGCGGCGACTTGGCGGGATCGTGCAGCGGTCCGCCGTCGAATGCGGAACAGTTGGGCATGATGAAGTTACTGACCCGGACGTAACGCTCGTCCTCCGTCAGCTTGCGCGTGGCGGACACCCGGAGCCCGAAGGCGGTCTCTTCGATCGAGAGGGCAGGGGCCACGTCCGCACCCAGCAGCGCGTCGACCTGCTTGGTGCGCTCATCGGGCGCCTTGTTGGGCGAGGCCATGCGGTGCAGGAACGACAGGTGCTGGGGATCCACATTACCTTCGTTGCCCTGAAGGTAATTGCATTCATGGAGCAGCTTGCTCGTCCATACATGCCCTTGCGGCGCGGAAAAAATCGGCAAATCTGGAAATGGCGGCGGTTCGCCGGGACCCATATAGGTCAGAATGAGGCCGCTCGCTTCGCGGCAGGGATAGGCGCGGTGCCGGATCTTGTCCTTGTAGCTGCTGCTGGCGGGCTCGCCCGGCTGCTCCAGACAGCGTCCCCGCTTGTCCATCAGCCAGCCATGATACAGACAGCGCAGTCCGTCGCCTTCCACGCGGGCAAAGCTGAGGTCGGCGCCGCGATGAGGGCATTTGAGTCCCATCAGGCCGATGCCGTTCGACGCATCCCGAAACAGGACGAGATCTTCCCCCATGATGCGGACGGGCCGCGGTTCGGCGTTCGGCGGCAGTTCTTCAGCAAGGGCGACCGGCTGCCAATAACGGCGGAACAGCCGTCCCATCGGCTTGTCGGCGCCCGTCTGGGTCAGCAGATCATTTTGCTCCTGAGTGAGCATCGTTTCCTCCCGGATCTTCTTATCGGTAATTCTGCCCACTACGTCCGGCGTAGGTAAGGAAGTCAAGTCGGCAGGTTGGGCATTGACGGCAATGGGGCACCTGCCCAATTATGGCGGCATAACAACGCGCGCCCGATATCGTTCGGCGGCCATCATCCGGGAGGAAATTCATGAACGCAGTCCTGCGCTCGCGGGCATTTGTTGTCTCGTTTTTTAGTTTTTCTTCATGGCTTCGCAGAAGCTTGGGCGCCCTTGCCGGTCTGGGCGTCCTGCTGCTGATGCAGGCGCCGGCGATGGCGGATTATCCAGACCGCACGATCAGATTCGTCGTCGGCTTCCCGGCTGGTGGGTCCCCCGACATATTCCTGCGCCATTTCACGCATCGTCTCAGCTCGCTGGCCGGTCAGACCGTCGTAGTCGAGAACAAGCCCGGCGCCAACGCCATGGTCGCTGCACAGAATGTCGCTACGGCCAAGCCGGACGGCTACACCGTATTGTTCGCCCCGGACTCCACGCCGATCGGGAACCGGTTCCTGTTCAAAACACTGAACTACAATCCCGAAAAAGACCTCGTGCTGGTTGCGCCGATGGTGTGGAACACCTTTGTCCTCGTCACCAGCCCCGGAAAAACACCGGGAAAGTCGGTTGACGACCTCACCAAGGCGCTCAAACAGAAGGATGGCCGCTCATTCTTCGGTCAGACCAGTTCCGGCGCCCAGCTTATGTCGGAATCCTACAAGGCGATGGCGGGGATCAAGGCCGAGCCCGTTGCCTTCAAGGGCACGGTGGATGGCCTGACGGCATTGATGGCAGGAGAGATCGACTTCCTGTTCGCGGATGTCGGCGCAGCCCTTCCCCATATCAAATCCGGAAAGATCAATGCGCTGGCGGTTTCCTCGAAGCGCCGGCCCGTGCTGCTGCCGGATGTCCCAACCATGGCCGAAGCTGGATTTTCCGACTTTGACCTGGACGGCTTCTTCGGCGCCTATGTGCCAGCGGACACGCCGAAGGATGTTCAGGACAAGCTGCATGGCTGGCTGAGCCAGCTTAACGACAATCAGGAAATCAAATCCGCGATCGGCGTGGTGGGTGCGGAAACCTTTCCCCGGATGACGCTGGAGGAGAATCAAGCCCTTCTGACCGGGCGGCGGGATATCTGGGCGCGCCTCATCAAGCTGACAAACATTCAGCCTCAATAAGGTCATCGATAGGAGAGGGCTTTTTCCTCTCCTTCCTGCTGTTCCGGGAGTATCCGCAATCTTAACCGGAAGTTCCTGCTGGCTGCTGGGAGCTTCCCGCGGGTCGGTGGCCAGATTGGGTTGGGGCCGGTAATCGAACGAAGCGTTCAGCGCATTGAGTCGATCTGTAACGCAGGGGAACCGAGATGATCGAAGCGATGCCAGCACTTTTTATCGGGCATGGCAGTCCGATGAACACGCTGGAGGACAATGGTTATACGCGGGCATGGCGCAAGCTCGGGGAGGCACTGCCGCGGCCGCGTGCGATCCTGGTGATATCCGCCCATTGGTTCATCGGGGCCACCGCAGTGACCGCCATGGCGCGGCCGCGTACGATCCACGATTTCTACGGCTTTCCCGATGAGCTGTTTGCCTTCGATTATCCTGCGCCGGGCCTGCCCGAACTGGCGGGAGAAGTGGCTGAAATCGTCAAGCCGTTTTGGGTCGGTGCCGACCGTGATCAATGGGGACTCGATCACGGCACATGGAGCGTGCTTGCTCATCTTTTTCCGAAAGCCGATATCCCGGTGGTTCAGCTATCTATCAACGCTCTGAAGCCGCTGGATTATCACGTCGATCTTGCCGTCAAGCTGAGCAAACTGCGTCAACGCGGGGTGATGATTCTTTCAAGCGGCAATGTCGTGCACAATCTCCGGCGTATCGAATGGAATCGTCCGGATGCAGGTGCGGATTGGGCGCAGCGCTTCGACGATACGGTGGTTCGCCAGATGATCGAGGCGCCTGCCGACATTCTCAGGTCGGTGGAACATCCTGACTTTGATATGGCTGTGCCCACGCCGGACCATTTCATTCCGCTTCTCTACACTGCCGGCCTCGCGGCAGCGGGGAAAGATGCAAAGCCCCTGCTGCGGGGCTATGCAATGGGATCGCTGTCGATGACCTGTTATGGGGTCGGCATGGCGGGCATGCCTTGCGAAGAGGGCGACGGCGCCGCCCGGTTGCCCATGGGGATTCCGCCGGATCAAACCAACATCTAGCTTCGGCGCGGCGAGGATAGCCGTCGGAGGTCGCCCGAATTCCGGATGTTGCCGACCGGCATGGTGGTTGGTGCGTCCGGTCGAACGGTTGCCGCCTTTCGCCTGCGTCGGGGTGGCGGCATCTTATTTTGGCCCTAAATTAAGGAATATTGACCGTATCGATGAGCGGGAGAGAGCTGGTTTACTGGCCGCCGAAGGAGCAACCGCCCCGGAAACTCTCAGGCACCCGGACCGCTCAATCGATCAATACTCTGGAAAGTGGAGCATCCGCTCCCGCCGACGGTGTAAGTCTCAGTCTCCTTAGGGGACTTTGGCGATGCTCTCAGGCCAATGACAGAGGGGGCTTCGCATGCACTCGCGTGCGCGAAGCAACTTCGGAGGTCTTGGCGATGCCACGTCGTTTTCCCTGCCCCTTCTAGGTAGCCGTTGAGCCGCTGCTCAACCTTTCTGTCCGGCCGTAGCTAGCGGCCGCATGCCTCTCCTTGCGCGGTTCGTTGCGCCGGGAGGCAAGCAACCTGTCCTTTCACATCCCGAGATTTTGCGATGACATCCTCTGACCGACGCGGTCTTCTGCTGTCCGTTGCTGCTGCTGCCGTTCTGACGCCGGGGCCGGCGAAGGCGCTATTCCGGGCTCTGGAGCCCGAGCCCTCCGGCGCTGTGCCGTCTTCTCACTCCGACGCCTGGTATATCGGTGAGATTCCGGACCAGCCTTTCGATATTCCCAAAGTGGATCTGAACCGGGTGCCGCCTGAATTCCATAAGCAACTGGTTGACTATTCGGGGCCCGAACGACCCGGAACGATCGTCGTCGATACCGGGAGCCGGTATCTCTACCTGGTGCGCGAAGACCGAACGGCATTACGTTATGGAATCGGTGTCGGCCGCGTCGGCTTCACCTGGTCGGGGCGGGCATTGGTCATGCGGAAGGCCAGATGGCCTGGCTGGCGGCCTACAGACGCCATGCTGAAGCGACGCCCGGATCTTCCGCGATACGTTGCTCCCGGCGTCAACAATCCACTCGGGTGCCGCGCGCTCTACCTGTTCCAGGGAAGTCGAGACACGCTTTATCGTATCCACGGTACGAATGAGCCCTGGACGATCGGCGGTACGGATTCCTCCGGCTGCATCCGGCTGCTGAACGAGGACATTCTCGATCTCTATGGCCGGGCTCCTATCGGAACAGCGGTGGTGGTCTACGATCACCAGTGCGCTCGCGTTTAGGTGGCGATCCTGCAATCCCGTCCGTCAGGCATCGAAGCCGAGGCTATGTCGCCCAGCTCACATGTGGGCGATTTCGAATCGATCTTACCGCATGCTGGAAAGTTCAATGTTTGAGACCGTTGCAAATGTGCTGGACTGGATAGGCGTCATCGCCTTCGCCGCCACCGGTGCGATGGTCGCATCCCGGAAAAAGATGGATGCGATCGGCTTCATAATCCTCGGTACCGTTACAGGGGTTGGAGGAGGCTCTCTGCGCGATCTCCTTCTGGGATTGCCGGTATTCTGGGTGCATGAACCAACCTATCTGGTGGCATGCGTAGGGGTGTCGGTTGCCCTGTTTTTTACGGCACATATCCCGCAGGCCCGATATCGATATCTGCTTTGGCTGGATGCCATCGGCTTGGCAATATTCGCTGTGGTGGGCGCAGAGAAAGCGATGATCGCGGGGGCTGGCGCGTCCGTTGCCATCGCGATGGGCGTGATCACGGCAACGTTCGGGGGAGCTATTCGTGATCTCCTCGGCGGTGAAAGTCCGATGATCCTTTTCCGGGAAATCTATGCTTCAGCCGCGATAGCAGCGGCTGCGCTCTTTACGTATCTCGCGGCGAAAGGCGTTCCGCACGATTTCGCCGCTGCTGCCGGATTTGCTGCCGGGTTGGGGGTTCGGTTCGTGGCTCTCCGGTACGATCTGTCCCTGCCACGCTACCGCGCCCGTCCTGACGATCAGACGGGACCGGATCGCCACTTCTGGCGCACCTAGAAGGAGTAGCGCATAGTTCGGCGAACGCTGTGCGGAACGGTGCATCTGTGACGGGGACAGGGTCTTTCGAACGGCCGAATATCAGGGCACGTCATCTGGAAGGGGCGGGCCTCCCTCGCTTTCCAAGCGTCCAATTTGCTTGACATCGTCGCGGGTGAATTTCAGCCGGACGCCCGCTCCCATTTCGTCGCTATCCGGGATGAAAATCGCTCCGAACGATTCAAGCGCTCGCATAAAGGCCAGCGAAGCTTCTTCGGAAAGCCATGCGGAGCCGGCTGCCTCCGTTAGCCGGACTTTCTCTATGGAAACTCCGGCAGCTTTCGCCAGTTCGTCCTGGCCAATACCCGCTAGGTTGCGGCCCGCGGCGACTAGGCGTCCTGTCAATCGGTCTACCATAGCTTCTGTCTCTCCGTCCGGCATTTCCCGCCCGTCGCCCGCGTTTTGAGGACCCGGCCGCAATTGCTCACCACAACTGCTCCATGTCGACATCAACGACCCCGCAACACGCCTGTCCAGATGGTGGCCCGGAGTTCAGTCTGCGGGTCAACGCAACGGTATGAATCCGGAAAATATGGGACCTTCCGGATTCCAAAAGAGGGGGAGCGCCTCGACCAATGCGCGCTCCCCATGGTTGTTGCGAGAGTGTGTTCGCGGACTGGAGAGCCGTGCTAGCTCTTGTCTTCGACGGGGGCCGCGGGACCGTTTTTCTTGATCGAATCGATCGCGTTCTGTGCGCCGGCCTTGTTTGTATAACCCTCGGTCGAGAACATCACTTCGCTGTTGTATTTGAAGCGGACGCGGAACTCGCCGGCCTTGTCCTTGTATATCTCGAACTTGTGACTCATGCCCCCCTCCTGTGTTGATCTTTCGTTGCGTTATGCTTTGCGGATCAGCTTGTTGACGATAAGCCCGACCACGATTTGAACGACGGCGCCGGCCACGCCGCCGCCGACGAGTTGGCCAACCAGCGCCGCGATGTCGAGACCGCCCGCTGCCGCGCCTGCGGAGCCGAGGAGCGGTCCGAGCAGAACACCACCGCCGACGCCGCCGATCGCTCCTGCGATGAGATTTCCGATATTTCCGAGGTCTGAATCCTTGACCGCCTTGCCGCCGGCAGCGCCACCTGCAAGACCGCCGATCAGTTGGGCAATGATAGCTTCCATATCCCCCTCCCGAAATCGTGAAATGACAGTCTAACCCGGTTGGTGTCCTGAAGCCAACAATGCGGCCCTGTCAGTTGGCGGGAGGAAAGCATCGCTGTGGGCCGGCCCCGCGCCGATACGACGATGGGGTCTGTGTTGCGGAGCGGTGCCTTACGGTGAATCCACGCTATCGATCCGGGTTTTCGGCGTGAGCCGGTCGGGCAGGCATTAAAAAGCCCGCCTCCGAGGAGGCGGGCAAGGTTCGCGTTGCGTCGTCTCAAGTGCTACGCGGGATCCTCAGAAGCGATAGTTCACGCCCGCGCGAACGATGTGGTTGTGGATACGGAAATTATCCGTGACCGTGCCGCCGAGCGGAGCCGCGAAAGCGGCGGTGGTGCCGACCTTCTGTGTATCGATGTAGAGATACTCCGCCTTGGCGGACCAGTTCGGGGTGAAGCCATACTCGAGGCCCGCGCCCAGCGTGTAGCCGGCGCGCGTGCTGTCGACATTCACGAGGCGCGTGGTCGCGCCGGCGAATGTGGCATCGACGCGATGGTTTGCATGGGTCCAGGCGACACCGCCGGTGACGTAAATCAACAGGTTGTCGGCAGCGACGCCCAGGCGGCCGCGCACCGTGCCGAACCAGTCGACCTTGGCCCGCTCCGTCAGGGTCACGGGGCCGAACGCAACCGAAGCGGAAGAGCTCTGGCCCGCAGCCTGGAGATCGGCTTCCAGACCGTAAACAATGCTTCCGGCCTGCCAGTTGATGCCGATCTGGGCACCGCCGATGACACCGTTCAGGTCGCCACGTCCGGGAGAAACAGCGCCGCCGAGCACGCCACCGACGAAGGTGGAAGTGCCGCGGGCGTTGGCCCAGCCGCCACCGAGATTGGCGCCGATGTAGAAGCCCGACCAGTTGTAGACGGACTGGATCACGGCAGGTGCTTTGTAGGCGACCGGCGCACGGGCAAGGTCGGCAGCGAAAGCAGGTGCAGCAACGGTAACGAGTGCAGTTGTGAGAAGAAGGCGACGCATAGTGATAAACCCCCGGCGTTGAACTGACGTGGAGAAACCACGTCCCGACCGGTTCATCTAGTGCATAAATACCACACGCCGCTTTTGACGAAATTGCAGTGAATCAACGATTACTTTGTACTTTCTGCGGCCGTGATTTGCGGCCGCGAGCGCGTCATCTGTCGTGAGTTCGTCATGGCTTTATGACGGTGTTCGACCGGCTGTCCTTGGGCATTTGATCGATGATCAGCAGTTCGAGCGGAACGGCTCCGGAATTCTCGCCATAGTGCCATTGATCGAGGACTTCGACGATAAAGTCGCCGGGCTTGTAATCGTAACGCTTCCCGGTGTCGGCGTCATAGACCGCGAGCGTTCCTGCCTCGACATAGCCATATCGCGGATGCGGATGCTTGTGGACGGGCAGTTTCGCGCCTGGGGCGATGGTGTAACGGGAAACGACCACCCGCACCGCGCCTTGCGGCAAAACGATCGGCTGTCCGGACGCCGTCTCGCTCGTCGTTGCGACTGGACTGACGCGGACCGGCGAGACGGCGTTGTCCGCCAATGTCGCCACGGGGAGCGACATCAGGAAAAGGCTGATCAGAAACGGGCGCATCCATATCTCCACCGGTCGCATTTTTGTTTCCGACAGCCTCGGGGCCTCCCGGCAGTCGTCACGCAGGCCGGGCCGGTGCCGGGGGCATAGGTCTGCGGAGTTCTGAACCAATAAACCCGGCAACGGTGACGCCCGGCGCTGATCCGGAGTCACGGCAGATCAGCCTCGCGGCCGGATGTCTGTCAAGGACGGCTCAGTTGCGAAGGGCGTCGGGAACTGCCTCGGGATATGCTCAAGAACGGGAGGTGCTCAAGAATCCGCTGGTCGCGCCGCCTTGTCCGCGACACTCCTGTTTCCGTGACAGCAAGGGCTGCCGTATCGGGCTCTCGCCCGCCGGAGGGGGTACCGTGGTTCAGATCACCTATCGGACGGGAGGACGGTCCAGGCCGGGCTTTACGCTATCGCCGCGCCGCGCCGGGCGGCCGGCTGGCGCCGCGGAGGGCGTCGCCGGCGGCGAGCGGGCCGATCCGCGGTTCGGGCGCCGTGTCCGGCATGGGAGTCATGAGTTTTCATGGGCTCCGCCCCGTGCTATGCGCGATGCAGTGGAGATCAGCCTTGTCCCTTCGGCCATTTCATCTCGCTTTTCCGGTCCACGATCTGGACGCGGCTCGCGCCTTCTGGGGCGGAGCCATGGGCTGCGCCGAAGGGCGCAGTTCGGATGAATGGATCGATTTCGACTTTTTCGGCCATCAGATCGTGGCCCACCTCGTTCCGGGGTTGAAAATGCCGGACGCCGGCGGCAACGCCGTGGACGGCCATCAGGTGCCGGTCCCGCATTTTGGCATCGTGCTGATGATGGAGGACTGGCAGGCGCTCGCGGATCGTCTGGTGGCGGCGGGGACCCGGTTCGATATCGAGCCATATGTCCGTTTCAAGGGCGAACCGGGTGAGCAGGCCACCATGTTCTTTCGCGACCCCAGCGGCAACGCGATCGAGATGAAAGCCTTCGCCGACCTGAAGCAGCTTTTCGCCAAGTGACCGCCACGCTTTCCAATTCGGAGTGCTCCGGCGTCCTATCGGGCCTATCTCTGGCTTTGCCATGGGGCTTCCTGAGCCCTGGCGCATCGGATTTGCGATGAATTTCCTCCGGCGGCTCGGTTTCGACACTTACATGTTTCTGCTGCTCGGGACGGTGGGGCTTGGCCTGCTGCTGCCCGCGCAAGGCTTGGCCGCCGACATCCTCGGCCATGTGACCTATTGGGCCGTGGCCCTGTTGTTCTTTCTATATGGAGCGCGGCTGGAGCCGGCGGCCGTTCGGGCGGGGCTGCTGAACTGGCGTCTCCAGGGATTGGTCTTCGTTGCCACTTTCGTGATGTTTCCGCTTCTGGGGCTGGCGCTGGCGGCGGTATTCGGCCCCGTGCTCGGCGCGGCCGTCACGCTGGGCCTGTTGTTTCTCACCGTGCTGCCCTCGACCGTCCAGTCCGCGATCGCCTTCACCTCGCTCGCGGGTGGAAATGTGTCGGCGGCGATCTGCGCGGCGTCGATCTCAAATCTGATCGGCGTGGTGCTGACCCCGCTGCTCGTGGCCGCTCTGCTGAGCCAGGGCGGCGGCGAAGTGCATCTCGACGCCATCCTGAAGATCAGCGTGCAGATTCTGCTGCCCTTCGCGATCGGCCAGATGCTGCGCCGCTGGATCGGCGCTTTCGTTCAGCGGCATCGCCTGCTGACCTTGACGGTGGACCGGGGCTCGATCCTGCTGATCGTCTATTCCGCCTTCAGCGCCAGCACGGTCGCGCGGCTGTGGGACAATATCCCGGCGCAAAGCCTGCTCGTTCTGTTCGCGGTGGTTCTGCTGCTGCTTGCCCTTGCCATGGGGCTCATGATGCTGGCGGCCCGGACTTTCGGCCTGCCGCAGGCGGATCGGATTGCTTTGTTCTTCTGCGGATCGACCAAAAGCCTCGCGACCGGACTGCCGATCGCCACCGCGCTGTTCCCGGCGGAAATAGTCGGCGCGACCGTGCTGCCGTTGATGATCTATCATATGAGCCAATTGCTGGTATGCGCCCTGATCGCCCAGCGGGCCAACGCCCGGCTTCGGAAAGCCGGCGTCTAGGTTCGGGGGCCAGTTGCGGGAAGCCGAACCGAGGAACAGCCGGTCGCGACTCGCCATTCGCCAATCGTTAACGATGGGTTAACTTTCACGCCTCGTCCTTGGCGAGATCGTATCAATCTTTCTTTAGCGCCTTTCCCCCATAGTGAGGCTGAGGAGAGGCGAGCCTAAAGAAGCCGGCCCGAGGAGATTTCGGTTCAGCCCGCTGATTCTTCGCTGATTCTTCAATGAATCCGAGTGGTGTCGTGAGGGCATGAACAAAATCGTCATCGTCGATGATCAGCCCATCAACCGCAGCATCTATGCCAGGATTGCTGCGTCGGTTGACGCGGATGTGGAAGTTCGGACCTTCGCGGAGCCGCGCGAAGCACTGGTGGCGATGCTGGCCGATCCGCCGGATCTGATCATCAGCGACTACAAGATGCCCGGCATGAACGGGGCGACATTCATCCGCCATATCCGGGCCGAGGCCAGCCTGGCGGATGTGCCCGTCATCGTCATCACGGTCTTCGAGGAAAAAAGCTTCCGGTTCCGCGCGCTGGACGCGGGAGCTACGGATTTCCTGCTCAGCCCGGTCGATCATCGGGAGTTCGTCACCAGAGCCCGCAATCTTCTGCGCCTGCGTCAGCAGCAGCTTCTTCTGGCGGACCGCGCAAATTCGCTCGAACAGCGCCTCCAGCACAGCGAGGCGTCGCTGCAACAGGCGGTGCGGGATTCGAGCGAGCGGCTGGCGCAGGTGATCGACGCGGTGCCCGCGCTCATCAGCGCGACGGACCGGGAAGGCAGGCTGCTGTTCGCCAACGATTATTACGGGCAGATCGCCGACTGCGATGCGGCGCGACACATCGGAGAAGATATAGAGAGTCTGCTCGGCGCCGAGACCGGCGCACGCAGCAAGGCGCTGGATCGTCTCGTCATCCAGAACCAGAAGGCGATCCATAGCTTTGAAGAGGAACTGACCGACAGAACCGGCGCCAAGCGCTTCTTCCAGACGACCAAGTCACCTTTGAAGAATGCCGAGAACGAGATCGTCGGCGTCGTCACCAGTTCACTGGATATCTCCGAGCGGAAGTCCGCGGAGAAGCATTTGCGTTTCCTGGCGCATCATGACGCGCTGACCGGATTGCCGAACCGCACCTATCTCACCGAGCGGATGAGCCAGGAGATCGCGAGGGCGCGGCGTGGCGACCGCCGGTTCGCGCTGCATATCATCGATCTGGACAACTTCAAGAGCGTCAATGATCTGATGGGACACTCCTGCGGCGATGCCTTCCTTGTGGCGGTGGCGAAGCGGCTGAACACGCTCAAGCGCGCGGGATACGTGGTCGCCCGTCTGGGCGGGGACGAGTTTGCGATCCTCCAGACCGGCCTGCGCGACAGCGCGTCCGCAGCGGTCTGCGCCGAGGAGATCGCAGGAGTGCTGAAGGCAGTCTTCGATGTCGATGGCCGCCCGACCGTGACCAGCGCGAGCGTCGGCATCGCGATCCATCCGGCCGATGGCGAGGACATCGAGGATCTGGTGCGGCATGCGGATCTTGCGATGTACAAGGCCAAGAGCGAGGGCGGAAATCAGCATCGCTTCTTCGCCGCCGACATGCATGTGCGTGCGGGACTGGCTGCGGCGCTCGACAGCGATCTGCGGCGTGCGATGGAGCGTGGGGAATTCGAACTATTCTACCAGCCGCAGATCCGGCTCTCGGACAGCGCGGTTGTCGGCGCGGAAGCGCTCATCCGCTGGCGGCGCGAGGACGGCACGCTGGTTTCGCCGGCGGGCTTTCTGCCGCGCGCGGAAGAGAACGGCATGATCGTCGCTATCAATGAGTGGGTCCTGCGCACGGCGGCGGGTCAGGCGGCTGCCTGGAAGCGTGCGGGCCTGTCCGTGGAGCGCATCAGCATCAATCTTTCGCCGGTTCAGTTTCAGCGCCAGAGCCTGCCGCTGCTGGTGACCCAGATTCTGACGGAAACGGGGCTGGACCCCCGTTGCCTGGATCTTGAACTCACCGAAACGATCCTGATGCAGGACATCGAGCAGGTGGCGGCGCAGCTCCATCATCTGCGCGGACTTGGCGTTCAGATTTCGATCGATGATTTCGGAACGGGCTTTTCCTCTCTCAGCTATGTGAAGCGGCTCCCGGTGGACCGGATCAAGATCGATCAGTCTTTCGTGCGCGATCTTGTATCGGACCCCAGCGACCGGGCGATCGTCAGCGCGGTGGTCAACCTCGCCCACAGCCTCGACCTGGTGGTGGTCGCCGAAGGTGTGGAGACCGCCGAGCAGCTTGAAATCGTTCGCGCGATCGGTTGCGAGGAGGTCCAAGGCTACTATTTCGGCAGGCCGATGCCGACCCGGGATTTCGAGCGTTTCATCCAGCCGCAGGGCCGGACGGCGAACGCCGTCTGACAGAAGGGGCTCCGAGTTGAGCGAGAATGCCGCCGCAGGGGCCGGGCCGACGCGCGAGGGCCTGTTTGCCCGGATCAGGAACCGTCTCGGCAACCGGCCGGACACCGAACATGAAATGATGCCGAACCGGCTGGTCTTCGCGATCACCGTGAAGATTTATCTCCTTGTCGCAACCTGGCTTGGGAACGATCTCGCCGCCACGATGCTCCGGGAGACCTACTGGGGCTTCATCGTCTATTTTGCGGCGGTGGCCGGCCTCTTTGCCCATATGTTGTGGAACCCCGGCACCTCACCAGCGCGGCGGGTCGCCGCAATGATCGTCGATTTCTCGCTGATGTCCTATGTCGCTGCCGAAGCCGGCATGGCGAGCGGCTTTCTCTATCCGTTGTTTCTGTGGACGGTGTTCGGGAACGGCTTCCGGTTCGGCACGGCCTATCTGCTGATAGCGACGCTGATCGGGAATGTCGGTCTGGCTGTCGCCCTGACGGTCTCGAACAACTGGAGTGAGCATTTCGGCATGTCCCTTGCGCTTCAGGCCTGCATGATCATGCTGCCGCTTTATGCGGTGACGCTGATCCGGAAGCTGAATGAAGCCAAGCATCAGGCCGAGGAGGCGAATCGGGCCAAGAGCGCCTTCCTGGCCAGCATCAGCCACGAATTGCGGACCCCGCTCAACGCCATCATCGGCCTGGGGGATCTTTTGCGGGAGCGGGTTCGTGACCGCGAGCAGACCGAGATGGTCACCACCATTGCCAGTGCCGGCAGGTCCCTGCTGAGCCTCATCAACACCATTCTCGACTTCTCGCGTCTTGAAGCCGGCCGCATGCCGGTGACGCTGGTGGATGTCGATGTATATGACGCCGTCGCGCGGATCCGCGCGATGCTTGCGGTGCAGGCAGGCGCAAAGCAGATCTCGTTCGCGACTCATGTCACCGCACGGGTCCCGCAACGGATTCAGGCCGATTTCGGCCATATCGAACAGGTGCTCATCAACCTTGCAGCCAATGCCATCAAGTTCACCGAAAAGGGATTCGTCGTCATCGGGATGGATGCTGTATCGGCCGGAGGCGATTCGGTCCGGCTTCGGTTTGAAGTGACCGACACGGGAATCGGCATCGCGCCGGAGGCGCAAGGCCGCATTTTCGAGAGCTTCACTCAGGCCGACTCGACGATCATCGACCGTTACGGCGGCACGGGACTGGGGCTCGCCATTTGCAGGCAACTCGTCAAGCTGATGGGCGGCGACATCGGCATGAGCAGCGTGCCGGGCGAGGGCAGCACCTTCTGGTTCGAGGTGGATGTCGCGGTTCTTGCACAGGCATCCGCGCCTGCCTCGGATATCCCGATCGTCGTCGTCTCCGAAGATGAAACGCTGATTGCCGTGGCCCGAACGCTCAGCCGGCCGGTGGTCGTCTGCCCTTCGTCCGCTGCGTTGGCGACTGCGTTGCTGGAAGCGGCGGACTGCGCCGAGGAAAGTCCGCTTGTGGTTTTCGACCATCGATGCCTTGGCGCTCTGCCGGAAATATCGGCAATGGAACTTCGCGGCTATCGCGAGCAGGTCCGCGGTTTCGTTCTGGTCAACGAGATTTGGGGCCTCGGCGAGGTGCCGGCCGCGTTCCGCACGGTCTTTGCTGGCAGCATCGGTCGTCCGGTCACGCCGAAGGCTCTGGAAGATGCCATGGCGACGGTTGCGGTCGGTACACCGACAGCACATGCGAGCGAGACCGTTTCGCGGCGTGCGCTGTCGATTCTCGTCGCGGAGGATAACGGCACGAACCAGATGGTGATCCGCAAGATTCTGGAGCGGGCCGGTCACGAGGTCGCCATCGCGAATAATGGCGAGGAAGCGGTCGCGCGCATGCGCGCCGGAAGTTTCGATCTCGTGCTGATGGACGTCAACATGCCGGTGATGAACGGCATCGAGGCGACGAAGCTGTATCGTTTCGCGTCGATCGGCCAGGCGCGTCTGCCGATCGTCGCGCTGACCGCCGACGCCACTCCCGAAGCCTGGGCGCGATGTGAGGAGGCCGGCATGGATGCTTGCGCCACCAAGCCGATAGAACCCGCGAAGCTGCTGGACCTCATCGACAGTGTGGTGCCCATGGCTGAGGATCGGGGCGATGTCCGGAATCTCCAGACCGAGGTGTCGCTGTTCGTCGATGAGGCGCCAGCCCTGGATGCCGCCGCGCCGCTGGACGAAGAGACCCTGCATAACCTTGAGGCTCTTGGCGGGATTGAGTTCGTCGCGGAACTCACACGCCAGTTCGAAGCCGATTCGGCTTCGCTGATGCAGTCCTTGCAGGAAGCCGCCGCGAATGAGGATGTCTATGGCTACCGCGAGCAGGCTCATGCGCTGCGCAGTGCCGCTGCCAATGTCGGTGCCACTCGCGTCTTTGCGCTCTGTCTGGAGTTGCGCGCGGTCACGGCGCAGGAACTGGCTTTGAATGGTGAAATCCGAACACGGCAGCTCGCAGAAGAGGTGGCGCTGGCGCTGACTCAGCTTGGCGCGAGGGTGAGGAAAGCCACGCCGCCGATTGAGCCTCGTCTGTCGCACCGCGCAGCCGGTGGCCGCTGAAGCCTGTCCGCAACAGCAGATTAAAATTCGGACGGCCTTCCCGCGGCGTGCAGGGCTGGGCGCCGCAGCGCCCGCTATCGTCCCGCCTGGGCTGTGCGTGTGGGCGAATCCGCGGCCGCGCTCGGCATGATCGGGCGGCTCATCATGCTGTCGATGCGTTCACGCTCCTGCTCGAAAGCGGCCAGCGAGCGTCCTTCGAGCACCCTGCCGCGCGGCAGCCTGATCCTCATGGGGTCGACGAAGCGGCTGTTCACAAGGATTTCGAAATGCACATGGGGGCCGGTGGACAGGCCGGTCGAGCCGACAAAGCCGATGACCTGGCCCTGACGCACCCGCGTGCCCGGGGACATGCCGCGCGCGAACGCGGTCATATGGCCATAGGCGGTTTCATAGCCATTGGTATGGCGAATGCGGATGTAGCGGCCATAACCGCCTTCCCAGCCGGCCTGCTCGACCACGCCATTGCCGGCGGCGAAGATCGGCGTGCCGTAGGGGGCCGCCCAATCGACGCCGGTGTGCACCTTGGTATATCCGAGAATCGGATGCCTGCGACCGCCGAAGCCCGAGCGCATCACGCCGTTGTTCACGGGCTTGCGAACCAGGAATTTCTTGGCGCTCTTTCCGGTCTCGTCATAATAATCGACGATGCCATCGTCGGACGACTGGAAGCGATAGAATTTCTTGACCTCGTCGCCGAGCGTCAGGGAAGCGAAGAGAACGTCACTATGTTCGCTCGGGGTGCCATCCTCCTCGCCTGCGAACAGAACCTCGAAGCTGTCGCCCGGCTGCGAGCGGCGTTGGAAATCGACATCGAATGAATAGATTCGGATCATCTCGTCGATGACCCCGCGCGGAATCTGCTGGCGCATCGCGCTTTCGTAGATGCTCTGGTACAGCCGGACGCCGGTGCCTGTTTCCTCGTCGTCCTCGTCGCTCGTTGCGGCGATCCGGCTGTTTCCGCTGCGGGTTCCGATGTCCACCGGCACGTAGTGTCCGAGGTCGGAGAGAGCGACGATGGCCTCCATGCCGTCTTCTCCGTCCACAATGATGCGGACGGGAGCGAGCCTCTGTCCCAGAGCGCTTGCCGGCGCCACCAGGATGCGCAGCTTCTGCCCCTCTTTCAAGCCGCCGTCTTTGGCATATGCCGTGAGGCGGCTGCTGAAGCCCTGGATTTCCTCCGCCGTGGCGTTGAGATCCTTGAGGACCGAAGCAAGTGTGTCGCCTTTCTTCACCAGAACGATGCGCTCGTTGAAGGCGCTGCCGGCGTCGGCCTGCGTTTTGGGCTGAAGCGTGATGTTTTCCGGCACGATACGCGGCTCGAAGCCGCCATAAGGATCGAGCGCCGGATCGGTGCTCGGCGCATAGGCAAGGCGCACGCCGGCCGAGTGCAGGGCGGGGACCGGCGCTGCGGCGAGGGGAGTGTTCACCGACCAATGCGCCGCCTCCCGCACGCGGCCGATGACATCCTCCATCGGCAGGGAAACGCCGATCCGCGCCCGGGGCAGCACCGGCCCGAGATCGCGCATCACGAAAGAGACCTCCGCGTCCGGCGCGGCGGCCGTGGCTTCGGGCGCGGTATTGCTCTCCTGAGCGGGGCCTTCCATGAGCTTCTGCGGATTGAACGGGGGGAGGCCGGCGGACAGTTCGGAAGCAGCAAGGGCAAGGTTGCCGGCCACGCGGACGAAAGGCTGCACCCGCACGACCTCCCGGCTGCCGACCCGAGTGGTCGTCGATACGCGCAGCACCTGGCGGCGCGCGGTGAGTTCGCTCGCCGCGGGCAGTCTGTCCCCTTTCCGCACCGTGCCGGCGGCTGGGCCGACGAGCCCGACAGCGCCGCGCAGGCTGGCTTCCTGCCGTTCGGCATGGGTGGCGAAGTTCGACTCGCCATCCAGCGAGGCGAATACCGCTCCACCCATCAGCGCCGCCCCGCAAAGGCCCGTGAGAATGGTGCCGCTGAACCATTGGAGGGAGACGCGACGGCGGTCGACCAGTGTCGATTCGCCGTCCACGGAGAGAGGAGGCTCGTTGCCGAGGTCATGGGCCTCGAACGCGCTTGCCGTGCGATTGCCGCTGCGCTGGGTTCCGTGATCCAAACCGTTGCCCCTTCGAAAGGCTTGCCGCACCCGCCCGCATTCGGGCTGCCGGCCTGCATTTTGAAGGCGCGCCGCCCAGACCGGCGCGCCGTGGTTCGCGTGTAGGCTCGAACCGTATGAGTTCCAGCCGGGGCTCCGGTCGGATTCGAGCCGAATTGACGATGCCGCGCGGTGTGCGCCCCGTCAAATCGGGGCGACCGCGGCCGCCACGGCAGAGAAACAGCCCTGGCGGAGCACGAAAACACCCCGGGCGAAATGAATCCGCCCGGAATCCCCGTGCCGCGAAACGCACGACGCCCCACGAATATGACCTGAATGCGACAGGATAACTGGCCCTGCCGGGGGGAGGCGACCGAGAAAACGCTGATTCTACGCATATTCTCAGAAATGTGAGGCTCGGATGACATTTTTGATTTTTTCGAGTTGACAGTCCTCCGGGCTGGGGCCTATATACGCCTCATCACGGCGCGCCTGTTGCCACGGCGCTGACGGCGCGCCTCTGAAACTCCTCACTGTTTACAGTGGTCAAGCCTTCCGATAGTTGTCGGCGGGCTTCGGAGTTTCGGTCTCCTTCGGGGGAGATAAGGTTAGGGGGAACTTTGTTCCCGGGCTGTTTGACAAGTTAATCGGAAGAAAGAGAAACGTGGGCGGCGGAGTCCTTGCGGACAGCCTCGCGGAAGGAGCGATCCTTCAATGAGCTGTCAGGAAGAGACACGGCGGTACACGTTTTCAAAGGTTACACCCATCACGCAAGTGATGAGTGTGGACCTCGTCAAAACGTTGTGACTTGCCGAGATCAAAATCTCATCCAACTTGAGAGTTTGATCCTGGCTCAGAGCGAACGCTGGCGGCAGGCTTAACACATGCAAGTCGAACGCCCCGCAAGGGGAGTGGCAGACGGGTGAGTAACACGTGGGAACGTACCTTTTGGTTCGGAACAACTGAGGGAAACTTCAGCTAATACCGGATAAGCCCTTACGGGGAAAGATTTATCGCCGAAAGATCGGCCCGCGTCTGATTAGCTAGTTGGTGGGGTAACGGCTCACCAAGGCGACGATCAGTAGCTGGTCTGAGAGGATGATCAGCCACACTGGGACTGAGACACGGCCCAGACTCCTACGGGAGGCAGCAGTGGGGAATCTTGGACAATGGGGGAAACCCTGATCCAGCCATGCCGCGTGAGTGATGAAGGCCCTAGGGTTGTAAAGCTCTTTTAGCAGGGAAGATAATGACGGTACCTGCAGAAAAAGCCCCGGCTAACTTCGTGCCAGCAGCCGCGGTAATACGAAGGGGGCTAGCGTTGCTCGGAATCACTGGGCGTAAAGCGCACGTAGGCGGATCTTTAAGTCAGGGGTGAAAGCCTGGAGCTCAACTCCAGAACTGCCTTTGATACTGAAGATCTTGAGTTCGGGAGAGGTGAGTGGAACTGCGAGTGTAGAGGTGAA
>Ga0180218_1000712_pt1 | contig 26303 bp, 23 predicted proteins | sample eDN3rd37CKraftBY_FD_151334 | JGI IMG/M metagenome (GOLD analysis project Ga0180218, IMG submission 151334) | Enriched backyard soil microbial communities from Emeryville, California, USA - eDNA 3rd pass 37_C Kraft BY (version 2) (version 2) | ecosystem: Environmental > Terrestrial > Soil >...
TCTGAACTATTGCTCGAATTGTTCTCCGAAGAAATTCCGGCGCGCATGCAGACGCGGGGGGCGGAGGATCTGAAGCGCCTCGTGCTCGAAGGCCTCAAGGCGACGGGGCTCGCGTTCGGCGACGCGATGTGCTTCTCGACGCCGCGGCGGCTGACGCTCGTCGTGAAGAATGTTGCCGCACATTCGCCCGCAATCTCGGAGGAGCGCAAAGGCCCGCGCGTCGGCGCGCCCGAGCAGGCGCTCGCCGGATTCCTCAAGTCGGCGGGCCTTGCCTCGATCGGCGAAGCGACCGTCGTCAGCGATCCCAAGAAGGGTGATTTCTACGTCGCAAAGATCGAAAAGCCAGGCCGCGCGGCAGCCGAGATCATCGCCGAAGTTGTGCCGGCCGTGCTCGAAAAATTCCCGTGGCCGAAGTCACAGCGCTGGGGCAGCCGACCGGAGACGTGGGTGCGTCCGCTGCACGGCATTCTCTGCCTGCTCGGCGGCAAGATCGTACCCTTCGCATGGGCGGGCGTCGAAGCCTCGAACACGACACGCGGTCATCGCTTCCACGGCAATACGCCCTTCAAGGTCACGAGCTTCGAGGACTACGGCACGAAGCTGCGTGAGGCGAAAGTGCTCCTGCCGGCGCCCGAGCGCGCGGAGATGATCCGCGAGCAGGCGGAAGCGCTCGCGAAGAAGCACAAGCTCGAGCTTGTCCAGGACGACGCGTTGCTCGCCGAGAACGCCGGCCTCACGGAATGGCCGACCGTGCTCATGGGGCATTTCGACGAAGCTTTTCTCGAGGTGCCTGCCGAATGCCTCATCACGTCGATGAAGGCGCATCAGAAGTGCTTCTCGCTGCGCGATCCGAAGACGGGCAAGCTGGCGAACCGCTTCCTCGCCGTGTCGAACCTCATTGCGGCGGACGGCGGCAAGCAGATCGTCGCCGGCAACGAGAAGGTCATCCGCGCGCGGCTGAGCGATGCCCGCTTCTTCTGGGAGCAGGATCTCAAGCGCCCGCTCGACGAGATGGCGCTCGCGCTTGAAGGCATCACCTTCCACGAGAAGCTCGGCAGCCAGAAGGATCGCGTCGAGCGCATTGCGGAGCTGGCCTTCCAGATTGCGGGCGCCGTCGATGCGACGCCCGAGGACGCACGCCGCGCCGCCCAGCTCTGCAAGGCCGATCTCGTCTCGGGCATGGTCGGCGAGTTCCCCGAGTTGCAAGGCCTCATGGGGCGGTACTACGCGGAGAAGGCGGGCACCAAGCCCGAGATCGCGCGCGCCATCGAGCTGCACTACAAGCCCAAGGGACCGTCGGACACGGTACCGCTGGAGAGCGAGGGCGATGCGACGGCGATTGCCGTGGCGCTAGCCGACAAGCTCGACACGCTCGTCGGATTCTGGGCCATCGGCGAGAAGCCGACCGGGAGCGGCGATCCGTATCAGTTGCGCCGCGCAGCGCTCGGCGTGATCCGGATCGTGCTGGAGAATGATTTGAGGGTTCCTGCGAGGCGCTGGTTCGAAACAATCCAGCGTCTACTTATCGAGCAGCGCGCACAGAAGAAACGCGCTGAAATTGGAGCGCCTGTGACGGATAGCACCCGAGGCCTCCTCGCTATCGCACAAGAGCATCGTGAGCGCACACTGGCTGAAGTCGAAACAGAAAAGATCGCTGCTCTCACCTCCCTCTCGAAAAACTCGTACGATCTCCTTTTTTTCTTCGCAGATCGCTTAAAGGTGCATCTGCGAGAGAAGGGCGCGCGATACGATCTAATTGATGCAGTGTTTGCCATTGACTTGGACGACCTCGCGCTGATCGTAAAGCGCGTCGAGGCGCTCGATGCCTTCCTCAAGACCGACGACGGCGCGAACCTGCTCGCGGGCGTCAAGCGCGCGTCCAACATCCTCACCATCGAGGAGAAGAAGGACAAGACGAGCTACACGAGCGACTACGATCTGAAGCGCCTCGAAGCCAAGGCCGAGATCGCGCTCGCCGCCGCCATCGAGAGCGTGAAGCAGGACACCGTCGCCGCGATCAACGTCGAGAATTTCACCGGCGCGATGAATGCGCTCGCCGATCTGCGCAAACCCGTCGACGACTTCTTCGATCAGGTGACGGTCAACGCGGACGATCCCGAGTTGCGCAAGAACCGCCTGCACCTGCTCTCGCAGATCCGCGCGGCCACGCTCGGCGTCGCCGACTTCTCCAAGATTGCGGGATAAGCCGGCCGAAATCGAACTGAACATTGCAACACAAACCAACGCGATCCCTCCCCCTGCGCCGAAGGCGCGCCTTCCGGCGCGACGTGGGGGAGGTTAGGAGGGGAGGATTGCAGAACATCAGCCGTAGGGATTCCCCCCACCCCTAACCCCTCCCCACAAGCGGGAGGGGGATTTCGACATCACCCGGTTCCAGCGTCCTGTTCCCGGAGCGGCAATGCTCGCGATCATTACACTCGTCGCGCCCGTGTTCGGGCTCATCGCCATCGGCTGGGGCGCCGCGCGCATCCGCTACGTGCCTGAGGCAGCCGGACCGCTGCTCAGCGAGTTCGCCTACAAGATCCTGATCCCCGCGCTGCTCTTCCGCGCCATGGCCACCATGGAACCGCCCGCGCAATCACCGTGGCTGCTTGCCGGCACCTACTGCACGGGGCTCGCCATCGTTTGGATCACGGCAACTCTCCTTACGCTCCTGCTGCTGCGCCGGCCGGCTGCCGATGCGCCCGCCATTGCCTTCGCAACCACGTTCGGCAACGGCCTCATGCTGGGCATTCCGCTCATCCTCTCGGCTTTCGGGCCGGAAGCGGCAACGCCCGTCGCCATTCTGCTCGTCTGCGACACGATAATGCTCTGGATGGTCGGCACGCTGCATATGGAGCTGGCATTGCGTGGCTTCGGCGGCGGCTCGGTCGCATCGGCCGCGCGCACGGTGCTCGACCTCGTGCGCAATCCGATCATCGCCGCCGTCATTGTCGGCACGCTGTGGCGCTGGAGCGGCCTCGAGCTCCCCGGCGTCGCGGACAAGCTCATCACGCTGCTCGGCGGCGCTGCAATCCCGGTCTCGCTCACTGCACTCGGCATGACCCTTTCGCGCTACGAGATCAAAGGACAGGCGCCGACGCTGCTGCTCATCACGGTATTGAAGCTGATTGTTTTCCCCGCACTCCTGCTGTGGCTCGGGCTGTTCGTCTTCGGCCTGACGCCTGTATGGGCCGGCGCGCTCACAGTCTTCACGAGTATGCCAGTCGGCGCGAACGCCTTCGTGTTCGCCGCGCGTTATGAGCGTGCGGTGGGCTCCGTCTCAGCGGCGGTTGCGGTGAGCACCGTGCTGGCTGTGTTCACGGTCACGGCAGCACTCGCGATCCTGCAGAGCATGGGGCTGCCGGTTCGCGTGTGATCGCTCGCGCCTGTGGCGCGAACGGGGCTGCCGCGGGCATAGCACCGCGATGGCGTGCGACGGCACTCTCCCCAGCAACCCGCGGCAAGAGACAATTAAGCCGCCAGTGCCTGCGGCCGGGTGGCAATGCGCACGGGCACAAGTTCGGCGCTGTGCGCCATCGGCAGCGTCATGACAGCCGAAAGCTCGCGGCGCAGGTTCTCGAGCGTGAAATCGAGCGAGTCGAGCTCGCGGCGGATGACCTGCTGCTCGCGTGCGACGGCGAGGGCGCGCTCGGTGCCGGCGCTGACGAGGCGGGAGACGGCCTGCCATTGCTCGGCCGCCGAGAGGCGCATCGCGGCCGGCGTGACTGCCACGGGCTGAGAGGACTGGCTCGAAATAGCGGGGTCCGCGACCGGACGCGTCTTCGTCTCGCCGGACGGGGCGGTGTTCCTAGCGGCCGCCTCAATGAGCCGCTGGCGGCGGTGTTCGTCGAGTTGCACTGGCGCAACGAGCAGAGCGACCACGATCGTCCACCCCACGAGGTCCGCGAACGGCACACCGAGGTGTGTCGCGGTCATCCCCAGAACGAGGCCGGTTTCGAGCATTTGGTGGCGCCCCACGAACGAAACAAATTTGCCGCTATTTTTGCACGGCATATTCGAGCATTACTTACGTTTATTAATTCTTGATTAAAGTGTCGCTCGTCTGGAAGCATATACATGGGTTGCAGGCCACGGCTCGCTTGCGCAGCATAAAGAATTTAAGCCATATTTTGAGTATCTTGCGACGCAGGCAAGCCCACCGGCACTTGAGAAGCCGCGAGGAGCAGGATCTTTGATGCACAACGACGGATCGCGGGCCAAACTCTCAAGTGCAAGCCCTCGCTTTCAGCAAATTCTGGGCTTGGACCTGCTCCGCTTTGCAGCTGCCTTCCTGGTCCTTGCCTATCACATCGGCTTTATCATTCGGGCCCCAAGCAACCCACTCAGATCCTATATGCCGGTTGCCGCCGGACCGTCTTTCACGCCACCCACGTTTTGGTTTGGTTTTATCGGCGTAGAAATCTTCTTTGTCATCTCAGGCTTCGTTATTGCCTATTCAGCCGAACACTCCCGGCCAGCGCGCTTCGTTCGCGACAGAGTAGTGCGATTGGGACCAGCGCTTTGGTTGTGCGCCAGCATGAGTCTCGTTCTCTTTCTTGCTTTCAGCACGTACGGAACGATCGAAATTTCAAAACGCTACCTCAAAGAAATGATCTTCTGGCCGAAGGAGCCGTGGCTTGATCCGGTGGTTTGGACGCTCGGCATCGAGATTGTCTTCTATAGCCTCGTTTTCCTTCTCCTGGTTTTCAAACGCTTCCATTTGATCAGTGCTTTGGCTGCGTGCTTGACGGGCGCAAGTCTAGCCTTCCATCTCATTATGCTAGTCCTCAACTGCAATGCGCCAGATCTGCCCGCTGCGTGCGCTCTGTTCGATCAACAGGCGCGCCTCCTACAGCTCACGCTTCTGAGACATGGATGCTTCTTCGCATTCGGAATCTTTCTCTGGCTTTGGATGGTGAAGTCAGTCTCGCCGTGGCGGCTTTGGTGGGCTCCACTTGCGTTCCTTGCCTGCATCCTCGAGATCATCAGCGCGGTCACCGTTGAGGAGCGTATGGACGCCCATGTGCTTTACTCCGGGGAACTGAACGATAGCGTCGCCGTTGCTGTTTGGATCACCGCCATGGCGCTCATAATCGCAGCAGTCCATCTCAATCGCCCCATATCAAATGCGATGGGAAGGCGTTCAAAACAGGCCATTCGGCTTGTCGGTCTCACGACATATCCGCTCTACCTCGTTCACTACGCGTGGCTCGGCGCACTCCTCTTGCCAATCATGGCATTAGGCTTCGATGTATCGTCATCGCTGTGGCTTAGCGCCATTGGCGTGACCATATTGAGCATCGCGATCGCTGCTTGGTGCGAGCCGGCTTTGCAAGCCCGCACACGCTCGGCCATCGATGCAATAGGAGAAATGTTAGCCCCAGGTCTGTTCGCTCGAGAAGCTCCATCGGTCGATGCACTCCAGCTGCAAAAAGCGGGCGACGTCGCGCAATCGCGTGACCCAGCAGAATAGAGATAGCAGGTATCCGAAGACAAAGCGGCCGCCAGACGACTGCCGGCGGCCACTCAATCAATCGCTCTCCAGGCCCTTGCTCTGCTTCAACCGTTCTTCGGCGGCACCCGGCCGTCGCGCGTATAAGGATACATGTGCGTGATGTCGGCGCCGGGCCAATCCTTCTCGAACTTGTTCCAAACATCGAGGACGGCCGTCGCGACCTGACTGGGGATTTCGCTCTTCTTTGCATTCTCGAGGTAGAGGCGAACATCCTTCGCCTGCAGCGTCGCCGTGAAGCCGGCGTCGTAGGCCTCGTTGATGATCCGGCGCGGGAACTTGTCGTCAGTCGCCGTATTGCGGCCCGTCGAGACGTTCACGACCTCGAGGATCTTGGCCATGGGAATGCCCTGCTTCACGCCGAAGGCAATGGCCTCGCAGCTCGCGGACTGCGCCGCCGCCGAGAGGAAGTTGTTGAGCAGCTTCACGGCTTGCCCCTGGCCGGGCCTCGGGCCGATGTGGAACGGCTTGCCGATCAGGGCCATGAGCGCCTTCTGCTGCTCGTAGGCCTCCGGTGCGCAGGCCATCATGACCGAGAGCGTCGCCTTGTCGGCGCCGGCAATGCCGCCCGAGACCGGCGCATCGATGTACGTCACGCCTGCTGCTGCGAGGATCGCGGCGGCTTCCTCGGCCGCGCCGATGCCGATCGTGGACGTGTCGATCACGGTCTTCGCCTTGCGGCCCGGCGCGGCTGCGATCTCCTTGGCGACAATGACGCTGATCTTGCCGTCGGGCAGCGAGAGGATCACCGTCTCGGCGCTGGCAGCAACCTCGGCATTCGACTTGGCGATCTTGCTGCCTTCGGGCGCGCGGGCGGTGCTGCCGGCATCGGCCACGACGAGCTGATGCCCCGCCTTCGCCAGATGCTTCGCCATGCGATGGCCGATGCTGCCGACGCCGATCCAGCCGATTGTCTCACCCATTGCGCGCACTCCTTCAGAGGAATTTCCCCTCGCGGCATAGCGAACTCACGCCCTGTCGGCAACGCCCGGCGCGGGATATGGTAGGGAGACATAAGCAAAACGCGGATCTTGGACCCCATTGCGGCACAACTCCGCACACGGACACGAGGAGGAGCCGCCATGGCCTATACGCTCGCAATCGCCGGTCTCGGTGCCATCGGCCTTAAAGTGGCTCGCGCCGTCGATGCGGGCGCCGTGCCGGGCATCACGCTTACGGCGGTGAGCGCCAAGGACATCGCGCGTGGCCGCGCGCGCGTCGCCGAGCTCAAGTCGCCGCCCAAAGTTGTGGCGCTCGCCGAGCTTGCCGAGCACGCGGACATCATCGTCGAGTGTGTGCCGGCGGCCGCCTTCCGCGAGGTGGCCGAGGCGGCCATTGCGCGCGGGCGCTGGTTCCTCCCGCTGTCGGTCGCCGGGCTGATCGCCAACATGGACCTCGTCGAGAAGGCGAAGGCAACAGGCGCGCGCATCGTCGTGCCCACGGGCGCGCTCATCGGCCTCGACACCGTCCGGGCCATGGCGGTCGGCACGATCCACGAGGTGCGCCTCGAGACGCGTAAGCCCCCCGCGGGTCTCGCAGGCGCGCCGCACCTTGTCGAGAACAACATCGACGTCGAGAACCTGACGGCGCCGCTCTGCGTGTTCCGCGGCAATGCGCGTGCGGCGGCCAAAGCCTTCCCGGCAAACGTCAATGTCGCGGCAGCGCTCGGTCTGGCGGGCGTCGGACCTGATCAGACGCAAGTCGAAGTGTGGGCCGACCCGAGCGTCGATCGCAATCATCAGACGGTGACGATCCGCTCGGATGCCGGCGAAGCGACAATGTCGATCTCGAACATTCCGTCCGTCGAGAACCCGCGCACGGGCCGCATTGTCGCCAATAGCGTGATCGCGACGCTGCATCGCTTCACAGCGCCGCTGACCGTCGGAACTTGAGGATCAATCGATCCGCTGCGGTAGTGCATCCGCAAGAAGCTGGCCGACCACGACCAGCTCGGGGCTCGTGCGCCGATAGGTCTGCCCGACGCTGAAGAAATCCGCGCGATCGGCGTCGGAGGGTGGCGCGTACTTCGACGATATCGGCGGCAGGCCGGCGAGCACCTCCGGCACCGCCGCATCGATACGTCGGCGCAGCTCGTCGAAGGCCGACGTGACGGGCGCGCTCGCAAGACGCGGCGGCAGTGCCGTCGCGAGATGGGCCATGAGCCCCGGCCAGTGCGCAAGCATCCGATAGAGGCCGGGCACGAACGGCTTGCCACCCATTTCGGACGCGAGCAGCATCGTCGCATCACGCGCTGCCGGATCGAGGCGGGCAAGATCGACCATGTCCGGCGGCGCGGGGAGTGGCGGCGGTGCGTTCCATGCGGTTCGACACGCACCAGTGCCCGAAGGCACGGCGCCCTCAAGTATCTGCTTCAGCAGCCCCGCGAAGACCATGTTGACCGGCGCCACGCGCACGAAGCCTTCGGCCGCCGTCCGTACGGCCGCAAGCGCCACCGCATCGACGCCCCACACGCGCAAAGCCGCGACGGGAATCGGATCGAGCGGCGGCACGGCGAGACCCGAGGCACAGCGCCACGCCGCCTCCTGCCCGCGGCCATCGCGGAATGCCGGCGCGACCGCCTCCCAGGCCCATTCGAGGAAGCCCGGCTTGGCGGCGAGCGTGCGGTGGATGGCCGAGACGTAGGGCACGCCCCAGAGCGTCCTCAGCTCCGCGAAAATCTCCGCGGTCTCACCGTTGGCCTCGACCTCGTTGATCTCGCCGGCCATGGCGGCCTCCGCTCAGGCGGTGATGTGGCGGAACATGTGCCGCCGCGATTCCTCGTCGTTCTCGGTCTTGAAGGTGAAACGATCCTTGAGCTTGACCGCGCGCTGCGCCGCCGGACGCGCTTCGATCTCGTCGACGAGCCGCTTCAGGTGCGGAAACTTCTCCCAGGCTTCTTTCGAGAGGGCCATGGGGATCAAGCGCGCCCAGCCCCAGACATCCATGTCGACGATCGTGTACGTGTCACCGACCATGTATCGATGCTTGGCGAGGCGATCGTTGAGAATGCCGAAGTGGCGCTCTGCCTCGAAGCTGTAGCGCTTCTGCGCGTAGGGCAATTTCTCGGGGGCGTAGTGCTGGAAGTGAACAGCCTGACCCGAATACGGACCGACACCCGATGCGACGAACATCAGCCAGGAGAGCAGCGCGCCGCGATTCGCGGGCGTATCGGACGGCATGAACTTTCCGGTCTTCTCACCGAGATAAAGCAGGATCGCATTCGAGTCGAAGACCACGGCGTCGCCATCGACGATGGCCGGCACTTTGGAATTCGGATTGATGGCGACGAACTCGGGCGAGAACTGCTGCCCTTTTCGCGTGTCGACCGGGATCGGCTCGTAGGGGAGGCCGGCTTCCTCGAGGAAGAGCGCGACCTTGGTTGGATTGGGAGCGCCAGAGAAGTAGAACTTCAGCATCGTTTGCTTCCTCCCGTTTGGCGCAGCGAACGACGACGCGCGCTGCACAATCATAGTGTCCGGGCATAGTGTCCGGGCCGCTAGGCCTTGCGGCCGATGCCGACGATGGTGAAGCCGTGGCGGCTCACTTCGTCCGGCCGGTAGACATTGCGCAAATCCACCAGCAACGGCACCGCAACAGCCTTCTTCAGCCGCGCGAAGTCGAGCGCCCGGAACTGATCCCATTCCGTCACGAGCGCAATGGCGGACGCGGCCTTCGCTGCTTCGTAAGGGTTACGGCAATAGGCGACGTCCGGCATGAGCTGCTTCGCCTGCTCCATGCCTTCGGGATCATAGGCGCGGATCGTCGCGCCTGCGTCCTGCAGCGCCTGCACGATCGACAGCGCGGGCGATTCGCGCATGTCATCGGTGTTCGGCTTGAACGTGAGCCCGAGGATGGCGATCGTCTTGCCGCGCACGTCGCCGCCCATGGCCGAGATGATCTTGCGCGCCATGGCGCGCTTGCGCGTGTCGTTGACGGCGACGGTCGTCTCGATGAGGCGCAGCGGCGCATCATGGTCCTGCGCCGTCTTGACCAGCGCTACCGTATCCTTCGGGAAGCACGACCCGCCATAACCGGGGCCGGCGTGCAGGAACTTGCTGCCGATCCGGTTGTCCGAGCCGATGCCGCGCGCCACATCCTGCACGTTGGCACCGACCTTCTCGCAGAGATCTGCAATCTCGTTGATGAAGGTGATCTTCATGGCGAGGAAGGCATTGCCAGCGTACTTGATGAGCTCGGCCGTGCGGCGTTCGGTGAACATCATCGGCGAGGCATTGAGATAGAGCGGCCGGTAGATCTCGTTCATCACCTGGCGCGCGCGGTGATCATCGGTGCCGACGACAATGCGGTCCGGTCGCTTGAAGTCGGAGATGGCCGCACCTTCGCGCAGGAACTCCGGATTCGAGGCGACAGCGACGTCGGCATCCTTGTTGGTCTCGCCGATGATGCGCTCGACCTCGTCGCCTGTCCCGACGGGCACCGTCGACTTGGTCACGACGACAGTGAAGTCCTTCACGGCACGGGCAATCTCGCGCGCCGCCTCGTGCACGTAGGAGAGGTCGGCATGGCCGTCGCCGCGTCGCGAGGGCGTGCCGACGGCGATGAAGACGGCATCGGCCTCCGAGACGGGCGCCTCGAGCTCGGTCGTGAAAGCGAGTTGGCCGCTCTTCATGTTCTTGGCGACAAGCTCGGCGAGACCGGGCTCATAGATCGGGATGCGCCCCGCCTGCAGCGCCTCGATCTTGCGCACATCCTTGTCGACACAGGTCACATTGTGCCCGAAGTCAGCGAAGCAGGCTCCGGACACCAGTCCGACGTAGCCCGAGCCGACCATCACGATATTCATGAACCCCACCCGTCAATTGAGCGCCGTATCGCCGCCACGAGCCCGCCGGCAGCGGCGGAACATCTCAGTGTATTGTCGCAATTACACGACAGAATCGACCGCCTCCCGCCGTCGGTCAAGCGGCACCGGAAGCCGCATGGAAACAATGGCGCCAATGTGGCCTCGGCGCGAGCGATCAGAAGGCGTTTTCGAAGATTGGGCGGTCCGTTCGGTAGTGCTCCCGCATAAGAGGGCGGAAACGCTCCATGAGGGCCTGATGCGGGCGCAAACTCGGTTGCCCGCCGAGCGGAATCATCGGCTGATAGACCGTCTCGCCGATCTCCTCGGCGAACGACGTCCTGATGTCCGCACGAAGGGCCTCGTCGCACAGACATTCGAGAATGCTGCCCGCCAGCACCTTCGTGCCCGCGAGGATCGCCTTGTGGGCAATGGAGGTCGTCAGCATAGCCCCGGCGCTCCAGTGATGAAAATGGACGTTCGGGACGCTTCCGGGGAACCACAGCCTCCCCATAGGCACCTTCCAGGAGATGTCGCCGCAGTCATTGGATGACATTTCCGGCTGATCCGGACCGCGCATCTTCGAAAGCTCTTTCCGCAAGCCCTCGACACGTACGCCGGCAGACTGCTGCAGTCGCCGCGCGAAGGCGTCCTCCTCTTCAGTCCAAACCGGCATCCCGATCTCGTGCATGTTGCGATCGAGAAGCGCCGCGAGCGTGCGATTGCAGCGCGTCGGCCAGACCGCGCTCTTCACATCGACCGAGAGCGAGGTGCGCGTCATTTTCGCCGCCCCCTCGGCGATCTCGGTCGCACGCTCGAAGAGATCGCGCGTGTCGCCAGCCGAGAGGCCGCGGAAGTACCACCACACGGCAGCCTTCTCCGTGATGACATTGGGCTGGGTACCGCCCTCCGTAATCACGCGATGGGCGCGCATTTCCGGCCGGATGTGCTCGCGGTGCTGCGCCATGCCGTTGTCCATCAGGATCACCGCATCGAGCGCATCGCGCCCGAGCCAGGGCGTAAGCCCGGCGTGTGTCGTCTCACCATGAAAGGTGAATTCCGCGGATATGAGCGAGATCTGCGTCTGCCCGACTTCCGTATAGAAGGCATCGCGGATGTGATTGTGGAAGGCGATCTCGACATCGTCGAAATAGCCGTCACGCACGAAATAGGGGCGCGTGAGCACGAGTTCCTCGCCCGGCGCGCCGAACAGCTTCAGCGTGCCGGGAATGCCGAGCGTCTCCATGGTGGACTTCGCCGCGAGCGCCGAAGCCACCATGACCGTCGAATTGGCCTGATGACCTTCCGCATGCCCCGGCGCTCCAGGAACGATCGGATCGTGTGTCACGCTTCCTGATTTCTGAGACCCGCCGGGCGTGCCGTCATACTCGGCGTGAAGGGCGACGACCGGGGCGCCCCCGTTGCTCCAGGTGGCCACGAACGCCGTAGGGAAGCCTGATATGCCGGTCTCCACCTGGAAACCGGCGTCCTTCAGAAGCGCGACGAGAAAAGCAGCCGACTCGTACTCCTCCATCGACGGCTCGCCGAAAGAGAAAAGGCAATCGTTCGTCTGCAGGATCGCGGACGCGTTGCGGTCGATCCAGCGGATCGCTCGAGACTTCGCGTCCTTGATCGTGCTCACCCGCGCCGACATGAAGGCTCCTTCGGTCCTGCCTCAGTACGTGCTGCCCGGTTTCTTGGCTGGAGCAGCAGACGCCGCACCGCCCAGCATCCCGCGCATGCCTTCACCGTTCGCCTGCCACCAGTTGTAGAGAATCCGGACGTCCCAGCCGATGCAGAAGTGCTTCACGCCCATCTCGATGTACGGCGCCGCAAGCGAGATGTCGGCGAGCTCGACGCGTGGGTGCAGGCCCATCTTCAGGGCGGTCTCGATGGTCTTGCGTTCGGCCTTCGCAATGTCGGGATGCTTCCTCTGGCCGGTCAGACCGAGGCTCATCGAATAGTCGGAGGCCCCGAACTGCACCATGTCGATGCCTTTGACGGACAGGATCGCATCGAGGTCTTCGACGCATTCCCGCTTCTCGACCATGATCGCGATGACGATGTCGTTGAGCGCCTCGACGTAGGCCGGTGAGCCGCCTTCGCGCACGGTGCCGACATCGCGCCGCATCCCGACGCCCAGGCGGCCGCCTGTGCCGGGCGTCTCCGCGCGCACGGCGGCGATACAGGCTTCGGCATCGGCGACGGTGCGCACGTCGGCAAACAGGATGCTTTGGAAACCGGAGCCGATCGCCCGCATGGCCTGGTGCGTCCATTGCGTCTGCTCGACCTTGATCATGCCGCCGAGGTTCTTGAGCTCCAGCGCCCGGCCGAGATTGTCGAGATCGTGCATCGTGAAGGGCGCGTACTCGGCCGTGAACTCGACATAGTCGTAGTTGCCGGCATCGCCGATCAGCTCGACGAGTGTCGGCCAGCTCGACAACAGATGCGTGCCGATCGTCGGCTTGTTCTCATTCAGCAGGGCGCGGAGGCGGTTAGGGCGCATGGTCGGCGTTTCCTCATTTGGGCGCAGTGGTCCGGACCCGGCAAAGGTCGTCCAATATCGCCCCGCGGGCAACGAGGAATGGGAAACGCCATACGCCCATGCATTTTGGGCACGAGAAAGTGGGAAGGAGGCTGGAAGGCCATGGTGGGCGCGACAGGGATTGAACCTGTGACCCCACCCGTGTGAAGGGTGTGCTCTACCGCTGAGCTACGCGCCCGGTAACTTTCCAAGTGCTTTCCGCTGCGCCGGCAGACCGGGCGCGAAAAGGCCTCCGCTCTTTATCTCAGGGCGCGGGGCCGCGCAACCTCGCTCATCGTGTTCAATTGCTCTGGGTTTCCCGCCCCTCCTGGAGGGCCAGCACGTGGCCGGCGAGATAGAGCGAACCACAGATGACGATGCGCAGCGGCCCGTCCGTCGTGCGCACGGCAATGTCGAGCGCCTGCCTGAGATCGCCGACGGACACCGCATTGTGCCCGACGCCACGCGCGATATCCGCGAGCGCACCCGGCATCTGCGGCGCCTGATGGGCACCCGGGATCGGCACCGTCACGACCTGCCGCGCCAGCCCGACAAACGGCTGCAGGAAACCCGCCGCATCCTTGTGCCCCATCATGCCGACGATCAGCACGAGCGGGCGCGGCGAGCGCTCCTCGAGATCGGCAAGCGTGCGCGCGATGACCTCGCCGGCCGCGGGATTGTGCCCTCCGTCGAGCCAGACCTCGCAGTCCGCGCGCACGCCGCGGGTCAGAACCCCACGGCCGAGAAGCTGCATACGCGCCGGCCATCGTGCGCTCGTCAGCCCCGCGGCGATGGCGCGCTCGTCGATACCGAGCTCGAGCGCGGCCGCGACCGACGTCCCCGCATTGACGATCTGGTGGGGACCGATGAGGGCCGGCATCGGCAGGTCGAGCAGGCGATCCTCGCGCTGGAACACGAGGCGCCCGCGCTGCGCAAAGGCATCGAAGTGCTCGCCCCAGCGCACGAGGCGCGCGCCGCGCTTGCGGGCCTCGGATTCGAGGACCTCGTCGACTTCCGGCGTCTGGCGCGCGACGATGCAGGCCGCACCGCGCTTCATGATGCCCGCCTTCTCTGCTGCGATCTTCTCGACGGTATCGCCGAGCTTGTCGGCGTGATCCATGGAGATCGGCGTAATGACCGTGAGGGCGGGTTTCGCGACCACATTCGTCGTATCGAGACGGCCACCGAGACCGACCTCCAGCAGCAGGAAGTCCGCCGGGTTCTCGGCAAAGGCCAGGAAAGCCGCAGCCGTGGTGATCTCGAAGAACGTGATCGGCTGGCCGGCATTGACCTTCTCGACGCGGCTCAACAGCTCCGTGAGGTTTTTCTCGTCGATCGGCTGGGCGCCTCCCGGCGCGCCGAGTGCAATGCGCTCGTTGAAGCGGACGAGATGCGGCGACGTGTAGACGTGAACGCGCTTCCCCGCTGCCTCAAGCATCGCCTTGAGGAAGGCCGTCGTAGAGCCCTTCCCATTCGTGCCGGCGATGTGGACGACGGGTGGCAGTCGTTCATGCGGGCTGCCGAGTTCCGCAAGCAGCCGCTCGACGCGTTCGAGCGACAGATCGATGAGCAGCGGGTGAAGCTGCTTCATGCGCGCGAGCAGATCGTCGAGGGTGCTCATGCCGGCGTCTCTTCGACCTCGCTGAACGTGCGCAACGGCCCGCCGCAAAGCACTTTCCACGGCGACTTTATGCGATGCGCATCAAGGTGTGTTGGGGGCGCCCTTCACTGGGGGCTTCGGCGCCGCGTCCCCAGCGCCGCGGGCCGGTCCCTTCTTGGACTGCGTGACGAAGCGCTCGTCATCCGACACGGGCTCTACGTCGACCGTCTCCGCGTCGCGCACACTCGATCCGAGCAGCTTCGCGTCGACCGGCGAGCCGTTCACGTGACCATTGACGTGCTTCAGCGGATCCGAGGCCTTGGCCTGCGCCGCGATCTTGGCACGCCCGGCCATGAGGATGCCGACGATCCGCGCCAGCGTCTCGGTCAGCCTGTGGCGGTGCACGACCATGTCGATCATGCCGTGTGCGAGCAGGTATTCGGCGCGCTGGAAGCCTTCGGGAAGCTGCTCGCGGATAGTCTGCTGGATGACGCGCGGGCCGGCAAAGCAGATGAGGGCGCCGGGCTCGGCGATCTGGATATCGCCCAGCATGGCGTAGGACGCAGTGACGCCGCCCGTCGTCGGATCGGTCAGTACGACGATGTAAGGGAGGCGCGCCTCGCGCAGCTTCTGCACGGCGATCGTCGTGCGCGGCATCTGCATGAGGGAGAGAATACCCTCCTGCATGCGCGCGCCGCCCGAGGCCGCGAACAGGATGAATGGATGGCCCTTGGCCACGGCGTGCATCATGCCCGTGATGATGGCTTCGCCCGCCGCCATACCGAGCGACCCGCCCATGAAACGAAAGTCCTGCGCCGCGACGGTGACATGCTGGCCGCTGAGGCGGCCGTCGGCGAGGAGCACGGCATCCTCGAGCCCGGTCGCGACCTTGCTGTCCTTGAGGCGGTCGGTATAGCGGCGGCCATCACGGAACTTGAGCGGATCGACCGGCACGGGCGGCGTCGGCAGGCGCGTATAACTGCCGCCGTCGAAGAGGTGCTTCAGGCGCTGGTCGGCCGACAGGCGGTCATGGTGGCCGCAGCACGGAAAGACGAACTGGGCCTCTTCGAGCGTGCGCCGGTCGGACATCTGCCCGCAGCCCGGGCACTTCTTCCAAAAGTCGTCCGGCGGCTCGCGACGGGTCGTGAGCAGGCTCCGAATCTTCGGGCGGACGACGTTGTTGATCCAGTTCACGCTAGTGTCCCGATGTCTGGCTGGCGAGCGCTCTCTTCCCAGAACTCTGCCGCTTCGCCTACTACGCCCGCGCCTTCGGCGCTACTCCGGCCCGTCTGACCTGCAATCGCGGTTCGATACAGTTCGGCGATCAATCGGCGCCCAATTATGGCGAACCTGAGGCGCAAGGATCGGCAAAACCAGAGATCCTTAACCACGCGGCCGATTCGCCGCTGCCGACATGCACATCAAACACGCGCCGTTGCGCCGCGCAATCCCGAGGCCAGGCTGTGAACGATCCTGTGCACCGCAGAGATCGTATCCGGCCCGGCCTTGCCGTCGGGTCCGAGCATCGTGCGGATCGTCTCGACCAGGGCCGAGCCCACCACCACGCCGTCCGCGCAGTCCGCGATTACCCGCGCCTGCTCCGGCGTGCGTACGCCGAACCCCACTACCACAGGTAGCGGCGTCGAGCGCTTGATACGGGCCACCTGGGCGCGCACGTCCGATACCACCGGGGCAGCCGCTCCGGTAATCCCGGTAATGGAAACATAGTAGACGAAGCCGGACGTATTCGCGAGCACGGCGGGCAAGCGCACATCATCCGTTGTTGGCGTTGCGAGGCGGATGAAGCTCAGCCCGCGCTCGATGGCCGGGAGGCAGAGCTCGTCGTCCGCTTCGGGAGGAACATCGACGATGATCATGCCGTCGACGCCCGAGTCCCGCGCCTCGTCGAGGAAAGCGGCGCTCGGGTAGACGTAGATCGGGTTGTAGTATCCCATGAGGACGATCGGCGTGAGATTGTCCTTCGCACGGAACTCACGCACGAGCTGAAGCGTGCGCTTCATGGTCTGCCCGGCTTTGAGGGCCCTGAGTGACGAGGCCTGCACGGCGGGGCCGTCGGCCATGGGATCGGAGAACGGCATCCCCATCTCGATCACGTCGGCGCCGGCCTCGGGCAATCCGAGCAGGATCGCCTTCGACGTCTCATAGTCCGGGTCGCCGGCCGTGACGAAGGTCACGAATGCGGGACGCCCCTCGCGCTTCAGCGCAGCAAAGCAGCGGTCGATACGGGTCTCTGGGCGCATGGGGCGGATCAGCCTTCTTCCCTAGCTTCGTATTCATCGAGCTTGGCTTCGAGAGCCGCGAGGATTTCGCGCCGGAGCGTCTGCTCGGTGTCGGGCATGTCCGGCGGCGTGACGATACCGGCAATGTCTTGGCGCAGCGCGGCAATCACCTCACCCGTCGACGGACCTGACGACGCAGCCGGCAACACCGTGTCGTCGTTGTCGGCCCGAACGTCGCGCACTTCGCGCGTACCCTGAACCGAGGACTTCGCGATCGGCGCGCCTGCAGCGTTGCGCCCCGGAAACATCTTCTTGTGCAGGCCCTCGATGTACTTCGCATCCTCGGCATCGAGCGCGCCGGCCCTGTGCTCGGCCAGAAGCTCGCGCAGCGTCGCCTTGGTCTCATCCCACACGCCCGTGTGCTTGAGAAGGTCGTCGACGCGCTGCTCGATATCCACTGTCATTCCCTCTGCTTTGCGGCCGACGCCTCAGATCTTCATGCCGAGGTAGCCGGCGACGGCGAACACGTCCTTGTCGCCGCGCCCGCACATGTTCATGACGAGCAGATTGTCCTTCGACAGCGTCGGCGCGAGCTTCATCACGTAGGCGAGGGCGTGCGAAGGCTCGAGTGCCGGAATAATGCCTTCGAGCTTCGCGCAGAGCTGGAAGGCATCGAGCGCCTCGTTGTCCGTGATCGGCACGTAATTCACGCGCCCCGTGTCCTTGAGCCATGAGTGCTCGGGGCCGACGCCCGGATAGTCGAGGCCCGCCGAGATCGAATGCCCTTCGAGGATCTGGCCGTCGCCGTTCTGCAGAAGGTACGTGCGATTGCCGTGCAGCACGCCCGGGCGTCCACCGCTCATCGAGGCGGCGTGGCCGTTCTCGACCTCCAGCCCGTGCCCAGCAGCCTCGACGCCGTACATTTCCACCGACTTGTCGTCGAGGAAAGGATGGAAGAGGCCGATCGCATTCGAGCCGCCGCCGATCGCGGCGACGAGCGTGTCTGGCAGGCGGCCTTCGCGCTCCTGCATCTGCGCACGCACCTCGTTGCCGATCACGCTCTGGAAGTCGCGCACCATGGCCGGATAGGGATGCGGCCCCGCCGCCGTGCCGATGATGTAGTAGGTATCGCGGACGTTGGTCACCCAGTCGCGCAGCGCCTCGTTCATCGAATCCTTGAGCGTACCGGCACCGGCGGTCACCGAGTTCACCTTGGCGCCGAGCATATGCATGCGCGCGACGTTCGGCGCCTGACGGGCAACGTCCGTCGCGCCCATGTAGATCTCGCAGGGGAGCCCGAAGCGCGCGCACACAGTCGCCACCGCAACGCCATGCTGGCCCGCGCCCGTCTCGGCGATGATGCGCGTCTTGCCCATGCGCCGCGCGAGCTGGATCTGGCCGAGGCAGTTGTTGATCTTGTGGCTGCCTGTGTGATTGAGCTCGTCGCGCTTGAAGTAGATCTTGGCGCCCTTGAGGTGCTCGGTCAGCCGCTCGGCAAAATAGAGCGGACTCGGCCGACCGCCGTAGTGCTCCAGGAGATCGCGCAGCTCGGCCTGGAAAGCGGGATCGTTCTTCGCTTCCTCGTAGGCCTTCTCGAGCTCGAGGATGAGCGGCATGAGCGTCTCGGCAACGAAGCGGCCGCCGTAGATGCCGAAGAAGCCGAGATCGTCGGGACCGGCGCGATAGCTGTTGGGTGCTTGCTGTTTGGATGGGGTTGGAGAAGCCATGGTCTCAGCGTATCCGGTTCGGGCGCGTCGTGGCGCGTCTCAGGCAGGGGCGTGCACAGCGCGGGCGGCGTCGATGAAGCGGCGAATGAGGTCGGGGCTCTTGATGCCCGGCGCCATCTCGACGCCCGAGGAGACGTCGACGATCGCCGCCCCGGTCATCGCAATGGCATCGCTCACAGTCTCTGCCGTCAGGCCACCCGAGAGCACGAAAGGCACGCGGTCCTTCACGCCGTCGAGCAGGTGCCAGTCGAAGGCGAGGCCATTGCCGCCGGGCAGCGCACCGGCGAGATCTTTCGGCGCCTTGGCATCGAAAAGGATGAGGCTCGCCACGTCCGTATAGGCGAGGGCCTGGGTGGCATCGGCAGCCGTCTCGACCTTGATGGCCTTGATGACCGGCCGGCCCCAGCGCCGCGCGATCTCGGCGACGCGCTCCGGCGTCTCCGAGCCGTGGAGCTGGAGGAAATCGGGTTCGACAGCCCGCACGATCTCATCGATGCGCGCATCATCGGCATCAACGATCAGCGCCACGATTTGAGCGCGGCCGCGCGCCAGTTCCGCAAGCTCGGCCGCGACCTCGGGCGCAAGACTGCGCGGGCTCGGCGGGTAGAAGACGAACCCCACAAAATCCGCGCGCGCGGCGAGCGCCGCCTGGAGCGCCTCCGGCGTCTTGATCCCGCAGATTTTGACCTTCACCGGCATTTGTCCGTCAGCACGCCATGGTTAAGCGGCCAGATGCCGCGGTTGCCGGCATCCTATGCCGGTTTTCGGAGCCCGGATCAACGCCTGCTGCCATCCTGAGGGCGCCCGGGGCGAGCCCTGTACGGCGGTAGGGACCAACCGAACCAGAGCGCGAGGCCCCGCACGAGCAGGCAGCCCAGGAAGCCCGCGAGCAGCGCGTTGGGCTCCGCGACGCCGAGCGCCAGCCCGCCGACATAGACGGCGGCGCCGGCGAGAGCCGCGGTGACGTAGATCTCCTTCCGCAGCAGCACGGGGATCTCGCCGCCGAGGATGTCGCGGATGATGCCGCCGAAAGTCGCCGTGATGACCCCCATCACGATGGCGATGACGGGGTTCGGCACGACATCGAGCGCGCGATCGGCGCCGACCACGGCAAAGAGCGAGAGGCCGATCGCATCGAACCAGAGCAGCAGGCGGTAGCGGGACTCGGGCAAGTGCGCGGTGAAGAAGAGCACCACCGCCACGATCACGCACACGAGGATGTAAGCCGGTTCCTGCACCCAGAAGACCGGCAAGCGCCCGAGCAGCAGGTCGCGCACCGTGCCGCCGCCGACGCCGGTTACGATCGCGAGCAGTGCGAAACCGAAGACATCCATCTCCTTGCGCGAAGCAACGAGCGCGCCCGTCGCCGCGAAGACGGCGATCCCGAACCAGTCGAGCGCGATGAGGAGATGGGTGTGCATGCTTTATTTGTTTGCCACGGGCTGCTGGGAAGAGGCGCTTCGCCTTCGATCTGTGGTGCTATGCCCGCGGCGGCCATGCCGACAAGTGGCCTCCTTGGCCGCGGGGCTCGTGGAAGGCACTTCTCCTTCTCCCCGCAAGAGCGTGGAGAGGGGATTTATTCGCGATTTGTGGGAGCTTCGCGCCTTCAGCGCCCCGCAACCGCGAGCGCCTTGACGGTGCCCTGCTCGCGACGCTGGGCGGCGAGCGTCTGGTCGCGCTCGCGGGCGAGGCGGTCGGCCTCGGCCTGCCAGCGCAGTGCCTCCTGCGCGCGGCGGCGGGCGGTGCGGCGCCATCGGGCCTGGGTCATCCACGTCGCCGTGCCGCCGAGGGCGACGCCGATGACGAGCGCAATGAGCAGGTAGGCATAGAAGGGAAGGTCGATCCAAAGGACCGGTGCCTCCGGCCGGAAGGGGTCGAGCACGAGCCGCGCCGAATGCCGATTAGCCACGGCGAGCGTGACCAGGATCGCGGCAGCAGGAAATGCCACCAGCAGCCAGACGATACGCCTCAGCACGATATCGGCCTCCAACAGAACAGGCGGAGATGGCCCCGCCTGCAATTCCCGCCGTCAGCCCCGCCAGGCCCGGCGAACGCCTGCAAACCCTAGCCCGCGTCGCCGTTCAGGCGCTCACGCAGCTCCTTGCCGGTCTTGAAGAACGGCACGAACTTCTGCCCCACCGACACCGTCGCGCCCGTGCGCGGGTTGCGGCCCGTGCGCGGTGGGCGGTGCTTGACCGTAAAGGCGCCAAAACCGCGAAGCTCCACCCGGTCACCCCGCGCCAGGGCCTCGACGATCTCGTCGAAAATGACATTCACGATGCGCTCGATGTCGCGATGAAACAAATGCGGATTTGCCGCGGCAATCCTCTGTATAAGTTCGGACTTGATCACAGTTCGCTCGCTCCCCAGTGAACTTTCTTGAAATTCATCGGTTTTCCAAAGGCTGCCAAACTGCAACAAGACCGTCAAGCTGCAACGTGGCGAGAACACGCGCATTCATGAGCCGCGTCGCCGCCTCCCCGAGCGGTCCCCCGATCCATTGGGCGAGCGCCAGGGCCGCCTCGCCGAAGAACCCCCAGGTATTGTCCCGCGACGGCTTCCAATCGACGATCTTGAGGTCCTTGGTCACGCCGCGCGTCTCCTCGAGCCAGCGCTGCGCCTCGTCCTCACCACCAATGCGGTCGACGAGCTTATGACCCAGGGCCTCGCGCCCCGAGTAGATGCGGCCCTGCGTGAGGCCCGGTACGGCGGCCGGGTCGATGCCGCGCCGCTCCGCGACAAGATTGGCGAACCAGCGGAACGATTCCGCGATCATCTCCTGAGCGACGGCCTTGCTCGCTTCGTCGGTCGGTTGGAAGGGCGAAGGCGTCGCCTTGAGCGGCCCGCTCTTCACCTCATGCATCTTCACGCCGAGCTTGCCCAGGAGCTCGGTGACCTCGGCCCACTGGAATATCACGCCGACAGAGCCCGTGATCGAGTTGCCGCGCGCGACGATCTGGTCGGTCGCGAGGCCGGCGATGTAGGCGGCCGATGTGGCGACCGTCCCGAACTGTGCGACGACCGGCTTCTTCTCGGCGACCTTGCGGATGGCCTCGTACACGGCTTCGCCGCCCGTCGTCGTACCGCCGGGACTGTTGATGAACAGGATCAGCGCCTCGACGTTGCTCGCATCCGCGATGCGCTTCAGCAGCTCGAGCTGCTTGCGATCCTCCGTGATAACGCCCTCGATCGACACCCGCGCGATCTGTTTCGAAGCGAGCCCGGGCGTCTGGCTGGCGCCGAAGCTGATGGCGGTGCCGACCGCGAGAATGATCGCGAGGATCGCGAGCCCGCGCCAGAACGATGCGCGACGGCGCAGCCTCCTCCGGTCGAGTATGGCTTCGGTTTCGAGCGACATGAGCGACATCTCTTCCGTTGGCTTCGCGCCGGCACGAGCACGGCGCGGCGAGACCGGGATTATCCAAGTGCCTCAATGTAGGGCGGGGCTCGCGTCAAGAGCAAGCCGCTGAGCAGTCGCTGGATAACAGGCCGGCTGCGCGTTCATGGCCCGTTAACGCGTGCGCCCCCGATCCGCCGCCAAATGGCCGCCGCCGATCCCCATTGCCTCCGGAAAACGGCCCGGAACAAGAGCTAGTTGCATGGACCGCGCCCCTTGCGCCTATTTCCAGGGAGTGACACTCGATGCATTTGCGCTTTGCCGCCCCGATTGTTTTCGCCGCCGCCAGCCTCGGCATGGCTGCCGCAGCCACGGCCGCGCCCGATCCGGCACTGACGATCGCCGCGCCGCTCACGCATGAGAACCTTGCCGTCTACCTCGTGCGCGGCAGCTCCAGCGCCGGTCCGACGCCGGCGACGCTCGAGGAAGCCCTAGCCAAGGGCAGTGTCGTCGTCCACGAGACCGGCAATGTGCGCGAGCTCAAGGTCGAGAACACCGGCAGCGAGCCTGTCTTCATCCAGTTCGGTGACCTCGTCAAAGGCGGCCGGCAGGATCGCGTGCTGACGACGAGCCTCCTGATCCCGCCGAACTCGGGGCAGATCGCGATCGGCGCGTACTGCGTCGAGCAGGGACGATGGAGCGGCCGCGGCATGGAGGATGCGAAGAAGTTCTCCGCCTCGAATGCACAGATCTTCTCGCGCAAGGCCAAGGTCGCCATCGCGCGTGCGCCCGTCGCCTCCGCGGAGCCACAGCCCGTGCAAGGTATCGTGCCACGATCGACCAACATAATTCAGCAAAATGAACACAACGTGCACCGCCCTGATCTGGCGCGGCCGGCCATAGTGCCGCAACGAGATCCCCAGCGCATCGTCCAGGGCAGACCAGGCGGCCAGAGCGGCCAGGGTGAAGTCTGGAACAGCGTGTCCACGGCGCAGCTCCAGCTTGCCACGCGTCTGGCTGCGCCCATGGCTTCGGACAAATCGAAGACGAGCCTCCAGCTCACGCTCGAAAACGAGCGCCTGCAGAAAGCGCAGGCGGAATTCGTCGCGGCACTCGAGGCCAAGGGTCTCACCGAGAGCGATGTGATCGGCGTGGTGGTGGCGGTCAACGGCGCGGTCACCGGCGCCGACATCTACCCGTCCAACGGGCTCTTCCGGAAAATGTGGCCGAAGCTCGTGCGCGCCGCCGCCACCGAGGCGATCGCCAACCCGGCCAAGGCAGCAACAACCGCGCCGGGCATCGCCGATGTCGAGAAGTTCCTGGCATCGGCGGAGAATGGCGAGGCCAGCACACGCGGGCTCGCCGACATTGCGCAGCATGAGACGAAAGAAAGTGCCGACGTCCTGAAAGTCGAGGCGCGCACGTCCGACGGGCGCTGGATCCACCGCAACTTCCTGGCGGCGAAATAGCGGGTTCCTGTACCTCGTCCCCGCATGAGGTGCAGGTTAAGGGTGAGGGGCGGCGGCCAAAGCCATCGCCGGCCAAGGCCCCTCACCCCGCTTTCATCTCCGAAGCCTACCTCACGCCGCCGCCGGGCGGGCAGCGCCGGCTGCCCCCCGTTTGTGCTTATGCGGGTTCTTCATGAAGAGGAGCGCCGGCATGCACACCAGAATGACGATCGTGATGAGCTGGAAGTCGGCGATGTAAGCGAGCAGCTTCGCCTGCTGCGACACGGTCCGCTCGAGCGCGGCGAGACCGACGGGATCGGTCAGGCTCCAGGGCGCCGGCAGCACGATGTGGCGGAGCGTGTCGTTGTCCGGCCTCACGTGCTCCGCGAGCGTCTCGTGATAGCTCTGGCTCGAGCGCACGAGGTAGCTCGAGAAGAGCGCCACGCCGAAGCTGCGGCCGATGTTGTTGACCAGCGAGTAGAACGACGTCCCGGCATCGCGCAGCTCGGGCTTCAGCGTCACGAACGCGACCGAGTTGAGCGGGACCATGAAGGCGCCGAAGGCGAGGCCCTGGATGAAATTGTTCACGACGAAAGCCATCATGTCGATGTCTTCGGTGAACGTCGAGAGCTGCCACATGGTGGCGCCCATCGTGATCATCGCCACGGCGATCACCTTGCGTGGATCGACATAGGGCAGCAGATAGCCGACCAGGAACGAGGCAAGCATGGTGCCGGCGCCGCGTGGCGCCATGGCGTAGCCGCTCAGCAGCGGCGGATAGCCGCCGATGTCCTGGATGAAAGGCGGCATGATCACGAGGCTGCCGAAGATGAGCACGCCGAAGAGTGTTCTCAACACCGTACCGGCGAGATAGTCGCGATCCTTGAAAAGTGAAGGCTCGATGAAGGGCGTATTCGTCGTGAAAACATTGACCACGAAGAGCCAGAGGGCGGAACAGCCGATGAGCGCTAGAGCAACGATCGTTGGTGACTCGAACCAGTCATAACGCTCCCCACGATCCAGGATGTATTGCAGGCAGGCGATGGCGATCCCGAGCGTGACGAAGCCGTAGTAGTTGAACTTGCGGAACGTGCGCACGCCCGTGCGCGGCACGAGGAGGGCCGTCATGAGGAAGGCGACAATGCCGATCGGCAGGTTGATGTAGAAGGCCCATCGCCAGGTCAGATACTCTGTGACGTACCCGCCGATTGTCGGACCGAAGACCGGACCGAACATCATGCCGACGCCCCACCACGCCATGGCGATGCCGAGCTTCTCGCGCGGATAGATCGTCAGGAGGGAGGACATGCCGAGCGGCAGGAGCGCGGAGCCGAAGAAACCCTGCACGGCGCGCCAGACGAGGATCTCGCTCAGCGACGTGGACATGCCCGACATCATGGCGCTGCTCGTGAAGCCGGCGATCGAGACGAGGATCAGCCGCTTGCGACCGAACATGCCGCCGAGCACGCCCCAGATCGGCGTGAAGACCGTGAGTGTGATCAGATAGGACGTGATGACCCAGGCGATCTGGTCCTGGGTCGCGGAAAGCTCGCCCTGCATGTGACGGAGCGCGATCGATACCGTCGCCGTGTCGAACACCTGCACGAGCGGCCCGAGAATGAGCGCGACGGTGATCAGCAGCAGGCGGGCGCCGCCATAGGCCGGAGGCACTCCCGCCGGCGCCGCCGTCGCTGTCATGGCTTCGTATCCGACTTCTGCGCGGAGCGCGGCGCCGCCACGGCATCAGGAACGGTATCCGGCCAGCCGAAAAGGCCCTGAGCCCACGACGGCAGCTCACGACGGTGCCTGGTGTCGATATCCACGACGACGCTCATGCCGGCACGCAACGCGGGCGCATCCTCGGTCTTGATGCGCAAGCGCACAGGCAGGCGCTGGACGACCTTGACCCAGTTGCCGGTCGCATTCTGCGGCGGCAGAAGCGCGAACTCCGAGCCCGTTGCCGGGCTGATACTCGTGACGACCGCGCTCAGCTTCCTGCCCGGGAACATGTCGACCCGGACCGTCGCCTCTTGCCCCATCGTCACGTTGGTGAGATCCGTCTCCTTGAAGTTCGCCTGAACCCACACGTTCTCCGTGCCGACCAGACTGAAGACGACGTTGCCGGCGTTGACGTACTCGCCGGGCTGGAGGTCGAAGTTCGTCACGATCCCGGCAACCGGCGCCTTGACCTCGGTGCGCGCGAGATCGAGCGCGGCGCGGTCACGCGCGGCACGCGCCTCGCGCACGGCGGGCAGCAGCTCGATGGACTGATCGCGGTCGCCGCCGAGACGGGCGCGTACTTCGGCAATCTCCTGCTCGGCGATCAGGATCTGGTCGCGCGCATTGCGAAGCGCGCGCTCCGCCAGATCCATCCCCGAGCGCGAGACGACGCCGCTCTTGATCAGCGCTTCCTGGCGTTCGAAGTGCTGCTGATGAAACGTGAGGTCGCCTTCGGCGAACTTGAGACGCGCGGCTTTCTGGTCATAGAGCGCACGCACAGACTTGGCGTCCTGCAGCGCGGCGGCGAGCTGGGCCTCGGCGCGGTCGAGCGCAATTCTGAAGGGCTGCGGATCGATGCGAAAGAGGAGCGTGCCGCGCGAGACGGTCTGATCGGCCTCCACGAAAACCTCGACGACGCGGCCGTCGATATCGGAGCTGATCGCGATCTTGTCGGCCTTCACGTAAGCATTGTCGGTCGACACATAGCGGCCGCCGGAAAGGTAGAGGTATCCGCCTACCACCAAGGCGACGAGCGGCCCTATGACCGCAATGGCGAGGATCGAGAGCGAGCGGCGGGAAGCTGCCCTCAGTCTCCCGCCGAGCATACGGCGCGAGCTACCGCCTTCGGGCTTCGCCGGCTCCCGTTCCGGCTCTGTCGCGCTCTTCTGCATGGGCGCGCCTCAGTCCTCTTCCACAGCTTTGGTCTTGGTGTCGCCCTCGGCGGGCTCGCTGGCTTCGAGGGCCGTCAGATTGCCCTTGATCTTGAGCAGCGTGTCGATGAGCGCCTCCGACTCTTCGTCCGGAATGCTTTGCAGCACTTCCTTGCGGTTGGCGTTCGAGATCGTGCGAAGCGTGTCGAGGACCGGCTGAACGTCGGGCTTGAGATAGAGC
>Ga0180218_1000713_pt1 | contig 26265 bp, 21 predicted proteins | sample eDN3rd37CKraftBY_FD_151334 | JGI IMG/M metagenome (GOLD analysis project Ga0180218, IMG submission 151334) | Enriched backyard soil microbial communities from Emeryville, California, USA - eDNA 3rd pass 37_C Kraft BY (version 2) (version 2) | ecosystem: Environmental > Terrestrial > Soil >...
CCAATATGGCCTTGGGCGGCATCACTCCGAAACAAAAACTAGCCAGTAAATATTTAACCGATTCTACTGCCGCTTACTGCTAAATATGGGGGGATTACCGGCGTGCTTCTGGCCGAAATGCACGCCACCCACGCCGAACTGCTTTCCACCCGCCAGGGCGCCGCCGGCCGCCTGCGCATAGGCGTATACCCCGTGGCCGTGCCCGAATTCCTGCCCTGCCTTTATCTTGCTCTGCAAAAACGCTGGCCAGGCCTGCATATTTCCATTACCGAAGCCATAGACCCGCCCCTGCTGCAGCAGCTTTCCAGCGGCGACATCGACTGCATCTTCGGCCGCATCGTCATGGACATGCTGACCCCCGACCTGCGCCACGAAGCCCTGTACAACGAAGAGACGGCCATTGTCTGCGGCACCCGCCACCCGCTGCTCAAAGCCCGCCCCGCCGACCGCGCCGCCCTGCTACAGCGCAGCACCTGGATGCTGCCCGCCCGCCAGGGCGCCATCTACCACATGGTGGCCTCGTGGCTTGCAAGCCATGGCATCAGCGAACCGCAGGTAGAGGTAGAGACGACATCGGTGTTTGCCACCATAGAGATGCTGAACCATTCCGAGCTACTGTCCATACTGCCCAAGAATGTGGCCCAGGCGTATGCGGAGCTGGGCAAGGTGGCTTTGCTGCCAGAAGGGGATTTGCCGGCGCATTACCCGATCGGGATGATTTACCGGAAGGAGGCGATGGTGAACCCGGTGATGAAAGGGGTGTTGGAGGCGGCTAGGGAATGTGTGGAGTGATGAGCTCTAGGGTTCCCCTGACCGCCTACTTCTCCAGCGCCCCGCTCAAAGCCAATGACGCCCGCAGCGTGTCGTTGATTCGAGTCTGCCAGCCGTCTCTGCGGTGACTTTGGGCTACGGCCTTCCAACACTGGCTCGGAACCAAGTTACTGAAAAATGGATTCCAAAGAGTCTGGAACCGTAAACTTTCTGAAAGCATCAGTCAGCTGAGCGAGTGCGGCCGTGCGATCGTTCAAATTCCAGAACCCATCGACATTTGTTGGTTCAGAAAAACCCAAATGGGCGTGGCCAAGGTAGTCGCCTGTTTTGCCGTTAATTACAGGCGCATCGACGACGCAAAACAAGCGAGTCAAGCCGTTGTTTGCCGTGATTGAGCGAATGTCTTCGCATATTGCAACGGCCCCGCCCACCAACGTACGGCTTGGGTCTTTTGCTATCTGGGGGCCGACCACATGACGACGAATTTCAGCAGCCGTCGAATGCGCGACGCGGCAAACAGACTGGGCTCCTTGTTTCAGTCGCTTCCGGGAAAACACGGCAGAGGAAAAATCACCGTCTTTCCATTGGTCTGGGTTCAACAGAACGAGGGCCATTCGTTCGCAACCTTCGACGACTCCAGGCGAGCTCTCATGCTGGGGGAGCCGCTCTTTCGGGCAGGCACAAGTACGCATTCTATTGACGAAGATAAGCGAACAGATCCCTTGGGAATGCGGAAGGAGAGCCCTCCTCGTTGCCCGCAACAAACCCGCCTTGCTCTCGCATGGCGTATCCAAACTTCCCATGCCCCGGGAAGGCGGCTTCCGCGCGTTTCCCCTCTTGCGACCAGTGCATGACGATTTCGCCATCGTCTGTGTAGGAGACAGCCGGAAGAGCGATTTGAAGCGGAATGATCTGTATGAAGCTCAGCGCATCTTTTGCTGCCCACATAATGGCTTCGGTAGCATCGCAGTCGTCTAGATAGGGCGACGCCAGAAACCCTTGTATTTGGTCTGCCAAAGCCTCGACCTGCTGCCTTCGAGTTGCAGCGCTGCTCGGTGCAATGGAACTATTCAAGGCAAAAGCGCCGAATGACAATGCTGCGGCAGAAATATCTTTGGCCTGCTTCAATAAAGCGGGCATGGGGCTACCTTCAGTAAAGCGAGCGTAGTCAATGCTCTGATATAGAGAACTGCCCGACATGAACGGTACGCTTTGCCGCGTAACGTACCCACGTCCCGCGTTATTCAGCCACCTGTGCTCAATACTGATGGTCGTCATGGATAATCTCCGGCTGAAGAATGACCTTCAGATCTTCCGTTAATAGTGATCTGAACATTGTTCGATGAACGCCATGAGCAGCATCGAACCAGTTCATGATGTTCTGAAGATCGATCGAATCGATTGGCCCGCTTTCAATCGCCGTGTGCAGTATGAGGGCTTTCTGGTCGCTGCGAAGACCATCGCTGATGGATATTCGTGCGTGAGCCCCGGCAGGAACATTCAACGGAAAGGTAGTATCGGAGCGCACATTTACGGCTTCCGTATTGCTGGCAAATTGCGCGAGAAAGCTGCTGGGCAACAGTTCACCCAAGGTGAGATATTTTTGAGAAAAGTCGTTGTAACTACGATACCCGTGCTGTTCGGAAAAGGCGTCAATAGCCATAAGCTTGAGAGACTCAAGCTGAAATAACGTAAGTGCGGGGTGTGCTGCCAACAACTGCTCGATACCTGCGGCTACGGTGTCGCGAAAAGACGCCCAGCCCCAATAGCCTTCGGTAATATTAACGGTGAAAACACCGGGACCAAGCTGATATATAGGCCAAACGTCGGGGGCCTTGTAGAACTGAGTTGTGGCCTGGCCCGCAAGCAACTCCCTGGGTATTTCGGGGGGCACTTTCTCGCGATGGTGAGGGTACCCGAGCGGGGGAAAACGCTCTTTAAGAGCAGCCTTGATAGCGTCATGAAATGGATCAATCGCCCCGTTGGGAATCGCTGTTACGGGAGTTAACCGCCATTTAACTTCGGCGATCATCTCCACAAGAGGAGCATTCCTGAAGAATTCCCGTTTCATTTCAATGAATTAAGCAAATTCCCTGCGCGGGTAAGGCTAGGTATGCAACACTTTAGCATGGGTTGCTTCCAAGTTGCTCTTTGGATTCACCCCCGTCCATGTAAGGCTATAGGAGCCGATTGTCACACATGGGCTTCATCCGATAATGAGGGCGATGTTGGAGGCGGCTAGGGAGTGTGTGTAATAACCCAAGCCTTACATTGCCAGTTTCGAACCGGTGGTATCGGAGTCAGCGGCAATTTCATGGGTAACGTGGAGCGCGGTGGCGGTCGACGATATGACTATCGGTGGGCAGGTCTTCTTGGAAAGCTTGCGATACGGCTTCGATGATCTCCGCCCATACCCCGGGCTCACTCAGCACAGGCATTTGCTTGGCCAGTGCATTGCTCAGCTCACCCTTGTTTTGCTCAATGGATCGAAGGACACGGTCTGCCTGCTGGTCAGGCATTTCAACCACCTCTTTGAGCGCCAGGCGAGCGCGCCCGTGGTTGCGCAGATAGCGTGACTGCTCGCGCATCTGTTCCGTCAAAGTGCGTTTGACAATGTTGGACAGGTAGACGACGTGCGGACCTAAATCAAGATAGCGCCACACGGGACGGATCTGCTCATTTCCGTTGAATTCGAAGTTGGAGACGACGCCGTCCGGATAAGTGGTATGCCTGGGTGTGAACGTTATATGTTCACTCGCCTCTTGCATCAGCGGCTTGGATATCTCGCCCAGCACGCGATCATAATTGCGGCGCTCTCCGGCATCGTCGGTGATGACCGCTGATACGGGGAGAATTACCGGCTCGGGTACCGCGTCATCGCGCCGCAATGTGTCGTTGATCAGAAAACGATGTACGCGTCCATTGCCATCCGCCAGTGGATGAATGTAGACGAAGCCGAAAGCAGCTACGGCGGCACGCATGACAGGTGACTGCCCTTGAGTGCGTTCAAGGAACACGCGAAGGCCTTCCAGCATGGCCGCGACGTCATCTGCCGGTGGCGCTACATAATGCACCACATCCTGATAGTGCACCGTTTCGCCTACAAAGACGGGCGACTGGCGCAAGCCGAAATGGCTGAGCGTCGTGCGCTTGCCCAGTATCTCGCTTTGTAGTTGCGTAAGCGCAGTGTCGTTCAAGGGACTGTCGCCGTGGCCCGTTCTTCGGGCCATGACCTCGGCGAATCGTTCGATGCGGCTGGCGCGGTCCGCTTCGCCCTCAATGGCAAAACTGGCCCTGCTTTCACGCAGTGTCATCCATACGGCGGCGCGTTGCAGCAGATCTTCGCCGAACTCATCAGCCAAGCGCTGAAAGAGTTGCGGTACATCCAAGGCCATGGCCTGGATCGTTGCATCCGTCTTGACAATGGTCGGACAAAAGTATCGTGTACCCGGTAAGTTGTCATTGATGCGCCAGCGCGGCACTTTTACGATGCGATCAGCCGAAGCCGCTACGAGTTTGCCGTTATCGATGGCATCGGCATAATTGCCGCCGAGGCGTGCAGGTACCTGTAAAGAGTGTCCGCTTAACCACTCATACAGAAAGGCGGCCCGTCGAGCATACTGCCCGGTCGGTTCGGCATCAATCCAAGCTTGAACGAAGGCAGGGCCAGTCTTGGCGAACAGGCGAGACAGGAACTCTAGATGCGGCACCTCGTGGCGCAAGTGGAATTGAAGGTGCGCCGCAGGCTCGGGCGCGGGACGCATGGCCTCTTGATAGGTTTCCAGTCTGTCATGGTCCCTAATTTGGGTGGCCCGTCGCCCGCCGATCTTGCTGTGTACGGGCATACACCCGATTGGACGTAGTTCATACGCCTGGGCTAGCCACGCCGCGCCAATAGGGTCGCTGGGAAGGTCGCTCATAGGTCTTTCCGGGTGCCGTTGCCGCAGAATGCGTAGATGACGTGCTGGAAAAGGCAATAAATTCGATTATGCTTGCATAAAATTAATTATGAAAGCTATTTTTTGACTAAATTTAATTTTTATGCATGACAGATAGGCTAGAGCGTGATCTCGCTAGTGCGCAAACAAGCCCTCAGCTACGCTGGCACTAAGCGCATGAGTTATGCAGCGGGCGACGCTATTACGTTTCCAGCGCCCCGCTCAAAGCCAATGACGCCCGCAGCGTGTCGTTGATTCGAGTCTGCCAGCCGTCTCCGCTGGCACGCAGCGCAGCCAGCACGTCCGCATCCAGGCGGATTTTGACGGCTTCCTTCGTAACGGCCTGCTTACTGCCTGCCGGACGCCCACGTCGACGCGCAACCATCTGTTCCGGCGTATGAACCTGGGCGAAGCTTCCCGCCTTGGCCTGGGCCAGCGATTCACGCAGGCCTGGCAGCGCATGCCCCGCGTCGGCTTCGATAGCCGTCGCTACCTTGTCTATGTCAAGACTCTTCAAGGTTTTCATGATTTCCTCCGCGCATGCTGAATGTCTGTGACTGACACCGTTTCCCGCTCCGTCTTGTAGAGGCGGCTAGGGTGTGTGTGGAGCAGGGCCCTTAACACCAAGACACGCAGCACGATACACCTGCTCTGTACGCTCCAAAAAAGAGCGGGTAGAAAAGAGAGCCTCAACTCTGGCCCGAGCAGATGCGCCCTTGGCGGCAAGCGCCGCCGGGCTCTCATCAAGTATCGCCCGCAGGCGCTGTGCAAGCGCCTCGACATTACCCACTGGAACGACCCAGCCATCGATACCTTCACGTAAATTCTCGGGAAGCCCCCCTGCATCTGATACGAGCGCGGGCAAGCCCATTGCCATGGCTTCACAGCACGCGTACGACGAAGCCTCACGATACGACAGCACGAAACCGACATCACACGCAGACAAGATGCCGCGCACATCCGCCACCAGGCCTGGGAACACAACCTGCCGATCTTGAAGCCCCAACTCTCGCACTTGTGCCATAACCCGTTCAGAAGGCGGGTCTCCGGCCACGACCACGCGAATACGCTCACGAAGCTCAACAGGAAGAGTCGAAGCAGCTTGCAGCAACAGCATCCAGCCCTTGTCGAGATCTGTACCACCGGTGCTTCCAAAAACAACTGCATCGTCGGGCAGGAGACCAAACAATGCTTGCCGGGCCTGACATCGTTCCTGTGGATCGATCGAACAGAAGAACGCCGGACTGATGCCGTTGCGTATAACCTGAATTGGCTTTCGGCTATAAAAAGAGGCCTGCAATTGCTGCCCTACGAATTCACTAGCGGCAATGGAAATATCGGTGCCCAATGCCGCCCGCAGCCGATGCCCAAAGCTGCCGACTCTATTGGTATTGTGCTTCGTCCAGACAATAGCCGGCCGGTGGCGCAGACCAAGCCGGGCGAACATAACATGACGATGATCTGCCCCGCCATTAACGTGCACGACATCGAACCGCTCACGCTGCAAGAACCGCCTTAGGCGCCGCACCTCTGCAATAAGCGGCAAAGGACGAGAAGTATAGAGGCCAGGCAGCACCCGAATACCCTCTATAGCCTGTGCATTTTTATAGAGCCGGCCCGATGGGGGCGCGGCCAAGGTCAGGTCATAATGCCCCTTCAGCCCATGGAGCAAATTGAGAATATAAGTGACATGGCCCCCGCCATTGCCATGATGTATGTCGGTGATAAGTATTTTTTTTGCCATCCGAACGCCCCAAGAGCGTAAACCGCCGCGAACATTTATTGTGACCGTGCCAAGTACTTGCCTCTGGCAAGCTAGGTCAGGCCTGAATAATTATTGTCTTAAGCACCGAGGGGCAGCTTGCACCCGCCATACCGCCACCCTGCCATTGCTGTCACAGATGGTAGTGGCACCATCAAACCGCCCGCCCGCCGCTGTCGGGACAAACCGGTTTGGGGCAGGCTGTATATCACCCGCTCCCTCAGTATCGCGAATAATAACATCGGTGAAGGCTCAATCTACACCCCATGCGTCTAGATACGCGCCCGTCTGGTCGGTATAGAACACCCCGCCGATAACGATGTGCGGCGAACTCCCTCATCTCTCACAGTACAGTGGCAATGTGTAAAATAATTACCAAACAAGACTATACATATCAAGTCTATCCCTAGATTCAAGCCACATGTCCAACCAAATCCCCTGCTACGTCATCAATCTGGCCAGCGCCACCCAACGCCGGCAGGCGATGGAAACTCGTCTTCAGCAACAGGGCGTTCACGCTCAGTTTTTCCCAGCCGTAGACGGCAGGCTTATGGATTCGTCCGAGCTGGAGAAGCAAGTAGACCGCGCTAAGGCAGAAATAGAGTATGGCCAGCTAACACCTGCTGAAATTGGCACATCGCTAAGCCACATACATATTTACCGGGAGATGGTTCAACGCAATACTGCCTGCGCTGTCATTCTGGAAGACGATGTTTGCCTAAGCGCGGACTTCTCCAACTTACTAAGCGCTGACTCGCCCGATGGACTTGCACAGAGCGTCAATCCCCACGTGCCCATCATGATTCAATTGACCTATGTGCGGCGCGCTTATCGCGGCAGTCGCATTCGCATAGGCAATACGAGACGGAAAATCGTTCATCCTTACGGAGCGATCTGGCTAACAAGCGGCTATTTCATCACATTAGCAGCCGCCAAAAACCTTGCTGTGAACCTTTATCCAGTATGGACCGTCGCAGACCATTGGATTCGCTTTCAGGAGAAGAGCCTGTTAACACTTCGAGCGCTAACTCCGAATGCGGTATGGGAGTCAGTCGAGGCCCAAAATTCGAGCATTTCCCCAGAACGGCAGCCAAGGCGCATGCCAGCTAAAACCTTAGCAACACGCATACAGCGGTTGAAGCACGAATTGATTATCAAGCCCCTTTTCGTCCAACGGCTGCGCCCGAGCGGAACACCGAACGATGAAGACATGGGAACCAACGGCGCCCAAGCTATCGAATCTGTATAGGATAAACTTCACGTGCTATCTACACCGGGTCGGTTCCGGTGCCATAGCGCCGAGCCCTGCATCGTTCTGGCAGCAGGGCCTTCTACTATTCCTCAATGCACACGCTGCTAGGGCTGTCCATTGAAAAAACCCTTATATATCGTCTTGAAAATAATTCTAAGATCAAGCCCAAACGACCAATTATCAATGTACCAAAGGTCATACTCCACGCGCTTTTCCATCTTTTCCAGCGTGTCTGTCTCGCCCCGATAGCCGTTCACCTGAGCCCAACCCGTAATGCCTGGCTTGACCTTGTGCCGCTGCATGTAGGATTCGACTTCGTTCTTGTAATACTCGTTATGGGAAAGAGCGTGCGGCCGCGGGCCGACTATCGACATACGGCCCTGCAACACGTTGTAGAACTGGGGTAGCTCGTCAAGGCTCGTTCGCCTCAAAAACGCACCTAATCGAGTAATGCGAGGGTCTCCAGGTCGCGCTTGTGTCACCTGACCCGAGCTTTCCTCATGCACCTCCATCGAGCGGAACTTATATACTTTGAATCGACGGCCATTGATACCGGTACGCTCTTGCTTGAAGATTACCGGCCCAGACGACGTGCATTTGATAGCCACGGCTATTATCAGGCCCACGGGCAACATCAGCACTGTAATCAACGTCCCAAGAATCAGGTCTTCCAGGCGCTTCAAGATACGCGCCGGCCCCTGCATGGGGCTAAAGCTAAGATCCAGGGTATAAAGGCCGGCCACCTCGCCGACCCGATGATTCAATAGGGGCAGGTCGCCTAGATCGGGCATATAGCGAATGTCGACCATTTGATGGCGCAACGCCCGCAAAATCGACTTGATGGCTCGACCCTCTTCAAGAGGCAAACAAAGCCATAATTCATGGGCTGTATTCTTGACCAGCGACTGTTCCAGTTTCCGTAACCACTCGTCTGAACGCTGCAAGCTCAAGAATTCAGAAAGCTGGTAACCGTGCTCAGGCAGTATACCGATGCGATCATGAAGCGCGGCGGCCGAATTGTCCGACTCGACCACCACGACCTTCTTCAAGTTGCGCCCCTTAGTCCTTGTGTAACGTAGGGTCAGGTAGATAAATACCCGGAAGGCCGTAATCAGGGTAACCGCTACACCAATAGTTGTTACAAGCCACAGCCGCGAATATTGGCTTGACACCTTCAACAGAATAGCCGAGCCCGCCACAATGGCCAGGGCTATAAGCCAGCCCAAATACACCCGCCCAAGCTGTCGAAAAAAATAGCGGCCACGCCAAGACAAATAACTGCCCACCATTACCTGGCAGCCCACCACAATCAAGCCAATAATGAATGTGGCCACCAAGTAGAAATCGATCATCTGCCAATCACCAAAGCGCAGGTAATGAGCAATGTAGCTGCCGGCGACGATAAGAAGGAACTCCGCCACCCCGGCAAAGAACGCAACCGGATAACGTTCCGCCAAAGGGGGATGAGATGAACGGGGCTTCATGCATGCAAGACAAAAGTTGGATCAAAACATTGTAACGGTTGCGATCCAATGAGGAAGCGCGACCGAACTGTTACAAAAGCGTGTTCCGAGAGGTTAGCGCGAGGGTTATCTCAAGGTTATCGGTTATGCTTTCTAGTTTTGGGCGTTCCGCCTTTTTTATATCGCCCCGGAAGCAAGTATCCATGAAAATAACTATTTTCGGCACAGGCTACGTCGGCTTAGTGACCGGCGTATGCCTTGCAGATGTAGGACACCAAGTAACCTGTGTCGACATAGACCAAGCCAAAATCGAAGCGCTGAAAAGAGGCGTAGTTCCAATTTACGAACCCGGCCTCGAAGCCTTGGTCAAGCGCAACTTTGAAGAAGGCCGCCTCCACTTCACATCCAACGCTAAAGAAGGGGTAAATTTTGGTGAGCTGCAATTCATTGCCGTAGGCACCCCACCAGATGAGGACGGTTCAGCAGACTTGCAATATGTATTGACCGTAGCAAAAACAATCGGCCAGTATATGAATGGCGACAAAATAGTTGTCGACAAGTCTACCGTGCCAGTTGGTACTGCAGACAAGGTTCATGAAACAATAGCTGGCGAACTCAGAAAACGCAATGCCAGCCTGAAATTCGAGGTTTGCTCCAATCCCGAATTTCTCAAAGAAGGCGCCGCCATCGAAGACTTTACAAGAGGCGCCCGCATCATCGTCGGCACAGATTCACAAATTGTGCGTGCCAAGATGCGCGAATGCTACGCACCCTACAACCGCAATCATGACAAACTAATGTTCATGGATGTGCGCAGCGCAGAACTAACAAAATACGCTGCCAACGCCATGCTGGCCACAAAAATCAGTTTCATGAACGAAATAGCCAACCTGGCGGAACGCCTAGGCGCCGACATCGAACATGTGCGGCGGGGCATAGGTTCTGACCCCCGCATTGGCTACCACTTTATATATCCTGGATGCGGATATGGGGGGTCATGCTTTCCTAAAGACGTGCAAGCGCTGATTCGAGCCTCTAAACAAGTAGGCTACCAAACACAGGTCATCAATGCAGTGGAGTCGGTTAATAATCAACAGAAAAAGGTGCTGTATACCAAGCTGCGACACGCCTTAGGCGACCTTAATGGCAAAACCATCGCTATTTGGGGCCTGTCATTCAAACCCAATACCGACGACATGCGCGACGCACCAAGCCGCGTGTTAATGGAAGCGCTATGGGCTGACGGCGCCACAGTAAACGCGTACGACCCGGAAGCCATGCAAGAATGCCAACGCCTCTACGGCCATAGGCACGATCTGGTTTTAACAGAAACTCGTGACGATACATTGGAAGGCGCCGATGCCTTAGTGATTTGCACAGAATGGAAAGAATTTCGCACTGTTGATTTCGAGAGACTGAAAAACAAACTCACTAAAGCTGTAATTGTGGATGGACGTAACCTGTACGATCCAGAAACAGTTGCCGCTGCAAAGGTTGAATACTACGCAATCGGACGGAGCTTAACGAGTAGCCTCGCCTCTGCTAATGATTAAGCCCAAACCTGATTCTCATCACCAGCCACAGTCACGCGTAAAGTGCCGTCTTATAGACGGCACCAGTTTCCGACGCGCAACGCGCCCAGCTAAACCTCGCGTTTTGCTGCAGCCCTTGCTCACGAGCGCTTTCTCGCCAAGCCTCGTCCTCCAGGCCTTGTTGCAATAGCTCCGCGAAATGATCGACATCCTCCGGAGCGCACATCAACGCGGCGTTTCCTGCAACCTCCGGCAATGAAGAGCTGTTGGAACATGCTACAGGCACCCCCGATGCCATGGCCTCAAGTACCGGCAATCCAAACCCTTCATAAAGCGATGGGAAGGCAAACAGTCGCGCACCGGCAAATACGTAAGGCAAATCTTGGCTGGAAACATAGCCTATATAACGCGCCCACCCCTCTTTTTCCGCTTTGTCGATTCGAGCAAGTACATCGGTATTGCGCCACCCCTGGTAGCCGCATAATACCAAGGGATACTTTTTCCTTAGCGAATCGGGCAGCATGCCGTAGGCCTTCAGGAGAACCTCAAGATTCTTCCTAGGCTCAATGGATCCTGAAAAAAGACTATATCCTCCAGCTTGCAAGCCAAGACGCGGTAGGACAGTGCTCAGCTCGTCCACTGTACGGGGGCAAAAATAATCGGCGCTCGCCAACGGTACAGCCCGAACTTTCTCGGGGCGCAAAGAAAAATAATCAATCAGCTCTTGTCGCGTGAATTCCGAATCAGCCAGTATCACCGAAGCTTGCTTAACAGAGTTTTCAATACCCTTACGCATTGTGCGAACCCGACCGGGCGGATGGCAATGCGCCCATGAATATACTGAAAGATCATGAATGGTGACAACGCAAGGACCGGCGAAGCGCGGAAGATAGAACTGCGTGCCATGAAACACAGCATCCTCATGCCCACGCAATGATTGCTTTTCGCGGTGGTCTAGCCAAGCACGTTTCGCCGTTGCCGCCAATACACTATGGTTTTGCAACCAACGGCGTACCTGCACCTTCAATGCGCGACTCTGATCCGGGTTGGACGCCACGCTTTCGGTTGGAATGTTATTCACGAACCTCCCTGCAGCCATAAGCTTCAGGTCCAGGCCGGGCAGCGCATCGGGCAGATGCCGTGCAAGCTCATAGGTATAACGGCCGATGCCAGTCAGCGGAAACCGAATGGAATCAATAGGTAGAATGGCTTGCAAACTACTGCTCCAGCATCCAGCGCAAGGTGTCTTCCAATGGGGGCTGCCGCCATTCCCCAATCAGGTTTCGCAATTTGGATGCATCGCCACACAGTGTTTTTACCTCATTCGCGCGAACAAAAGCTGGGTTCACTTCAACGCGAATACTGTGTCCGGTAATCTGCTCTGCCATGGCGACTATCTCGCGAAGCGAATACGCATGGCCAGAACACACGTTCACCGTTTTGCCCGTTGGGCGCGCCTCCACAAGAAGACGATAGGCGTTTGCCACGGCACGGACGTCTGAAAAATCGCGCCAGACATCCAGATTTCCTAACTCCATAACTTCCGCACGTCGGCGAAAATGGCTGACAATTTTAGGCAGCAAAAAGTTTTCGGCCTGGCCAACACCTGTGTAGTTGAATGGGCGAGTAATTACGATTGGCAGCTTATCCATCCACAAACGCGCCATGTGTTCCATAGCCAGCTTGCTAACGGCATAGTCATTGGCGGGGTTCGGCGGTGTGGCCTCGCTTAGCTTGCCTTCTGTAGTGTTGCCATAAACGTTGGCACTACTGGCTATCAACACGCATTCCGGCGTCTTCTCGCACGATGCCAGAGCGGCCAACAGGTTGCGGGCTCCAATCAAATTCACCTGATAGAAGGCATCTGGGTTGTCATGGCCAACAAAAGCAATTGCCGCCAGATGCACAACAACATCCGGCTGCACTTCCTGTATTACCCGTTCCAGACACGCGGAATCCAACAAATCAGCGCGCCGATACCGTGAATCATCCGCTTCATGGTAGCCCGTGCCCCATACCTCCAAGCCACGCTGGGCCAGCTCGGCGGCGACATACTGGCCAGTAAAGCCCTGAATGCCAGTAATCAGCGCACGTTTCATATAGACCTCGTCAAAACGAGAAACCAATCTCGTTGCGCCGGATATCGGCTTCCAGCATCATTTGACAAAGCTCTTCCAGCGGGGTCTTAGGCTCCCAACCGAGTTCGCGCTTTGCTTTTTCTGGATTGCCAATCAGCAAATCAACCTCCGCAGGTCGGTAAAACTTGGGGTTCACACGTATCAAGGTACGACCCGACTTGCGGTCTATACCGACTTCACTCTCTTCCTTGCCTTCCCATTGCAAATCGAAGCCTGCAGCAGCACCAGCCATGGTGACAAAATCACGCACAGGGGTGGTACGGTTAGTGGCAAGCACATAGGTATCCGGCTTGTCAGCCTGCAGCATGCGCCACATGCCTTCCGAATATTCCTTGGCAAAGCCCCAGTCGCGCTTGGCATCGAGGTTGCCTAGCTCCAATACATCAAGCTTACCCAGTTTGATCTTGGCGATACCGTCTGACACCTTACGCGTCAGAAACTCGCGCCCACGCAATGGAGACTCGTGATTAAAGAGAATACCACTGGCACCAAAAATGCCGTAACTTTCACGGTAGTTAACGGTCATCCAGTGAGCGTAAAGCTTGGCTACACCATAGGGGCTACGGGGATAGAAGGGTGTGGCCTCGTTCTGGGGAATAGCCTGTACCTTCCCGAACATCTCGGAGGTACTTGCTTGGTAATAACGCACTTCCGGGTTCACGATGCGAATGGCTTCAAGCAGATTGACGGGACCAATGCCGGTGATTTCTGCTGTGGTGACGGGCTGTTCAAAAGACACCCCAACGAAACTCTGGGCCGCCAGATTGTAAACTTCGGTAGCCCCGGTGCTTTGCAGCAGGCGGATACTGGACGAAAGATCGGTCAAGTCGTATTCGACAAGATGCAGGTTGGGGTGCTTATCGATCCCCAGTTCCTCAATACGCCAAAAATTCACGGAACTAGTACGGCGGAAGGTGCCATAAACGTCATAGTTTTTTTTCAACAGAATTTCCGCCAGGTAGGCGCCATCCTGTCCGGTGATACCGGTGATTATTGCCTTCTTCATGAAATACGTCCTGATAAATAAAAAGCTGAAATCTTTACGGAGAGGCTTGGGACATGCGATTTTAGCTCGCTCCCGCCGGGCCGATCTTCTGGACGATATTGCTGCATCCAAGCATGATGAGAAACCTTCCCTTAAGGAGTAACGTGATTAGGTGAAATTAGCCGAAGCTCATAACCTTTAACCACGATTTGAGAGTCCGTCCCCGCATAAACTCGTACTTCCAAATCTTGAACAGACTGCTTAAGTTCTACTGCAGTGTCTAAAAGCGCTCCCGTAGCATTAACAGTATCGGTAAGTTCCCATTTTCTATGAAGAGCCGCTCCTTTTTCGGAGACAACATCAACCCACGAACCGGAAGCTGATTTTACAGTGCCGTACATAACAAATGAGTATTTGCCGGCGTTCATGGGCTGGTATGGTCCGAAGAGCATAAAACCCTGTTCTCCCGTGCTGTGCAATACACCATTAATTATCGACCCCGTCCCTGTTGGTGTTTGCTCACCGAAATAATTGACCCTGAGACAATCAGGTAAGAGGCATACACCGTTAAGAATTTTTTCTTTTAAGACTGCCGCGGCATGTGCTGTCGACTCTCTTTTAAGCCGTACAAGGGCGTAATGCTCTCGCTCAGAGACATCCACCATTCCCGAGGACACTAAGAACTCAACTACTGGGCCCAATTCGCTCCTTAATCTTTCATCTTTACGCGGCCATGCATGTGCGGCCCAAAGCATGTCAATATAGGGAAAAACTATAACGTCTACGTGTCCACTTGCTAACGAGGTCAAAACTCGATTTGCAAATTGAGAATCCACTTTACCCATCGGAAAACCGCGTAACGTTTCCGGCCAGTTCTCTCTGGCCATTTGGTAATTTTTATCCCCCCCAATATTGAAACTTATAATGTTTAATTTTGAAGCAAGGTAATTTACGAGGAAATCATTCCGCCATGGCAGGAACGCTACCTTCTCATTTGGTGCCACATCTTTGGAAAGCGGTTCAAGAATATCGCGATCAATCTCAAAAAACATGGAGTGATACCCTCGATACTCCGTCCATTTTCTCAAAGGCGAGGGTAAATTCAAAAGCGTAATTGCTGCAAGAACAAGGCCAGCGGTGGTCACAGTTCTTCTGGTTTGAGATTTTGATAAAGCGATGACAATAATTAGCCAAGTAAAGAATACTCCTAATGCGGCCCACCGATAGCTGGCGCGCATGACGTTGAATCCGGGAAGGTTGGCCGAAATCCAAGCGGACCCGGTTGGCGCAATTGCATGCTTCGAGTCCATCAATTGTTCGTGAATGGCTTCTGGTGACTTAACAGTATTGATTTTTAAAGACGGACCTAGCGCCATGTAAAAACCAAATAGAGCAATAAGGCCTGCAATTAAAATCCAGGCCTTATTTTTTCGGACATACATGACGGCCCACAGCGCTCCAACTATCAGTGGAAGACAGAACGTTGTTATCCATACGGAAGCATCGCCCCAAAATAAAGCGGCTGTTCTAGACGTGCTCCAACCAAGAAGATCCGGCAACCAGTGCATGCCGTATGTTGGAACCGCAAAGAAGGTCAGGTCCGCGCCCCATCCTCGAAAAGCGTCAAGCGAATGGCTTTCGAAGCTTGGCTGTCCTATGTACGCAGCATACAAAACATATGAAACAGTGAAACTGAAAACATGGATGGGAAATACTACTAAAATCCAACGTTTACGTTTTTCCCGATTCTTGAGGACGAACCAATTCATCGCAACGATGACGCTTGATCCTGTAGCGAACATCATGAAGCTGTATCCGTCCATAAATACAGAAATAATGCACGCGATAGGGTAAAGCAGCATCCACGCAGTAATTCTCCGCTCTTTACCTAGAGTGTCCACCAATTTAATTACAACGAGGAAATAAAAACTCAGTAATCCAATACCAAGGGAGAGCATCGAATACCTAGCATGCTCCCATATCATAGGCATACTCAGCCAGCATAGTGCGGCGATGATTGCGTAATATCTGTTCGCCTGAAAATGCCTAGCAATGGTGTAGGCAGAGACGAAAGCAAGGCTTAGCCACAACGCCACCATGGCAGCGTAGGCATCAGCAGCATGTAATCCAAACCTAATCAACAAGGAGGCCGGCCATGCACCTGCGAGACCGAAAGCCATGGGTGCCGGCTCCGGTGCTCCGATATTGTGCGCATAGATCTCAAATAATCCACCGTTTACAAACGAGTGTGAGAATCCCGTTGTCCAGACAGCTTGGCCTAAAGTAGGAGTAAACACAAACGGGATAGCGCCTTGAATAGCAAGGGCTATTAACAATGCCAGCACAAAAAATAAGTATTCGAAAAAGCTAGGTCTGGACACGTTCAGTTCCTTTCACTCGGTTTCAGTGCTACTCTGCCCTGCCGTATTGCATTCATCGCTCCAAAGAACAGGAGATCGCCCATCACAGTCACTATTCGCCCGAGAATAACTGCAAGTACCAATGCCTCAGGGCTGATCTGCTCCTTAAGTAAGTAGAGCAGTACCATTTCCCTAACACCCACACCCGCCGGCGCCCCGGGCACCACCAGCCCGACAAGCCACGCCACCACATAAGCACCACATATTGCAGGAGCAAGAGGAAGTATTAGGTTGAAATCGCTTACGAGAGCGAGTATTCCAATAAAGATGGTTCCTGAGAGTGCGAGGAAAGCAGCTTGCCATAGCAGACCAAAGGCAGCCGCCGTGGAAAGAAATCGAGCAGTTGCTAGGCACAGTAACGCCAGAAGGCACACGAACATCAAAACGGCGACAGTCACGCCAACCGGTGACCAAATCAACGGCAGTATCAACAAACTGAAGCAAGCTCCAGCGACGGCGCTAGATCCCAGCTCCCATGCCACAGACTTGGCTAATGGACCTGCTGGCAAGCCAGCGGCCATGCCAATAGCCTGTCGTCCTGCAAGGTGAAAAATATTCCCCGGAACGTACTTGGCCAGTTGCGAAAGGCCATAGGTTCTGAGCGCCCATAGCCAATCAGTATGCAACCCGAAGAATGCCAACTGGCACCACCAGGCGCGCGCAAACATGGTATAAGCGGCGCCATAGGTGAGCGCAAATGAGGCGAGAGCCCCCCACGCTATGAGACCGAAGCTGGAGAAATCGACTTGCTCTGCGTGCTCAAATAGACGAATTCCTACAAAAACTATTCCCGCCAGTCCAAGCCCGCTACCTACGACGTGAAGTAAGAACCTTAACGTCTGTGAATTAGGACGCTTCATTTCCTGAAAAAAGCAAGCTGATTAGCGCCAAAAGAAAATCTCTTGTAATTTATTAGCTTCAAACTAGATTGCTCCCCCGCACGAAGAAGCACCCTCCGATCAAGTAGATTCTTATACTCTTCATGTGCCTGCTTACTTAATAACCCAACCCACTTAAAAGATTTGGCTCGTAGCCATGGGGAGAAGAGTCCCTCATTTCCCGGGGCGGCCATATTAGTTACTCCGAAGTTTTCTTATATGAAACTTCAGACTGTGTTTTTAGAGAAAATCGCACATCTTCCATCAGCTTACGATTGGCAGCTAGCAGATCAGCCAAAAATGCGACTAGAAAGGTCTGGAACCCCATGCCGAGCAACACGCCTGAAAGAATCAATGACTGTACATGCCCGTCTCCCTCGCCCCCCAACCACTTCCATAAGAAACGCAGTCCCAAAAGAATCCCCGCGCCAAACAAAAGTGCGCCGATAGTTCCGAAAAATTTGAACGGCTTGTATATGACGAAAATGCGAATAATCGTGCCGATACTGCGTCGGATGTACGATGGAATGCTCTTCACCAGTCTGCTTGGACGCAGGTCGCCATTCACACGAATCGGCACCGAAGTGATGGCCATATTCTTCTGACCCGCCTGGATAATGGTTTCCAGCGTATAGGTATAGTCATTAAATACCACGAGGCGTTGCGCTGCGGCGCGACTCATCGCGCGGAAACCGCTGGGTGCGTCGGGAATGTCAGTCTTGCTAGCAACACGAACCACCCAGCTTCCAAGCTTCTGCAGAAGTTTCTTGGCCGGCGAGAAGTGTTCGATAGTCTCGATCGGTCGCGCGCCAACGACTATATCGGCTTTCCCTTCCACAATGGGCGTAGTAAGCGCCGGGATGTCATCAGCGTTGTACTGATTGTCAGCGTCGGTGTTAACAATTACGTCCGCACCAAACCGTAAGCAAGCGTCCAGCCCAGTCATGAAGCCACGCGCCAAGCCCTGGTTACGGGTGTGAGAGACCACATAATCGACACCGTGCTCGCGGGCAACTTTGACTGTTTCGTCGGTACTTCCGTCATCGATGATTAGCCATTCGACTGAATCGAAACCACGAACCTTTCGCGGTAGTGCATTAAGCGCGATGGCCAGTGTGCCCGCTTCATTGAGACACGGAATCTGAATAATGAGTTTCACTAGAGGCTTGACCTTATTCTTGGATATATTCTAAGGAAATATTAGGAGTTTCGGGCATGGCATTCGAAGTTTTTGTTCGAGTTTCTTCCGCGTCATCAGTCACGATGCTCAGTAATTGTGTAGCACTCTCTCGCCATGTCAGCCAAGGCATGTCATCTGACTTGGGATGATTGCGCGTCTTGTAAAGGCTCAGCCACGTCTTGACCGATTCGGCCAACTCATCAGCCGTCGAAGCGTCGAAGTAGTGTGCATGTTTGCCAGCGACTTCACGAAAGACTGGGATGTCGCGAGCGATGATCGGGAGTTTGTGCTGCGCGGCCTCAATGAGAGGTAGACCGAAGCCTTCCCCGTAGGATGCAGCGATCAGGCAAGTGCTAGTAGAGTAGACCTGCTCCAGGTACTCGTCACTAATTCCCTCCAACCAAAACAGCCTTTTCCCCAATAGCGGATGGGTACGGACACGCTCGACGGTTTGAGGGATATCGCGCCGATATTGATCTGACAGCCCCTTCCACCCTTCCTGGCCGACAATCACTAGGTTTACCTCTACGCCTTCAGCCCACAATTGATCAAAAGCGTCTATCACGCATTGGTGACCCTTGCGAGGTTCAATTGTACCTACCATCAAGAAGCTGGGACGTGAGGCCAGTTGATGAAGCTGCGCTTTACCGTTATCCGGAAATCCTGTACTAGGCGCTGAACGAGAAACATCTGCGCCCAGATGACAGTATCCCACGTGATAATTCCGCCTTCCTTGTGAATTCTTTTGGCGTTCCCTCAGCCATGCCTTCAGGTCGCGCGCAACCGATGCCGAAACACAAATGGCCCCATCAAAAGCTGAAACGGCTTGTAGCCATTGGGTATGCGAGTCGAAAGCACCAGGAGGAAAAACCTCCGGCATATGAATCGGTAACAGATCATGAACAATGGAATAAACGGCAACGCCCTGGTTGCGATAGAACGCGAATAAACCAGATTGCTCCGCACGAATCAGTGAGTCCCCAGAAATATCTAAAGTCACCATTAAATCGCCGTTTTGTGCGTCTACCGGCTCATCGGTTAATACCCCAGTAGGACAATTCAGAAGATCCATGGTGTAGTTGCGAGCATAGCGATGATGCCACACGCCATTAATCTCTGATAGATAGACTGGCTCAATGCGATAACCCGCCGGGGGCAGCTCAAGTAATACCATCATTAGTGCCCTGGTAACCCGTTCAACACCAGTCTTAATATCGTTTCGGGAGGTAGCAGTGATATCCAAAAACAATCGTCTAGCCGGTCGCAACATCGGATGATTGGTTGCGACGGCTTGTGATAGCTGGAGTAATTCTGTATCACTCGGCTCAAAGGAACAACGATTTACAAGAGCTTGAATTAATGTCGGAGGACCGCTTATTGTTCGACGATGAGAACACTCGATGACGGCTGAATAACGCCTTGCACATTCGGTTGGATTATGACGGCTCAGAATGATGTTCCTTGCCCGCTCTCCAAGTGCATGCCTGCGCTTCGGATCGGTCCATAAAGAGTGCAGCGCATCTTTAAGTGCTGCATCAGAAAACTCGTCTGGCAACATCCATACGGCCTGAGAATCGAGTTCTGCTATTGCTCCATTGGCATTAACAATGACCGGCAATGAATGATTCATGCAGTCAAGGACTGCGGCAGAGGTCTCTCCTCTTGAGTTCATGCGCAGCTGTACAGCAAGGTCGGCTGCTGTAAGATACAACTTGAACTCCTTTTTAGAAGTGAAGCCAGTGATATGAATTCGGTCGCTCATGCCGTTATCGCGTATCGTTTTCAGCAAGTCAGACCCGTACTCACCGCTGTGGCTTTCCCCTACAAAATAAAGTGTAGTACGCTTATCTCTCGCTAGGTCACTAGTAAGCCACACCTCAAGTAAGCGATGATTGAGCTTAGTTCGATCTAAGAAACCAAAGCTGCAAACAACAAATTCATCTGCATCGATACCTAACTCTTTACGAGCAGCTCGCTTATCTGTTTCATTTTCAGACAAACGAAGAAGAGGAATCTCCTCCCAGTCGGTTGCGGCGTCAGGACCATACCATTGTTGAGCTAAGCGGCGTGCGTAGCCAGAATGGACAATCACTGCTTGAGCGTGTTGCAAGATACCCCAATTAACAGGGTAGACTCGTATCGCTTCTTCTGTATCGGAAAAACGCTTACGAACCGCACTATAACCATGGCTGTCGTACAACGCTTTGGTCCATACCCCTAATTGCCCCTCTGCGATCTCCAACCACGACATCAATCCGCTTGCGTAAAAATCATGGAGCACTACAGTGCCCGGTATATCCTCCAGCAGGCGAAGCATATGCCAATGGAAGGGTGAGTTGCCCATCTGATACAACACGCGATCAATATCAGCAGCATTAGCGCGCAACCAAGCCTCGTCACGCACGTTCGCATTCTGCTCCGCCCAGGAATCTTGAACTTTCTCTTGGGCGATGACCAATTCAATGTCGTAATACTCAGACAAGGCAGGAAGAAGCTCAGCGCTGTAATCTGCAACTCCCGTACGTTCTGGCGGCATTGGCGATACGTAAGCTAGCCGGGGTTTCCGGCTCGCACGCGGCGATAATGAAGAGCTTTGCCGCTTCATCCTATACAAAGACTCCCACGCCTTTATTGCTCGGCTCGCTGTTTCAGTCCAAGAAAATTTTCTCGCCTGCAGTAGCCCATGCGCACGTAGGCGCGCGCTAAATGATTTATCGTTCAGCGCCTCCGCCATCTTTTTAGAGAAGAGGACTACGTTGAACGGATCAAATAGCGCCTCATCAAGTCCGATTACTTCTGGCAGACTAGAAGTATTGGCACCGATGACAGCCGCTCCGCAAGCCATGGCCTCCAATGCAGGAAGACCGAAACCCTCGTGCCATGATGGGAAGACAAATAGCGAACAAAGGTTGTAGAGCTGCACTAGGTAATCATCACTGATATAGCTCGTAAAGATCAACTGACTCGCTTCTAAGCCGCGCTGTTCGGCGAGGCCCTGAAGATGCCTGATCTCGTCTGCCGAAATACGGCCTGCCAATACAAGCTGATAAGCGCTTCTCAACTCCCCCGGAAGGCCCGCATATGCTTCAACTAAGCGTGGCAGGTTTTTTCGTTCATCACCGCCGCCAGTGTATAAGATAAATGATCGTGTGATGCCGAGCGTTTTATACAGGGAACTAGCCGCAGCAGCATCGATTTCTATCTGTTTAAATTCCGGCCCGATAGCAGTGGAAACGTTGATGATTCCGTCCTCACCCTGATCTAAGAGGTCAACACCTTCTTGCCGGGAATAAGCCGAGATAGCAAACAACAAATCAGCATTTTTGAGTGACTCGAGCTTTCGAGTGTAATAAGCGGCATAGCATGGCCGGGGCTGTAAGTATTGTTCAGCATTGAGCAGCGGAATCAGATCGTAAAGCATACAACTGACCGGAGTTTTCTGGTCAAGTTTTCCTATGCCCACTACGGCGTCGTCTATATAGCCTTCAAACAGACTTGTGACATGGATTATGTCTGGATTCAAGCTGGCTAGAAAAGCCTCTCGAACCAACTCGGCTATGTCGCGTCGGGTACGGTTCTTGGGATTGTCGTCTTTTACGGGCCCAGGAGCGTACCAGACCCGAATGTTCTCCTGGGGCAACAGGCCTTCGAATTCTGCACGAAGTGATTCAATCGTATCGGGAAATAGTCCGTTCAAAACGAGGATTACTTCGTGCTTACCACGGTTACGAATAACCGCTTTTGTAAAGGCAACCGTATAGCGCCCAATACCGCGATAGCGGCTTTCGGTTTGCGCGCCTTGCATGTCGATAACGATACGCATCAGTCTCCCTCGCTCTTTTTCTTGATTGCTTCCTTAAACTGGTAGTAGATTTCTCTAGCCCTCGGAGTAAGGTCGCTCAACTCTTGGGGAATAGGTTCCTGAGCCCTTCCTCTGCCACCGATACCTTCGCAAGGCCCCCGGTAGACTTGTCGGAGCCGATCTGCCACGCCGAGGCGCTGTACGCACGCAATCGTAAAGCGCTTGAGACGCGGCCTAACGCTAATGAACACCATCATGCGCAGCAATACCTTTTTTGCAGCAGCCTTGATTCGTTTATTGAGCCCCTCTTGGCAAAGCAAGCGCAACTGATGGTTGGTCCATCGCAGTGGCGAAGTGATGCGCCACGATTTGCTGGCATAGACCGCGTGAAGCTCCACCATAGCTTGGTTTGATGCTGCCTCGGACTGTTGCGCCTTCTCCTCCGCCTCTTGAGCTTTCGCTGCAGCTACTTGAGCTTGCGCTTCGGCTTCTTGGGCTTTCGCCTCAGCTTGTTGAGCTTTCTCCTCTGCCTCTTGGGCCCTCACTTCAGCTTGTTGAGCTTTCTCCTCCGCCTGCTCGGATCTTGTCTCAACTCGCTCAATTCGCCCAGCTATATGCCGATCAAAGCGGCTCAGTAGCTCATCCTGGCTTAAGCCGAACTCTACAGAGAACGGCTCATCGAAAAGCGCTAGGACTTCACTGGGAGCTTTTTTTTGTGCTATGACTGCATAGTCAGGGCTAACACCTTTAAAGACGTCTGAAAGCGTTACGGCGTCGTGATTCCTAAGGCTTTCCTGTTCCTGCAATCTAACGGTTCTGATTCGCTCAAAGCCTGCGTGTTCAGCCACAAAACTCAATAATTGGCGCGGAATGGGTCTTTGATGAGTCGGATCAAGATAGAAGTTGTGAGTAGCGACGACAATATTCTCGGGGTTTGGAGTTTCCATGATTAACAGCCCGCCAGGCTTCAGGACCCTTAATGCTTCAGAGACGAGGGTCCGTAGTTGATCAAACGTTATGTGTTCAACTACATGAAACGCTGTCACAATCGCCTGACTGTTAGCTGGGAATGTAGCAAGCCGTTCAACTGCATCGCCTTTCTCTGCAGCCAACCCTAGTTCAGCGCAAGCGGAAAGCATCCCCTCATCCAGATCCACGCCAAAAGGGGTTAGCTGCAGCTCGCTCATTAGCTCTAACCATTCGCCCCGACCGCAACCCACATCGAAGGTTGATGCCCCCTTATATAAGGTTGCTATTGGTTGAACAAACGGGAAGTATTGGCGACGGAGAGACTTGATGACATCTCTCGGTGCGTAATATCGCTCTTCAAAAGATCGATAGAAGCGATCATTCACTTGGAACACCTTATTTTAGGAGGGAGCCAGGCGACGCCGATAAACTCAACCTCACTCATATTAATTACATTAAAAACCAAAGCGCGATCACGCCATTCATAGTTCTTGCTTACATGCGTATCGTGTGCATGGAATGCAATAGCTACAGAATACGTACCAGGACCAATGTTCGCCTCAAAGCTGAACTCGCAAACAACGCTGTCCCCTCGCGAAAGATTGTGCAAACTCTGCTTATGATGATGAGTGTTGGTTCCAAAAACGGCCTGTCCTAGTCGATCCTTGATCATGTAGCCTACGACCAAGTCCTCTATTTCATTGACACATAATGCGTTTATTCGTAATGTAACCGCCTGGCCAACGGCGAGAACTTCAATGTGCTGCCCTTTGGCATCCATAATGGTGGCCCCTGTCAGGCTTACGTCGCCCGTTCCAGATACGGTCTGGACTTTACCGTCAACAGTGGGGGCCTGCTGAATTGTCTGATTCTGATCATCAGCCAGTAAGGCGTTGTAGTAATCCATCACCGCCTCTGGGTCGCCCTCCATGGCGATCCGCCCGCCATTAAGAAGTATGGCGCGGTCGCAAATAGACTGGATGGCCTGCTTGTCATGGCTAACGAGGAGAAGCGTGGTGCCTTGTTTTCGAAATTCTCGAATACGGGCAAAGCTTTTATGCTGAAAATGAGTATCTCCAACCGATAACGCTTCATCAACAATAAGCACGTCGGGCCGGTGAGCGGTAGCCACGCTGAAAGCCAAGCGCATCTGCATTCCGCTGGAATACACACGCACCGGCTGATCGATGTAATCGCCAATGTCGGCAAAAGCCTCGATCTCGGGCATAAGACGCGAAAGCTCCTCGACGGTGTAACCCAGCAACTGGCCGGCCATCAGCACATTTTGTCGGCCGGTGAAGTCTGGATGGAAACCCATGCCAAGCTCGAGCAGGGCCGCAACACGCCCGGTGATGTGTACGCTCCCCATGGTTGGCTGGGTGGTGCCGGTAATCATCTTAAGTAGTGTGCTCTTACCGGCTCCGTTCACGCCGATAATGCCGACTGCTTCGCCAGGCTGCACAATAAAGTTGAGATCTTGCAACACCCACTTTAACGAATGATGCGATCGACTCCGTGGGTCGACCCATTCCAGCAGGCGTGACCAGCGGGTAGGATATTGCTTATAGGCTTTGCCTAGCTTGGTAACGGTGATTGTGCCCATTAAAGTTCATCCACCATTTCGCCGGCATGCTTACGGAACAACCGCATTCCCCATACGCAAAGCAGTATAGCCAATAGGCTAATAGGCCAAAGCGACAACCAATCTGGCCATTTCCCCCATACCAGTACAGTTTGGTAACCGTTCATTAAGCTTGCCATAGGATTAAAGGCCATCAACCGCCGAACTCCTTCGGGCAAAATACTAATGGGGTACACGATGGGAGTTAGCCAAAACCAGAACTGTAAAATCACGCCAAAAAGTTGACCTACATCGCGGAAAAATACGTTCAATACCCCAAGAACAATGCCCAGGCCAATAGCGAAAATGACATGAATTACCAACAAAGGTATCAGCCCAATAAAAGGCAGACCCGGAAAATTTCCACTGATAATTAGAAAGGCAGTAAACAAGCCGAATATAATGGAGAAGTTGAGCAATGCACTGGCCACGATGGTAACGGGCAAACATAAACGCGGAAAACTCAGCTTCTTGAGCATGTTAGCGTTTTCAAGAAACACGTTTTGTGCCCGCCCGGTAATCTCGGCAAACAACCCCCACGTCAATACGCCTGCACAAAGGTATATGCCGTAGGCAAAGTTGCTATCCACTCCCGGCAACTTGGCACGCATAATCTGCGAAAAAATCACTGTGTAGACAATGATCATTGCCAGAGGATTCAATACCGTCCATGTCGCACCAAGCATGGAATTACGGTACTTGAGCTGAAACTCCCGCTTAACGCTGCCAACTATGAAGCCACGATAGTTCCATAGGGCCCTTACCATAGCGTTCATTATGCCGCCTCTAGTATCAACGCCGGCAGTAAGGTGGCGCCTATCTGGGCCTCGACCTTTGGTGGCCGTGAACAAGAGCTTCGCACTAAATCCGCCCGTACACGTCGTCAAAACGAACAATATCGTCTTCGCCCAAATACTCGCCGCTTTGCACTTCGATCAGCACTAGGTCGACCACACCTGGGTTCTCGAGCCGGTGTTTATGCCCCGCCGGAATATAAGTAGATTCATTGGTATTCACCAACATTTCACTTTCACCATTTACGACTTTGGCCATACCACTGACCACAATCCAGTGCTCACTACGATGATGGTGCATCTGAAGACTAAGCTGCCCGCCCGGCTTTACCTCCAGTCGCTTCATCTTGTAGCGAGGCCCCTCTTCCAAAACTGTATAACTACCCCAGGGGCGAAATACGGTGCGATGCAGCTTATATAGCTCGTTATTCTGCTTCTTAAGCTCTGCATAAATGTGTTTTACGTCTTGGCTGCGCTTCTTGTCCGCCACCAATAGGGCATCTGGCGTATCGACAATTATCAAGTTGTCTACGCCAACAGCGCCTACAAGCCTGTCTTGGCTTTGAATGAAGCAATTATGCACGTCATGGGTAAGAGCCTCGCCCTCTACGCAATTGCCGTCGTCGTCGGTTTCTCCAAGGCCACCCAAGGCATCCCAAGAGCCGATGTCGCTCCAGCCTATATCGCAAGCTACCACCGAAACATTGTCCGACTTTTCCATTAACGCATAGTCGACCGAAATATCAGGCACCAGCCCAAA
>Ga0180218_1000714_pt1 | contig 26222 bp, 24 predicted proteins | sample eDN3rd37CKraftBY_FD_151334 | JGI IMG/M metagenome (GOLD analysis project Ga0180218, IMG submission 151334) | Enriched backyard soil microbial communities from Emeryville, California, USA - eDNA 3rd pass 37_C Kraft BY (version 2) (version 2) | ecosystem: Environmental > Terrestrial > Soil >...
GAAGCTGGCCGAGGCGCGCGCAATGACGATGTCTCCGGCCAGGGCCAGGTTGGCGCCCGCGCCGGCGGCCACGCCGTTCACGCCCACCACCACCGGCATGGGCAGCGCACGCAGGCGCTTGACCAGCGGCCCATAGTATTTTTCGATGCTGGCGCCCAGGTCGACCGGGGGGGCGCCTTCTTTGACAACCCGTTGGGAAAGATCCTGCCCGGCGCAAAAACCCCGGCCGCTGCCGGTAAGCAGCAGGACGCGGGCGCCCTCTTGCTCGACCCGGCCAAGCGCCTGGGCCACCTCGGCATGCATGTCGGCCGTGAAGCTGTTGAGCTTGTCGGGGCGATTGAGCGTAAGGCGCGCAATGCCGCCCTGCAGCTCGAACAATATGTTTTCGTAGGTCATAGCTTGATGAAATGCTCGCGGTAGTGCTTGAGCTCTTCGATGGATTCGTAGATGTCGGCCAGGGCCTCGTGGCGGCTTTGCTTGGCAAAGCTTCTGTATACCTCGGGCTTCCAGCGCAAGGCCAGCTCTTTGAGCGTGCTGACGTCAAGATTGCGATAATGGAAGAAGGCCTCGAGCCGAGGCATGTACTTGACCAGGAAGCGCCGGTCTTGCCCCACGGTGTTGCCGCAAAGCGGCGACTTGCCCGCGGGAACATGCTGCGACAGGAAAGCCAGCAGTTGGGCCTCGGCCTGCTCTTCGGTCAGTGTCGAGGCCTTGACCTTGTCGGTGAGGCCGCTTTTGCCATGCGTGGACGTATTCCATTTGTCCATGGCGTTCAGCAGCTCGTCGCTTTGGTGAACGACAAGCACCGGCCCTTCGGCCACGAAAGTGAGGTCGGGCTCGGTCACCACCACCGCCGCTTCGATGATGCGTTCTTTTTCAGGGTCCAGGCCCGTCATCTCGAGATCGAGCCAAACCAGACGCTGTTCATTAACCGCCATATAATCCTTCCTTAAAAAAGCGATTTTCTCATACCTGCCGGCCGCTTATGTTTACCTTGTGGTTCATTGCCTTTTTATTTGCCGATCTGGCCACCCGCGCCTGGGTCGCGTCGCGCCAGATGCGCCACGTGCTGCGGCACCGCGATCAGGTGCCCGCCGAGTTCGCCGACCGCATCGGTCTGCGCAGCCACCAGCGTGCCGCCGACTATACCCTGGCCAAGGTCAGGCTGGGCGTGGTCGAGACCCTGGTCGAAGCCGCGCTGCTAGTGGCGCTGACCCTGCTGGGCGGCCTGCAATGGCTCGACCTGCAGTGGGGCCGGGCCATTGATTCCGAAATGTGGCGCCAGCTGGCCCTGATCGGGTCGGTGGTGGCCATCGTGGGCCTGGTGGGCCTGCCCTTTTCGGTCTGGCGCAAGTTCGGGCTGGAAGCCCGCTTCGGCTTCAATCGCGTAACCCCCCGCCTGTTCGTGGCGGACCTGGCCAAGGGCCTGCTGCTTACCCTGCTTCTGGGCGCCCCGCTGGTGGCCCTGGTGCTGTGGGTCATGGGCAATGCCGGGCAACATTGGATATGGTGGGCCTGGGCCGTGTGGGTGGGTTTCAATTTCCTGGTCATCTGGCTGTTTCCCACGGTGATCGCGCCCTTGTTCAACAAGTTCACCCCGCTGCAAAATACCGACGTGGCCGAGCGAGTCAATGCCCTGGCGCAGCGCTGCGGCTTTAGGCTCAATGGCCTGTTCGTCATGGACGGCTCAAGGCGTTCGGCTCACGGCAATGCCTACTTTACAGGCTTCGGCCGCAACCGGCGCATCGTGTTCTTCGACACCCTGCTGGCGCGCCTCGACCCCACGGAAATAGAAGCCGTGCTGGCGCACGAACTGGGCCACTTCAAGCATCGCCACATCATCAAGCGCATGGCCGTCAGCTTCGCCGCCGCCCTGGGCTTTTTCGCCCTGCTCGGCTGGCTGGCGCAGCAGGTATGGTTCTACACCGGCCTGGGCGTCATTCCCCAATTGGGCCGCCCCAACGACGCCCTGGCCCTGATCCTGTTCTTCTTGGTCGTGCCGGTGTTCACCTTCTGGGTCACGCCGTTGGCCAGCTGGTTTTCGCGTCGCGACGAGTTCCAGGCCGACCGCTACGCCGCCAGCCAGTCCTCGGCCGACGCCCTGGTGTCGGCCCTGGTCAAGCTGTACGACGACAACGCCGCCACGCTGACGCCCGATCCGGTGCATTCGGCCTTCTACGACAGCCATCCGCCCGCCGCCCTGCGGATTCAGAAACTGCGGCATGGCGCCTGACCCTTCCCTTGTTGCGGGGCGCATCATCGCCGCCCATGGCCGCCACTACACGGTAGAGCTGGCCGGCGGCGCCACGCGCCAGTGCTTTCCACGCGGGAAGAAATCCGGCCCCGCCGTCGGCGACCACGTGCTTATCCGGCCCCAGGGCGATTCCGAAGGCGTCATTGAAAGCATCCAGGCGCGACGCAATCTGCTTTATCGCTCGGACGACATGCGCACCAAGCAGTTTGCCGCCAACGTCGACCAGTTGCTACTGGTGGTGGCTGTTGAGCCCGCCTTCTCGCCCGACCTGGTCGGGCGCGCCCTGGTGGCGGCGCACAGCGCCGACATCGCCCCGCTGATCATCCTGAACAAGGCCGATCTTGCCGGAGGACTCGACAAGGCCCAGGGCCGGGTTCACGCCTTGTCTTCGGCGTACCAGCCGCCCATTCCCGTATTGCTGACCAATGCCCTGGACACCCAGGCAACCGCGCGGGCGCTGCTGCCGCATCTGCGGGGCAAATGCAGCCTGCTGCTCGGCCAAAGCGGCATGGGCAAATCCAGCCTGCTCAACGCCCTGGTGCCACAGGCCCAAGCCGCCACGCAGGAACACTCCATCGCCCTTGACGCGGGCCGGCACACCACCACCAGCACGCGGCTGTATCACCTGCCCGGCGGCGACGGAACGCTTATCGATTCCCCGGGCTTCCAGAACTTCGGCCTGTTTCATCTAAGCCCCGGCGACATCGAGCGCGGCTTCCCCGAGTTCGCGCAACATGCGGCGCACTGCCGCTTCTACAACTGCACCCACCGGCGCGAACCGGGATGCGGCGTGCTGGCCGCCGTGCAACAGGGCGACATCCAGCCCGAGCGCCACGAACTGTATCTGCGCATCCTGGCGGAAAACGAAGCCCAGGAAAGATATTGAGGTGCCCGCCTAGACGGGGCCGCCAGGCGTGGCTCAACTGAACCATGCTTGCGGAACGCCGTATCGAGGTCAGACGAGACTGCTGTTGCCGGGGATGCGACGCAAGCGCCGCGGGCCGTGGCAAGGCCTCAGGAGTCGACGACGCGGTTTTCGAGCCGGGCCTGCGCGGCCGATAGAAAGTGGTACAGATTGCGGATGAGCGCCGCCGTGGCCCCCCAGATGAAATAATCCTTCCAGGGCATGGAGAAATAAAAGCGATGGCCGCCGTCGGGCAAGTTGGCCCGGTGCAGGAAATGGTGGGAAGGGTCCATCAGGAACGACAGGGGCACCTCGAACACCTCGGCCACTTCGGTCAGGTCGGGCCGAATGGTAAAGCCCGGCCGCACATAGCCGATGACCGGCTTCATGGTAAAGCGGGTCGAAGTAAGAAAGCCCGGCTGCGTGCCCAGAAGCTGTATGTATTCGGGCGCAACGCCGATTTCTTCGCGGGTTTCACGCAATGCGGCGTCGACCGCGTCGCGGTCGCTGGTTTCGATGCGCCCGCCCGGAAAACAGATTTGGCCGGCGTGGTCGTACAAATGTGAGGCGCGCCGGGTAAACAGCAGGTGCAGGCCCTCGGGGCGCTGCACCAGCGGCACGAACACCGCCGCCTGCACGATGTCGATAAGGTCGAGGCTGTCGGCCTGGAAGCTTTCGGTGAACACGGGCTCGACCTGCCAGTCGATCGGGCTGCTGAAGGCTGAGCGAATGAAATCCAGCTGTATCGCCGCGCTGTCCAAAGGCAACAAGATATCGGACAGCGGCACAATGGGCTGGGTTTGAGGATCGAATCCCGGAACGATGACCGTACGCTTGCCGGTCCGGGAATGCGGAATGTTTCGCGCCATGGCTCCAAAAGCAATATTCTGTGCGTCGCCTTCAGTATGCCGCCCCGGTGGCAAAAAACAAAGGCACCGCGCGGGTGCCTTTGCTGAACTGTGGTATGGGCGAAACAGCGCGATTAAGCTTCTGCTTTTTTGTCGGCCCGACGAACCAGTTTTTCTTTGATGCGTGCAGATTTACCCGAACGGCTACGCAGGTAATAAAGTTTAGCACGGCGGACATCGCCACGGCGCTTGACTTCAATGGAAGCGATTTGCGGGGAGTAAAGCTGGAAGGTACGCTCGACGGCTTCGCCGGACGAGATTTTGCGTACGATGAACGAGGAATTAAGGCCGCGATTGCGCTTGGCGATGACGACGCCTTCGTAGGCCTGGACACGCTTGCGCGTGCCTTCGACTACGTTGACGTTGACGACAACGGTGTCGCCGGGGCCAAATTCGGGCTTGGCCTGACCGCCGGTAAGACGGCTGATCTCTTCTTGTTCAAGTGTTGCGATTAAGTCCACGGTGGGCTCCTGATTTCATCGAAAACGGCCGCGTTGTTGTTTGCGGTTTTGGCAATGGGCTTGGCCCCGGCCGCCAGAAGATGAGTTGAAAAACCAGCTATTGTACACCGTTTTCAAGGACTTAGAAACCGCCGGCGGCGCCCAGCCACATCATACCGGGTATGGTGGCGCCCCAGATGGCCACGAGCACGACGTCGGCCAGCATGGCGCCGCGGGTAAGGCTGCGTTTTTTGGAACCGGCCGCGGAACCGGAGGGAGCGGCGCTTTGGCGCGAACGGGATTTGCGAGGTTGCTGTGCCGGGGGGAAGGGCCACTTGGCGGGTGTTTGCGGAGTATTCATGGTTCGTCTCGCTATGTATGCACAAGGTTGCAAGGGCTGGATGCCACTGGTTTTAAAACCACTGTTTTTCTAAACAGTACTGCGTTTTCGATACTGTACGAAACCACAGTTATTTTTGCAAGCACTTTTTTCTTGCGCCATGAATCGAGCTGGTTCGGAGAAGGTGGCTGGGGACTTGCCACTGGGCGGCTTTCTTGTGTTGAAGCGCTGCCTCGTATTTCTTGTAATTAAGTATCGCTGATGATTGTCGGGGGCGCCCTGAGTCTTTAAGCACTGCTGGCTAAAGGTTGGAGCAGTGCTTTGAGTCCTTAAGCGCCGCCGGAGAAGGGGGTATTTTTGCCGGGCGGTCGGGCGGTTTGTGGCAGCGCCCTCCAACGCCCGTCAAAAATACCCCCTCCTCCGGCGGCTCGAGCTGGAGCAAGCCCTACACGCGGCAAGCCGGCGGGCCGGTTCTTTTTAAAAGCAGAATGGGGGTTCGGCACTCAGAGTCAGCTCAACCGTTAGCCAATGGGGAATGCTGGTACCCATGAGCAGCCTCAACCATAAGCAATCGTGAAAATATCGGCCGTCATGGCCAGTCTCAACCGCAAGCCGGTGGGGGCGAAGCCTATTTAGGACGGGCGTTGGAGGGCGCTGCCACAAACCGCCCGACCGCCCGTCCTAAATAGGCTTCGCCCCCGCCGGCGCTCAAGAACCCCAAAAAGCCACGCCCAAATAGACCAAATCCAAGGGCACAAACAGCGTAAAAACCCAAGAAATGGACTGTTCCCATAAAGCCGTACAGTTGACAGCGAGGAAGCTAGGAAAAAACACACCAGAGATTGGGCTGATGCCGTGCAATTAAAGACCCAAGACCGCCAAAAAGACAGGGGGAGGATGCAAAAACAAAAACCCCCGTCATGGCCATTGCCAGACAGGGGTTTCGGCAGATATGCATGCCTGGCCGGCAATCGGCCCGGCAGCAATTACCGCGGCTTACTTATTGGGCTGCGGCGTAGTGCGCAGGTAGGGGCGCACTACGGTGTAGCCCTTGGGGAACTTGGCCTTGAGTTCGGCTTCGTCCTTGATGGAGGGCACGATGATGCAATCGTCGCCGTCTTCCCAGTTGACCGGCGTGGCCACGCTGTGGCTGTCGGTAAGCTGCAGGGAATCGATGACGCGCAGGATTTCGTTGAAGTTGCGACCCGTGCTGGCGGGATAGGTAAGGGTCAGGCGGACCTTCTTCTTGGGGTCGATGATGAACACCGAACGCACCGTTGCCGTATTGCTGGCGTTGGGGTGGATCATGTCGTACAGGTCGGACACCTTGCGGTCGGAGTCGGCCAGAATGGGGAAGTTGACCGTGGTGCTTTGCGTATCGTTGATGTCCTTGATCCAGTCTTTGTGAGACTGCGCATCGTCAACCGATACGGCGATGACCTTTACGTTGCGCTTGGCGAACTCGTCGGCCAGTTTGGCGGTGTAGCCGAGCTCGGTCGTGCACACGGGAGTGAAGTCGGCCGGGTGCGAAAACAATACGCCCCAGCTGTCGCCCAGGTAATCGTAGAACTTGATGGGGCCGATGTCGGAGTCTTGTTCAAAATCGGGGGCGGTGTCGCCCAGACGCAAAGTAGCCATGATGAGTCTCTTTTGGAATGGATGAAAAAAAGCAAGGCCGCGGCTTGGAAGCCCTTGCCGGCCTGCACCGAATCATTGTGCCAGCTTCGAGAACGGAATTTAAATACCGTCTTTATATAACGTTATAAGCTAAAGGAAGAGCCGTGCGCAACCATGAAAAACGGCCCTGTCACGCTACGGCCCCGATAACTGGGGCAGATGGCCCACCATCGGCCATGAAGCGGATCAGCTCGACGCCTGGCTGGCGTAGCTTGCAACGTCGGCGCCATCGACAATGGACGACAGATACGCCGGGGCGCGGGGCAGCACCTGCGAGGCATACATTACGCAAGCCGCCAGTTTTTTGGCATGAAAAGGGTCACCCGCCTGCGGGCCCTGGCCGTCGCGGCCCAGTGCTTCAGCGCAGATGAGCGCCGAGCGCGCCATCTGCCAGCCCGCCAGCATAACGCCCGACAGCATGAGATAAGGCACGCTGCCCAGGAAAGCCGCGGGCGGCGTGCCTGACTGGCCCAGCATGTGCTCGACCGCCTGCGCGTAGGCATGCAGGGCCGGCTCCATGTGCCGCGCAATTACCTTCAGGCCGGCCTGATGGACCCCGGCCTGGCTCGCGGCCGTAGCAAGTTCGTCAAGCGTGGCGCGCATCTGCCGATGCAGGCCATGCGCCACCGCCCCGCCGTCGCGCCATGTCTTGCGCCCAAGCAGGTCGTTGGCCTGTATGGCCGTGGTGCCTTCATAGATGGGCAGAATGCGGGCATCGCGATAGTACTGGGCAACACCTGTTTCTTCGATATAGCCCATGCCGCCATGCACCTGCACACTCAGCGAAGCCGCTTCGACCGCGTTTTCGGTGCAGAAGCCCTTGACGATGGGAACCAGGTATTCGTACAGGGCCTGCTGCCGGCCGCGTTCTTCGGCGCTGTCGTGATGCTGCGCCAGGTCGCGGGCAAGCGCCGCCATGGCCGCAAGCGCCCTGCCCCCGTCGGCAAGCGCCCGCATCGTCCAAAGCATGCGCTGCACGTCGGGGTGGCGGTTGATGAGCACCGGCCCCTTCGAAGGGCCTTCCAGACCCTGGCCCTGCAGCCGCTCGGCGGCATAGGCCCAGGCCTGCTGGGTGGCCCGCTCGGCCAATGCCACGCCCTGGACGCCAACGGCGAAGCGGGCGGCGTTCATCATGACGAACATGTACTGCAGGCCGCGATTGGCCTCGCCCACCAAGTGGCCGATGGCGCCCTCGCCGACTTCGCCCTGGCCCGATCCGTACAGCATGACGGCCGTGGGGCTGCCATGGATGCCCAGCTTGTGCTCGAGCGAGGCGCACCATACGTCGTTGCGTGCCCCTGGCGCACCTTCGGCCGACACGATGAACTTGGGCACGATGAAGAGCGAGATGCCCTTGACGCCCGGCGGGGCGTCGGGCAGCCGCGCCAGCACCAGATGCACGATGTTCTCGGCCATGTCGTGCTCGCCGAAGGTAATAAAGATTTTTTGCCCGAACAGGCGGTAGCTGCCGTCCGGCTGGGGCTGCGCGCGTGTCTTGAGCAGGGACAGGTCCGAGCCCGCCTGCGGCTCGGTGAGGTTCATGGTGCCCGTCCAGCGGCCTTCGATGAGCGGCGGGATGTACAGCGCTTGCTGCTGCTCGCTGCCCACCGTGGACAGCGCTTCGATGACGCCGTCGGTAAGCAGCGGGCACAGGGAAAACGACAGATTGGCGGCATTGAGGTTCTCGACCGCCGCGGTGCCGACCAGCTTGGGAAAGCCCTGCCCGCCAAGCCCGGCCTCATGCTGCAGCCCCTGCCAGCCGCCCTGGGCGTACTGGCTGAATGCCTCCCGGAAACCGGGCGGGGTTTCCACGGCGCCGTCGAGCCAGCGCGCCGGCGAAGTGTCGCCGATGGCATTGAGCGGTGCGATTTCCGACTGGACGAAGCGGGCGTTTTCTTCCAGCACTGCCCGGACGAGATCGACGGACAGATCCTGGAACCCCGGGCAATCAAGCAGCGCAGAGAGGCCTGACAGTTCTTCAAGAACGAACCGGTATTCCCGCAGGGGCGTGTCGTAGCCCATGATGCCCTCCGTCCGAAGGTGGATGCCGTGCGGGCCGGTTTGCCCGGTCCGCACGGGGTCTTGCGGCCAGCCTGGCGGCGAGCCTTACAAGGAGTTGGTCAGTTCGGGCACGGCCTGGAACAGGTCGCCGACCAGGCCGTAATCGGCCACGCCGAATATGGGGGCTTCGGCGTCTTTGTTGATGGCCACGATGACCTTGGAGTCTTTCATGCCCGCCAGGTGCTGGATGGCGCCCGAGATGCCGATGGCGATATAAAGCTGGGGCGCGACGATCTTGCCGGTTTGGCCGACCTGCCAGTCGTTGGGCGCGTAGCCGGCGTCCACCGCAGCGCGAGAAGCGCCCAGGGCGGCGCCCAATTTATCGGCCAGCGGCTCGAGCAGCTTGAAGTTCTCGGCACTGCCCATGCCGCGCCCGCCCGAGACCACGACCGTGGCGCCGGCCAGTTCGGGGCGATCGCTTTTGGCCACTTCGCGGCCCACGAACGACGACAGGCCGGAATCGGCTACGGCGTCGACGGCGTCGACCGAGGCCTGGCCGCCTTCGGCCGCCACCGGATCGAATGCCGTGGTACGCACGGTAAGGACCTTGACGGCATCGGTCGACTGCACGGTGGCGATGGCGTTGCCGGCATAGATGGGACGCTGGAAGGTATCGGGCGAATCGACCGCGATAATATCGGAGACCTGCGCCACGTCGAGCTTGGCCGCGACACGCGGAGCGACGTTCTTGCCTTCGGCCGTGGCGGCGAAGACGATGTGGCCATAGCCCTGGGCCACGGCCAGCACCTGTGCGGCCACGTTTTCAGCCAGGCCTTCGGCCAGGGCCGGGCCGTCGGCCAGCAGCACCTTGCCGACGCCCGCCAGCTTGGCGGCCTGGTCGGCAATGGCCTGCACGCCCTGGCCGGCGACCAGCACGTGCACGTCGCCGCCGATTTTCTGGGCGGCCGCGACCGCATTGAGTGTAGCGCCCCGCAACTGGGCCTTGTCGTGTTCTGCAATGACGAGTATCGACATGGTTAGATCACCTTTGCTTCGTTCTTGAGTTTGTCGACCAGGGCGGCCACGTCGGCCACCATGACGCCGGCCGAACGCGCGGGCGGTTCGGACACTTTCAGTGTTTTCAGGCGCGGGGCGGCGTCGACGCCGAGCTCTTCGGGCGTGGTGGTGTCAAGCGGCTTTTTCTTGGCCTTCATGATGTTGGGCAAGGTGACGTAGCGCGGTTCGTTCAGGCGCAGGTCGGTGGTGACGATGGCCGGCAGCTTGAGCGACACGGTCTCGAGGCCGCCGTCGATCTCGCGGGTGACGGTTGCGCTGTCGCCGGAAACCTCGACCTTGCTGGCGAAGGTGGCCTGCGGCCAGTCGAGCAGCGCAGCCAGCATCTGGCCGGTCTGGTTGGCGTCATCGTCGATGGCCTGCTTGCCCAGGATGACCAGTTGAGGCTGTTCTTTGTCGACCACGGCCTTGAGCAGCTTGGCCACGGCCAGGGGCTGCAGTTCGGCGTCGGTCTGGACCAGGATGGCGCGGTCGGCTCCGATGGCCATGGCGGTGCGCAGCGTTTCTTGCGATTGTGCAACGCCGCAAGAAACCGCGACCACTTCAGTTGCGACCGATTTTTCTTTGAGTCGGGTGGCTTCTTCGACCGCGATTTCGTCGAACGGGTTCATGGACATCTTGACGTTGGCGATGTCCACGCCGCTTTGATCCGACTTGACGCGTACCTTGACGTTGTAATCAACCACACGCTTGACGGGTACCAATACCTTCATCGAGCAGTTCCTCCGGGATATTGAATGGGAATTCCTGTTTGGGGCCGCGCCCGCCATGTGCTGAAGGCGCAGCCGATTGGGTCTTTACCTGGGCAATATTGCATTCTACAGCTTTGCCAACGCTTTGATGTGCACTGCAACACTGCGCCCCAGGGCCGACAGGTCGTAACCGCCTTCGAGGAAGCTGACGATGCGCCCCTGCGCGCTGCGGTCGGCCAGATCGACGAGTTTCTCGGTGATCCAGGCGTAATCGGACTCGAGCATGTCGAACTCGCCGAGCATGTCGTCGCGGTGGCCGTCGAAACCCGCCGAAATAAAGATGATTTCGGGCTGGAAGGCCTCGAGCCGGGGCATCCAGCGCGATTCGACGATTTCTCGCAGGGCCGCGCCGTCGGCATGGGCCGGCATCGGCACATTGACCATGTTCGGGCCTGGGTTTTCAGTGCATACATTGGGAAAGAGCGGATGCTGGAAGAAGCTGCACATCAGTATGCGGCTGTCTTCCTTAAATATTTCTTCGGTTCCATTGCCATGATGCACGTCGAAATCGATGATCGCTATCCGTTTAAACCCGTATTTTTCAAGCGTATACGCTACAGTTACAGCCAGATTATTGAAAAAGCAGAAACCCATGGCCTGGCCCGGCCGGGCATGATGACCGGGCGGACGGACCGAGCAGAAGGCGGTGCTGGCCTGGCCCGCCATGATGGCGTCGACCGCCGTAATGCCCGCCCCCGCCGCGGCAAACGCGGCCGCCAGCGTATGGGAGTTCATGAGCGTGTCGGGATCGATCTCGGCATAGCCCCGGACGGGTGAGAGACGGCGCAGCTGGGCCAGCAGGGATGGCGTGTGTACGCGCAATACATCGGCCTCTTGGGCCGGCACGGCCTCGCGCTCGTCGATCAGCCCACGCAGACCGCTGGAAATCAGTTGATCATTGATGGCATCGAGGCGGTGGGGGCTTTCAGGATGCCATTCGCCCATTTCATGCAGGCGGCATTCGGGGTGAGTAATATAGAGGGTCTGCATAAGGAGGATTATGTTCAAACCCGTCCGCATTTTGCAAGTCGCGGCAGCCGTACTGCTGGGCGGCTGTGCATCCAGCCATACCGCCCCGCCCTCCGCCCAGAGCGCACCGGCCGCCCAGGCGGCGCCAGCGGCCTCGGCTTCCAGCCACGCCCGCAGGCCCCCTGCGGCCTCTGTGGACGCAAACGGCTTTGTCGATGCCCAGGGCAGGCTCAAGCCCGAGATCCAAAGCTATGCCCGTCAAGTGGCGGCCAAGCACAAGCTGCCGCTGTCCCATGTCGAAGCCTTGCTGGAAGACGCCCGCTACAACGCCAAGGCGGCCGAGTTGATGTCGCCTTCCAAGACGCGCGTGCGGCGCAGCTGGGTTACATACCGCAAGCGCTTCGTCGAGCCCGTGCGCATACGCGCCGGGGTTGAGTTCTGGAACCAGCACCGGGCCACGCTCGACCGCACGGCGGCCCAATATGGCGTTCCGCCTTCCATCATCGTAGCCATCATAGGGGTGGAAACCGTCTATGGAAGGTACACCGGCAGCTTCTCGGTGCTGGACGCCATCGCGACCCTGGCCTTCCGTTATCCCGACCCGCAACGCCCCGAACGCAGCCAGCTGTTCCAGGACCAACTGGCCGACCTCATCGTGCTCGACTACCAGGGCGTTCTCGACGCGCGCCAGGCTACCGGCTCTTTCGCCGGCGCCATGGGGCTGCCCCAGTTCATGCCCGGCAGCCTGATGCGCTATGCCGCCGATGGCGACGGCGACCGTCACATCGACCTCGCGGCCAGCCCCGAAGACGCCATCGCGTCGGTGGCCAACTTCCTGGTCCAGCACGGCTGGCGGCCCGGCCTGCCCGTGTTTGCGCCGGTCGTCCTTCCAGCCGATGCGAAATCCCTCGTACACGGCGGGCTGGAACCCGTTTACGACTGGGAACAACTTAAAACACAGGGGGCAAGCAAGGCGCGAGCACCCGTCGACAGTTCGTTCGGCAGCGGCTGGACGCAACACAAGCTGGGCATCGTCGACCTGGTGGACGAACCGCGCAGAACCGCCGAATACCGTTGCGGCACGCCCAACTTCTTCGCCATCACCCATTACAACCGCAGCTACTTCTATGCCACTTCGGTGGCCGACCTGGCCCAGGAGCTCGCCTCGCGCATGGGCTACGGCGCGCCCAATTGAAGCCTTGGGCACGGTGGGGCCGCCATGCGGCGGCCTTACCGCGCCGTATCGACAGTGTTACTCTAAAAGGCCGCCCGAGGCCATGTGGGCAGACCATGAGCGAAAGCCGATGTCGATACACTCACCTCTTGTCCGGCAGCACAGTGCCGACGACTGCGCAAACGATCAAGGCGGCGGCATCGCCGCCGGCCAAAGCGACGCAGAACGCGCCGAAATAAGGCGCGGGCTGCTGAGCTCTCCAGCCCAGGTGTCCCCGAAGTACCTCTACGACACATTGGGCTCAAAGCTGTTCGAATCCCTGTGCCTGCTGCCCGAGTACTACCCCACGCGCACCGAGGCCGCCATCTTCCTCGCCCATCGGCACGACATTGCCCGGGCCGCCGGGCCAGGCGCCGTGCTGGTCGACCTGGGCGCCGGCAACTGTGCCAAGGCCGAAAGCCTGTTCGGGGTGCTGGCGCCGCGCCACTACGTCGCCGTGGACATATCGGCCGACTTTCTTCGCGACGCATTGGACAGGCTCCAGTCCTGCCACCCCGACATCCGCATGACGGCCCTGGGGCAGGACTTCTCGCAAGGCCTGCACCTGCCCCAAGAGGTGCCCGCGGACAATCGCCTGTTCTTTTATCCGGGCTCGTCGCTGGGCAACTTCGGGCCCGACGACGCCCACCGCTTCCTCAGCGGCCTGCGGCAATCGGGCGGAAGACAGGCGTCGCTGCTGCTGGGGGTCGATCTCGTCAAGGAGCCCGAGGTGCTCAACGCCGCCTACGACGACGCACTGGGCCTGACGGCCGCCTTCAACCTGAACCTGCTGCGCAACCTGAACCGCCTGCTCCAGGCCGATTTCGACGTGCGCGACTGGACTCACGTGGCTTTCTTCAACGAACAGAAAAGCCGGATCGAAATGCATTTGCAGGCACGCCGTGCCGTCCTGGTGCGCTGGCCCGGGTCGAGCCGGCGTTTCGCCGAGGGCGAGCGCATCCATACCGAAAGCAGCTACAAGTACACTCGCGCCTCGCTGGCCGCTTTGCTCGAAGGTGCGGGCTGGCAGCCGACCGATTTCTGGACGGACCCCGCCGGCTGGTTCGCGGTAGTCCATGCCCGAACGCAAACGGCTGTTTCACTGCAAAAGGATGTCGCGTGATGAGTTTGTCCGGCACCCTGCTGTCGCGATTCGAGGCCGTGCGGCGCGCCACCGCCATGCTGGCCGAACCCCTTAGCGACGAAGACTGCTGCGGCCAATCAATGACCGATGCCAGCCCCGTGAAATGGCATCTGGCCCACACCACGTGGTTCTTCGAGACCTTTGTGCTGGAACGCTTCGAGCCTGCGTTCAAGCCCTTCCATCCGGCCTTCAGGATGCTGTTCAATTCGTACTACAACGGCATCGGAGAGCAGTACCCGCGCTCGCAGCGCGGCCTTGTCACACGGCCGGGCATGGACGAGGTGCATGAATACCGCAACGACGTCGACGCCCGCGTCGAGGCGCTGATCCTGATCGCCGCCGGGCCGGCTGGCGCCTCGGCGCCCGAACTTGAACGCCTTATCGAACTGGGCATGCAGCACGAGCAGCAGCATCAGGAACTGATCCTGACCGACTTGCAGCACCTGTTCTGGCACAATCCGCTGCGTCCGGCCTATTGGGCCGAGGCGATGCCGCCCGCCAACCCGCCCTCTGCCATGCAGTGGCGGTCGTTCGATGGCGGCATCGTTGAGCTGGGCCATCAAAGCGATGGCTTCTGCTTCGACAACGAGACGCCGCGGCACCGGCAATATCTCGAGCCCTATGCCATCGCGTCCAGGCTGGTCACCAATGCCGAATACCTGGAGTTCATGCAGGCCGGCGGATACGACGACCCCGCTCTGTGGCTTTCCGAAGGCTGGGCCTGGCTGCACTCGGGCGCCCGGCCCATCTCGCGGCCCTTGTATTGGGAGCAGCTCGGCGGTGCCTGGCACGAGTTCACGCTTTACGGCATGCAGCCCCTGCAGCCCGAACATGCCGCCCTGCATCTTTCGTATTACGAAGCGGATGCCTATGCGCGCTGGGCACAGGCCCGTCTTCCAAGCGAGGCGGAATGGGAGCACGCGGTCGTGTCGACCCGGCGCGGGCTCAAAGACGGCGAACCGGCCGACGCGCCACCCATCGAGCAGGTGTACGACACTGCCTGGCAATGGACCTGCAGCAGCTATGCGCCCTACCCCGGCTACAAACCGGCCGCCGGAGCCATAGGCGAATACAACGGTAAATTCATGGTGAACCAATATGTGCTGCGAGGCGGTTCTTGCGTGACCCCGCCCGACCACAGCCGCGCCACCTACCGCAATTTCTTTCCCGCCCACGCCCGCTGGCAGTACACGGGACTGCGGCTGGCGCGTTCTTTATAGACCCCGCAGGTTTAGAAATAGAGACATCGATAGACCCGGCCGCCATGAAGCGCCGGCGCTTCATGGCAGGCTTTGCCGCGCGCCTTTGGGTCGGGACTAATTGAAGACGCCGGTGGACAGATAGCGGTCGCCGCGATCGCAGATGATGAAGGCGATGGTGGCGTTCTGAACCCGCGAAGCCACCCGCAACGCCGCCACCAGCGCCCCCGCCGATGATATGCCGGCAAAAATACCCTCTTCGGCGGCAAGGCGGCGGGCCATTTCCTCGGCTTCGTGCTGGCCGATGTACTCGAAGGCATCGACCTGCTCGGGATGATAGATCTTGGGCTGGTAGGCCTCGGGCCACTTGCGTATGCCGGGAATCGAAGCGCCCTCGGCCGGCTGCGCGCCAATGACCTGGATGGCCGGGTTCTGGCTGCGCAGATAACTGCCCACACCCATGATGGTGCCGGTGGTGCCCATGGCGCTGACAAAATGCGTGATTTGGCCATCGGTTTGCCGCCAAAGCTCGGGGCCTGTGGTGTCGATATGGGCCTGGGTATTGTCGGGGTTGGCGAATTGATCGAGCACCTTGCCCTTGCCTTCCGCCTGCATCGAAGTAGCGAGGTCGCGTGCGTACTCCATGCCGCCCTGGTTGGCCGGCGTAAGAATAAGCTGCGCACCATAGGCCGTCATGGCCGCGCGGCGCTCGAGCGACAGGTTGTCGGGCATGATCAGGATCATCTTGTAGCCGCGCACGGCGGCCACCATGGCCAGGGCGATGCCCGTGTTGCCGCTGGTGGCCTCGATGAGGGTGTCGCCAGGCTTGATCTCGCCCCGTTGCTCGGCGCGGCTGATCATGGAATTGGCGGCGCGGTCTTTTACAGACCCCGCGGGGTTGTTGCCTTCAAGCTTGGCCAGGATGACATTGCCCCGTTCTTGGCCGAATTGCCCGGGAATGCGCTGCAGTCGAACCAGAGGCGTGCCGCCTATGGTTTGCTCGATGGTCTGGTATTGTTTCATGCTGCAAATGATACACCCAACGATATGCCCGACACCGGGCACGGCCGCCAAGCCGCAAAGAAAACCGGCCGGCAGGCGGCCCTGTTCGCCTTGCACGCCGGGCGTTTGTCATGCATGGCCGTCCCCGCGGATGCCCAGTCTCGCTTCGCACGCCCGGCCATCTGCTTCGAATAGTTGAACAATTACTTTGAATGGCTGACCGTTTATCTTGCCCCCCGAACGTTGGCCTTGAACGCCAAAGCGTGCGCCGCTCGCCCGGCCCGCCATGCGAGGCGCGCCGGGTTCCGAAGCTATTTTCCCGGTTTGCGCGCCGCGGGCGCAGCGCTTTTTGGCGCCGCCCCCGCCTGCCCCATGGTCAGCCCGGCCGCCTGCAGCGAATGGGCCTTCTTGGGGCCTATGCCCTTGACGCGCTCGGCCAGATCGTCGAACGACTCGAAGCTTCCGCCGCGCGTACGCTCGTCGACGATGACTTGCGCGGTCTTGGGCCCGATGCCGGTGATGGTTTCAAGCTGCTGGGCAGTAGCGGAGTTGACGTCAACGGCCCACGCCGACGGCGAAGCCAAGGCCAGCAAAAAGCCAAGAACCGCGCCCGCCGCTTTGCCGCCATAGGCCCGCCACGACGCAGCCGGCTGGCTGACCGCGTCCTTGCCCCGGGCGCGGCGCCGGGCAAGGCGGGCCGAACGAGGATGGCGAAGCGGCATGCGGCCCTCTCGGGCTCTATGCTGGGGCGCTGTATGTTGGGGTGCTGTACTTTGCGGCGCCTGGCCAGGTGTGGTGCTCTGCTGTATCTGGCCGGGTGCTGTACTTTGCTGTGCCGGGCCGTTTCGGGCGGCTTGATGGCCATTGATAAGCTGGTCGTTGGCGGCCTTGCCCGGGGCTTCAGTTAGGGGGCGGGCTACGGTGGATTCTGTAAAGGGATTCATGGCGACCTCCGGATGAATGGACGGGAAGGCAGGCCTTATCGAGGCGGGCCTGCCTACGACCATGATGCGATTGGGCGTGGTTTGAGACCATGGCCCAGGCGATGCTTGGTCCATTCGTATAAGTACGTGCGGGTAGAGTTGTTCTTGGAGCATCTCATTCAGTACGTTTTCCTGACGCGATGTAATTGCTACGTGGTCTGATCTGGAATCCTGCCAACCGTTGTTCCAGCACATGCGCAATCCAGCCGGCCGCACGGCCTGTTCCCCATAAAGTGCTGGCCGTGCGCTCTGGTAGCCCCGAGGCAAGGCATAAGGCTATGAGCCCCGCGGCTAGATTGGGCGGCATGCCAAGCTGGTTATGTACGTTTTCAATAAAACGAAATGCCATCTCCGCCTGTCGCGAGGGTGTTCCAAGTTGGTGTGCGATCTCGATCAGAAACGTGGCCCGTGGGTCGCCATGCGGATAAAGCGGTAGCGTAAAGCCAGGCAGGCGCTCGCGGTTGCGCTCGGCTTGGCTTACTCGCGCCTTGATTTGCGCAGTTGACGCGAATCCACGTATTAGCTGGTCGGCTTGGTCGCAGCCGCCTGCCAACGTTACGCCTACATGGGTCGCCAGCGCCGTGACAATGCAGGCGTGCAGACCCGCTCCCGTCGAGGCGGCCACCCGTGCCGAGAAAGTAGATGATGACAAATCATGGTCGGCGCACATGATCAGCCCCGCATTGACCGCGTTCAGCCGTTGAGGAGTTTGTTGAATACCCAATGAATTAAGTATGTGTGCTGCAATGGGCCGCTCTCCCACTACGTCGCAGTAGCCGTGAGTCGGACCCAACACACCAAAGCATCCAGCAAAGGCAAACAGCATTTGTCTGGAGTATCGGGTTATCGATCCGCTGCGTAGTTCCTCTACCAAGGTGCCGCCGCCCATGGCCGTGGCAGCAATAGACAGCACACGCATCATACGCAGGCTGGGCATGCGTTCAAAATGCATGGCATCGAGCGCTACTTTCAAGTCGACTTCCGGGGGTTCTACTGGCCAAGTGTGTTGAGCTCCTGGCAATACCCCTGACCATAATAATTCTGCCACTGCTTCAAAGTTGCCCGGGTGACGCACAAGATCGGAAGCCAGATGTCCCCGGTAGCTGGGGCCTTGGTCGGTAATTTCGGTGATGCTGCTGTTGACGACCGGCTGCCCTTTGCGCAGTGCGGTTGAGGCTCCGGTTGGGAGGCCCATGCGTCCAGTACTACGTGCTAATAAGCCTTCTACCTCGTGGCGCAGGTAGAGATTGGTGCGGGTGTCGGCCCTTGCGATGGGGTGCAGGCGGCCGCGACTTACGTAGGTGTACAGCGTTGCCAGCTTGATGCCCAGCATGGCACAAGCATCTTTTGCGCTGATCAGATCGGTATGGGCTGGGCTGGGCGATTCATGTGCTTTTGATTTTTGACGGGAAGGCATGCTGTTTGCGCTGTTTAGGGGTTTACATTGATCGATCATGGAATCGAGATTGAATCGTTATTTATCGATTCATATACTAGCTTCCAAGTCACAACGGCGTCCACCGTTTCTACCGCTAAAAATTGCTTCCAAGGAGACCTCCCTTGTCAACAAATTCCCAAGTTCCGAATTCCTCTCGTGTGGTTGTTGTAACCGGTGCCGCGCAGGGTATCGGGCGTGCTTATGTCAAAGAATTTTGTGCACAAGGTTATCGGGTAGCGGCACTCGACATTAACTCCAAAGCGGTCAATCAGGTGGCCGCCGAGGCTTCCGGGCACGGAGGCCATTGCCTGCCGTTCGAAGTTGATGTCGGAGACGAGGCTTCGGTGGCTTCTGCCTGCCATAAACTGCTTGAGCAACTTGGCAGCGCCGACATACTTGTAAATAATGCCGCCATTTTCTCCACGCTCAAGATGCGGCCCTTTGAAGAGATTCCCCTGGACGAGTGGACCAAGGTGCTGCATGTGAATATCACCGGAACGCTACTTATGGTGAAGGCGCTTTTGCCATCCATGCGGCAGCGCAAGTGGGGGCGCATCATCAACGTATCCTCGGCAGCCGTCACGATGGGCAGGCCCCATTATCTGCACTACACAACGTCCAAAGCCGCAGTCATTGGCATGACAAGATCCATGGCTCGTGAGCTCGGCGTCAGCGGCATTACCGTGAACGCCCTGCTACCTGGCGCCATCGATACCGAGATTTCGCGAGAAACGGTAACACCGGCTCAGAAACAGGCCCAGATCGACATGCGCTCGGTGCCGCGCGAAGCCACACCACAAGACCTTACCGGAGTGGTGTCCTTTCTGGCCTCCGAGGCAAGTGGCTTTGTTACCGGTCAATCGTTGATCGTCGACGGTGGGCTCACCTTTCTTTAGATTCACGCTGCAACGATTCCATCCCAGCTTTGGCCCTTAATAGGCAATGGCGCGGTCTTGGCGTCAGCAAAGACCGCCTGAACGTAGAACAAGGAGACATACAATGAAAACCCTGCTTCGATCTGTCTTGGTATCAGCCTGCTTTGCCGTCACTTCCATCGCACCCGTTAATGCTGAAACAGTCACGCTACGTGCGGTAAGCGCTTGGCCTGAAGGCAACTTCTTTTCGCAGAATTTCGAAAAATTCATCAAGAAGGTCAACGAGGATGGCAAGGGAGTGGTTCAGATCCAGTATCTGGGCGGTGGGGCAAAGGTAATGCCTCCATTCGAGGTGGGCAATGCCATAAAGACCGGTGTCATAGACATGGCTAACGTCACGGGCAACTTCTATACCAACTTGCTGCCCGAGGCCGATGCCTTGTCGGTAAGCACCATACCGGTTCAAGAATGGGATAAGAACGGAGCCCGGGAATACATCGATCAAGTTTGGGGTGATAGGCTCAATGCGCTCTACCTGGGCCGCGCTATCGACCAAATGCCCTATCACCTTTTCCTGAAGAAGCCCATTAGTGGCGCTGACCTCAAGGACTTGCGCTTGCGAGGTATACCCATCTACCGCTACTTCTTCGAGACATTGGGGGCCACCGTGCTAACAATCGCTCCCGGCGAGTTGTATACGGCGCTTGAACGGGGCGTTGTCGATGGCTATGGCTGGCCCGTCTCGGGTCTGTTCGACCTGAGCTTGCAAGAGCAAACCAAGTATCGCGTCGAGCCCGGTTTCTACAACACAGAAGTAGGTGTTCTTATCAATCAAGATAAATGGAACAAGCTGAACGATCAGCAAAAAGAAATTCTGACGCAGGCTGCTCGCTGGATGGAAGACCTGAACTTGCAGAACGCCCAGATGTGGGAAGAAGAGAAAAAGCGTCAAGCCGCGGCCGGTATCGAGGTGATAGAGCTTTCGGCTGCCGATCGCGAAACCTATCTAAAGGCGGCCGAGGAATCTGTATGGTCCAACATCAACAGGTTAAGTCCGCAACACGGTCCCAAGCTGCGTGAGCTGCTGGTACGGTAATGAACGACTCTATCTCTATACGTCCGGGCCTATGGGCCCGGATGGATAATTGGTACGGCAAGTTGCTGAATGCGTTGGCGCTACTGGCCTGCGTCCTGACTGGCTTGATGGTTGTTGTTGTCTGTGCTGATGTCGCGGCGCGAGGCATGCGTTGGGGCAACTTGCCGTGGTCACCGGAAGTTGCTGAATACATGTTGTATCTATCGACTTTTCTGGCATCGCCGTGGCTATTGCGGGAAGGTCAGCATATCCGCATGGATATGCTGTTGCGTGCGTTGCCAAACAAAGTCGCCTGGAGCATTGAGCTGCTTATGGATATTGTCGGCGCGGCAATCAGCAGTGTCATGGCCGCGGCCTGCTTGCGCACGGTTATTGCCAGCGCGAATCAGGGGTCTTTGGTTATCAAGATACTGGTCATTCCAGAATGGTGGGTACTGCTGCCTGCAGCGATTTTGTTCCTGATTCTAGCTGTCGAGTTCCTGTTTCGCTTGCGCCGTCTGTGGCTAGGACCAAAGGCAGTACGGCAAGAAGCCACATCTGCCGCCTGATCTATCGCGCCAACGCATTCAAACCTTGCCTGGGTAAAATTCATGGACTGGATACTAAATCTGACCTTGTTGCTAGGCGCCGTGATGATGTTCATGCTGCTGGGTCTGCCAGTGGCGCTGGCATTCCTTACGGCCAACATCATGGGAGCTTTCCTATTCATGGGAGGCGTCGCCGGCATCGACCAGCTCGCCCGCAACTCTGTTGCTTCAGTCATTACCTTCTCGTTGACGCCCATACCCATGTTCGTGCTTATGGGCGAACTATTGTTTCAAACAGGGTTGGCCATTAAGGTAATTGAAGGCTTCGATCGTATGATCTACCGCGTGCCTGCTAGATTGCCGGTTGTTTCGATCGTTGCCGGCACGGCGTTTTCGGCCGTTTCGGGCTCGACCATCGCAACCACCGCGATGCTGGGAAGATCGATGACGCCGGTAATGCTTGAGAAAAAGTATCATCCCAGCCTCGCCATGGGCCCTATCATTGCCATCGGCGGTGTGGACATGTTGATACCACCCTCGGCACTAATTGTCTTGTTGGGTAGTTTGGCCAATATTTCCATTACCAAGTTGCTGTTTGCCGGCATTTTGCCTGGTCTGTTTCTGGCGACGGTGTTTGTGGGGTATATCATTCTGCGTGCGAAGATCAGTCCGCACATGGTTCCTGCGAACGATATCGGTACCGCGTATTCGGGTTGGCCAAAATACCGCCCTTTCTTCATTTACGTTTTGCCGCTGCTTTCAATATTCTGCGTGGTGATTGGCGCGATGACCGGCGGTCTGGCGACACCTACGGAAGCGGCTGCGCTGGGCGTTGCTGGAACCGTGTGCCTTGCCGCGCTGTACCGTTCACTTACCCTGAAGAGCTTGCTTGCTGCGCTTCGGGGCACAGTGCAGATTTCAGGCATGATCCTGTTCATCATCGTTGGCGCCACCGCATTTTCTCAGCTGTTGGGGATGTCGGGCGCGACCAACGCACTACTGGGCAAGATCAGCAGCCTTGGTCTTAGCTCCACCGAACTCGTGATCGCCATGGTTTTGATCTTGATCGTGTTGGGCTGTTTCGTAGACCAGATTAGCATGATGCTGCTGACCTTGCCGTTTTTCATGCCGCTGGTCATCGGCGCCAGCATTGATCAGATCTGGTTCGGCGTGTTGTTCCTGATAGCAATGCAACTGGGACTGATGACGCCGCCCTTCGGCCTGCTGCTGTTCACCATGAAAGGCGTTGTGCCGCCTCATATCACCATTACCCAAGTGTTTCGTTCCGCCACGCCGTTCGTCGTGATCAGCTTGGCGATGCTGGTGGTCGTCTTCTTCCTGCCCGGCATTGCCACATGGTTGCCGCGGGCGCTTGGGTAACCCACGGAGTACTGATGTCTGATACTAAACTTACCTCAAATGGCGAGCCCGATCTCGTTGATCGTCTCTCGCAGATTATGCCCACTCGGTTGACTCACTTTTGGGCCGGCCAATGGCAACCGGCCCCCGGTGCTGAAGTACTGGAGGCGATTAATCCCAGCACGGGTGAGCGCCTGGCCAGTTTGCCTGTGGCGCAGGCCGAACAGGTCGATGCGGCAGTGCGGGCCGCTGACGACGCCTTCCCCGCATGGAGCCGAACACCGCCGCTGGAGCGCGCCAGCATGCTGCGTCGGGCTGCCGTGCTGATACGCGAGCATGCTGCGGACCTGGCGCTTATTGATTCGGCGGGTTGCGGGAACCCGGTCAAGGCAATGCTGTTTGATGCCGAAATTGCCGCAACGCAGTTAGAGTATTTCGCTGGTCTGGTGCTTGAGATCAAAGGCGAGACGCTTCCCACTGGAAATGGTTCGCTCAACTACACCAAACGCGAACCGTTGGGCGTGGTGGCGCGTATCTTTCCGTTCAATCATCCCTTTATGTTTGCAGCCGGTAAAATCGCCGCTCCGTTGGCGGCGGGTAATACCGTTGTCATGAAACCGCCCGAGCAGGCGCCTTTGTCGACGCTGCGGCTGGTCGAGCTGTTGGCCGAGGTGTTTCCGCCCGGTGTGCTGAACTGTGTCTTGGGTGGACGCGACACAGGCGCAGCGTTGGTGGCGCACCCAAAAGTCGCGGCTATCGGCCTGATCGGCAGTGTGCCGGCGGGGCGCGCGGTATTGGCCGCGGCAGCGCATGACATGAAGCATACTCTGCTCGAGCTGGGGGGAAAGAATGCGATGATCGTGTATCCGGACGCTGATTTCGACAAGGCCGTGGCAGGTGCCGTGCGCGGCATGAACTTCACCTGGTGTGGACAGTCTTGCGGGTCAACCAGCCGTTTATTCTTGCACGAAAGCATACACGACCGCTTTGTTCAGGCGCTGATTACGCGCGTGGCTATTGAGCACCGCCCCGGCATTGCGACCGACCCGGCTACCACCATGGGTGCACTTGCCAGCGAAGCCCAGTACCGGCGCAGTTTAGAGTATATAAAAATCGCTCTCCAAGAAGGAGCTAATTTGGCTTGTGGTGGAAAACACCCCGAAGACCCCACCCTGAAGCAGGGTTATTTCATAGAGCCTACGGTGTTTACCGAGGTTCGCCCCGACATGCGCATTGCTCAGGAAGAAGTATTTGGCCCAGTTCTGTCAGTGCTGAAATGGAGTGACGAAGACGAGTTGTTATGTGCCGTCAATGGCGTGGATTTCGGTCTTACAACGTCAATCTGGACTCGAGACCTGGTTACCGCGCACAGTACGGCCGACAGGGTGCAAGCCGGGTATATATGGATCAACGACTGCTCCTCGCACTTTATTGGTGCCCCTTTCGGGGGCTACAAACGTTCTGGAAAAGGTCGTGAAGAGTCTCGAGACGAATTGTTTGAATTCACGCAAATTAAAAACATCAATGTGTCCATGGCTCGATAACGGCATGCTCCTTAGCAAAGGCGCTTGAATTGACACTGAGTAAAGTGTCTAGGCGTGAAGTCAGAGCCGTTCACAAACATACACCAGCGCGGCGATACTGCAAACTCATGGTCAAACATACCACCCCTTAAATTCGCCCCTGCTTCAGCAGCGCCCGTGCATACTCGGCCACTCCGGTCTGCACGTCGCGCATTTCTTGCGTGAACCCCGCCTCGCGCAAGCGGCTTAGGTCCGCCTGCGTATGGCTTTGGTAGCGGCCCTTCAGGTCGTCAGGAAAATCAATGTAGCGGATAAGCTTCTGCGCAACCAGCTGGTCAAGCGGCAGCGCAGCCTGTCCGTCGGCCTCGCGCAGCGTGTTCACCACCGTGGAAGCCACGTCGTTGAAAGGCTGCGCCCTGCCCGTGCCGCAGTTGAAAATGCCCGAGACCTCGGGGTGATCGAGGAAATGCAGGTTCACGTCCACCACATCGTCAACATGGATGAAATCGCGCATCTGCCCGCCATTCGGGTAGCCGTCCCAGCCGCCGAACAAGCGCACATGCCCCTCGGCCCTGAACTGGTTCATGTTGTGGAAGGCCACGGACGCCATGCGGCCCTTGTGCTGCTCGCTGGGGCCATAGACATTGAAGTAGCGGAGTCCCACCACCGGCGCCGCCAGATTGCCCAGATGGCGCCGAAGCACCTGGTCGAACAGGAACTTGGAATAACCGTAGACGTTCAGCGGCGCCTCGTAGAGCAGGTCTTCGATATACGCGGGCCCCGCCCCATACACCGCGGCAGACGACGCATACAGCAGCGGTATCTTGTGCTTTTGCGCATACTGGAAGATTTCCAGCGTAACCCGGTAGTTGTTGTCGAGCATGTACTTGCCGTTGCGCTCGGTGGTGTCCGAGCAGGCACCCTGGTGCAATATGGCCTGGATGCCCGGCAGGCGGCCCTGGGCCAGGCGCTGCCGGAAATCGTCTTTGTCCATGTAGTCGGAGATCTGGCAGTCGACCAGGTTCACGAACTTGTCGCCCTCGGTCAGGTCGTCCACCACAAGTATGTCCGTATGGCCGCGGCGATTCAGGCCGCGCACCAGATTGCTGCCGATGAAGCCGGCCGCCCCTGTTACCACTATCATGTCAATTCTCCTGCTGTAACCACGGATGTCCCGAGCTTGCCGACCACCACGCCGCCGGCGCGGTTGGCCCACTTGACCGCCTCGAACCACGGCAGGCCGGCGGCCCGCGTAACGGCCAGGGCGGCCAGCACCGTGTCTCCGGCGCCGGACACGTCGAAGACTTCGTGAGCCTGCGCGTCGATGTGCTGGCGGCCTTCGTCGGTGAACAGCGTCATGCCCTGCTCCGACCTCGTGACCAGCAAGGCCTCGAGCGACAGCTCGCCGCGCAGGCGCTGGGCGCGTTCTTCGAGCTCGGCCTCGGTGTTCCAGCGGCCCACCGCATCGGTCATTTCAGCGCGGTTGGGCGTGATGATGGTTGCGCCCACATAGCGGCGGTAGGCATGGCCCTTGGGGTCGACCAGGACCGGCACGCCCGCCGCCCGGGCGGCCTGCACCAGCCCTTCGACCCGGGCCAGCGCACCCTTGGCATAGTCCGAAAGCACCACCATGTCGTGCTGCGCGACCAGGGCCTCGACGTCGCCACGCAGCGTGTCCAGGCAGCCGCCGTCGGGGGTTTCCTCGAAATCGACCCGCAGCAGCTGCTGCTGCCGGCCCATGACCCGCATCTTGAGCGTGGTGGGCAACTGCGGGTCGACAATGAGCCGGGCATCGATGCCCTCTTGCTGCGCCAGGGCGGCGATGCGGCGGCCGGCTTCGTCGTCGCCGACCACCCCGACAAGCGTGGCCCGCGCGCCCAGCGACACAATGTTGCGGGCAACGTTGGCCGCGCCGCCAAGGCGGTCTTCACGCTTGGCGACACGCACCACCGGCACGGGCGCCTCGGGCGAAATGCGCTCGACTTCACCGAACCAGTAGCGGTCGAGCATCAGGTCGCCCACCACCAGCACACGGATGCGTGCCACGGCCTCGGAAGGAAATGAGGTCATGCCAGCTCCTCGATGCGCCGCGGCTGGTAGGTTTCCCAGGAATTGCAGCCCGGACACTGCCAGTAGAAATGCCTGGCCTCGAAGCCGCAGACGCCGCAGGCATAGCGATCAAGCCGCTGGGTATGCTTGTGTATGAGGGAACGCAACAGGCCAAGGTCTGCGTCGGGCGCCATATTGGGCCCCGGCGGCGTGTTGCCCGAGGCCAGCTCGACTTCGAGCAGGCGATCGAGCCCCAGCAGCGTGGGGTGCGCGCGCAAGGCGTCGCGGGCGAATTCCCAAGCGGGCTCGTAGCCGTTCTGGGCGCGCAGTTCGCGGAAGATGACATTGAACGTGTCGAGCGCCGGATAGCGCATGTAGTGCCGCGTAAGCACTTGCAGCCCCTGGCTGGCCTGTCCCATGCTGCGGTAGCTTTCAAGCAGCGGTTCGGCGACCAGGCCGGCATATTCGGGCGCGGTGCCAAGCACCGATTCAAGA
>Ga0180218_1000716_pt1 | contig 26183 bp, 29 predicted proteins | sample eDN3rd37CKraftBY_FD_151334 | JGI IMG/M metagenome (GOLD analysis project Ga0180218, IMG submission 151334) | Enriched backyard soil microbial communities from Emeryville, California, USA - eDNA 3rd pass 37_C Kraft BY (version 2) (version 2) | ecosystem: Environmental > Terrestrial > Soil >...
GTCATGATTGCAATGACCAGCACCATGGCCCGTGAGGCAACATTGTCCCTCGGTACGATCGGGCTCTGGCCACTGCCAAGCCTGTTCCGGGCGAAGCGCTTCATGCCGCTGGTGAGGCCCTTTGCCCGGTCAAGCGCGTTGGAGCTGCGGGAAAGGCTAGTCATAGATTTCCAGCCTTCCTCCGGAAAGCACCATGCGTCGCGCGTCAACCTGATCCATGAGGCCGAGATCGTGCGTTGCGATCAGCACCGCGGTACCCATCCGGTTGAGCTCGATGAAGAGGCGCAGCAGACGTCGGGCAAGCTGCGGGTCCACGTTACCCGTGGGTTCATCGGCGAGCAGAATGCTTGGCTGCTCGACGAGCGCGCGGGCAATCGCGGCACGCTGCTTCTCACCGCCCGAGAGGACTGGCGGCAGAACGTGCATCCGGTCGCCAAGACCGACCCACTTCAGGAGGTCGGTAACGTCATTCTTGTAGCTGGATTCCTCGCGTCCGCGAACGCGCAGCGGCAGCGCCACGTTCTCATATGTCGTAAGGTGATCAAGCAGGCGGAAGTCCTGGAACACCATGCCGATCTTGCGGCGGATGAGCGGGAGCTCCTGCCGGGTGATGCGGGAGCGGTCCTTGCCGAAGATCGTCACGAGGCCGCGCGTTGGCTTCAGCGACATGAACAGCAGGCGCAAAAGCGTCGTCTTGCCGGTGCCCGAAGGACCGGTCAGGAACTGAAACGAGCGCTCGGGAATGCGGAAGGAGATATCACGAAGAACCTCCTGACCCATTCCGTATCTGAGGCCTACATTCTCAAAACGTATCACTGAAACTTGCCATATCTGGTACGGCCCGGAACCCCGGGCGTTTGCTGCACAATCGAAGCGTTATGGTTAACGCCTGCTTAACATAGGCTGATCGCGGCTGAGAATAGCGCTTATTCCACCGAATTTTTCATCATCCGCGTTGCCGCACGTCGAACCTGCAATATTTGCTGGGGACATGCAGGATCGATTGCCCTCTGGATCAAGCGAAAATGCCTTCCGCCATTTTATGGCGCCAGATTATGGCGTAAGTGTTCGCTTATAATTTGATGGAGACAAGGGCCAATGCCGGTAGTCCGTGGCAAGGATATTGAGGTTTTCTATTCCGCTTCAACGATCGCGAGGCGCAACCTGGAGCTCGCCAAGCAGGTCGCGGAGCGGGAATACGAGGATCTTCTCGTCATTTCGATCCTCAAGGGCTCCTTCATCTTCGCGGCTGACCTCATTCGCGCCATGCATGATGCGGGGATCTCGCCCGAGGTCGAGTTCATGATGATCTCCAGCTACGGCACGGGCACCACGAGCGGCCAGATCAACGTTCTGCGCGACATCGACAACGACGTTGCCTGCCGGGATATCCTGCTCATCGATGACATTCTGGAATCCGGCAAGACGCTGAAGTTCGTGCGCGACCTGATGCTTTCGCGTGGCGCGAAGTCAGTCTCGATCGCAGTGCTTCTCGACAAGCGGTCGAAGCGCCAGATCGATATCGAAGCCGATTATGTGGGCTTCGAATGTCCTGATTATTTCGTGGTCGGCTACGGCATGGACGTCGCGCATGCCTTCCGCGAGCTGCCGTTTGTTGGCGTAGTGCGGGGTGACGCCTGAGGGAAGATAGGGCGTCTTCCACAGGAACCATTTGTTCACTTTGCCAGTTCAGCGAACCGTAAGAAGTCCGTGGCAAGGTCCGGCGCATGGCTAAGTTACTTGTTGTCGAAGACGATATTTCCGTACGGTCCTTCGTTGCCCGCGCTCTGGCAGCCTCCGGTTACACCGTGGAGACTGCTGAGGACGGGCTCGACGGCCTGAACAAGATCATGGAAGCAGCGGGCGCATATGACCTGGTGCTTTCAGACATCCGCATGCCGACGATGGACGGCATCGAGATGGCCCGCGAGATTGCGCGGACCTTCCCACATCTGCGGCTGATGCTGATGACCGGCTTTGCCGATCAGCGGGAGCGGGCAGTGGAGCTTGATGGCACCGTCAGAGGTGTCGTGAACAAGCCCTTCACGCTGGTGGAGTTGCGCGAACGTGTCGGTCAGGCTCTCGCAGCTTGAACAGGAAATCGGTCCCCACTGCCTGCGGGGACCGTTCCAGAATCACTTCTGCCCTGAAGCCTGACGACCGAAGTCCGGTGCGGCCACGTCCTGACCTGCGTCGATGATCGACCGGCGGATGGCGCGGGTGCGCGTGAACAGGTCGAACAGCGCCTGACCGTCACCCCAGCGGATGGCCCGCTGCAGCGCCGACAGGTCTTCCGAGAAGCGCGACAGCATCTCCAGGATCGCATCCTTGTTGTGCAGGCAGATGTCTCGCCACATGGTGGGGTCGGAAGCGGCCAGACGCGTGAAGTCGCGGAAACCCGAAGCCGAGTACTTGATCACTTCCGACTCGGTCACCGTCTGAAGATCGTCCGCGGTGCCGACGATGTTGTAGGCGATGATGTGCGGAAGGTGCGAGACGATCGCCAGAACCTTGTCGTGGTGATCCGGATCCATCGTGTCGACGCGCGAGCCGCAGGCTTCCCAGAACGCCGTGAGCTTTTCGACGGCTTCGTCGCTCGAACGACCAGCAGGCGTCAGAATGCACCAGCGGTTACGGAAGAGTTCGGCAAAACCAGCGTCTGGGCCGGAATGCTCCGTACCGGCGAGTGGATGGCCTGGAAGAAACTCTACCGTGTCCGGCAGCTCAGGGCTCATCTGCTCGATGACGGAGCGCTTGGTCGAACCAACATCCGTAACGATCGCGCCTGCCTTCAGGGCAGGGGCAATCTCGGCGGCAACGCGGCCGCACGCACCAACCGGCACGCAGACGATGACGAGGTCGGCGTCACGCACGGCCTCTGCGGCGCTCGTATAATATTCATCGCCAAGGTCCAGTTCGCGCGCGCGGGCAAGCGTTTCCGCGCTGCGAGTATTGACTACGATGGTATCTGCCAGCTTCTCCCGGCGAATGACTCTCGCCAGAGAGGAGCCAATAAGGCCGATGCCGATCAGCGCGACCTTATTAAAGTGGGGGTCAGTCACAAATCACCTGCTCAGGAATTCTCGCAGCGAGTCCACCACGCCACGATTTGCTTCTTCCGGTCCAATGGTCATGCGCAACGAATTCGGGAAGCCATAGCCCCTGACCTGCCGGAGAACGAAACCGCGCGAACAGAGGAATTCGTCTGCGTCCGGAGCGCGCTTCCCATCCTGGTCCGGGAACTGGATCAGAATGAAGTTTGCTACGGATGGCGTAACGCGCAGGCCGAGCGTGGTCAGCTCCTCGGTGAGCCAGTCCTTCCACTTCAGATTATACTCCACTGCATTCTGCACGTGGACACGATCGCGGATCGCCGCAGCACCAGCTTCGATGGCCAGCGCATTCACATTGAACGGGCCGCGAACGCGGTTGAGCGCGTCGATGACGTGCAGGGGGCCGTACATCCAGCCGATGCGCATAGCGGCAAGGCCGTAAATCTTCGAGAAAGTCCGGGTCATCACCACGTTTTCGTAGGAGGAGACGAGCTCGATCCCAGCTTCGTAGTCGTTCTTGCGCACATATTCCGCGTAGGCGGCGTCGATTACCAGCAAGACGTTCTTTGGCAGTCCCGCATGAAGGCGGCGGACGTCTTCGGCAGGAACATAGGTGCCGGTCGGGTTGCCTGGGTTGGCGATGAAGACGAGACGGGTCTTGTCCGTCACGGCCGCCAGGATGGCGTCGACGTCAACCTGCTGATCCCTTTCCTTCACCACGACCGGTACGCCGCCAGCTGCCATGATCTGTATCTTGTAGACCAGGAAGCCGTGCTCGGTGATGATGCCTTCGTCGCCTGGCTGCAGATACGTATGCGCGAGCAGGCCAAGAAGCTCGTCCGATCCGTTAGAGCAGATGATATTGGCCGGGTTGAGCCCGTGCACTTCGGCGATGGCATCGCGCAGCTTGTGTGATTGACCGTCCGGGTAGATCTCCAGTCGATCGGTCACGGCTGCAATCGCCTCAATCGCCTTGGGAGAAGCCCCAAGCGGCGTCTCGTTGGACGACAGCTTGTACACCTTTGCCACGCCCTCAACAGTCTCCCTGCCAGGAACATAGGCGGCGATATCCATTACGCCCGGTCTGGGCTGCGGGCGATCAAGTGTGCTCATCATCAAATCCATTGGTTAGGCGCACTTGCTTTATCCTATCAAACTCATTGACGCAAAGGGGTTCCGGTTCTAAAGGTGAGACAAATCCGTGGTGATTTGGCCGGTCGGCTTGCAGCCACGTTAAATAACTTGCTAAAGGGCCGATCCCGTGTTCCGTGACCGGCAATTGTTACAACAGTGCCGGTCTTTTTGTTTCCGGCGAACGGCAAACAGTATGGAACAGTCAAAAGTTAGATCTGCCCGCGACGAAGCAAATTCGCCAACAAGCAAGCTGGTTCAGTTCGGTGCCGATAAGCCACTGAAGCTGGGCTCCGGCAGTTTGCTTTCCCCATTTCAGATTGCCTATCAGACGGAAGGCGAGCTGAACGCGGACCGCTCCAACGCGATCCTCATCTGCCACGCGTTGACGGGGGACCAGCATGTGGCGAACGTCCATCCTGTCACCGGCAAGTCCGGCTGGTGGGAGATGCTGGTCGGTCCGGGCAGGCCGATCGACACGAACCGCTTCTTCGTCATCTGCTCCAATGTGATCGGCGGCTGCATGGGCTCTTCCGGCCCGGCCACCATCGACCCGGCCACGGGCAAGGCCTACGGCCTCAATTTTCCCGTGATCACCATTGGCGACATGGTGAAGGCACAGGCGATGCTGGTGGACCATCTGGGCATCGACCAGCTTTTCGCCGTCGTTGGCGGCTCCATGGGTGGCATGCAGGTGCTCGAATGGGCGCACAGCTTTTCCGACCGTGTCCGCCTCGCCATCCCGATCGCGACCGGCGCGCGCCATACGGCGCAGAACATCGCCTTCAACGAGGTGGGCCGTCAGGCTGTGATGGCCGATCCCGACTGGTGCGGCGGCGACTACATCGAACAGGGGCGACACCCGGCAAAGGGTCTCGCCGTGGCCCGCATGGGCGCCCACATCACCTACCTGTCCGAGGCAGCACTGCACCGCAAGTTCGGTCGCAACCTGCAGGACAGGAACGAGATCACCTTCGGTTTCGACGCGGATTTCCAGATAGAGAGCTATCTGCGGCACCAGGGCTTCACCTTCGTCGATCGTTTCGACGCGAACTCCTACCTCTATCTCACCCGCGCGATGGACTATTTCGACCTCGCTGCCGAACACAACGGGCGATTGGCCGACGCCTTCCGAGGAACGAAGACCCGCTTCTGCCTCGTGTCCTTCACCAGCGACTGGCTGTTCCCGACGGAGGAAAGCCGCATGATTGTCCATGCGCTGAACGCGGCGGGCGCTTCCGTCTCCTTCGTGGAGATCGAATCCGACAAGGGACACGATGCCTTCCTGCTGGATGAACCGGAAATGCATGCGGCGGTGCACGGCTTCGTGAATGCAGCAGCCCGCCAGATGGGGATCGGTGAATGAGCGTCAACACTGAATCCCGCGTCGACCTGCGCGTCATCGCCGACCTCATCCGCCCTGGCTCCCGCGTTCTGGACGTCGGCTCCGGCGACGGTGAACTGCTCGACCTGCTCGCCCGCGAAAAGCAGGTGGACGGACGCGGTCTGGAAATCTCGCAACGTGGCGTGAACGAATGCGTTGCGCGCGGCCTCTCTGTCATCCAGGGCGATGCCGATCGCGATCTTTCGTACTACCCGGACAAAGGCTTCGACTATGTCGTGCTGTCGCAGACCCTGCAGGCGACACGCAACCCGAAAGAGGTGCTGAACGAGCTGCTCCGCATCGGCGACCGCGCGATCGTCTCTTTCCCGAACTTCGGCCACTGGCGCGTGCGCTGTTCGCTGATGTTCAAGGGTCGCATGCCGGTGACGAAGGACCTGCCGTACTCGTGGTACGACACGCCGAACATCCACTTCTGCACCATCCGCGATTTCGTCGCCCTCTGCGACGAGGTCGGGGCAACGGTCGAAAGTGCTCAGGCACTCGACGCCAACGGCACGAAGATCGGCCTCTCAATGCCGTGGTGGTTCTGGAACTTCTTTGGCCAGCAAGCGATCTTCCTGCTGCGACGTTAATCCCTGACGCGCCCGGCAACGGGTCTGAACCCGCGCGTTGCACCCTGAGGTGAAAGCACCGGCACCAGCGCGCGCTTGGTCCGGCGCGCCATGGCGGGAATGCCCTGGTAGAGCCGCTTTTCGGCGTCCACGATCAACGCGCCGGCAAAAAGGGGCCAGAGATGCTGGCCCGCACTTGCGAGCAGCGGCTCCATGCGCAGGAGCCAGCGCTTTTGCGATGGCGGGAAGTGCAGCGTGTCCGCCCAGCTCGTTGGCGTAAAATTCGCATCGCGCAGCAGGTCGGTGAGCTGCCTGCGCGAATACGGCTGGCCAGTGCCGAACGGCGTATGCTCGAACCGCGCCCAGAGGCCGCGACGATGCGGTACGACGATCACCAGACGGCCACCGGGTGCCAGCACCCGCCAGGCTTCGAGCAGCATCTGCTGCGGATTTTCCGCATGTTCCAGCGCGTGGATCATCACGATCCGGTCGACAGCAGCGTCGGGCAGGGGGAGGTCGTCCTCATGCACCAGCGCCGAGGCACAGAAACCGTGCGACGGCCAACGCACCGCACCCTGCCGCGCTGGCATGAACGCGAAGACCCGCTCCGCATCACGTCCAAGCTGTTCGAGCCATGGCAAGGCGTAACCAAGCCCCACAAGCCGTTCTTCGGGCATCTTGCTCCAGACGGACGCAAGCGCGGTCGCAATTGACCGTTCGACCAGCTTGCCAAGGAGGCTCGTGTAAAAGGAGCGGAATTCAACGATGTCAGTATTCATGCGCGAACGGTAGGCGGCTCAAATCCATTCTGCAAGGTTACCACACCCGGACGGCATGCGGCATTCAACCCCATTCTTTTCTGACCCGCACATAACGTCCGAAAGCGTTTTTGATTTTCGCGCCGATCATCTAGTCTGCGGGCAATGGGAATGAAACAGGTGGTGCCATGCTTGAAGTTCATCAGTTCATGTGCCGAAGCGACAATTTCGGAGTTCTTCTGCGTGACAGTCAGTCGGGAACCACGGCGCTAGTCGATGCGCCGGAGGAGGCGCCGATTCTGCGCGCCATCGAAGCCTCGGGCTGGCAGCCGCCTTCACTCCTGCTGATCACTCACCACCACGGCGACCACGTGGAGGCCAATCTGGCGCTGAAACAGCGCTTCGGCCTCTCCATTATCGGACCTGCCAAGGAGGCGGAGAAGATCCCGGGCATCGATCGTTCGATGCGGGAAGGCGACACCGTTCGCATAGGCAGCGAAGAGGCCACGGTCATCGAGACGCCGGGCCACACCGCTGGCCACGTCTCCTACTATTTCAGGGATTCAGGCATAGTCTTCACCGCCGACACACTTTTCGCGTTGGGCTGCGGCAGGCTCTTTGAGTGCCCTCCGCCGGTCATGCACCAATCGCTGAAGAAGTTGGCAGGCCTTCCGGCTGAGACCGTCGTCTATTGCGGGCACGAATATACGGCGTCGAACGCCCGGTTTGCTCTGACGGTCGATCCCACCAATCAGGCTCTGCAGGACCGCGCCAAGAAGATCGAGGCGCTCGTGCGTGACGGTAAGCCCACGCTCCCCACGACCATTGCAGAGGAGCTGGCGACCAACCCGTTCCTGCGCTGGAGCGATCCGGTCATCCGGCAGAACCTGAATATGGCGGACGCTCCGGACGACGCCGTCTTCGCCGAGATTCGCAAGCGCAAAGACGCGGCTTAGTCCAAGCCGGTCTCCATCGCAGGCTTGCGCGGGCGCAGGATCATGTTCTTGGCAGCCAGCGTCGCGCCGCCGGTGATCAGCAGACATGCGAGCAGCAGTTGGGCGGAAAGCTCCGCCCTTCCGGCGATGATCAGGAGCAGCGTGGAGAACATCGGTATCACGTAGCTCGCGGATCCGATCAGCTGGATGTTTCCGTGCTTCACGCCGTAGTCCCAGGTGAAGAAGGCAGCGCCAAGCGGAAACAGCCCCATGAGGATCACAGCGATCCACTCAGCACTGTTCGCTGGCCAGATCGTCGGTTCAAGCAGCACATGGCAGACTGCGGAAAGCACCGCCGTCGCGCCGCAGAACCAGGTGACGGTACTCGTCGGCACCGCCCCGAACCGCCGTGACAGCAGCGAATAGCTGGACCAGAAGATCGCAGCCCCTGCAGCCGCAAGATAGCCTACCGAATGCTGACCCTCGAACGAAAGGCTGCCGCCCTTCGCAACGATCAGCACCGTACCGGCAAGGCCGGCAATGGCCCCCAGGATATGGTGCCAGCCGAGCCGTTCGCCCGGCATCAACGCCGATCCCAGCACGATCAGCAGCGGCCAGAGATAGGAGATGAGGTTCGCCTCGACTGCGGGTGCGTTCTTCAGCGCCGTAAAATAGAGAAAATGATATCCGAACAGGCCTGCAATGCCGACCAGCCAGGCTGCTGGCGGCACGTGCGCCCGCTGCCGGAACGACGGGAAGACAACCTGGGCGAGGATGCCGACTGCGGTGCCGATGGCGAAGGCGATGGCCGAAAGCAGAAACGGGGGCACGTCGCCGGAAAAGGCGGTGAGCAGCGCAAGCGGCGCCCACATGGCGAACGTTGAAAGGCCGACAAGCGTAGCGCGGACCATAAAGGAGCCCCCCGAAAAGCGCGTTATGCAGGCCGCGCCTTGACGTACACGGTCCCGATTTTCGTACCAATACTTGCTTCTACGGGAGAATAAAGCCTCTGATTGCCGACGGGTGCAAAACCAATGCGGATTTTCGCCTTGTCGCGCAGATGCTTGATTGTCGAGTGGTTCGGGCGATAGCCGGCCACCGGCACAAACTGCGCTACGCAGGTGACCTCAGCCGAACGGAAATTGTCGGACAGATGCGCAGGCCTCAGCACCAGGTCGACTCTCGCTTCACCGTCGTAGACCCTGACCGTCCGGTTGCAGACGTTTGCAGCATTGTCGGCTGGCATCAGCAAGGCGGAGATGGGATCCGCCACCCGGGCGAGATGCTCGTCCTGCAGCGGAACCCAGTCAGAGCCGCGTTTGCGCAACGGCGGCTCGTTGACCGTGTTGGTCACCCGTGCCCCGTTGAACTGGATCTGCGTCAGCTGCTTCTTCTTGCCGCTCACGTAGTTCAGCGCATAATCCTGAGGCCGGCTTTCCCCGCCGTCAAACCGGCCGGTGACGGTAATGGTGCCGTCCGTCTTGTCGAAGATGCGCGCGATACCTGCACTCCAGAACGAGCCGGAAATGGCGAAGCCTGCATCATTGAAGCGGCTGTCAAACACGGCGCGCGCGATGGGAAGCCCCAGCAGCGAGACGTCGTATTGCATCCGCTGCGCCTGACCGCTTGCCGCAAGGCTCATGGTGGCGGTACAAACCGCCGCGAGAACGAGGGTTGCTCTGCGCAATGACATTCAGCTCTCCGTTACTCCTGCTCTATCCATCACGCAGGTAGAATCTGGCCGTTCTATGGATGCTCCGCCCCTGAATTTCCGGCAAAGCTTGACCTTGCTGGGAAATGTCTCTAAGGAAGCACCGTTTCCACGAGGCTGCCGGTGTCTTTGCGCCCGCAAGGCGTCAGTCCGGTTTGCCCGAAAGATAAGGTAGAACGAATATGTCTCGCGCTTGTGAACTTACTGGCAAGGCTGTGATGAGCGGCAACAACGTCTCTCACGCCAACAACAAGACCCGCCGTCGCTTTCTCCCGAACCTCTGCGAAGTGACCCTGATGTCCGAAGCCCTCGGCCAGAGCTTCCGTCTTCGCGTTTCGGCAAATGCGCTCCGTTCGGTTGAGCATCGCGGTGGTCTGGACGCTTTCCTGCTCAAGGCAAGCTCCAACGACCTGTCACAGCGCGCTCGTCTGCTCAAGAAGCAGATCGCCAAGAAGGTTGCTGAAGACGCCGCTGCTGCTGCGTAACTTCGCTTGAAGATCCGAGAGGCGTGGGCTCTGCCCACCCTCACTGGTTCCATCACCCAGGCTAAAAAAATGAACTCTCAGACTCCTGTATGGCCCTTCATGGTGGCCATGGCGGTTGTAGTTACCGCATCCAACTTCCTCGTTCAGTATCCGTTTGAGCATTTCGGCCTGGGAGAAATCCTCACCTGGGGCGCGTTCACCTATCCGGTCGCCTTCCTGATCACGGACCTGACGAACCGCACCTTCGGGGTGCGCGCTGCACGCAAGCTGGTGCTGATCGGCTTCATCCTCGCCTTTGGCATCTCGGCCTGGCTCGCAAGCCCGCGCATCGCGATCGCCTCCGGCATGGCGTTCCTCTGCGCTCAATTGCTCGATGTGTCGATCTTCGACAGGCTGCGTAACGGCACCTGGTGGAAGGCGCCGTTCATCTCCAGCTTCTGCGGCTCGGTGCTGGACACGATCATCTTCTTCGGCATTGCCTTCGCGGCGCGCTTTGCCTTCCTGGACACGAGCCTCGGGCTTGAAGACGGCTCGCTTGCCTTCGCTGTCCCGTTGTTGGGCTTTGGCCCTGAAGTGCCGCTCTGGGTGTCACTTGGCCTCGGTGACTTCCTGGTGAAGATTTCCATCGCGCTCCTGATGCTGGTCCCTTACGGAGCGCTGCTCTCGGTCTTTCAGCCGATGATCAAGTCGGCACGACGCGCGGTCTAGAGCAATTCCAGGAAAAGTGGAAACCGGTTTTCCGTTCGGAATTGCTCAAAAACAAAGACTTAGGTCCATTTCAGCGATTCTGCGAAATGCTGAAATGATCTAGCCTTCTATTTGCCGACGTAGCGGAACTCGAGATAAAGGTTCCGCTGGAAGATCGACTGGTTGTCGTCCGACATGAGCGAAACCATCAGTGCGCCATCCGGCGCACGCCATACATCCAGCCCTTCCATATTGTCGGTCTGGTAGTCCATGTCGGCTTCCAGCAGCACCGTTCCGTCAGCAACATGGCCCGGCGCGATGGCTGATGCCGGAATGCGCCGTATCCGCATGGCGACCCCGCTCAACACTGAAAATCGCCGCTCCAGCAGCAGCATGTCGCCGTTGGGCAGGAAAGCACCGTCGGTGATGTCGTAGCCCGCATCCCGCTTCACCGTGAAAATACCCTTGCGCGGGCCTTCCAGAACGGCGGCAAAGATATTCCCCGCCGGATCAAGGCTCTTTTCAGTGACGACAACCAGCGCGCCGGCGAGTGCGCTGTCCTCGGGAGCGAAGGCCAGCGTTTCAAAGCCGCGGTTGGTTCTGAGTTCGTAGAGCGGGATCAGGGGAGGGATGTCGCGCTCGGGATTTCCGGCGCGGTCATTGCCAAGCTCGAATTGCGTGATGCGGTGCTGGCGCTCGAAGCCAACGTATGCCTTCGAACCCTTGATTGCGACCGCTTCCGCATCCGAGCTCTCCTTTTCCCGGTGATTACCGGACAGGATCGGCTGCATGGAGAAATCGCTTACGCCAACGGGCCTGAACGCCTCATCGCGTTCGATGCTGGCGAAGAACCACATGCCATTGTCAGTGACGCCGACGATCCGACCGCCTGGCTGGACGAAGCGGAACGAGGAGAAGCCGCCGAATTCAGGGTACGAGGACTTGAGCTCGAATCCGCCGATGAACTGGAATGGTCCGAACTGCTCTTCGTCCGAGCGGATGCGAAAGGAGCGTATTGGCCGGGTGGTGACCTCGACGGCTTCAACAACACGCTCTTCCGCCATCAAAGTGGCGGAAGGGATGGATATACTCAGAACTAGAAGAAGCGGAAGGACAAGCCGTCCAAGATACATGCCTAGCTGGCCCGGCGTCGCAGTTGCGACTGACCGCGTGAACGTGCACCGCGCGCGTTTTCTTCCTCGAAGAGGGAAGCAAGCTGCTCGGTCATCGCCCCGGCGAGCTCTTCCGCATCGACGATGGTGACAGCGCGGCGGTAGTAGCGCGTCACGTCGTGGCCGATGCCGATGGCGATCAGCTCCACCGGTGAACGGGTCTCGATCAGATCGATTACCGCACGCAGATGCCGTTCAAGATAGTTGCCCGGGTTCACCGACAGCGTTGAGTCGTCGACCGGCGCACCGTCAGAGATCATCATCAGGATCTTTCGCTGCTCCGGACGCGCCATCAGGCGCTGGTGGGCCCAGAGCAGGGCTTCACCGTCGATGTTTTCCTTGAGCAGGCCTTCGCGCATCATCAGACCGAGATTGCGCTTGGCGCGTCGCCACGGAGCGTCAGCGGACTTGTAGATGACGTGGCGCAGGTCGTTCAGACGGCCGGGAGCCGCAGGCTTTCCGTCCTTCAGCCACTTTTCGCGCGACTGGCCGCCCTTCCAGGCGCGGGTGGTAAAGCCGAGGATCTCCACGCGAACGCCGCAGCGCTCCAGCGTGCGTGCGAGAATGTCGCCGCAGGTAGCCGCAACGGAAATGGGTCGGCCACGCATTGAACCGGAATTGTCGATCAAGAGCGTGACGACCGTGTCGCGGAAGTTCGTATCCTTCTCCCGCTTGAAGGAGAGCGGCTGCATCGGATCGATGATCATGCGCGGCAGGCGGGCAGGGTCCAGCACGCCTTCCTCGAGGTCGAACTCCCAGGAGCGGTTCTGCTGCGCCATCAGGCGACGCTGCAGGCGGTTGGCAAGCCGTCCGACGACGCCCTGAAGGTTCGCAAGCTGCTTATCGAGGAAGCCGCGCAGGCGGTTCAGTTCCTCTTCGTCGCAAAGGTCTTCGGCGGCCACCACTTCATCGAACTCGGTCGTGAAGCGCTTGTAGTCGATCTCGTTGGCGGCCTGATCGAAGGGGTTCTCCGGACGGCGGCCCTCGCCGGCGTTTTCCTCGTCGAGGTCCGGATCCATCACCTCTTCGGACGTGGTGCTGGAAGCTTCGCTCTCTCCGGACTCGTTTTCTTCGCCGGAGGCCTCGGCGTCCTCAGCCTGGGTGCGCTCACCCTCGGACTGGTCCTCGCCGCCTTCCTCTTCGCTGTCCTCGCCCTGCGGCTGGTCATCCGCGGGCTCGTCCTCAGACTCAAGATCCTCTTCGCCGAGCTCCTCGCCAAGCTCGATCGCGCCCAGCAGGTCGCGGACGGTGCGCGCAAAGGTGTCCTGATCGTTGATCGTATCGATCAGGCGGTCGAGGTCAGCACCTGCCTTGTCTTCCAGCCAGTCGCGCCAGAGGGCGACCAGACGCTCGCCGCTCTGCGGTACAGGCTTGCCGGTCAGGCGCTCGCGCACCATAAGCGCGATGGCATCTTCAATCGGCGCATCCTCGCGGCTGGCGCCTTCCATAACCGGGATGCGAGCGTACCGCTCCTCGAGCATCGACGCGATGTTGTCGGCCACGCCCAGCATGGCGCGGGTGCCTATGGCCTCAACGCGGGCCTGCTCGACTGCATCATAGATCGCCCGGGCTTGATCGCCCTGAGGCGCAAGCTTTGCATGCAGACTGGCGTCATGGCAGGCGTGGCGCAGGGCCAGCGCGTCACCGGTGCCGCGGGTCACGGCGATGGACTCAGCCGTTGGCTTCTTGGCAAGATCCGGCAGGCGGGCACGATTGCCCACGATGGCCGGCTTGTCCTTGGAAAAACTGACGTCCAGTTCGTTGTCGCCGGCAATCGCCCTGACCGTGACAGTAAGGGCCCGCTTCAAGGCGTCGAGCGACGCGGGCTGCTGCTGCGCGGGATTGCGATTTGAATGGCTACTCACGAAGGAGAACTCCGGCGTTTACGCGCTCCTGGATCCCGCAGGCGGGTATGATCCGGAACAGCGTTGAGAATTGGCGTCATGCATGGTGGCTAGCGGGAACGCCCGTCCACCATGGTTGGATTAAGGCTTGAAACATCGACGTCTTCAAGGCAGCGAACGTTGACGGCAACCATCCTTCGTCCATCGGGTGCTTCACCCTGGGAGAAGGATTCCATGCCGCAGACCGAGCAGAAGAGGTGCTCGATCTTGTTCGTGTTGAAGCGGTACTCGGTGAGCTTGTCCTTGCCGCTTTCCAGCGAGAAGTTCTGCTCCGGAGTGAACGCGAGAATGCTGCCGCGACGCTGGCAGTAGGAACAATTGCACGTGATCGGGTTCGCCAGATCGACATCGACTGTGAACGATACCGCCTTGCAGTGACAGCTACCCCGATACTGCATTGTTCCCTCCCTCCCGAAGATGAACGATTATCCCAAGACCACGTTGGAAGCAGACTCCGGCAGCTCCTCGCCGAAAGCGCGCTGGTAGAACTCGGCAACGATCGAGCGTTCCAGCTCATCGCACTTGTTGAGGAAGGTGAGCCGGAAGGCAAAACCGACGTCGCCGAAGATCTCGGCGTTTTCCGCCCACATGATCACCGTACGCGGGCTCATGACGGTCGACAGATCGCCGTTCATGAAGGCAGAGCGGGTCATGTCTGCAACGCGCACCATGCGGTTGACGATCTCGGCACCTTCCGTGTTCTGGTAGTGCTTCGCCTTGGCCTGGACGATGCCCACTTCCTTTTCGTGCGGCAGGTAGTTCAGCGTCGTCACGATCGACCAGCGGTCCATCTGGGCCTGGTTGATCTGCTGCGTGCCATGATAGAGGCCGGTCGTATCACCAAGACCGACCGTGTTGGCGGTCGCGAAGATGCGGAAGGCAGGATGCGGGCGCAGCACGCGGCTCTGGTCGAGCAGCGTCAGGCGACCGGAGGATTCAAGCACGCGCTGGATGACGAACATCACGTCCGGGCGACCGGCATCATACTCATCGAACACGAGAGCGACATTGCGCTGGTAGGCCCAGGGAAGAATGCCGTCGCGGAATTCCGTCACCTGCTTGCCGTCCTGGAGCACGATGGCGTCCTTGCCGACGAGATCGATACGGCTCACGTGGCTGTCGAGGTTGATGCGAACGCACGGCCAGTTGAGGCGGGCGGCAACCTGCTCGATGTGGGTGGACTTACCCGTGCCGTGGTAGCCAGACACCATCACGCGACGGTTGTAGGCAAAGCCTGCCAGGATCGCGAGCGTGGTCTGCGGGTCGAACAGGTAGTCCGGGTCGAGGTCCGGAACATTGGGATCGGTCTGCGAGTATGCTGGCACGACCATGTTCGATTCAAAGCCGAAGGTGTCCCGTACCGAAACGGTCGTATCCGGCAGATTGGATATGTCGCGGTCGATCTTGTTCATCATTCCTCCGCGCGCGCGAAGCCGCGTTCGCGCCGCATTTCGTTGTGTCGGATGGTCTCATAACAGAGACCTGGGCTAACAGTAACCCGATTGTTTTAGAATGCGGTAGGCCTGCAACACGTCGCGCAGACGCTCTTCCGATCCCCTGTCGCCACCGTTCGCATCAGGATGATGGCGTTTTACCAACTCTTTATAGCGCGACTTGATGTCTGCGCCAGTGGCCTTCGCATCCAAACCGAGAGTTTCGAGCGCTTTTGCTTCCAGAGGCTTGACCACGCGGGTGTGATTGCCTGCGCGCTCCTGACGCTCCCGAAACAGGTTGAGGGGATCACCCATGCGGCGGAAATGCGCCGCGTTTCCGGACCGGAACGGCGCGAAGTCGGGCGCCGCCTGACCGCTGGCATTTGACCCGAACTTCCAGGTCGGCCGGTTTCCTGTCAGCGCTTCTTTCTGGAAACGTGAGATATCGCCGTCCTTGAGGCCGGAGAAGTAATTGTAATTCTTGTTATATTCGCGAACGTGATCAAAGCAGAAGAAGAAGTATTCGCCTTCGCGATCGCGGCCCACCGGCGCGCGATGCGTTCCAGCCCCGTCGCACCCATCCCACTGGCACTTCCGCTCCTGCGGTTGCTTGGTGGTGGGGTCGGGACGGATGCGGATCTTCTCGAAGTATTTCGAGTTGAGTTTCATGCCCTTCGTAAATCCAGCTAACGAGTCTTAAGGTACCGCCTACTGAGGCTCCGAAACAAGAATTGACATTTCCCGCCATCGATGCTTTCGACGAAGATCCAGTCTAAAGCCGTTGGCTGTCCTGCTGGCTTCTGTCAAAAGGGCTGCACCGTCTGCCCTGTTGCAGGCGGTACTATCGCGGTGACGGTGTCACCTATTCCACGCTTGGATCCGCCAGCCCTCGCGGTCGGTGGAATCTACGACAAAGTGGGAATGGGCCACATATGGTATCAGGAGTTCGGTTTGTCTATCCAAAAAGCGATCGAGAACAAGCTCACGGCGCATTTCTCGCCGGAGCGGCTTGTGGTGATCAACGAGAGTCATCTCCACGCTGGCCACCATCATGTTCATGAAGGTCGTGAAGAGCAGTTCGAAGCCAACGGCGAGACACATTTCCGTGTGCGGATTGTTTCGAAGGCCTTCGAAGGCATGAGCCGCGTCGAGCGACACCGTGCGGTCAACACGCTACTAGCCGATGAGCTAAAGGGCGGCGTGCACGCGCTGGCGATTGAGCCGAGCGCTCCTGGAGAGCCCACCCGCTGGTAAGCTTACGGAAAAGCTTACCGTAGCTTTACGGCCTCATCCACGCCGATCGGGCGGATGCGCAGGCGGATGATCCGGTTCTTCTCGCGCTTCATCACGATGAAGCGCTTGTCGAAGAAGGTGAACGCCTGCTTCTCCTCCGGGATCGTCTGCGACTCGTGGATGACGAGGCCTGCGATCGTTGTCGCTTCCTCGTCCGGCAGATTCCAGTCGAGCGCGCGGTTCAGGTCCCGGATCGGCACTGAGCCCTCGACCACGATCGATCCGTCGGCCTCCTGGCGCACACCCTGAACCTCGACGTCATGCTCGTCCGCGATATCGCCGACGATTTCCTCGATGATGTCCTCGAGCGTCACGAGCCCCTGCACTTCACCGTACTCATCCACGACAATGGCCATGTGGGCCTTGCGGCGCAGGAAGGCGTTGAGCTGCATCTGCAGGCTGGTTGTGTCCGGCACAAACCACGGCGTTTTTGCGATTTTCGTAATGTCGATGTGTTCGGGCCGGTTGTCGGCATGCAGTGCACGCAGCAAGTCCTTGGTATGCACGACGCCGATGATGTTCTCGGCACTACCGCGCCAGATGGGCGTGCGCGTGTAGGGGCTCTTCAGGATCTCATCGACCACCATGGCGGGCGGATTGTCCGCGTTCACCGAGCGCATGGCAGTGCGGTGGACCATGATATCGCAGACTTCGAGCTCGTTGAGGTCCAATAGCCCGCCAACGCGGTCGAGGTCCTGTTTGACCATCGAGCCCTCCTGCTGGAGAACCTCGACGGCGCCACGCAGTTCATCATGCGCAGAAAGCATCGGAGTTTCGCGCGAAAAACGGGTCCCGAACAGTCCGAGTACGAAGCGGACGATGGCATTGGCTGCCAGCGAAAGCGGCCCGAAAATCACATGGGCGAGCCGTGCGAAGCCGGAAAGCGAGAGCGCCGTCTGCTCAGGATGCACCAGCGCCCAGGATCGCGGCAGGATTTCCGAAAAGATCACGAAAATGACGGTTACGGTCACCGTGGCGTAGAGAATGCCGATCGGGCCGAACAGGGCCGTCAGGATGCTCGTGGCCAAAGCCGCAGCAAGGATCCTGACGAGATTGTTGCCGATGAGCAGAGCCCCCAGCAGCCGGTCACGCTCTGCATTGAGCCTCGTAACTCGCCTTGCCTTGCTGTCTCCGTTGTTCTCGAGATTGTGCAGGCGGGCCTTGGAGCTTGCAGTGATCGCGGCCTCGGTTCCCGAGAAAAGGAACGCGAGAATGACCAGCACCAGAATGGCGCCAACCGCTATCGCAAGCTCTAGGTTCATCGTGCCAGGCTATCCCTCAGGAAGGTGAGAACTTCGGACGAAGGCACGTCCTTGGCGATGAAGGACTGGCCGATGCCGCGCGTCAGGATGAAGGTAAGCGCACCGCGCGAAACCTTCTTGTCCTGCGTGATGTAGGCAAGAAGCTGTTCCGCATCCGGTAGCTCGCCCGGAATGTCGGAGAGCTTTGTCGGCAGGCCAACTTGCGTGAGATGCGCCTCGACGCGCACTGCGTCATCCGGACTGGCAAGATTGAGTCGGGCCGAGAAACGGTGTGCCAGCGCCATTCCGACGGCAACGCCCTCACCGTGGACGAGGCGGGCGCTGTCGTAGCCCGTAGCCGCTTCCAGCGCATGGCCGAAGGTGTGCCCGAGGTTGAGAAGCGCGCGGTCACCGGTTTCACGTTCATCTCGCGCGACGACCTCTGCCTTTGACTGGCAAGCCACCGCGATGGCGCGCGCACGGGCCGGACCGCCGGCGAAGACTTCGCACCAGTTGGCTTCCAGCCATTCGAAGAAGTCCGGCCGGTCGATGAGACCGTACTTTACCGTCTCGGCATAGCCTGCACGGAACTCGCGCTCTGGCAGCGTGTCCAGCACGGAGGTATCGGCTAACACGAGCTTGGGCTGATGGAAGACCCCGACAAGGTTCTTGCCGTGCGCGGTATTGATGCCGGTCTTGCCGCCGACGGAAGAGTCGACCTGCGCCAGAAGCGAGGTAGGCACCTGCACAAAATCCATGCCGCGACGGATGATGCCGGCAGCAAAGCCGGAAAGGTCGCCCACAACACCGCCGCCAAGGGCGATCACCAAGTCGCGGCGTTCGAGACGCGCGGCGAGAATGGCGTCTACCACGGTTTGCAGTACGGAGAAGCTCTTGCTCTGCTCGCCAGCGGGCACGACGACTGCAGTGCTCTGGATGCCGGCCTTGGCCAAGCCTGCTTCAAGCGCCTTCAGATGGATGGCGGCGACATTCTCGTCAGTAACGATTGCGGCACGGGCACCCGGCATGCGCGCCGCGATCTCTTCGCCGGCCCGCTCCAGCAGATTGGCGCCAATCAGAATGTCGTAGGCCCGCTCTTCCAGGCCGACGCGAATCGTTTCGTGCGGTTCCGCCGTGGTCATTTTGCTTTTCTTTTCCTTCTTCGCCGCGCGGCCAGGTGTTTGATGAGACCAAGCAGGACTTCGCTTGCGATCTGATCCTTGGAATCGTCGCGCGAATGGATCATCACGTCGGCGTTCGCATATATTGGATAGCGCAGAGCCATCAATCGCTCCATCACCGCCCTCGGATCCTCGGTAGCGAGGAGCGGACGGTTCTGCCGCTTGGAAACGCGGTTCATCAGCGTGTCGATGTCGGCATTGAGCCAGACGGACACTCCGCGGCGCTTCACCACTTCGCGGGTCGCCTCACTCATGAATGCGCCGCCACCGGTGGAAAGAACCTGCGGCCCGTTGCGCAACAGGCGTTCGATTACGCGTTCTTCAAGTGCACGGAATTCCGGTTCGCCATAGGCGGAGAAAAGTTCCGGGATCGACATCCGCGAGACCTTTTCGATCTCATGGTCGCTGTCGACGAAGGGAAGATTGCAGAGAGAAGCGACTTTTCGGCCGATAACCGTCTTGCCAGCGCCCATGATGCCGACAAAAACAATGCTTCTCCGTCCTAGCCGCTTGAGCAGACGGGCAGTGTCGACGGTTTGTGGCACACTCGCGACCTTCATGGGCCGGGTTTCGACATCAAAAGACATTCTACGTCAAGCGGCTGGTAACAATACGGGTATAATGTAGGGTTCTATCGCCATCCATAAGCTGGTCTTTGGAAAACAGGAATAGGAAAACACCACCTATGCCCACCCTTACCCGGCTCATTCTTATCCTCCTCCTGCTGGGATGCGTTATTTATGCCGTGATGTTCGCTCTGGTTACGTTCGTTGAGCCCAAGAGGGTCGAGACTATCCTGGAGGTACCGGTGGAGAAGCTGCAATGAGTGGATCCGGGGTTCGAATCGAGGCCTTCCTTGAAATGATGGCTGCCGAGCGTGGCGCGAGCGACAATACGCTGAGCTCCTACCGGCGCGATCTTGAGGATGCGGATGCATTCTTCTCCGCCGGCGGAGGCAGCCTTGCGACAGCAAGTCCAGCGGGCGTCAGCTCCTGGATCGCGGACATGGGCCGGCGCCATTTCGCCGCCAGCACCCAGGCGCGCAAGACATCGGCTATTCGGCAGTTCTTCAAGTTTCTCTACGCCGAAGGTATCCGCACGGATGACCCGACCGGCCTGCTCGATGCGCCAAAGAAGGGCAGGGCGCTGCCGAAGGTTCTTTCCGAAAACGAAGTGAAGAAGCTTCTGGACCGCGCAGAAGAAGAAATCGGCCGCGCCCAGCCAGGCTCGTCAGAGCGGTTTGCGGCACAGCGGCTATCGACCCTTCTCGAACTGCTCTACGCATCGGGCCTGCGTGTTTCGGAGCTGGTCGCGCTGCCCGTAACGGTGGCGAAGCGCAACGAGCGCTTCTTTGTGGTCAGGGGTAAGGGCCGCAAGGAGCGGATGGTCCCGCTCTCCACCAAGGCGAAGCGCTCCATGACCGCATGGCTCGACGAGCGCGCGCGGCATCCTGGCTGGGCGCAAAGCTCATGGCTTTTCCCTGCCGCTTCGAAGGAGGGCTATTTGCCCCGCCAGGTATTCGCGCGCGAATTAAAGGGCTTGAGTGCGAGGGCAGGAATTTCGGCTGCCAAAACATCGCCACATGTATTGCGTCATGCTTTTGCCAGCCACCTTCTGCAAAATGGGGCGGATTTACGCTCTGTTCAGCAGTTGTTGGGTCATAGTGATATCTCAACGACGCAAATTTACACGCATGTGCTGGAAAAACGGCTTCGAGATCTGGTTCAGAACAACCATCCGCTTGCCGATTAGGTGGTTGGTCGCTATGTGAGACCCCACTGGTTAGCCGAGCATGTAAGAGTAGCTCTACCTCACTAATTCCTACCGTTTGGCGGGTTGATGTACAATTATCTAGATTTCGAAAAGCCGGTCGCCGACCTTGAAGGCAAGATCCTTGAGCTGAAGAAGCTCTCGGATGCTGGCGAGGCGGTCGATGTTGGCGATGAGATTTCCCGGCTGGAAAAGCGCTCCAAGGATGCGCTCCGCGATCTCTACAAGGCTTTGACGCCCTGGCAGAAGGCTCAGGTGGCCCGCCATCCGGACCGTCCGCATTGCATGGACTACGTGCGTGCCTTGTTCACTGACTTCACGCCTCTGGCGGGTGACCGCAATTTTGGCGAGGACCAGGCCGTGGTAGCGGGCTTTGCCCGCTTCAAGGGGCAGTCGATCGCCATTATCGGCCAGGAAAAGGGCAACGACACCCAGAGCCGTCTTAAGCACAACTTCGGCATGGCCCGCCCTGAAGGCTACCGCAAGGCGATCCGCATCATGGATATGGCCGACCGTTTCGGCGTCCCGGTCATCTCGCTCGTTGATACCGCCGGCGCCTATCCCGGTGTTGGTGCGGAAGAGCGCGGCCAGGCAGAAGCGATTGCGCGCTCCACCTCCAAATGTCTGTCGCTGAAGGTGCCAAACATTTCGGTGGTCATCGGCGAAGGCGGTTCGGGCGGCGCAATTGCCATTGCCACGGCGAACCTCGTCTACATGCTGGAGCATTCGATCTATTCGGTGATCTCGCCGGAAGGTGCAGCCAGTATTCTCTGGCGCGACCCGACGCGCGCCAAGGATGCGGCGACCAACATGAAGATCACCGCGCAGGATCTCCTGCAGCTCAAGGTCATCGACGGCATCATCCCTGAGCCGCTTGGTGGTGCCCACCGTGACCGCGAGGCGACGATCGAGCTGACGGGCCGCACCATCGAGAAGGGTTTCGCGGATCTGGCCGCCCTCGGTCAGGACTACCGCGAACTGCGCCGCGAAAAGTTCCTCGCAATCGGCCGCACCCTCTAACCTTTCGAAGCGCGCCCCGGGTCCGGGGTGCCCCTACGCCTTCTGTATTAAAGGACGCTTCGGCTACCTCAACGGCGGCCGTAAGCGGGCATCCTCCGCGTAATCTTACGGTGCTATTCTTGCGCGCCGTTGGACTTCGATGTTAGATCGACTCAGAATTGGGTGCTTCGAGTAACACTTTATCAAGCATGTGGGTTCTAACTGGGGAGCCAGCCGCTGGCGGGCGGGAAATTGGACCAGCAGGTAGCGTATGAAAAACCGCATTGCACGTGCTTTCATCCTTTCCGTGGCTCTTGCTACGATAGCGGGATGTAGTGGAGGCACCCTCGAAGATATCGCTCCCAAGAAGGCGCAGCGTCAGCTGCCCTCCAAGATCGTTGCCGAGATGAGCGCCAAGGGGATGAAGAAGACGTCCCCCATCCTCATGCGCATCTTCAAGGAAGAGAGCGTTCTGGAGGTCTGGAAGCAGAAGAACAACGGCAAGTTTGACCTGATCGCGAGCTACGAGATCTGCAAGTGGTCGGGCGAGCTGGGACCGAAGTTCCTGGAAGGCGACCGCCAGGCGCCGGAGGGCTTCTACACGGTCACGCCCGCGCAGATGAACCCGAATTCCATGTATCATCTGGCCTTCAACATCGGTTTCCCGAACGCCTACGATCGCGCCAACGGTCGCTCGGGCGTGCACCTGATGGTCCACGGCGATTGCTCGTCTGCCGGCTGTTACTCCATGACCGATCCGCAGATCGAGGAGATCTACGCCTTCGCACGCGACGCGTTTGCGGGTGGCCAGGCTGCTTTCCAGATTCAGGCCTACCCGTTCCGCATGACGCCGAAGAACATGGCCCGCTACAAGGACGATCCGAACTTCGAGTTCTGGAAAATGCTCAAGGTAGGCTACGACCACTTCGAGATCACCAAGCAGCCGCCAAAGGTTGATGTCTGCGAGAAGCAGTACCAGTTCAACCGCATCCCGGCTGAGGGTCATACCTTCCGTCCGACCGAAGCCTGCCCGCCATCGAGCGTGCCGGAGTGGCTGTCTGTCCGCTACGAGCAGCACAAGAAGGAGCAGGACAAGGAGTTCACCCGCGCCCAATCCTTCTGGGCAGGCAGCGCCGAACCGCCAAAGCCGACGATCTTGGGTTTTGACGAGGCCAAGCTGGTCGCAGACTGGTCGCGTCGCCGCGCCCGTGGCGAGAAGGTTGCGGCCCGTCCGCCTTCACTGCCTTCGCCGACGGCCATCGCCAAGGCTGAACCTGCAAAGACCGAGCCCGAGGCTGCGCCGGCGCCTGTTGCCGTTGCGGCGAACCCGGCGCCTGTCGCTGAACCAGCGGCTCCCGTAGCCTTTGCGACGCGACTGCAGCAGGCTAAGACTGCAGCAGCCCCGGCCGCTGCAGACCCGGCGCCAACGGCAGTCTCGAGCATCCCTTCGCCAGCTCCCAGCACGGAAGAGCAGCAGGAACTTGCCGCAGCCATCGAGCAGCAGAAGGCGCCGCAGCGCCGTTCAGCGTTTAGCGGTCTGTTCGCGCGCATCATGGGCAACTGACGGCTGATGTCTGAAGCTGAGGTCTATGATCTGAGGGGGCTCAAGTGCCCCCTGCCTGTTCTGAAGGCGCGCAAGCGGCTGGCGGACATGCAACCCGGATCACGCATCTGGCTCGAGACCACGGACCCGCTGGCGGTGATCGACATCCCCGCCTTTTGCCAGCAGGAGAACTACCAGCTTGTGGAAACCGCCACGGTTGCTGGCGGTCACCGTTTTCTCATCGAGAAGTCCAGGGGCTGAAGCCAGTAACGCTTCGTGCATGGCCAGCGGCCGTGCGACGGTTCAACCGCCCTGACCATAAGCGAGCGGAGTGTAGTCCGGACGCGGCGTAGGCAGCGGAACATTGACCATCTGGCCGATGGCAACCTTGCCATTGGGCTTCACGGCGGCAACGCCGCTGCTGAGCAGCCCGACCTGCACGATACGGGGCTCGCGCGTCATCGGCGACATGTGCGGTGAACTGAAGACGAGACGACCCTGCTTGTCGCGCTTCTCGCTGCGCTTGGCTGCAGCTTCCGCCGTGCAGATCGACTTCGAAATATCATAAGGGCCGGACACGTTTGCGGTGCGCTGCATATTTGTGATCGGCACGCCGGACCCGCCACCACGCTTGAACCCTTCGGCCAGAAGGGCGGCAGCGGTCTCCGCGCGCTCCGTCTGCGACAGCGAGCCAAGCACGACCACCGCCAGCGTGCGGCCGTTGCGCGTCGCAGTGGAAATCAGGTTGAACCCGGATGCGCAGATGTAGCCGGTCTTCATGCCGTCTGTGCCCGGGAAGCGCCCGACGAGCGGATTGCCGTTCGGCATCTTCGACTTGCCCGACTGGATGCCCTCGATCGAGAACAACCCGGCGTATTGCGGGAACTCGGTGCGGATCGCGCGCGTGAGGATCGCGAGATCCCGCGCGGTCGTATACTGCTGCGGTGTATGCAGGCCATGAGCGTTGACGAAGTGAGTGTCCCGCATGCCAAGCCGTCCGGCCTCGGCATTCATCCAGGCTGCGAACAGCTCTTCCGAGCCAGCGAGGCTGTCGGCGATCGAGCGCGCCACGTCATTCGCCGACTTGACCATGATGATCTTGAGCGCCGTCTCCAGCGTCAGCTGCGAGCCCACCGGATATCCCATCTTGGCGGGCGGAAGCTTGGCCGCCGCTGCAGTGATCGTGATCGGTGTCTGCAACGTTGCATCGCCGTTCTGGATCATGCGAAAGGCCACATAGCCGGTCATGAGCTTGGTGAGGGAGGCCGGATGCCAGCGGGTAAAGGCATCCTCCTGGGCGATGACCCTGCCGGATCCGACATCCATGAGAAGATACGGACCTGCACTGGCTGAGGCGGACATGACGAGCGCGACAGCGCCCGCAATAAGCAATTTGGCCCATACCGGCCGCTTCAGGTCTACGATATTCATTGGATACACTTCCTGTCTCGTAAGGCCCAGAGTGGCGTCGCCCAATTGTCTGTTCCCATGACAATGTTCCTGCTATTTAAAGCTTGTGACGGTAAGATGGCAAGCAAGGGACCTGCGACAGCGGGACCACAATTGCGTGTGCAAAGGACTTTTCATGGCTCTGGTAGCTGACATTGCTGATCTCCACGACGAAGCGCGGCGTTGGCGCCACATGCTGCATGAGAAGCCTGAACTACTTTTCGACGTGGAGGATACAGCGAGCTTCGTTGCCGACTCGTTACGGGCCCTCGGCTGCGATGAGGTCGTTACCGGACTGGGCCGCACCGGCGTCGTTGGCGTGATCCGAGGCTCCAGGGGTCCGGGGGACGTCGTCGGTCTGCGGGCCGACATGGATGCGCTGCCAATCGAGGAGCAGACCAATCTCCCTTACCGCTCGAAGATCCCGGGTCGGATGCATGCCTGCGGCCATGACGGCCATACGACCATGCTGCTGGGAGCCGCCAAGCACTTGGCAAGAACGCGCAATTTTTCCGGTTCTGTCGCCGTGATCTTCCAGCCTGCGGAAGAGGGCGGCGGCGGTGGCCGCGAGATGGTCAACGAAGGCGTGATGGAGCGGTTCGGCATCAACACCGTCTTCGGCATGCACAACATGCCCGGAATACCGGTGGGCAGCTTCGCCATTCGCCCGGGCCCTATCATGGCGGCGACAGCCGAACTCGAGATCACCATCATCGGCAAGGGCGGCCATGCGGCCATGCCACACACGACGATTGATCCGATCGTGGTTGCCAGCCAGATTATTACTGCACTTCAGACCGTCACCTCCCGCTCGACGGACCCTACCGACGCGCTGGTCGTCTCGATGACGAAGCTCAATGCGGGCGACAGCCACAACATCATCCCCGAGCGTGTTTCCATGCTGGGCACGGTTCGCAGCCTGCGCAAGGAAGTGGCGGCCGCCGCCGCGGAACGTATTCAGGCTCTGTGCACCGGCATCGCGTCGGCCTATGGCGCGGAAGCGGTGGTTGACTACACACCAAACTACCCGGTGACCTTCAACGATCCGGCCCAGACCGCACTGGCTGCAGAGGTCGCGGCGGACGTGGCCGGTGCCGGGCAGGTCGAATCAAACGTTGCGCCGATCATGGCGGGAGAGGACTTCTCCTACATGCTGGAGGAACGCCCCGGCGCGATGATCTTCATCGGCAACGGCGACAGCGCGGGCCTCCACAGCCCGTACTACAACTTCAACGACGACATCATCCCCTATGGCGTGAGCTATTGGGTGCGCCTTGCGGAAAGAGCGCTGGGCGAAGGGTGAATTCCTTGCACCTGCCGCCCATGTTCGAGTAAAACATCTTGGCGAATGGCGGCGGGCACGCTATGTGTGCCGCACCTTTTGGGTCCCGTAGCTCAGTAGGATAGAGCACCAGATTCCTAATCTGGGGGTCACAGGTTCGAATCCTGTCGGGATCACCACCACCCGCTGAAAATCACCCC
>Ga0180218_1000718_pt1 | contig 26037 bp, 24 predicted proteins | sample eDN3rd37CKraftBY_FD_151334 | JGI IMG/M metagenome (GOLD analysis project Ga0180218, IMG submission 151334) | Enriched backyard soil microbial communities from Emeryville, California, USA - eDNA 3rd pass 37_C Kraft BY (version 2) (version 2) | ecosystem: Environmental > Terrestrial > Soil >...
TTCGTCCAGCCATTTCTTCTGCTCGACGAGCACCCGGTGCATCAGCGCGATCTGCCCGGCCGGCCCGCCAAACGACATCAGCCCGATCTGCACCCATACGCGCAACGCCTCGCCGAAGGACGGATCGGCCGAACGGCCAGCCAATTCAGGCACTGGCCTGCTTTCAGTCATGGGACCTCGCTAGAGCGCAATCGGAAGACCGGTCGTCCGTCGCTGGCCCGACCGCGCGTACTCCGCAAGCTATTGCGATCCACGCCCGAGGCGCCGTTGAAAATGGCGTATTCGGACGGTTTTTTTCTTGGCGCGCGCTAACGGACTGAAGGGTAAACATTTTGTGGCGCGACTCGCTTCAGGATTTTTGTTCCGTTAATAGCCGTTCACTTCTGCGACGTGGCGTCGCGCAACCAAAAGATGCATTTAAAATAACTTAGAAATTTCCGCATCTTAGAAATTATGGTTAAAAGGTGGTAACAGCAATGGGTTGACCTCCTATCCACAGGATGCTGGTTGGGCGCGCCAGGACGGGGGGAACCCCAGTCATACCGGGCAGCAGGAAGAACTGGGTTCTGGAGTTCAGTTACGGGTCATAGGGGTCATCTGCCTTACGAGCTACTTTCTCCCAATCTTAACGACGGTGCCGCTCCGAAGCGGTTGCCCCGTGGTCGCCATCGATGCGGACCGCGGGCGGGGGAAACCGCTCATTCGATCCGGACCACTGCTGCTCCTTTGATAGGAGTGCACTAATGCGTTCTACGATCGCGATCGCCGCGCTAGCATTTGCTGGGATGACGGCAGCAGCCGTTCCCGCAACCGCGGCCTCGAAATGCGCAGGCACGGGGTATCACTGCAGCAAAGCCCACAAAGCTGCGTATAAGAAGACCTACTACAAGAAGGCTGCCTACAAGAAGGCTGCTTACAAGAAGACCGCTTACAAGAAGAAGACCCACGCGAAGGTTGCCCACAGCGGCAGCGCTTCGGGCGGCATCGCCTCCTACTACTGGCAGGGCCAGAAGACCGCCTCGGGCGCCCGCTTCAATCCCGAGGGTCTGACCGCTGCTCACCGCTCCCTCCCCTTCGGAACGCGCGTTCGCGTCACCAACCAGTCGAACGGCCAGTCGGTCGTCGTGACCATCAATGACCGGGGTCCCTTCATCGGCGGCCGCGTCATCGACCTGTCGCGCGGCGCTGCCCGTAAGATCAACATGACCGGCGCCGGTCTCGCCCGCGTCTCGCTCGAGGTTCTCGGCCGCAGCTAAGCCTGAAGGCCGGACGACCAAACTTCGGGAGGTGTTGGGGATACCAATACCTCCCGACGTTTTTTCGCCATCGCGAATCGGCATAGTCCTCGCGATTGGGGAGTATCCGGGGGGATATGCGTGCGCCGAAGCTTGAGTTGCGCTTTCGTGGCTGTGTCGGCCACTTTGCTTGCGCCTATTGTCAGCGGTCCTGCCGGGGCTCAGTCGTTGTCCGACGCCGCGGCCTACTCTGACCCCAAGCCCCTTCCCAAGAACCAGCCAGTTGCCACGGACCCGTCTTCAACGGGCTCCGAGCCGGTTTCCGGCGCTCAATCGGCAGCCGAAGCTCAGTCTCTATCCGGAGCCCTAGCCGGTCCCGCAAACAGGGCGGCAACCGAAGGCAGCTGGAGCACGACGACCGCCATCGCGCCGCCGGCAGTACCCGCCAAAGACTGGCAGTCCAAGACAGTCGCCGCAAAGGCGAAAATTCCCGCTCCGAAGCAGGTCGCCGCGAACCAAGCGGCGCATCCGCAGCCAACCTACGCCTTGCATGGACCCGCCTCACCCGGGAACGGCCACGCGATGAAGGGCATCGCCTCGTTCTATGGCAAGGGCGCCCGCACCGCGACCGGGGAGCCGTTCAATCCCCGAGACCTGACGGCAGCCCACAAAACCCTGCCCTTCGGCACCCGCGTACGCGTGACGAGGGTCGATAGCGGCGAGAGCGTCATCGTCCGCATCAACGACCGCGGCCCCTTCAAGCCGGGCCGCGTGATTGACCTCTCGACGAAGGCCGCCGAGGACCTCCGCATGACCGGCATGGGTTTGGCCGCCGTGAAGCTCGAGGTCCTCGACCAAGCGAACGCTCAGCGCGCCGAAACTGTCGCTCAGCGCTCCGAGGCCCGGTAAGACCGCTCCAGCCGCGATTCCAAGACGCTGATCTGATCGAGATAGGCGCCACGGATACATTCGGTATCCCGGCCGCAGCTGTCGCGCGCGTCGAGGAACCGCCGCTGGTAGTTCTTCAGCTCGTTTCGCTGCGAGCGATTGCCATATGAAGACTTGAGTTCCGAATAGAGCGAGCTCATGCGCTCGTCGAGCCCGGCCAGACGGTCGCTCCGGCAGATCATGCGTTCCGACGTCGTTTGCGCGCGGCGGCAGTCGAATTCCTGCGCCGCGGCGGGGCGCACCGCGCTTGCGAATAAAGCCAGCGCCAACAATGACCCAGCTGCCACGCCTGCTGCCAATTTCATGCTTCCAGTGTCCGACATGTGCCCATCTCCGAAAAGTCTCGGCGCTCTTCATCAGCGCCCCGCCACCCCGTGGTGACAGGGCTGAGAATGCGCAAAGCCGTTAGGAAACGTGAGGCCGTCGGGCGTCACCTCCCGGTAATGGTGCGCAGCCGGATTATTGCCTCTCAATTCCGATTGCGTCCGAACGGAAAAAATCGGTATTTTCCGGTACCGGCGGCGTTCGTCACCGGGTTTCAGCATCAAGCGGCCAATGAAGAAAGCTGTCGCCCAACCTGCGCCCGTCACCAGCCGTCCCGATGCGCTCGATCGCATCAAGACGGCGATGGTCGAGAAGAAGCTGACGCAGGCGGAACTCGCCGACGCTGCCGATTGCCACGAAAAGACGATCCAGAACCTGCTCGGCGGACGCTCCGTACGCGATCAAACGCTGTTCGATGTCTGCATGGTGCTGGGGCTCGACTTCCACGGTCTGCGCGATGCCTGGCACGGCGAATCCGTGGCGCTTGAAAGCGCGGGCGGACCGCTGGAGCTGAAGGGGAACGGCGGCGGCATTGCTCCCGTCTACATGGGCGCCTACACGCGCGCAGCTGTCGATCACTACATCGGCAGCTACCTGACGCTGAGACGCGCGTTCTCCGTTCCCGACACGATCATCGCCTATCGCACCGACATCAGCTGGGACGCCGAATGGCCGAGCCTGCTCTTCCAGGAGCGCGAACGCCCGGATGCACCCTACGCCCACCGCGGCCGCCTCTATATTCCGGCGTCATCGAGCTTCATCCATCTCGTTTCGCTGACGAAAGGCGCGATGCGGATGGTCGTCGTCTCGCAGCTCGATCGCGCAGGAGAAATGCGCGGGATCATCACGACACTGAACAAGCAGCGCGCGACGTTCATTCCCGTCGCGACGCCCATCCTCTACGCCCAGCGCGAAAGCTTCAACGCCGATGCCTTCGGCGAGATCACGCCGAAGAACCCGGCCTACGCCGAATACAAGCGCCAGCTCGATGAGACGGTGGCCGAAGGTTACGCCAAGCTCGTCAGCTAATCCGGTTCTGCGATTTTCATCCGATGACGCGCTGCGCTTTACTTCGCCCGCTTCCCGCCGACGCCCCGCTTGGGAACCTGCCGCTTCGACGTGAGAGGCGAGCGAAAGTTCACGCCGTCTTCAACCGGTGGGAAGAAGTGGCTTGCGAGATCGACCGTCTCGAGCCGTCCCACAGCCGAGCGCGCAACCTCGAGCCACTTCTGCGCGTACTCGCGGCCTGCGCCGTGCAGATACGTGATGATGTCCCAGTCGGGCTTCACCGTCGTCTCGGGATTGAGCGAGCCCGTCACCGGTCCGCCATCGATGAGATGAAAGCGGTGCTTGCAAATGGGCGCCAAGCGTCCCTTGGCGAGCAGCGGCCCCGACGTCTCGCGCGCAGCCAGGATGACTTCGATATCTCGGAGCAGCGGCGCGTTGAACGTCAGGCGATTGGCGTGGTTCGAAATATCGCGCGCCGTCGTCGGCAGCTTCTCGTTCACGCGCGGCGCGACCATGACGAGCAGCGTGTCACTGACCGGGCTTTCGGTGGCGAGCGTCACGAGATCGGGATTGGCGGAAAATCCGCCGTCCCAATAGGGCGCGCCCTCGATCTCCACGGCGTGATGCATGACCGGCAAGCAGGCCGATGCGAGCACCGCATCCACCGTAATTTCGTCTTCGCGGAAAAGCCGCGCCCGTCCCGTCGCAACATGCGTTGCCGCAATCAGCAGATCGACCGGCGACTTGGCGCGGATCAGCTCGAAATCGACATGTTCGGTGAGGAGCCGCCGCAGCGGATCGAAGCCCAGCGGATTGAACTCATAGGGCGACAGCATCGTCGCGAAATGCGTCGTCAGTTGCGACGGCCGCACGAGCCCATTGAGAAAGGGATTGAGCCGCGTGAGGTCGGGAATGGCCGCGTTATGAATCGCGTGCCAGATCTTGTACATCTTCTCGCGCGCCTTATCGCGCGACCCCTCAGCGAGACCTGCCGCAAGTGCAACGGCGTTGACGGCGCCAGCACTCGTCGCGCTGATCCAGCCGAACTGAAGCGTGTCATCTTCCAAGAGGCGGTCGAGAACGCCCCACGTGAAGGCGCCATGCGCTCCACCGCCCTGAAGGGCAAGATTGATGTAGGCAGATTTTGGCAAACTGCATTGCTCCCCGCGAGGCCGCTCTGAACCAGCAGCCAGCGATTCCATATCATTAACGCCCGAGGCAAGCTTGTGACCTAGACGCCGCGGCAGAACGCCTGACGCAATCGCAAAGATCGGTCACTAGCGTGTAAATGTTACATGTGCCTGTTGAAGCATCTCTGCTCAACGGTTGTGCGCTAAGTGCCGCCGATGTGCTCAGCGTGTAAGCGTCAACTCGCGAGATGCACAATTGTGATTGCTGTTCGCGTTCGTGCGTCAGCGTGCAGCACGGCTACTATGAGCGTGCGCGTGGCATTTGGCCGCTAACGGCACGGCGCCGAAGCAGCGACGCAATCACGGCAAGGACGGCGTGAGAACACTCTCGCTGATTTTTTTTATCTCACCGCTCGCTTCGTCAATCCCCCGCACGACATGGCGGATGCGCAGCCCGGTCTCGCTTTTGAAGAACGTGAAGAGATTGTAGCATCCGAGCGGCTCCTCGCGATGCGTGATGCCGGCTGAAGCGGACGCAACGCCCACAACAGGAATGGATTTGCTACGCGACTGCACCCAATCCACGCGCGACACGTGATTGTGTCCGTAGAGCACGAGCTCAGCATCGCCACGCTGCAAGAGATGCGCGAAGTGGGCCGCATCGCTCAGCGCCCGGCGCGGCGGCGCGAGACCCGGCAGCGGGGGATGATGGATGAGCACGACACGGACGGTATCTTCCTCGCCGAGCTTGGCCAGCTGCTCGCCTGCGATCTCGAGCTGATGCGCGCCAAGCCGGCCACTGGCGACGAAGGGCGGCGTCGGAACGGCGGAATTCAACCCCACGAGCGCGACGGGCCCGGCGCGCCGCACGAACGGAAAGGCCAGTGTCTCGTTCTCCCCGCCCATGTATTCAGCCCAGCGCGCAACGCCCAGATCACCGTGCAGGCTCGAATAGATGTCGTGATTGCCGGGAACGATGGTGACGTTCTCCGGCGGGCCGATGCCTTTCAGCCAGCGATGCGCCGCCTCGTATTCCGAAGGCAATCCGAGATTGATGAGATCACCCGTTATGGCAATATGATCGACGCGAAGCGCCACCGCGTCGGCAAGCAGCATATTGGCGATCACACCTTGATGGACGCGGCGCCGCTTGCGGATCCAGTTCACATAACCCAGAGCGCGTTTGGCGTTCCAATGCCGCCACCCGGACCCGAAAGCGGGCGGCAGATGCACATCGGAAAAGTGCGCAAGCGTGAAAGTCTCGGTCATGTCGGGAATGGCGTATCCTGGCGAAAACGTAGTCTACCATACCGGAGGTGTTAGCAAATGCTTAGCGCCGCAGCCGGGCACGAATGAGAAAGAGGCCGCCGTTGAGAGAAGACCGCTTCCTTCTAGGCTACGTCGTTACCCGCGCTTTCCAGCAATTCTGGCGGGCAACGCGCGGGCTCTTTCTGGATGTTGAGGCGTGCGTCCTGGACGAGGCGAACCGGATTCTCCTGGTGCGGCACGACGCAGGCGGCCCTTGGCACCTGCCGTCAACGGCCGTGCGCGACGGTGAAAGCCTCGAAATGGCGCTCCGCCGTCTCCTGCGAGACTTGGACGGCATAGAGGTTAATTCCAGGCCGGAGTTGCGTGGCTTTTCCTCTGAGGGCTGCAACCGCCAAATGGGACTGTACGTCGTCCGCAATTGGCAGCGGCTTTCGACAGGGGGAAAAGCCCGCGATATGGCGAACGGCACGCGCGAAGCCCGCTTCTTCCCACTGGACGCCTTGCCGGCTCATGTAATCAAGCGGGCAGCAGAGCGAATTAGCCGCTTAAGCGAGGCTCGCACAATTCCGCAAACGTGATAGAAGGCCCGCCTGCCGGGCATTGCCGGCGTCCTCAAGTCTGACTGTCCGTGCATGTCCCCATCGATCGTCGTCCGCAAAGCGCTTCCTGAAGATCTCGCCGCATTGTCGAGCTTGCACGCGCGCGTTTTCGGACCCGGACGCTTCGCCCGCTCGGCCTACCGCGTGCGCGAAGGCAAAGGGCACATCTCACGCTTCTGCCTCGTCGCCTGCGTGGGCAACGAAATCGTGGCCTCCATCCGCACGACCGAAGTCTCCATAGGCGGCGCGACAGGCGCGATCCTGCTCGGGCCCGTCGCGGTCGATGCCAGCCATCGCAGCTTTGGCCTCGGCAGCAAGCTCATTGCGGCCGCGCTCGAAGCCGCACGCGCTGGCGGCGCCAAGCTCGTCGTGCTGGTGGGAGATCTCCCCTATTACGGCCGCTTCGGCTTCAAGGCCGTGCCTATGGGCCAGATCACCTTCCCAGGCCCGGTCGATCCCGCGCGCATTCTGGCGCAAGAACTGGAGCCGGGCGCGCTGTCCGGCTACAGCGGCCTCGTGGTTGCAGAGCCACCCGCAAAAACACCTGAAAACTGACGCGTCCCGCTCCCGCGCGGTAACGCCATCGTAACGCGAATCTCCTGACGATCGGATCCGGCCGGCGGTGACGCTCGAGTTGTATCCGGCTTCGTCCGGGACGCAGCAAAACGCTTGTCAGGTCCAGTCCAAACTACGAGAGCATATTGAGCGAAGCCGAATCGCCTGCAGCAGAAAGCCCGCGATGATCTCCACCTACCTGCTCTACCGGACCTACGCCTCCGACCTGCCGAAGACTCTGTCGCGCATTTCTGCCCAGAACGACATATCGAACGCTGCCAAGTACTATCAGGCGAACATCGGCAAGGTGAAAACGGTCGATGACTTCCTGAAGGATTCGCGGCTCTTCACGTACGCAACGACGGCCTATGGCCTGAGCGACATGGCCTACGCCAAGGCCTTCATGAAAAAGGTGCTGACGAGCGATCTGTCGGACCCCAAGAGCTTCGTCAACAAGCTCACCGACACCCGGTTCGTCGAATTCGCCAAAGCCTACCAGTTCTCGCCCGACGGCAAGCTCGCCACCCAGTCGCTCGTCGCTCAGAACGCGAACGAAGAGACCGAAACGATCGGCCTCTACACACAGCAGCAGGTCAACAAGGGCATCGCGGCTTCGGCCGAGGCCACCTACTATCAGGCAAACATCGGCAACGTGACCTCTGTCGATCAGCTGATGGGCAATTCCCGCCTGCTGAACTTCGTGATGTCCGCCTACGGGTTGGGTTCGAGCAACGCGACCAAGGCCACGATCAGAGCCGTGCTGACGAGCGATCTTTCCGATCCCGACAGCGTCGCCAACAAGATGGGCGCCTCCAATTCCAACTATAAGCTTCTCGCTTCCGCCTTCAATTTCGCAGCCGACGGCAGCGTGAACGGAACAGCTCAGTCGTCCGCCAATACCATCGCGGCGGTCTCCCAGTATTTCAACGCCACCGGCACGAACGGCACCCCCGCTGCGGCGGCGTTCAAGACGCAGTATTACAAGGCCGCCATTTCTGGCGTGACCTCGGTCGATGACCTCTTGGCAAACGCGACGCTCTTCGACGTCGCGATGACGGCGTTCGGCCTTGATCCCAATTTGCAATCCAAGACGCTCATCAAGGACGTCCTGACGAGCGACCTCTCCGATCCCGAAAGCGTCGCCAACAAGCAGACGAACGCAGCCTATAAGAACCTTGCGCAGGCCTTCAGCTTCAACACCGACGGCTCGGTGGCGGACGGCGCGGCGCAAACGGCGACGCAGGTGACAAGCCTGATCAACAGGTACATGGCGAGCTACGACGCCACGCAGAAATCATTCAATGACCAAGCCACGGAGGCTTACCAGAACGCCGTCAGCACCGCGACGAGCGTTCAGGACCTGCTGAACAGCACGGCCTACAATTACATCTTGGCCGCCTACGGAATAGATTCCTCCAAGATCACGAAATACACCGTCGCGAAAATTCTGCAGAGCGATCCGGACGACCCCAACAGCTTCGCCAACCAGTCGCATGATCCCGCCTACATCGCGATGGCGGCGGCGTTCAACTTCGACCAAGACGGCAAGGCGAAGACCGCACAGGTCGCGCAGACGGACTCCGATCTCAACGCCACGATCAAGCTCTATATGAAGCAGGCGGGCACCGAGACGGCCCAGCTCGATCAGGCCGAGGCCGACAGCAACTACTACATGACGGCGATGGGCTCGATCACGAACGTCGATGACCTGCTGAAAGACTCAAAGCTCGTGAACTTCATCGTCAGCGCCTTTGGCCTGAAGAGCGAAAATCCCTCGGCCTCGCTCTTGCGCACGATCCTGACAAGCGATCCGCTCGATAAGAAGAGCTTCATCAACAAGCCCGAGAACGCCAAGTATCGCGATCTCGCCATCGCCTTCAACTTCGGCACCGACGGCAAGACGCTCGACGTGCCGGCGGGCCAAACGCAGAACCGCCACCAGCTCGTGTCAACGCTCGATGGCTACCTCGAGCAGATGATGGAAACGCAAGCGGGCGAACAGAGCGAGGGCGTTCGCCTGGCGCTCTATTTCCAGAAGAAAGCCTCGAGCATCACGTCGGCCTATCAGATCCTTGCCGATAAGGCGCTGCTCCAGTTCGCACAGACCGCGCTTGGCCTATCGTCGATGATGTCGGCAGCCGATATCGACACGCAGGCGAAAATGATCACGAAGAAACTTAACTTGGCAGACCTTCAAGATCCCAAGAAGGTAACGAAGATCATCGCTCAGTTCGCTGCGCTCTATGACGTGGCGAATACCGACACGAGCCAGTCGCCGATCCTGCAACTCCTGCGCGGAAACTAGAGCGCCTTTCAATTCGATGGCTTTGGCCGATGTACTAGCCGGGGAAGGCCGATTGCAGCGGCCTCCCTGCTATTTGTTGCATTATGGCAGCAGGCTGACGGATCCGGTTAAACGGTCTTTTAGTTATTGGCGTTGAGGATTAATTTCTCTCAACGCCAGCGCGCGAGCCGGCGCCGATGCGAAGGACCCATGCGATGCGCTCTTTTGCTCTCACCTCCGCCGCCACAGCCGCTTTGTTGCTCTCAGCCGCAGCCGCTTCGGCGCAGCCCCCCCAGCCCCCGCGCTCCAGTTCCGGACCCCGTGGGCCGGGCGGCAGCGTGCTATCGGCCCCCGTGGATCGCTTAGGCCCGACGTTTCCGGCCGATGACCTTCTGCTGCCGGATTCGGGCTGGAATCGTGGCGGCGTGAGTACGGCCGGCACAGCCGGTCCAAATTGGACATTGAGGCAGCCTGTGTTCGGCCCGCCGCTGCCGACCCTGCCGACGCCCCGGCGCCGCCGCCCCTACATCATCCTGGACGGCCAATGATCGCCTGCCCAAAATAAAAGAGACGCGAGTTTCCTCGCGTCTCTGAAGTCTTTATCGCATCCGATCTCTCAGAACGATCTCAGCCTGAAGCGCGCCGGTACATTCGTATCGCGGCTGGCCCCGCCACGCACGCCGCCGTACCATGCCGCCGCCAAGCCGATGAGCAGACCGAGACCAGTGAGAAGTCCCGTCATCTCCGTGGTCTTCTTCGCCTTGTCCAGCGCGGCGATCGCGTTGGTATAAGCGTCGTCGACACGCTTCTGCGCTTCCTCCTGGGAAATGCCGGCCTTGGAAGCGATGATCGACGTCACGAGATTGCGATCGGCTGGCGCCAGCTTGTCGTTACCGAACGAGCGCATGAACACTGCCTCGATTGTCTTCTCTTCATCGGGCGACATAAGCTGAGCGTTGGTCACAGGCTTGCCTTCCGGCGGCGTCGCCAAAGCCGAAACAATGCCTGAAAGCGGACTGGAATTCGCACTTGAGAATTTGGAAACGGCGGACGAGCCGGCGTTAAGGGCAGCCGAACCCGCGCTTGCGGCGAGCAAGAGGCCCAATAGAACGCACACGCCCCATGTGACCAAGCCTTGTAGCCCATCGCGGAATTCAACCTCGTCCGGCGGCACGTCGGCCGCGCGCGGACGCACGCGGGCAGCAACGTATCCGGCGATGAGGAACGTCGCGATCGTCACGATCAGGGCCCAAAGCGCAGCAATCCAGCTTGCCAGTCCGCTATGCGACTGGCCAGGCCACGGAGACAAAAAGGACAAGCCCCCGGCAATGCCGAGTGCAGTCAGTACGAATGACAGCGCGGCGCCAACGACCGCGCCCGCGATGATGCCCCGCCAGCTGAGGAACGGAGGCGTCTCACGCATATCGACAACTTCTACCATCGTGGCTTCTCCATCGATCATCTAAAACCCAAAAGCCCCAGAAGAAGCGAAATGACCACGATCAATCCGATCAGATAAATGATCTCGTGCACTGCACGTCTCCTCACATTATGCCGCTCAATGAACCCGGATAACGCGAGTTTGTTCCGGAAATTGCGGCGCTCCGGCCAACATCCCAATTCATTGCAATGCACACAGACAACGCAGCAAAAGAGCAAGTTATTGCGGTATTCGAATTAAACGGACGTCAGACCGAAGTGGCTGGCGTCGCGCTTGCCGAAGATCGTTACCCGGCCGAACGGGTTCTCTCCATTTGCGAGGCGCTTGCCGCCTTCGCGCGCCGCTCGGCCGATTGCAAACTTCTGACGAACAGGAGGCCGATCGGGACGAGAAAGAAGATGCCGGCAGGCACCCACATGATCACCCCGGCAATCTGCTGATCGGTGAGCGGCGTCAAACCCCATGAGAGCGGCGCATCCCCATGCGCGCGAAACAGGGGAATGGGAGACAAAAGCATCAAAGCGCCCGGAAGCCCGCTCAAAACGGCGACGACGGCCACATAGATGAGCGAGGTGTTGTGGTCCATCTGTCGGCGGCCCGATGGCTCGATCACGAGCGACCAGAACATGATTGCGGTGAGCAAAAAACTCAGATGTTCTGCGGCGTGCACCCATTCGTTCTGAAGGCTCCACGCGTAAGGCCGCGGCAGATGCCAGAAGGCGAAAGCGCCGAGAAAGAGCGCCGCAACGACCACGGGCCGCATCAGCCACGCCCCCATTGCACGCAAGACATGGAGGCAGCGCGAACTCGATATCGCCTTGCGCTGCGCGGCCGGGAGAGCCCAAAGCCCCACGAGAAACGGGCGGCTCCAAACGAGCAGCGGCGGAATGAAAAGCATCAGGACCAGATGCTGCACCATGTGCGCGGAAAAGAGCGCGTCCGTCACCCGATCAACGGGCGGCGACAGGATGACGACGAACAGCGAAAGCGCGAGCGAGAACGCCAGCGTCTGCGACGCACTGACGACGCGGTTCGCTCCAGCGCTGCGCCGGATGCGAAGCACGCCCAAGGCGTAAACGATCACGGCGGACGCTATGGCGATCATCTCGATATATCTGAGCGTCTCTGGAACATCAGGATCGGCGCCAACAACGTGCGCATGGGCTTGCGTTACCGGCACCGCAAAAGCAACGGTGAGGAATGCCAATCGCCTCAACATGGCGGCCCCAGGACGATGCCGAGCGCATCGACAAGAACCGCCACAGCGAAGAGCGAGCTCGTGAGCAATCCGCACAACGCCAGAAACCGCGTGCGCCCCTCGCCAAGATGCATCAAGCGGCGCGTATCTTCTCCACTTTCTGCTTTCGTCTGTTGCCAGCAGCGGAACGCGATAATGCAACCCGCCATCGCGATAATGAAGGCTGCAAGATCGATGGTCAGCATGAGCGGCACGCGCCCCGCCGGATGAACCGCCATCACTTCAGCACCCTTACAGTTGCGCCCGGCGATGACGGTGTTGATCATGAGCCGAATGGACCATGCGAGCGGCGGCGCAAGAATTGCGAACCAAAGGGCAAACGGACTTGCCCTGCCGCGGTGCGGGGCGGGATGCGATGGGCCGGAAACGGGCAGATCACTCGCCATCGCTCAACTCAAATAGGGCGTAAGATAATAGGTGAAAAAGACCGAGAGCCAGACAGCATCGACAAAGTGCCAATAAGCAGCGCCTACCGAGACCGCATTCTGGCGGCGATCCTCGAGAATACCGGATGCCACCCAGCCGATGAGTGCCAAGAGGATCAAGAGCCCCACAACCACATGTGCGACGTGGAAGCCGGTCGTCGTGAAGTACAGCGATCCGTAAGGACCGGATGTGGGCGAAAAGCTCATCTGGTGCCACTCGACCATCTGAATGCTCACGAAGATGGCGCCGAGGATGAAAGTGACGACGAGCCCCAGAAGAGCGTTGGTTGATTTGCCAGTCGAGTATTGTCTCTCAGCCCACCAGATCGTCCCGCTGCTGAGAAGCAGGATCAGCGTGTTGGGCAGCGCCAGCTTCAGCGAAAGCGGAGCCGTTGGCCAAGTCGCGTGTGACGAGATCGCCATGTAGTAATAGCTGAAGAGCAGGTACGCGAAGACGGCGCCTTCCGTGGCGATGGTGAAAATAATTCCCCACCAGCCCGACGACCTCGCAATACTTGGGCTGCGGGCTTGCTCTTCCGCTCCTGATGCAACGGCGTCAACCATCGGTCGTCCTCAATGGCCGGAAGCTCAGGCCCGCGGGCCAAAGCCAGATGAGCATGGCAATCAATCCGACTGCGAACGAGCAAAGCACGCCCGGAAGCGACATCGCCAACATCGAGACGAAGAGCGCCGATAACGCCAGACCGAGCACGAGCGGCGCGTAGCTATCCTCGGGCATCTTCAAAATGGCATCGGGTTGAGCGTCGATGGGCGATGTGGCGAGCGCTTCGCGTCCATTGTCGAGCGCCGGCCCCACGGTGATGCGCGAGCGTTCATCGCTCTCCTGTAACCGGTCCTCCCACAGCGGATGGCGGCTCGCGACCGTTGGCAGAACAGCGAAGTTGTAAGGCGGCGGCGGTGAAGGCGTGGCACATTCGAGCGTCGCCGCATCCCACGGGTTAGGCCCCGCCGCAGCGCCCCGGAAAAGGCTCATCACAACGTTGACGATGAGAAGCAGAACGCCCAGCGCCAAAACAAAAGAACCGATCGTCGTGATCATGTTCAACGTATTCCAGCCGAAGTCCGCGCCATACGTGTAGACGCGGCGGGGCATACCCCACAGGCCCGTCAGATGCATCGGCAGGAACGCGAGATTGAAGCCGATGAACATGAGCCAGAAGTTCCATTGGCCGAGGCGCTCGCTGAGCATCCGCCCGCTCATCTTGGGGAACCAATAATAAAGCGCGCCAAGCACCGGAAAGACGTTGATGCCGATGAGCACGTAATGAATGTGCGCGACGATGAAATAGGTATCGGTAAACTGCCAATCGGCAGGAACCGAAGCGGTCATGAAACCGGACACGCCGCCGATGACGAAGAGAACGATTGTGCTCGCGAAGAAGAGGAACGCGGTCGTGAGCTGCGGCCGGCCGAGCGCGATCGTCGCGGTCCACGCGAAAACGGCAACCGCGCTCGGTATGACGATCACGAACGACGCCGCGCTGAAGAACGACATGCCGATGTCCGGCAGGCCTGTCGCAAACATGTGGTGGACCCAAACGCCGAAGCCGATCACCATCGTCAGCACGGTGGCAAGGGCGACGAGCGTATAGCCGACAAGCGGCCGGCGGCAGAACGTCGGCAACCCATCCGACACCATCCCCATCGCGGGAAGCACGATCGCATAAACCCACGGATGCCCGAACATCCAGAAGAGATGCTGCCACAGCAGTGGCTGTCCGCCGGCCGGAACATCGTAGAAGTGCGTGCCGAACCGCCGATCGAGCCACAGCAGGAAGAATGCGAGGCTAACCGCGGGAACGGCCAGAATGTTACCGGCTGACGCCGTCAGCGTTCCCCAGACCAGAATAGGCATGCGGTTGATCGACATGCCCGCCGCGCGCGTGCGCATCAGCGTCACGACGAAGTTGATGGCGCCGACCGTCGTCGAGATGCCGAGCAGGATCAGCGCCATTGCATAAACATCGATCCCCTGCCCCGGATTGTATTGCTGGTTTGCATAAGGGACGTAGTCGAACCAGCCGGCATTCGGCGCGATCCCGATCGCAAACGCCGCGTACAGGAAAACGCCTGAGAAGAGATAGATCCAGTAGGAGAGCGCATTGAGGCGCGGAAACGCCATGTCGCGCGAACCGAGGATGAGGGGCCAGAGATAATTGCTGAAGCCCGAGAGGATCGGCGAGGCATACCAGAAAATCATCGAGATGCCGTGCATCGTGAAGAGCTCGTTGTATTGAGCCGGCGTTAGAATTTGCTGATTGGGGCGCGCCAGCTGCAGGCGCATGATCAAGGCTTCGATGCCGCCGATCACCAGCAGGGCAAACGCCGTCACGATGTAGCGGATGCCGATGGATTTATGGTCGACCGAAGAGAGCCAGCCCGCGAAACCCTTGGGCGTTTCCCAGATACGATCGAGTCTCGCGCGCAGCTCGGGCGTCTCCTGGACTGCTGGAATTGTCATCGTGTTCGCCATCGGCACGCCCGTCAGTTGAGACTGCTCAGATACGTGATGACCAGTTGCATTTCGTCACCCGAGAGCGGCACATGCGGCATGCGCGTGCCAGGCTTCACCGACTGCGGGTCCGAAATCCATCCAGCGAGATCGCCCTGATCTGCGGGAAGCGTACCGGCGGCGAGCGTGCTGCGCGTCATCAAGTGCGAAAGGTTGGGACCGAGATAGCCGCCGGCCATCGTACCGCGCACGGCATGACAGGCGCCGCACCGCTTCTCGAACACCACGAGCCCCGCCTGCGGGTCGCCCGGCGCCGGAGTTGGTGCGAGTTTCAGCTGATTGTCGCGCCAGGCCAGATAATCGGCTGGTTTATCTGCGATGACCTTGAACTGCATGTGCGCGTGCTGCAGCCCGCAATATTCTCCGCATTGTCCTTGATAGGTGCCAGGCTCCCGCGCTTCGATCCACGTCGTGTTGAGCTGCCCGGGTATCACGTCCGTCTTGCCTGATAGAGACGGCACCCAGAAGGAATGAATGACGTCCTCTGATCGCAACGTCACCTTCACCGGCTCGCCGGCCGGAATGTGCATCTCATTCGCGGTGTCGAAATTTTTCGAAGGTTCGTCGTTGAGATAGCGCACACGCCACCACCACTGGTTTCCCGTAACCTCGATATTCACGGCCGGTGTCTTCGGCGGCTGATCGATTGCCGCGAGCGTCATCATGGTCCAGCCGACGCAGCCCGCAAGGATCAACGCGGTCAGGCCAAGTCCCCAGCCGAAGATATTGAAGGTGCTGATGTGGTGAGTTTCAGGTTCCGGCCCGGGACCGCTGACCGGCGCGCGCTTCCTGAAGATGGCCCAGATGACGAGGCCGGTCATGACGGCCGTCACCAGGATCGAGATGATGAGCAAGCCCCATGTGAGGCTTGCTGTCGAATCTGCCTTCGGCCCGAAGGCACTGAGGTAGCTGAGCGGCGGGTCAGCAAACGCTGGACCGGAGTAAATGATCGCCGTGGCGGGAAGAGCCGCTATCCCAATTGAGGATTCGCGTATGCCTGCCAATCCGGCCTACTTCCCCTCCGTGTTCGCTCCACCGCCTCCGCCGCTGCCTTTCGGCATGCCGTAGGATAGGGAGTGCACATAACCGGCAACCTGCCAGACCTGCTCATCCGGCAAGAACCCGCGGAACGATGGCATGCCGTTCGGACGGCCCTCGCGAATGGACGCCGCGATGTTCTCGACCGAGCCGCCGTAGATCCAGACTTTGTCCATCAATGCCGGGCCCATGCCGCCACCGCCATGGGCATGGCAGCCGACGCAGTTCATCTGGGCGTAAAGCTGACGGCCCTGCTCGACTTGCGCGGGATCGTTCGCAATTCTGCGGCCCTCAGCGCTCGTCTGAGCGATGATTTCGCCGCCGCCCGGCGCAAGCGGAACCAGGGAGACTTGCGGCTCGGTGTTCTGCGTCTGCTCAGCCGTGTTGGGCTTGTCGGCAGCATCGGAGTTGCAGCCGGCGATCAGCAAAGCGAGAACAGCGCAACCCAGAAATGGAAGATATTTTTTCACGAGGTTTTACTCCGCCTTTGCGGCCTTCTTCTGCGTTCCGGAAGACTGGATGTTGTATTCCGCGAGGATCTTTCGAATATCGGCATCCCGTCGCTCGAGCGCACGGTTGATTTCTTCCGCAAGCTCCGCATCGGGCTTACGCACGCCCATCGAGATCGGGAACGCCATATTCTGCACATCGTCGATGTGCGTGACCAGCAAGGGTGGCGACTGCCGCGCCGCGTAATAGTCGGCGACAGGACCCCACACGACGGCAAGATCGACATCGCCCCGCGCCACGCCTTGCACGATGGGAGAAAGCGGGTCGGGTTTCGACCAATCGCCGATCACCATGTAGCCTTTGATCTTGTCGGTGATCCCGCGCCGCGCGAGTTCGGTCATCGGCGGTGTGTTCGCACCGTCGTTGCCGACGAGCTGCACGCCGATGCGCTTCTCGCGCAATGCGGGATCGTCGAATGACGTTATCGGCGTTGCGCCGTGAGGCTGAACGAACGCGTAGCTCGCCTTGTAATAAGGCTTCGTCGGCCGCACGCGTTCAAGACCTGTCGGCACGCCCGGCACGACGTCACAACGCCGGGCGCCTAGGCCCTTGCGTATGAAGCCTCGCCACTCCGGAGCCCATTCGAACGTTGCCGTCGCGCCCAGCTCTTCGGCCACGGCCTTCGCAATGCGGTTTTCAAAACCTTCCTCGCGATCGTTCGAGAACGGCATGTTGTTGGGATCGGCGCAGAACTTCAACTCTCGCGCCCAGAGCGGGCCCGCAGAAACTGCGAGCACGCCAAGTGCGAGAAAGCCCGCTTTACGGAATCGAGAAGACATACAGCGAGCCTCCCTTCGTCGTATGCTGAGGAAGGTCCTTCACCGCGTTGACGAAGCCGAGAGCGCCGGTGCCGTCTTGCGGATCCAATCCGCCCGCCACGATTGCGCCTGCCCAACCGCCAACGCCAGATAGGATGGACACGTACTGCTTGCCGTCAGGTCCGCGCCAAGTCGTCGGCTGGCCGATGATTCCGGAACCCGTCTTGTACTGCCAGAGGAGCTTGCCGCTCTTCGCATCGACAGCTTTGAACCAGCCCTCCATCGTGCCGTAGAAGACCACATCGCCCGCCGTTGCCAGCGCGCCGCTCCAGACCGGGAAAGACTCCTTGATCTTCCAAACGGGCTTGCCGGCCTGAATATCCCACGCGGTGAATTCGCCACGATGACCGCCGGGTCCCGCCTTCATGTGCACGTCAGCACCGACATAAGGCGTCGCAGCGATGTAGCCGACATCCGTCTCTTTGATGTCCATGCACAAATTGTTGTGCGGCATGTAGAGAAGCCCGGTCGTTTCCGAGAACGATGACGGCTGCCAATCCTTGCCGCCCGGAGGCGCCGGGCAAACATCTGTCACGGTCTTGCCGAGCGACGGGCGCTTGTCGGCATTGTAGATCAGCCGTCCGGACATCAGGTCCACGGTCTGGCTGCTCGTGATCGGCACGAAAGGAGTGGCGGAGAGGACTTCGCCATTCGTGCGGTCGAGGATGTACATGTAACCGTTACGATTGGGGTGCACCATCACCTTGCGGTTCTTCCCGTTCCAATCCATGTCGAGAAGAATGCATTCGTTGACCGCGTCGTAGTCCGACACGTCGTGCGGGCTCATTTGGTAGAACCAGCGCGCCTGGCCGGTATCGGCATCGCGGGCGAAAATTCCAGCGGTCCAAAGATTGTCGCCCGGACGCATCGAGGAGTTCCACGGGCCGGGATTTGATGTGCCGTAATAGACGAGGTTCAGCTCGGGATCGTAGGAAACCCACGCCCAAACGGTGCCGCCGCCCTGCTCCCACATGCCCGGCGGCCAAGTCGTGACGCCGAGATCTTTGCCTTGGAGTTGCGGGTAATGGGCATTGTAGCCCTGGCCGATCAGCACATCCTTGTCGGGGCCAGTGCTGTAGGCCTTCCACAGCACCTTGCCGGAACCCTGGTCCAGCGCCGCAGCCCAGCCGCGCACGCCCATTTCACCGCCGGAGTTGCCGACGATCACTTTGTCCTTCGCAATAAGCGGCGCCATCGTCATCGTCTCACCGATGTTGATGTTGCCCATCTTCGTGCGCCAGATCTCTTTGCCGGTGTTGGCATCGACAGCGATCGTGTGGCCGTCCAGCGTATTGAAGAAGATGCGCCCGTTGGCGAACGACGGTCCGCGATTGACGACGTCGCAGCAGGCAACGCCCTGGGACGCTGCGAGCGGACGCGGCTCATACTTCCATTTCAGCGGTGCGCCGGGTTTGGAAAGATCGAGCGCATAAAGGACATTGGGATAAGGCCCGAGAGCGTAAAGCGTATTGCCGATGACGATCGGAGCCGCTTCCTGTCCGCGATCGGTCCCCATCGAGAAGGTAAAGGCTGGCTGAAGCTTCGCAACGTTCTGCGCATTGATGTCGGTGAGCGAGCTGAACCGCGTGAGAGCCGTGTTGGCACCGGGCATTTGCCACTCGTTGCCACCCGCCGTTGCGAAAGCCGGAACCTTGGGCCGCGAGACGTTTTGTTGAGCGAGGGTTTGCGAGAACGATGGAGCGGGATGGAATGCCAAAAGTGGCACGATAGAGAGAATGAAGACGTAGGGCCTGAAATTCGGCATCGGCGTTTCCCCAAGTTGGGCGTGGCCGGGAGCGCCAAGTGCAAGACGCCACAACAATTTGTGACCGCAGGAAGCGGAACCCTTAGTGCCGAGAACCGGGCTCGGAAGATCTAGTTCCTGCGACGTGAACGTTTTGCAATGCACGAGCCTCCTAGTGTTAAGGCAGGGCAAATCGCCGACAGCAAAACCCGGGCGGAAGGTCGGAAACGGACACACCAGCTCATCGCGAGCATATGCTTTGAGTGCGCGAATGCTATTTCAAAGCAAGAGGCAACGAAGCCTGCACCATCGCGAGAGCCACTTTCAGGAAAGTTTTGCGCGAAGTGCGTGAACTCGAATGCGGGAAGCTCGGCGGCGTCAAGGTCCGGGAAAAAGCGGAGCGCTCCGGCCCGTTACCCAATATGCAAGCAAGCCCAACCACTCTTTGACAGCGAGATCCGTGCGTTGGAGACCCGCAGATATGCTGTCAAACGGGCGGATCGCATCGCGTCTCCCGCGCGTCCGGAAATCGACTGGATAAGGAACGACGTTGTAGCCAGCCTTTCGAAACACGCCGACGGAGCGCGGCATATGATAGGCGGACGTGACGAGCACCCACGTGTCATCGCTCTTGGGATTGACGAGCGCTTTCGTGAAGACCGCATTCTCGTATGTCGTGCGCGACTTGTTTTCGATGACGATGCGCGATGGATCGAGACCCGCCTCGATGAAGAACTGACCAATTTGCGCGCCCATCCCCTCGCCGCCGAGAAGGGAGCCGCTGCCGCCAGTAAAAATCACCTTCGCGTCGGGAAGCGCACGCGCAAGGCGCAGCGTCTCGGTCAGCCGCTCAGCAGATTCATTGAGCGCGAGCCCGCCGCGACTAGCGGTGATCGCGCCGTCTTCGAAGCCGCCGAGCAGAATGATGCCGCTGATTTTCTCATGCGGCACGTCCGGCACATGTGACGCAAAACGCTGCTCCAACGGCAGCACGAGGATGTTCCCGCCCGGCAAGAAGCCGAACAGCACGACGATCCCAAGACCCGCAGAGAGGAAAAACGCAGCCAGCTTCGAACGCTTCAAACTCAAAGAGATAAGGCCCGCTGCAAGCGCGAGGAATGCCAGACTGGAGGGCTGAATGCAGAAGAAGATGACCTTCGACGCAACAAAAAACATGGATCCCCCTGCTCAGCCACGGGCATTCGCCCCCGGCGCTTCCCGCCGGAGGCTCAGTCTTTCAGCTCAGATGAAGGGGTCCTTCATCAGGATGGTGTCGTCGCGTTCGGGGCTCGTCGAGAGGAGCGTAATCGGGCATTCGATCAGCTCCTCGACGCGGCGCACGTATTTCACCGCCTGTGCCGGAAGATCCGCCCAGCGCCGCGCGCCTTGCGTCGACTGCGACCAGCCTTCGAACTCTTCATAGATCGGCTCGACTTCGGCCTGGGCCGACGAGCTTGCCGGCAGACGCTCGATGCGCTCGCCGTTGAGCTTGTAGCCGACGCAAATGCGAATGGTGTCGAAGCCGTCGAGAACATCGAGCTTGGTGAGCGCAATGCCGTCGATGCCCGAAACCTTCGCCACCTGCCGGACGAGAACGCTGTCGAACCAGCCGCAGCGCCGCTTGCGGCCTGTCACGGTGCCGAATTCGCGGCCACGCTCGCCAATGCGCTCGCCGATCGCGTCCGTAAGCTCCGTCGGAAACGGTCCCGATCCAACGCGCGTGGTGTACGCCTTCGCGATGCCGAGGACATAGCCGACGTGGCCGGGGCCAATGCCGGAGCCCGTTGCGGCCTGACCCGCAACAGTGTTCGACGACGTGACGTATGGGTATGTCCCATGATCGACGTCGAGGAGTGCGCCCTGCGCGCCCTCGAACAGAATGCGCTTGCCCTGCCGCCGCGCCTGCTCGAGCAGCTCCCACGTCACATCAGTGTAGGGGAGAATCTTCGGCGCGATCGACAGAAGCTCGGACATCAGCTCGTCCTTCGCAACTTCCGGCTGGCCAAGACCCCGGCGCAGCGCGTTGTGATGCGCAAGCGCCCGGTCGATCTTCGGCCCGAGCGTCGAAGGCGAAGCCAGATCCTGCACGCGAATGGCGCGGCGGCCCACCTTGTCCTCATAAGCGGGTCCGATGCCGCGGCCCGTGGTGCCGATCTTTTCGGTGCCGGCGGCGGCTTCGCGAACGACGTCAAGCTCGCGGTGCAAAGGCAGAATGAGGGTCGCATTCTCGGCGATGCGGAGGTTATCCGGCGTGATCGCAACACCCTGCTGCGTCAGCCGGGCGATCTCCTCCGTCAGTGCCCACGGATCGATGACGACGCCGTTGCCGATAACCGAAAGCTTGTCAGGCCGCACAACGCCTGAAGGCAGGAGCGACAGCTTGAACGTCGTGCCGCCGATAACGAGCGTGTGCCCCGCATTGTGCCCGCCTTGAAAGCGCACGACGACGTCGGCGCGCTCCGACAGCCAATCCACGATCTTGCCCTTGCCCTCGTCTCCCCACTGGGCTCCGACCACGACGACGTTTGCCATTTAGTTCAACCTTCCACACTTCTCATGATTTGGCCCCGGCAACGGCCAGGGCCTCGCGGCAATTCCGCTTTGCTAATTTCCAGACCGCTCTCGCAGACCTCTAAGGCCCGTAGACGATCGACTTCGAAGCCGGCCACGAAACGCGATAGCCGTACTCCAGAATCTTTTCCTCATCCGGCTCGAGCTTGCCCTTGAAGGCGATGACACCGCGCTTGTCATCGACGTTCTGCGCCGTGGGCGAAACCTTGCCCGTCTGCTCGACCTTGATCTCCTCGTTCTGCGCCACAGGCACGCGATCGAGAATGGTGACGTCGATGGCCCGCTCGTGCATGTTCTTTACGCTGACCCGGAAGTTCCTGCTATCGACGTGCGAGGTCGAAATGAGCCCGCTTTCGCCGCGCTTTTCTTCCAAAACCGCATGCTTGATCTTCACCTGATCGTCGATGCCGAAGCCGATATCGTGCTCGCTTCCCGGGTTGAGAAGCGGCAGATCGCCCGTGCCGACGAACGTACCATCCCGGAAGAGGTAGATGCTGCCGGGCAGAAGCGGCGTGCCCTTTGCAAGCTTGAGCTTGGCGTAAAGGTAAGCACTGGTATCGAGCTTGGGAACGGCGCGGCAGCTCAAGGCGGGCTCATACGCCTCTGATGCAAGCAGCACGCGCTTGGCTTCGCCCGTTCCTGCAATGCTTGCGCGCCCTGGAACGTCGAACGTGGCCTCGAACGGCGCGCTCTGCAGCTGCGCCACGGTTTCCTCGACGCGGACGCGCTCCGATTGCGCTTCCTGCGCAAGGTTGCCGCCGGCTGCGTCTTGCGCGGCAAAACTCCGGCGCTTTGCCATCTGCTCTGGCGCGGGAGCGGCCGGCGCGGCGGCTGCCAACGGCTTTGGCTCCTGCTCGTAATCGATGAATTGCGAATCGATATCGGGGGCCGACGAGCCATCGCCCGGTCGCGACGTTGAAAGCTTGAGCGACACGTTTTCCCAATTCTCCCCCGAGCGCTGCGTAATCGCCGCGCGCCGGTCGAGCGAAAGTTTCGGCGGCTCCATCTTCGAGCCCGTCTCCAGGCGGGCGTCGTACAAGGGCGTCCAATGCGCGTCCGGAACCTGATAATGCACGCTCAAATCGGCTTCGAGCGGCGTCTGCGCGACGACGTGTACGCGAAGCTCCGTCTGCTCCGTCCGGGCAGGCGCCAACGCCGCGAGCTGCTTCTCGGCATCAGTGATCTGCCGGTTTATGTCGCGAATTTTCTGCTCGGCATCGAGTGCCAAGCGGCTCGCATCCTGGGTCGCCTGCGCAATGAGAGCCAAGATCTTTGGCCAGTCATCGGCGGCGGGAGCGGGAGACCCAGCGGCTTGTGGCGATGGGCGCGCCGGAAGCTGCGCCAGGTTGCCGATCAGCTTTTTCTGCGTCTTGGCGGCTTGCGCCTGCGCTTCGACGGTCGTTCTCTGGTCTTTCAGCGCCTGGATCGTGTCTTCCAGCGTCTTGCGCTGCCGGTCGGCGGCTTCGCTCTCGGCGCGCTGCAGGAGCCGGACGGCCGTATCAACCGAGCCCACGTCGAGCTTGCCCGTAGCCTTGCCTTCAACTCTGATGGAACCGGGTACGGCGCTCGCCGGGATGTCGCCGATGACGATCGTATGCTCGCCCTTGTCGACGTGAACTTTCGCGACGCGGGTCACCTCGGCACCCGAGAGGAACACGGTCACGTTGTCGACCACCGATGTGGCAGCTACCTCGGCCGCAAGCGCGTGGAACGGCATGGCGGCCAGAAAAGCTGCCGCAAAGACAAGACGCATCTCGCTGTGACCTTCGCTTGGGTTGAGCTCTGACGGTGCCCCGATGAACCGCGTTGCCGGGCGGGAAACCGCCGCGCCAATTATGGCCGATGGGAAGCGCGATAAAAAGGCATTGACAGGGCCGGTGTTAACCAGAATACGCAAACGTATCCAGCAAATTCAGCCCGAAACCGCCTCTTTGCGAGCCTTCGCATACGCCCATTCGAGCCACGGTAGAAGCGCCACGATGTCATCGCGCTCGACCGTAGCGCCGCACCAGACGCGAAGGCCGGCCGGCATGCCGCGGTAAGCGGCAATATCAAAGCCTGCAGCCTCCGCTTCGAGCAGACGCACGAGTTCGCGCATGACATCAAGACGCACGCTCTCAGACGCGCTCATCAGCCCGGGGTCCGCAAACCGCATGGCGACGGGCGTGTGCGACCGCGTCTGGGGATCGGCCCCAAGCGGCGCCACCCACGGCGTGCGGTCGATCCAGTCGTAAAGGACCTGAGAATTGACACGGGCCCGCCAGATGGCCGCATCGAGACCGCCGAGGCCCTCGATCCACGTGAGCGCGTCGAGATAGTCCTCCACGCACAGCATCGACGGCGTGTTGATGGTCACGCCCTCGAAAACGTCATGCATGACCCCGTCTTGGTTCGTAAGCCGGAATAGCTTCGGCACGGGCCACGGGGGCCGGTAGGATGCGAGCCTCTCCAGCGCGCGGGGCGAGGCCACGAGCATCCCGTGCGCGGCTTCACCACCGAGCGCCTTCTGCCAGGAATAGGTCAGCACGTCGATTTTGTTGAGATCGATGACCTCGCCGAAAAGGGCCGACGTCGCATCGCAGATCACGAGGCCTTCGCGATCATCCGGAATCCAATTCCCATCCGGCACCGTTACGCCCGTCGTCGTGCCGTTCCAGGTGAAGAGCACGTCACGGGAGAAATCGACCTTACCCAAGTTCGGCAAATGCCCCGCCTCGGCTTCCAGCGTACGCAGATCGGCAAGCTTCAACTCAGCCATGGCATCGCGCAGCCAGTTGCGGCCGAAGATGTCCCACGCCAGCACATCCACACCGCGCGGGCCGAGCAGGTTCCACATCGCAAGTTCGAACGCGCCCGTATCGGAACCCGGAACGATCGCGACCTGATAGCCAGGTGGAAGTCGCAGAATATCCCGCGTGCGCTCCACCGCGAGCTTCAGCCTTTCCCGTCCGTCTACGGAGCGATGCGATCGCCCGATGAGCGCATCGCGCAAAGCATCGGGCGTCCACCCCGGGCGCTTGACGCACGGGCCGGACGAGAAGAACGGGCGGGCAGGTTTGACTTGCGGCTTCTTCGGTTCAGACATCGGGCGCTCTTTAGCACGCCTGCCGCATAAGAAAAAAGGCGGTCGCGAACGACCGCCTTCCAAGCACCAAAGCAACACGGGGGTGCGAAAGTCTTCAATCGAATTTGATGCGCAGGCCCGAACGGAACTGCTGCAGGACGGCATCCTTGTAGACGATGCGATTTCCGCCCGACGCCGACGGCACGTGGGAGGAAATGGCACCCTGTTCCCACAGCATCTGCCAGCCATTGTCCCAGATGATCGACTCCGTCAGGTTCGTGGCGACACCCGCCTGGACCGCAGCGGCCAGATTGATCTGGTTCTTGGTCATGGAACCTTTGGTGGTGCTGGTATCAGCAGGCAGAGAGGGATTGCCGGAGCAGGTGCCTGGATCATACGGGCCGTCGATCGAGTTGATGGCACCGATACACGTCGCCGACTCGTCATAAGTACGCCTTAAGCGTCGCCAGGAGAAACCGCCGCCCCCGCCAATGTACGGCGTGAACCGCGTCCCCGTATCGATATCGTAGATCAGGTTCACGAGGCCCGTCGTCCGCGAAAGCTTCACCGTGTCCGTGCGCGAAATCGAATACGCATTCGTATCGATGCCGCCGACAGACGTGTTCGGTGCCGAGTTCGTTGCGACATACCCCAGTCTGAAATCGTTGCTGATCTGATATTCCGGCGTGTAGTCAATCGCGACTTCAGCACGCAACGACGGCGTCAAATAGCGGCCGAACGTCAGACCAAAGATCGGCGACATGGGCAGATCGCCATCGTCGCGGGCGAAGTGGCCAGGGCTCGAATCCCCGAATAGATTGATATCCGTGTCTGTGATCGAAGCGCTTTGCGAAAGATTTCCACCCAGCATCAAGCCGACATACCAGTCGGAATCGGCATCATAGGTCGGAACAGGAACAGGTGCGGGAACGGGCATCGCAACGCCGCCGCCCATATCTCTGACGCCACCCCAGTCAGCGGCCATCGCAGGCGCTCCACCGGCGGCAAGTAGAAAACACGTGGCAACCCACGCTTTCGCAAATTTCATTTCTGATCCCTCAATTCGAGGCGCCGGCATGACGCGCGCCACTCGAAGACTCTGCTCAACGCTACACACGCGCTAACCGAGCCCTAGGAGGGAAAAGCGGGTTTCAATCGGTGTCCGTGGGCTCCCCGGACGGAAGAGGGAGCCCACTACGCTTCACGGGAGGGACACACGAACGCAAAACACGCGGAACAAACCACACCTTTGGCATTCCGGGCGGAACAGACGCTGAAAGCCC
>Ga0180218_1000719_pt1 | contig 26025 bp, 15 predicted proteins | sample eDN3rd37CKraftBY_FD_151334 | JGI IMG/M metagenome (GOLD analysis project Ga0180218, IMG submission 151334) | Enriched backyard soil microbial communities from Emeryville, California, USA - eDNA 3rd pass 37_C Kraft BY (version 2) (version 2) | ecosystem: Environmental > Terrestrial > Soil >...
TTGGTGTCGCGTTACCTCGATCCGCTTGCGACATGCACGGCTCTTCGTAGCCACGTTCGGACTTCGTCGCGCGTCACGGCGATCAGCCGCTTGGGCTTCGACAAGGTGAAGTCGAAAGGCCGCGAAGCGGCGCCCTTCGAAATCCGCTACAGGAATGGCAAAGGCCCTGAGCGGCTCCTAGCCGACGCGGTGATCGACACCTCGGGGACGTGGAGCTCGCCCAATCCGGCCGGCGACAATGGTCTCCCGGCTTTCGGTGAGCACGAGCTTGCGGCGCATGTCGCCTACGCAATGCCGGACGTCCTCGGCCGCGCCCGCGCGTGGTACGCTGGAAAGACGGTGGCCGTGCTGGGCGCGGGGCACTCCGCTATCGGCACGCTCATCGACCTTGTGAAGCTCAAGGAAGCGGCGCCGGGCACGAATGTCATCTGGCTCTTGCGCGGCGATCGCCCTGAGAAGGCCTTCGGCGGCGGCGCCAACGATACGCTCGCTGCGCGCGGCGAGCTCGGCTCGACGTTCGCGATGCTCGTTCGCGACGGCAAGTTGCAAGTCGAGACCAGCTTCGGCGTCACGCTTATCACTGACAAGGATGGGCAACTGCGGATCGGCGCCAAGTCGGCCTGCTGTGGCCGGCATATTCTTACCGACGAACTGATCGTGGCGACCGGGTTCCGGCCTGATCTCTCGATGCTCTCAGAGTTGCGCCTGGGTCTCGATCCCTCACTAGACTGTCCGACTGCGCTGGCACCGCTCATCGACCCCAATGAACATAGCTGCGGCACCGTGCGCCCCCACGGCGCCCGGGAGCTCGCGCATCCCGAGGTCGGGTTCTACATCGCGGGTATGAAGTCGTACGGACGTGCGCCAACGTTTCTGATGCTGACAGGTTACGAGCAGGTGCGCTCGATCATCGCCGACATCGCCGGTGACAAGGCAGCCGCCGAACGGGTTGAACTCGTCCTGCCCAAGACCGGCGTGTGTTCGCGCTCACCTACCACAGATGCCGAGGGTTGCTGCGGCGGTCCGGCAAAGGTGGATGCATCGGCCTGCTGCGCAGCGGATGAGACCGCCAAGTTGGAAGGTAATCCAGGATGCGGCCGCGCGCCTGTCTCAGAGACAAGTTCAAGCAAGGTCTCTGCTTGCGGCGGATGAGGCGAGAGCCTCGACACTCGGGGAATATGGGCCGGCCGGTGATGTCGTTCGCGCGGCGGCACGCCAATTGGTGGCGCTCGTTTGTGCTGTCCTGAGCTCCTGGAGGGAGGGTTGCGATCTACCCGGCGGCGTGGTCACGAATGGCGTATACGGCGAGGACGCCTATGGCCCAGATGATGACATTGAGTAGGATGAAAACGACGATGCTGAGTATGCGTCGCGGATAGATTGCGCTCTCGGGTTTGCGCGGAGGGACGAACGTGCCGAGATACCGCTGCTGTTGATCGGCGGTCATGCGTGCACGCTCTAGCGAGCTCAAGGCGGAGACATAGGCCTTCTGTGCGAATTCCTGCTCTAGCAAGAGCGCTTGGTAGTCGTCGACGGCGCTGCTCAGTGTTGCAGTACTCGGCGACGCGATGGTGGCTCCCGTACCGAGCCGCTCGCGTTCGACCTTCAGTTGCTCTTCAAGCGCCTTTATCTGGTTGATCGTGTGCTGAACCGGCGGGGCATCCGGGTTCATGTAGCTGCGCTGGGTTACGAGACGCGCCCGAGCCTCATTGATCTGCGACTGTATGGCCGAGAGGCGCTGCAGGTTGGCCTGGGCCGTCTGCGATGGATCGATGTCCTGGTGCTTCTCTCGGAACACCCGCATAGCCTCGCTGGACTGGCGGAGCCTGTTCTCCATGCGCTGGACTTCTTGTGTCGCACTGAGCACGGCATCCTGGCGTGCCCGTTCGGAAAGTTCGTTGACGAGCCGTTCGCTCAGAAGAACGATCGACTGTGCAATCTTCAGTGCGTCGTCAGGATCGAAGGCCCGCACCTCAACTGTGATGATGCGTGAGGCGCTGTCTAAGCTGGTCCGCACCATGCTCTTCCAGTACTCGAGGAAGACCTCCACGGCAGCTCCAGGCCACCAGAAGGCGGCGAGCATGTCGGCATTCCCGTGCACAAACGGCTTCTGGATGTCCATCATCTCGGAGAGGCGCAGCAGGATCTCCTTGCTGTGAATGTAGTCCACGAGGATGTAGGCGTCGGTTAGTGTCGAGCCCGAGGTGGCGGCGCCTGTGAACATGCCGAGCAGTTCCGAGTTCGCGGCAGCCTGATCGATGCCACGCACGGCAAATCGAACCTCGACGGCGTATTGCTTGGCCGCGACAAAGGTGTAGTAGACCGTCGCAGCTACCGAGGGGAGAAGGACGAGGAGCAGAGCGGACAGCAGCAGGCGTCGACGCCGGCGTTGCTGGGCTGTCACCCTCGGAGTTTCAGGCGCCTTGATCGCCGCGGGTGCGACGTGGGTATCCAGCTTCGGGGCGATGTTCATACCGTGCAGTTCCCCAGTAATTTCTCACCGTCGACCGTGCGCCCGGGCGGCCCTGAGATCATCGGCTCTGGTTTACCTCGTGCTGGCTGATGGCGTCCTTCAGATCGTCATAGATGGTCAGGCGCCCCTCATGCAGGACGGCCCCCATATCACAATAGTCGCGCAGCGTACTGTTGGAATGCGAGACCATGATGATGTTTGCCTGCTCGAGCTTTTCCTTGAACGCTGCTTTCGACCGCTTCTGAAAGCGGCTGTCTCCCACGGCCGTGATCTCATCGACCAAATAGCATTCGAAGTCTATGGCAAGGCTCACACCGAAAGCGAGGCGAGCGCGCATGCCGGAGGAGTAGGTTCTCACGGGCATGCTCAAGTGCTCGCCAAGCTGCGAGAATTCGCGGACGAAATCCAGTACCCGGTCCGTGTCCTGACCGTAAATGCGGGCAACGAAGCGAGCGTTCTCATTGCCCGTCAGCGAGCCATTGAAACTTCCGGCGAAGCCGAGCGGGAAGGAGACCTTGGCGTGGCGGTGGATCTCGCCAGCATCGGGCTGCTCCGATCCCGAGATCAGGCGCAGGAGCGTGGACTTGCCGGCGCCGTTCTCACCAAGGATGGCAATATTTCGCCGCGGAAGCCGAACGGAGAGGTCGTGGAGGATCGTCTTCACGCCATCCCGCACGGGATACTGCTTGCGTACGTTGGCGAAGCTGATCATTCGATGCGCCCGCGGATCGTGCGCTCGATGGTGAGAGCGACGAATGTGAGCAGGAGCCCGCAAACGAGTAAGTATAGCGACGCGACTTCGTCAGCTCTGTAGTTGGAATAGTACCCATCGCGAAACATCTCCACGCCGTGGATGACGGGGTTCCATACTACGATCGCGCGCGCCTGCATGGGCAGCGTATCCAGCGAGTAGAATACGCCGGACATGAACAGCATCGGCGCCATGATCAGACGCGTAACATTCTGCCAGGCATTGATGCGCGTGATGATGACGGCGCTCGCCAGTCCAAAGCCGAAGCCCAGTAGCGACAACAGAGCAAGAGCCTCGAAAAGCCGCATGATATTGGCCGGCATCGGGGCGCTGCCGGAAATGACGAAGGCGCTGAGAACAACAAGAATGATGAACAGGGACGTTGCCGCCTCGAGGATCGCCCGCGATACGATGGTGTCGATCGGCTGAACGATGGGATAGGTCAGCAGAGCTTGATTGGCGCTGAATGCCCCGGCGAGCTGAGTGCCAAGATTGCGGAAGAGCTGGAAGGGCAGGATGCCGGTGGCAAAGAAGAGGGCCATGCTGCTGCCGAAGGGTGGATGGCGGTCCAGGTAATGGAACATTGCGGAGAATGCGGCGACGTACGCGAGCGGCTCTGCCACGGCCCACAAGTAGCCTAGCTGCGAGCGTCCAAATCGCACGCGCATCTCGCGAAGAATGAGAGCGCCAACAACGCGCACCTGGCACATCAAAGCCTTGCCAAAGCTCGATGTCAGTACCGCGGACATGGAAAATGCTCTCCCCTCTCGTCTGTCTTCAACAAAGGCTTATCATTTTCGCACGGTGAAGCGCGACCCGGCGTTGGCGCGTGCTCGGAGTCTCCAGGGGAGGAGGCGGGCGGCCCCGACGAGGAAGCTCGCGCGGCGAGGAAGTGAGATGATGGCGCGCTGCTTGTCGAGGCCGCGCCGAATGTGCCGCGCTGCCTCTGCGGCCGGCAGAATCATCGGAAGCGGTCCCTGATGCAGCTCGGTCTGTGCCGTCTGCACGTGTCCGGGCAGCACCGTGGACACACAGATATCGTACGCGAGTAGATATTCACGCAAGGCCTCGGCATAGGCAACCAGCCCGGCCTTGCTCGCGCTATAGGAAGGGGCGTCAGCGGCGGGAAGGCGGGCGGCAAGGGAGCTTATGAACGCAATATGTCCGCGTCGCCGTGCCATCATACGCGGCAAAGCGGCCTGGGCAGCGTAGATGCCACCGAGCAGGTTGGTTGCGACAAGTTGTTCCGCCTCTTGGCTCGTTTCCAGTCGGTTGTTTGGGCCGATGCCATCGAAGATGCCGGCGTTGGCGATCAGCAGATCAACGGGCTGGCGCTCGTCGGCTGCGGTGAACCACTGCTCCACGGCATTGGCCTCGCGCACGTCTCCGACTTGGCAGTGGACATCGGCGCCACGGTCCCGCGCGGCTTCGGCGACTTCTTCGAGCCGGCCTTTGCGCCGTGCGAGCAATGAGAGAGTACACCCTGCCCGTGCATATTCCCGCGCCAGGGCAGCTCCAATGCCGGAACTGGCGCCGGTGAGTGCGATATGTGTTGCGGTGTGGTCACGCCTTTCTGGCAATGCCTGCCCCCTGCCTGATCATGACATCCTAAGTTAGTAGGCTTGAGCGCCGCGCATTCGGCAAGTACCGCGTCGTGTCAAGCGCTGTCCTGCTGATCCGTGCTCTCGAAATATGGCGTGAGTTCAAGCTCTTCCACGCTGTTGTCTGGAAGTAGTGGGGGTTCTGACGGGTGATCGATGGATTGATCGATGCGAGGCTTCGCCCGGGCACGGCCCCGAGCCCCGGCATCTGGATGGGAATCCCGGCAGGGGCAACCTTGCAAGACGACGCCCCTGCAGTAATAGTCGGGTTTCGTCAGACGGAACGGCTCACCGATGACGGGACGTTTGCTGATTGTGGGGGGACTTCAGGCTAGCGAATTGGATCAGCAAGTGATTTTGAGCATCCGGCTGTGCGTCAGGTGTGTCCAAGCGGCCGGCAGGGGCAAGTATGGGCGGGGGTACGGTGTCAGTTATCGAGGTGGTGGGGCGGGCGTGCCGCTTGCCCGGGGCGAAGGATGTGTCGAGCTTCTGGCGTTTGCTGACTGCACGAGAGTGCAGTGTCACGCGCGTCCCCGAAGAGCGCTTCGCCCAGTCTTGGTACTTTAATCCTCGTCGCGGCGAGCCCGGCAAAGCCTACACATTTGCTGCCGGTGTGATTGATGATATCTGGGGCTTTGATCCCGGTGTGTTCTCCATCACGCCTCGCGAAGCGCGTCAGATGGACCCGCAGCAGCGGCTTGTCCTACAACTCGCCTGGGAAGCGCTCGAAGATGCAGGCGTGCCGCCCTCAAGCTTGGCGCGGCGGAACATCGGCGTGTACATGGGCGCCTCGTCCATGGATCACAGCCATCGCCAGTATTTCGATCCTGCTGGGACCGACTCCTACCTCATGACGGGGAATACCCTGTCACTCATCGCCAATCGCGTATCCTATCAGTTCGATCTGACCGGCCCGAGCCTGACCATCGACACAGCTTGCTCGTCGTCGCTCGTCGCGCTCGACTATGCCATGCAGGATCTGCATGCTGGTAAGATCGATGCCGCGATCGTCGGCGGCGTGAACGGTCTCCTCAGCCCATTCAACTTCATGGGCTTCTGCGCGGCGTCGATGCTCTCGCCAGATGGCTTGTGCCGGGCATTCGATCACCAGGCTAATGGCTATGTCCGCGCCGAAGGCGGCGTGGTCATGATCCTGCAGCGCGCGGGTGGCGAATTCCCACGCAATCGCATTCACGGGCAGATCCTCGCGTCGGCCATGAACTCGGACGGGCGCACGTCGGGTGTTGCCCTGCCGTCGATGGAGCAACAGTCCGAGCTTCTGCGCGCGCTCTATGCGACTGCCGATGTCGATCCCAAGTGCCTTGCTTTTGTCGAGGCCCACGGTACTGGCACGCCGGTAGGAGATCCGGTCGAATGCCACGCGCTGGGGAAAGCTCTCGGGATGGCGCGGCGCAAGAAGCTGCCGATCGGCTCCGCAAAGTCAAATGTCGGGCATCTTGAGCCTGCCTCGGGCATGGTTGGGCTTCTGAAGGCGCAACTGGCCCTTGAATATGGCGTGCTTCCAGCCACCCTGCATGTCGAGGCCTTGAATCCGAATATTCCCTTCGATGATCTGAAGCTTCACGTGGCGACGGAACCCGTGTCGTTGGATCACCTCGCGCCCTCGCGGCGTCTGGCGGGGATCAACAACTTTGGCTTTGGCGGCACCAACGTTCACGTGATCATTGGCCCTGCCAAGCCCGCAGGCGTCAAGGTCACTGGAGCTGCACGCGCTGGATCGCGCCGTAAGGCCGATCCGGTGCAGGGGGACGATCTCCTGCTCCTGAGTGCCCAATGCCGAGAAGGCTTGGTGGCTCAAGCTCGGCAGTATGTGGACCATCTGCGAACGACCACATCGGTCGCAGAGCTGGCCAATGCGATTGCTCACAAGCGCGACCTGCTGCCCGAACGCGTGGCCGTTGTGGGGAGAACGACCGAGGAGATCGCCGCCCGCCTCCGGGATTTCGTCGAAGGCGAGAGCGGACCTTGGGTCGCCAGCGGTAGGGCTAGTGCGCGGTCGGCCAAAACGGCCTTCGTCTTCTCGGGAAATGGCGCCCAATGGGCCGGCATGGGGCAGGCCGCATTGGAGCGCTCGTCGGCATTCCGCCGGCATTTCACGGAGGTGGATCACGCCTACGAGGACGTTGCCGGAATCAGTCTGAAGGAACTCATCGCGGCCGAGGATCTGGTTCATCAGATCAATCGGACGGAGATTGCTCAGCCGCTCTTGTTCGCTATTCAGGTCGCCCTGGCCAAGTGCCTGATCGAGCGCGGCGTGCAGCCTTCCTGCGTCGTTGGCCATAGCGTGGGCGAGGTCGCTGCGGCGCACATCAGCGGCGCCTTGGATCTCAGGCAGGCAGTGTCCGTCATTCGCGCACGATCGCACCACCAGGAGATTGCGCGCGGTCTGGGACGCATGGCCGCGCTGCAAGTGTCCCCATCCGGCGCCGAAAGCCTGATCCGGGAGAGCCAGCTAGGGCATGTGGCCGTCGCGGCCATCAATTCCCCGCGTTCGGTGACCTTGGCCGGCCACGGTGATGAGGTGCGCAAGCTGCTGCAGATCGCGCGCGAACGCCAGCTTGCGGGCAAGCTGCTCGATATCCAGTATCCATTCCATTCCGCGCGTCTCGAACCTGCGCGCCGGCCTATTATCGAGGCCCTGTCCGGCCTCAAGCCGGGCGATACTCGGATTGCGCTTCACTCCACCGTATCCGGGCAGATCATCCAGGGGCGCGAGCTTGATGCCCAGTATTGGTGGAAAAATGTGCGTGAGCCGGTGCGCTTTCTCGATGCGATCACCAGCGCGGCCAAACAGGGCTGCCAGGTCTTTGTCGAGATTGGCCCCCGCTCCATACTGCGCAACTACATCACCGACAGTCTGGCGAACGCCGACTTGGAGACGCGTGTTCTTCCGACATTCGAGGTGGCCGACGACAAAAGCGATGTCGATCCGGTTGCGACCGCGATAGCGCGCGCAGTTGTTGCCGGCGCTGCATTCGATCGTGATGCTTTGTTCGGGTCGCGATCGTCTGTGCCGGTCTCCCTCCCGCACTACCCTTGGCAGAACAAAGAATTCCGCATGTCACCGAGTGCGGAAGCGCTCGGCACCTTCAGCGCGTCGCACGTTCAACATCCGCTGCTTGGCGCACGCCTGCGCAGCGAGGATGTCGAGTGGGATCGTCAGCTCGATACGTCCGTTGTTCCTTATCTGGCCGATCACAAGATCGGCGATCGTACGATCATGCCCGGCACGGCTTATGTCGAGATGGCTTTGGCGGCCGCTACTCAGCATCTCAAGGCGGAGCGCGTCGAGCTGCGCGATCTGGATTTCATTCAAGCGCTGGAGCTTTCCGCCGAGGGCGCGCAGGAACTGCGTACGCGCGTCGAGCCCGAGAGCGCAAGCATCCTCATCTCCAGCCGTGCCCGTTTGAGCTCTGACGAGCGGCAGGTGCATATGCGTGCGCGCTTCGCCCTCGTGCCATCCACAGCGCAGCCGGCCGTTCATGCGCCAAGGCGACAAACATCATTGAATGCGCCGCCACGCGAGGACATGTACCGACTGGCCGAGCGCTTCAATCTCAATTACGGCCCATCGTTCCGCCGCATGACAGCCTGCCGGGAACTCGGTGACAGCATCATCGAGGTCGAGCTATCGGCTGTCGAGGTCGGCGGAAGTGAGGAAAAGTCGTATTTCCTGCATCCGGTGGATTTTGATGCCTGCCTGCATGGCCTCAATGTCATCTATTCGCGCCTCGACTTCGGTGAGAACAAACTGTCCTTCGTCCCGGTGCGGATCGGCTCTTTGCGCGTATTCCAGCCGCATACCCGCCTTGGATCAGCCCGCATTCGCCTCGGTCGATACAGTACGCGTGGCGCTATCGCCGATTTTGAGCTGTTCGCCCATGATGGAACGCTCGTAGCAGTTGCCAAGGGCGTGCGCTTGAAGGCCGCCACGCTCGTGCATCGTCTCAAGCTTGGTCAAGCGGCCTATCACGTCAGTACGGTCGTACGTGCGCTCCCTGCGGATGCGGATCATGGCAACGTGCCTTCACTGGAGGCGCTTCGCCAGCGTGCGTTCAAGGATCATGCGCCTCTCACCGAGCGCGAGCGCACGTCGCTTCATGAGAACCGCCTGCTCGTCGAGCTCGCAGCACGGCGAGTGCTCTATGATGCCGCGCATTCTCTGGCGGACGAGCACGGCGTTTTGCCGGCTTCCGCGTCCGAGATCGGAGCGCTGGAGCGCATCCAGCCACTGATGGAACAGATCGGGGTGCTGCAGGCTCAGGCCGGAGCCTGGGCGTTGGCGCCGCAAGGTACACTTCCGCCCCTCTCTGAAATCGTAGCGAGTATCATCGAGGATGATCCCGGCTGGTCGGCCGAGTGCACCATGTTGCTCAATGCAGCCGAGCAGATGCAACTTGCGTTGCGTGATACACCCGCGGCGATGCGGGAGAATTCTCCGTGGCATTCGGCGTCGACCATTGAACATTTCCAAGGCAGCTCGCCGCTCGCGCGTGCACAGATCTCCGCGGTTGTGACCACGATCAGATCTGCATTAGGATTGGCCTCAGCGGAACGGCCATTTCGCATCCTGCAGATTGGCGGCAATAGTGGTCTGGTGCGCGAACTCGCGTCCCTTCTGGAGACCTCTCACGCTCAACTGGTGATCACAGAGGCGGACCAAAGAGTTCTGGCACGCCTGCAGAGCCAGTGGCAGGGCAGGCCGGGCCTCGAATTCGTCGGCATTCGAGAGGATCTCGATGCTCTGCGCGAATGCGGGCCTTTCGATGTCGTCGTCGCAATCAATGCCCTGAGCCGGATGACCGCGGGGCACAACCCACTGCGGGCACTACATACGGTACTGGCCAATCATGCGCTGTTGCTGATCTCGGAACGCGAACCTGACCTCTTTCATGAGGTCGTGTTCGCTGCAGACGCTGATGACACGTTCCGGCTTCGCGACGGCGGAGCTTGGCAGGAGGAATTGCACGCAGCAGGTTTCGACGTTGTCCATGGCCCGGAAGAAAGTTCTGCTTTGCCGGGCGTGTGCCTTCTGCTGGCCGAGTGGAACTCGAAGCCGTCCGAACTGCCGAAAGACCGCCCATTGTCTGAAGAGGAGCCGCGAGCCGTCATCATTCTGGGGCAGGCCGGAACGAGCAAGGCGCGTTTCGAGCCCATGCTTGCCGACGCCCTCTCCAAGTATGACCTCTCTTCAGTTATAAGTGATGCACGCGCGGCGGCACGCACAGCGAGCAACGGCAAGGCCCAACAGCCTTCCAAGCGCAAGGCCAGTAAAATTGCCGCCGATGCTACGGCGCTGAATTGGCAGCCTCTTGTTCGTCAGATCGACAAGGCTTCCGGCACGACCGAGATCGTCTTTGCTCTTGAAGGGCGCGCGACGCACCCACAGTCGCACATGAGAGCCCTGCAATCGCGCCTCAACGCTTTGACGGAGCTGCTGCAGGCGCTGGGAGACCGGGCCGCGCGCGTTTGGATCGTCGCTGAAGGCGGCGCACGGGCCTTGGTGGGACATGGCGCGGCTTGCCCCGTCCAGACTGGCATCTGGGCCTTCGTGCGCACGGCGATGAACGAGTATGCCAAGCTGGACCTGCGGCTCGTAGATTTCGCTGAGGATCTGTCCGTCGCGCTCAAGGCTGAACGGTTCGCGCGCCTGATAAGTGCTCCGCCGGAAGCTCGGGAGTTGGTGCTCACCGCGGAAGGCATGGCGGCACTAGAGGTTCGGCGTGGAACGCCCAAAGGCGTCCTGCATGATCAACCGCCCGTTCTCGCCGGCGAGAAACGCGCGGTTGTTCTGCATCAACGGGAACAAGGCAATCTTGAGGAACTGACGTGGGTGTGCGCCGAGCGGCGCGCGCCGGGCGAGCATGAGGTCGAGATCGAAGTTGTCTCCTCGGGCCTCAACTTCCGTGATGTCATGTGGTCACTGGGGGTGCTCCCTGAAGAGGCGCTGGAGGACGGCTTTGCTGGGCCGACCATTGGCCTCGAGTGCGCGGGGCGTGTCGCGCGCGTTGGACCGAACGTCGCGGGGCTATCGATTGGCGATCCTGTCATTGCCATTGCGCCAGCCTCGTTCGCCTCGCATGTGACCGTGGCAGCGCGCGCCGTCGGCCGCCTACCGGGTAACGTGCCCCTGCGCGCGGCCGCCTGCATCCCAGTGCCATTTCTCACCGCTTGCTATTCCCTCGAATACCTCGCTCACGTTCGCAAGGGCGAATGGGTGCTCGTTCACGGCGCCGCGGGTGGCGTCGGCTTGGCAGCAATCCAAGTTGCCCGGCGCAATGGTGCACGGGTCATCGCGACTGCCGGAAGCGACGAGAAGCGGAACTTCCTGCGCCGGCTCGGCGCCGATGTTGTACTCGATACGCGGTCCCTAAATTTCGTCGACGACGTGCGCGAGGTCACCAAGGACGGCGTAAGCATTGTCCTGAACTCGCTTGCTGGCGAAGCCATGGAGCGCAGTCTTGAGCTTTTACGGCCGTTCGGCCGCTTTATCGAACTCGGGAAGCGCGACTTCTATGCGAGTACGAAGGTTAGTGTCAGACCTTTCCGCAACAATGTCTCGTACTTTGGTGTCGACGCCGATCAGCTCCTGACCTACGAGCCGGACGTCGCACAGCAGGTGCTCACATCTGTCATTGCCGGTTTCGAGAGCGGCGAGTTTTCGCCTCTGCCATGCCGCATATTCAGAAGCGACGAGGTGATCGACGCTTTCCGGTTGATGCAGAAATCTGGCCACATCGGCAAGATCATCGTCGAAGCGCCAAGGCTCGACCACGCCGCGTCCGAGCGGCAAGCCGAGTTCACGGCGTCCGGGCAGGGTTATCATGTCATATTTGGCGGCACAGGTGGCTTCGGTCTCGAATACACGCGTTGGTTGGCGGATCGCGGAGCGCGTCACATTCTCATCGCCAGTCGCTCGGGCGGTGTCAGTGCCGAGGTCAGCGCCCTCGCTGACACCCTAGAAAAGCGGGGCATAACGCTGACGAGCGCGACCTGCGACGTGACCGACAAGAAGGCTGTGGCGGCACTTCTTGCGCGCCTGCGTCGGGAGAGACCGATTGTCGGCGTGACGCATACGGCCATGGTGCTCGACGATGGGCTCATCAAATCCTTGAATGCGGAACGCCTGGAGAAAGTCTTAGCGCCGAAAGTGATCGGTGCCCGCAACCTCGATCTCCTTACGCGCGAAGATGCGCTCGACTATTTCATCCTGTTCTCTTCCGCCGCTGCCATGTTCGGCAATCCGGGGCAGGGGAGCTACGTCGCCGCGAATGGCTACCTGGATGGTCTCGCGCGGCAGCGTCGTGCCGCAGGATTCAAGGCTTTGGCCGTTGCCTGGGGGGCGATCACAGATGTCGGTGTTCTGACGCGCGACAAGGGGACGGCCAAGTCGCTCGCGCGACACACGGGCGGCATTTCCTTCAAAGCACGCGAGGCCTTGGACCTGCTCGCCCAGATCCTTGCTGACGAGAGCCAGGCGGGGCTCGCGACGATCTCGTTGGCTGCCATGAACTGGCATCTGGCCAAGGATCTCCTGCCGATCATGAACTCGCCCGCCTACACGCTCATCCGGCGTGAGGCGGAGGCGCGGGGCGAGAGCGGCTCTGCCGGAAGCGATCTGCGTGCGCTCGTTCTTTCGCTCGATGAAGGAGCGGCGCGTGACGCCGTTTCAGAGTATCTGCGGAAGGAAGTGGCCAGCATTTTCCGAATGCCGCCGGAGGATATCAATCCCAAGCGCTCACTGACGGATATCGGCATGGATTCCCTCATGGGCCTGGAGCTGCGTATGGCCGTAGAGCGGCAGATCGGCGTCGATATCATGAAAGTCTCGATGTCCAATGGAACGACCATCCACGACATCGCGGATCACATTGCGAGCAGACTGCGCAGCTCCCTTTCCGAGGAAGACGCTGCTTTGTCCGAGCAAAGCCTCATGGTCTCGCAGCACGTGACAGAGGTGATTGATCTCGAGGATCTACGCCAGTTCGAGGACAAGATCGCGGCCCGTGAAGCCGATCTGAGGAGAGTGGTGTGATGAGCGAGCGGAGCAGGAAGGAGCGCACTTCTCGGCGGGCCATGCTCGATCTTGCTCACACGGTCGTCAAACGCGTGCGGTCGGCGGATCAGGGAGGGGGAGTTTCTCAGGTCCCGAAGCGCTTGGACTTCACGAGCCTACCGAGTTACCGCGAACTCAAGCGGCACCGGGCCGCGGCCGATCTGCTGGGGATCGCCAGTCCGTTCTTCAGGCTGCATGAAGGACGATCGGGCGCGACGTGCCAGATCGACGGCAAATCCTATTTGAACTTTGCATCGTATGACTACATCGGTCTCAATGGTGGAGCTGATGTCAACGATGCCGCCAAGGCTGCCATCGACCTTTATGGAACGTCGGTGTCCGCCAGTCGGCCGACGGCCGGCGATCGGCCGCTGCATCGCGAACTCGAACGAGCGCTGGCAGCACACTATGAGACCGACGATGCCTTGTGCTTTGTCAGTGGGCACGGAACGAACGTATCCGTAGTCGGTGAGCTTCTCGGCAGCGGCGATCTGATCGTGTTCGATGCGCTGTGCCACAACAGTATCGTGCTGGGGACCAAGCTATCGGGCGCAACACGCAAGAGCTTTCCTCACAATGACATGGCGGCCCTGGACGCCCTGCTGAATGCCAGCCGGCACAACTATGAGCGGGTGCTCATTGTTGCCGAAGGCTTGTATTCGATGGATGGCGATGTTGCGCCGCTGCCCGAGTTGATTGCCATCAAGCAGCGGCATGATGCGTGGCTAATGATCGATGAGGCGCACTCCCTTGGCGTGCTGGGCAAGACTGGACGCGGCATTTTCGAGCATTTCGGGATCCCTCCCTCCGGCGTCGATATTTGGATGGGGACGCTCAGCAAGGCGCTGAGCGGCTGCGGCGGCTACATCGCGGGGAGCAGCCCGCTCATAGACATCCTTCGGTTTCATGCATCAGCATTCATGTTCAGCGTCGGCATGTCGCCGCCCGTTGCCGCCGCAGCTCTGGCCGCGCTGCGTAAGATGCACGACGAGCCGGCGCGTGTGGCGGCGCTTCAGAGGAATGGCAGCCTGTTCGTTGAGGAGTGTCACAGGCTGAATCTCGACTGCGGTCTAACGGCAGGGTTCGCCGTCGGCGTCGTACTCATCGGCGACAGCTTACGCACGGCAAAGCTTGCTGAGCGGCTTTTCGAGCGGGGCATCAATACCATTCCCGTGACGTATCCCGCGGTCCCCATGCGCTCCGCGCGTCTGCGCTTCTTTCTTACGAGCGAGCACACCCCTGAGCAGATCACGCAGGCGCTGCATTCGACGCGCGAGGAGATCGACCGGCTCGATCAGGAAGGATTTGGCCTCAAGGCAGCGGCGCTCGCCGCGCGCGTGATTGCGCGCTGAGAATGGGACCGTGGGAGCCTGACGTGGCCATGCCATGCCCATCGAGTAAACGGTGGTACGATCACCACGTGGATGTGCGCTCTCATGAGCGTCGAGCTTATGTCGGCGGCGCCTATTGGTGGACACACGCGGTCATCCGAGGCCTTTTCTCCGTTTCAGCAGGTGAGCCCGTATTTTGCGCGAGTGTCGACGAGGCGATCGCGAAAGCAGGATCTCACGATGGGCGGCTCATTGCGTGGGCCACACGTCTGGAGCCGCGCCATGAAGCTGAATGCGCGGAATCTGAAATCGAGCTGGTGCGCATTGAGGATGGATTCATTCGATCGGTCGGTCTTGGTGCCGGCTTTACCAAGGCGGCATCGTTGGCGGTTGATCCGTGCGGCATGTACTACGATCCGACAAGACCGAGCGCGATCGAGGACCTGCTGCAAAACATGACGCTGACGGACGCGCAGCTGGACGATGGAGCGCAGATCAGGCGGCGCATCGTCGAACTCCATCTGTCGAAATACAACTTGAAGAGCGCCAGGTCCTTTCATGTCGATGCCGGCTCGCGCGAGATCATTCTCGTGCCCGGACAGGTTGCGGACGACGCTTCCGTGCTGAACGCCATGTCCGCGACGATCGATGTGCGATCTGACGAGAGCATCAATCTGCAACTGCTGCGTCTGGCGCGGGCACGCAATCGGAATGCCTACATCATCTACAAGCCGCATCCCGACGTGCTGAGCGGCTTACGAAAGGGGCAACTCGGCGCGGATGTCGCGCGCACGTACGCAGATCTGATTGTGAGCGATGTTGACATCACGGACCTGATCGAGGCGTGCCATGGCATCGAGACCATTTCTTCTCTTGCGGGATTCGAGGGCCTTCTGCGTGGAAAGCGGGTGACGACGCACGGCGTGCCCTTTTATTCCGGCTGGGGGCTGACCACGGATCTGACGCGCGCTCCGCGTCGTACGATGCGGCGCTCGATCGATGAGCTCACCTACATAGCTTTTGTTCTCTATACACGGCACGTGCACCCGATAAGCGGCAAGCCGTGCTCGATACATACGTTGCTCGATGCGCTCCATAAGCAACGCGCGAGCCGATTGCATGAATGGCGAACTGGCCTTCTGCGCCTTTATGCACGCCTGTGCGAGCGCGCCGCGATATGACTTTTTGACGATGAAAGCCGTTATTACACTTCCTGTATTATCAGGTGATGCGCGTACCTCTAGCTATCTGGCCTGGCGGCGTGGTGCGAGGAGGCCGGCGTGAGCGCACGCCCCCGGACCATACTCTTTCTGCAGAGCCATCCGTCCTGGTTTGCGCGTCGGCTCGCGAGTGCCTTCGAACAAAAGGGCTGTCGCATCCTACGCGTGAATTTTTGTGTCGGTGATGCGCTCTACTGGCTCGGGCGATCGGCACTGAGCTTCAGAGGCAGTTTGGATCAGTGGTCGGGGTATCTTCGCGATCTCATTCGCAGGGAGGGCGTGAGCGACATTCTCTTTTACGGCGATGGGCGTCCGTATCATCGCCTGGCTAGTGACGTCGCTGCTGAACTCGGCATCAATGCCTACGTCTATGAGTTCGGCTATCTCCGGCCAGACTGGATCACCCTCGAGCGCGGCGGCATGTCAGGGCGCTCACACTTTCCCAATGACCCCGACGCGGTGCGCGCTATAGGGGCTCAGTTCCCCATGCCGGACTTGCGGGCTCGTACGCGATACAGCATGGCCGGAGAGCTCGCGCATGAGATTACGTACAATCTCAGCAGCTACTTCTTGCATCTGGCGTATCCCCGATATGCGGCCGATCGGTACTACAATCCGATCGTCGAATATCTCACGGGCATACCGAAGCAACTGCGTGCATCGAGGATGCAACGCCATGCCGTGCGGATCGTGAGCGAGATCTCCGGCGGCGCGCGTGCGTATTTTCTCATGCCGCTCCAGCTGCAGTGTGACTATCAGTTGCGTCACCATTCGCCTTATACCCACCAGGGTGACGCTATCCGTGATGTCATTGCCTCTTTCGCGACCCACGCGTCGCCAGATGCTGTGTTGATCTTCAAATGCCACCCTCTCGACAACGGCGGCGAAAACTGGCCAGCGCACATCGCGGCGGGGGCGCGTGCAGCCGGTGTGGCAGAGGAGCGGCTTATCTATATCGAAGGCGGGGATCTGGGCAGGCTGCTTTCCCGCGCGCAGGGCGCCGTGATGATCAATAGCACCGTGGGCATGCACGCCTTGATCTCTGGCTGTCCGGTGAAGATACTTGGAACGGCGCTCTTCGATATCCCGGGACTAACGCATCAAGGGGATTTGCACTCGTTCTGGCGGGTGCCGGGCCGACCAGATAAGACGCTTGTCGAGGCGTTGGTTCGGGCGATGGCTGGCACCATCCAGGTAAAAGGCGATTTCTTTACGAGAGCGGGCCAGGACGGCGCGATCGCGACGTTTATCGAGCGGATCTTGAACGGGTCCGTCAACGGCGCCGGCGCCTTTGTCGATCCGCCCCCACGGATTCGGACTACCGGCTCGATCCAATAGCCAGGCTTGGTGCCCGGCTACGCAATCAATCGATCCGATTGGGGCGCTGCCCACCGGCCGAGGGTATCCGAACTCAATCGTTGAAATTGCGTCCGGCGCCGACGACGTTGCCCACGGACGACGTCGCCATATTGATCAGCCTGAGAATCTTTCCGACCTCGACAGCCCTGGCATTCGAGACGAACACCGAGTCTTTGTCCTCGAGCATGAAGGATTGGGCAAAGAAGTACGAGCGGGCGTGCGACATGTCGATCCGATAGATGGTCGGCACGCGACCATGCATCAGTCTTCCATACTTCGCGCCGATACTTTCCAGGCGCTCCGGATGCTCATAGCGGAACACAAACAGGCCTGAGGCGTCGGCCCGGGCATCCAGCAGGCCACCCGCGCTGGCGACCGCCTCCAGCACATTCACCTGTGCCGCTTCGAAAACGTAGATGCCGGGCTTTGTCACGGCCCCGAGGACAGTGTAGCGCTTGGGGTCGTGACTGAGATAAATGCGATCCCCGCGTCGCACGTACACATTCTCGCGCGGATCATCGATGATGCTCTTCACCAGCTGCATGCCGGTCGCGCCGCCGCGGACGAAGGTGACGTATGTCTCGCGCGCGGGAAACTTCGTGCCCCCGGCTGCGGCAATCACGTCGAGAAGGCGTTCTCCTTCAAGCGCAATGGGGTAGCGCCCAGGCCGAGCAACGTCGCCGCTCATGACGACGGTGTTATGCTCATTCTTGGCGATCGTCACCATGGCTTGGGGTTGAATCGCTTGTTGGCTCAGACGGCTGACGATGAGCTTCTGGACCGAACGGGGGGTCTTGCCGGCGACAGGGATAGCGCCAGCATAGGGGAGCGAGATCTCGCCACTGCGTTCAACGATCACATTGGGGAAAGTTGCGTTCTTCGATTGCTGGCTCGAAAATAGCCCGCCCTCGCCAGCCTCCCAAATCGTGATGCTCAGGGCATCCCCGATGCCGATCGTAGAATTCGGTGCCGCATTGCTGGAGCGCTCGAAGCGGCTTCCTAAGCCGATGTTGCTTCGGCCCGCAAGAATCTGCACCACATCGGCATTGACATCCACCGTAACGTAGTCGTTGTCGGCGGACTGCTGTTCGACTTCGATCGCGAGGGGACCTTCGCGAGGAACGAACGAACAGGCAGACACAGACAATGCCGCCAGCAGAATGCTGACAGCTTGCACTGTGCGCACCATTGAACACCAGATTCTCCGTGACCGAGTCACGGTAGCCCCCCACTCACAATCCGAAGCATCGGAACAACTTTCGGCCGGACAACTCCGTCCAATGCTTGATCGAATTAGCCACGCCAAAGCATATCACCCGAGCAGCCGATCTTGTCCAGGCGAATGTCCGACCCGACAGAGACGCGCCACCCCTAAGTGCCTCTTCGGCCACGCCAGATAGAGTGCAAAAAATCAGCAATCTGGCGGTTTTCCACAGCCTGGAGGGTCGATGTTGCGCATCGGCCGCATATTGCATGGAAATGCTCGAGACAGATCAATATGACCTTGATCGGTACGCGGCCTACGTTGAAACGTAGCGCTTGGGGTCTATGCGCAATGCTGATTGTTCGCCGGTGCTTTGATTCGGTGATCTAGCCTGTGGGGCGACCACATTGCGCGTGCGGGGGGCGCACTGTGAGAATTGAAGAGCGGAAGATTGCGATCCTGTCGTCCGGCATATGGCAGCTGCGGGACGCTGTTCGTGAAATTACGCAAATGGAACCCGTGCGGTGGATGCCACCGCTCAAGCGGCCAAAATTTGGCTGCGTCGCGGGTTGGGGACTAAAACACACAACCAAGCGAGCGCGCGCCCTCGCCAACAAGAGGGACGTTTCCTTCCTGGCGCTGGAAGATGGCTTTATTAGGTCGGTTTTCCCCGGCGCGGACAGTCTGCCGATTTCATTGGTCTCCGACCGCACAGGCGTCCACTATGATGCGACGGCCAGCTCGGACTTGGAGTGCCTTATCGAGGCATCGGCCTCTAACCACGACCCTGAACGGCTGAAGCGCGCGGTGCGCGGCTTGGCCCTTCTGCGCCGCAAGGCCATCTCGAAATATAACCATGCGCCCTGCTACACATCGGCAGAACTCGGGCTGACGAGATGCCGACGTCGAGGTCGCGTCCTTGTCGTCGATCAAACGCGGGGCGACAGTTCGATCAAGTACGGCTTAGCGTCATCCGAGACATTCGGCAAAATGCTCGAAGCAGCGAGGCAGGAGAATCCCGAGGCGGAGATCCTTGTCAAGCTGCATCCCGAAGTTGTGGCGGGGCGCAAGAAGGGGCACTTCACCGGCCTTCGGGATCCCCAACTGCGATTGATCGAGCATGACGTAAATCCGTGGTCGCTCATCGAGCTGGTTGACAAGATCTACGTCGTGACCAGCCAGCTGGGCCTGGAAGGGCTCATGGCAAAAAAGCAGGTCGTTTGCTTCGGCGTGCCGTTTTATGCGGGCTGGGGGCTGACCGATGACCGGCGGCCAATCGCGCGCCGCCAAGCGCGGCCTACAATCGAGCAGCTCTTTGCCGCCGTGTATTTCGACTACTCCCGCTACATATCACCCGAGAGCAAGCTCGAAATTTCGTTCGAGGAGGCCGTTGCCTGGATAGACCAGCAACGGCGTGCTTCTCGCGCAGATGCGAGGGCGCAGTACTAGAGCGCTTTTCCTTCTCAAGGCACGGCGGCTCGATGACAGTGCGAGGATCGGACCGTGTGTAATCCTATTGGTGTTGCGCGTTTTCTAGGCGGTATCAACAGGCGCGGCTTCCGATCGTCCGCGGGTCCGAGAGCAGGGACCAGTATCCGTAGAGCCAGACCAGGAATGCCGCGGACCACGCAACGGTGCTGAAGGTGTGCGGTCCACCGGGTAGCACGATGCCGAAATCCGGCAGGACCCGCAGCGCTGTCGCGAGGAGCAGGAGAGCGAATGCTGCTTTCGCGGCCCTGGGCACCGGAAAGGCGTGGCCCGTATGAAACAGTCCGGCAATGGACAGCACGGCCAGGATGCTCATGCCGAGGCCGCCCAGCAGGGCGATGTGCCAGCCCGACGTTTCGATAAAGAACGCACCGAGCCGCGCCGCGCCGATCATCATAAGGCCCAAACCCGCCAGCACGGCCGCACAGAACAGGCACAGGATTTCGGCGCGGAAGAACGAGCGGCCGACGAACGCCTCCCCGGCTCTGTCCATGAAGGCGGCGCCTGCGGCAAGAGCAAGGTATCCACGCGCCTCTGCTGAAAGGCCTGCGATGTCGCCCGCGATGGCAAGCAGGACAAGTCCCGCGGCGAGGTTCTGGCGTCCCGGATGCGGGCGGTAGGGGCTCGTTGCCTCGCTCGGATCGAGCACGCGGTTGGTCACAGGCACGGTGATCCGCCCGAGCACGAAGCCGAGAAGGCCGAGGAACGCGAGGCTGGTCGCGGCTATGCCCTGCGAGGCGCGCGTGATGTCATCGCTCAGGAAGCCGACGCGGGTCGCAATCTCCGCTCCAAGCAGGACAGACAGCCACAGCAGCATACCGGCCAAGTCCCAGGATTTCCGGCGCCAGCTCACGTGCGCGACGAAAAGAAGGAGAACGGCGAGCCAGCCGACATCCGCGAGCGCGCCGAGCGCACCCAGGGCATCGAAGCCGAGAATGCCGATGCACCGCCCGATGCCCCATAGAACGGCCAGGGCGAGCAGGAGGCTTCTTTGCGGACGCGCCGTGTCCGTCCATTCGGGCACAGCGGTCGTCACGAAGCCGATGAGAGCTGCGCCGTACGCACCGATGAGCATTTCATGCGGGTGCCACAGCGTCGGTGGCACGTGGCGCGCAAGCGGCAGATCGAACCCGAGGACAAGAACCCACAGGAACGGCCACAGCGCCGCGTGGAGCGCGGCGAGCGGGAAAAACAGCCGCAGTCCCTCATCCGTGAGAATGGTGAGCAGCGGGATCTCTTTCGCGCTGGACGCCATGGGGAGCGTCGTCATGGCGGCCTTCGCTCATCGATGTCGTTGACGTGGCGGAAGAGCCGATCCTCAGCGAGGTATCCTGCCACGGTCTCGAAGACCGTCCGATCGGCTCGGCATCCTGGGATACCGTCGATCACGCGCTCGCCCACGAGACCCTGGCCGTGCGCCTCCATGACGGCGATCCGGTGGGCCACGCGCACGGCCTCGAACAGGTCATGCGTCACGAACAGCGCGCCGAATCTCGCCTCCTGTGCAGCGCTGATGACAAGATCCTGGAGGCGGCGCTTCAGTGCCACGTCGAGCGCGGTGAACGGCTCGTCGAAGTAGACGAAGTCCGGGCGGCTGGCGAGCGCCCGCGCGATCGCCACGCGCTGCCGCATGCCGCCGGAGAGCTCGATGGGAAACTTGTCGAGATCCTCGGGCTCGAGCGAGACGTGCTGGGCGATTGCCTCCGCACGCGCACGCCGGTCTTTCCTGGCGATGCGAGCGAGGCGCAGCGGATAGGCGATGTTCTCGCGGGCCGTCGCCCATGGCATGAGACGTGGCTCCTGAAAGACCATGCCATGGCGGGCATAGCCGATCTCGACACGCCCGCGCAGCGGCTGCACGATCCCCGCCGCCACATGGATCAACGTGCTCTTGCCGCAGCCGGACGGCCCAACGAGTGCAACGATCTCGCCCGCGCCGACGGCAAGATCGACGCGGTCGAGAACAGTACGGCCGAGATAGGCATGGCCGATACCGGATAGGCGCAGAGCCGTCATCGCCGCACACCCCACGGCCGCGCCGCCTCGCGCCAGCGCTCCAGCTCGCTGTGTATGGGGCGCACGAAGCCGTATTCGACCGCGATCAGGGCGGCGACCGCGATCAACACCCAGGCCATGGCCTCGGAGACATCCAGGTTCGAGCGCGCGCGCGCCAGGCCGCCGCCAATCCCACCGGAATTCGAAAGCACCTCGGCCATCACGGCCACCTTGAAGGCGGTTCCGAGCGTCAGCACGAGGGCAGGGAAGACATGCGCCGCGACGTGACGAACGGCGAGCGTCGAGAAGCGGCGCCATGGGCCGGCTCCGAAGGCACGAGCCATGTCGTCGAGCCCGCGATCCCGTGTCATGATGCCTTCTGCGGCGCCGATGAAGGCGGCCGGCATGGCGGCGATCGTCACCGTCGTCACAACCATGCCGTCCGTCGAGCCGAACCAGATCATCGCCAGCACGATCCAGGCGATCGGCGGCACGCCGAGTATGAGCGTGACAAGCGGCCGCGCCAGCCGAATGGCGGCTGCCGAATAGCCGGCAATGACTCCGGCGGTGGTGCCGGCAAGCGCTGCAAGCGCGAAGCCTTCGAGCGCGCGTTCGGCGGTCGTCATTGCCGTGCGCCAGTTCGCCTCCTCGCCCGCGAGCTGGATGACTGCCCGTACTGCCGCGAGCGGCGATGGCAGGATGAACGCACCGTAAGCCTCATGGCCGATCTGCCAGACGGCGCAGAACAGGAAGATCGCAGCGAGGCCGCTCCAAGAGGACCAGAGGAAGCGTCCGGCCCGGCCAATGCGGTTCGACGCGACGGCACCAAGGCGTGTCACATGTAGAACTCCGCCGCAGGCAGCTTGCCGCCGAGCAAGGAAGCGTCCGCCTCGGCGATGACGGAGAACATGGCCTCCAGCGATGGACGAGCTTCTTTTGCGGACCGGCAGACGAGGTTCGACCATGGGATCGAGAGCCGAAGGACAGGCCATGGCAGGTCCAGCGACGAAGAGGCGCTGTACGCCGCGGACGTCGGGGAGGTGATGACTTCATCGGTCGCCTTGACGAGGGCGGCCTGCAGGCGACTGACGATACTCGCGTGCTTGTCGGCAAAGGCGGATGTTACGGCGAGGCCGGCCTGGGGCAGCGAATGATCGGACTTGGTGACCTCTCGCCATAGTTTCTGCACGTCCATGACGCGCGATACCGACTTGAGCGCCAGCAGACCGCGCGCGATGGCGGCGCTCGCCGCGGGTTCGGGAACGACCGCGGCGTCGATGCGATCGGCCAGCAGGAGCTGCATGGCTTCGATCGGCGTGCCGGTGGTCTCGACGGTGAGATCGGCGCCGGCTTTCATCGCATTCGCCTGGAGCAGGCGACGGAAGATGAACTCGGGCGTGTCATTGCGGAAAGGGACCGCGACCTTCTTCGCCCGCAAGGCGGCGATCGTCGTCAGGCTCGCATCGCGCGCGATGATATAGAGAAGCCCATCGGTCATCACGTTGACCAGTCGCACGCCGAGCCCCCGATTGAACAAATTCGCCGCGACCTGCGTCGGCACGATCACCACCTGCATGGTGCCCGATGTCAGTCCGGCGCGCATTTCGTCGGGATTGCGCCAGGCCTTGAATGTCACCTTGCCGGCGACGTCCTCGAGCAGGCCAGCTGAAATGGCGTGCGCGAGCGTGATCGACGGGCCAGCCGGCGGGCCCCAGAGCGTCAGATCGGGCAGGCGCTCGGGAGACGGTCCCGCATTTGCGCTGGTGTGGATGGCACCCAAAGGGCCAACGAATGGGAGGGCGAGGGCGCCTGCGCACAGTCCAAAGGCGTGGCGGCGTGTGTGTGTTTTCTCGATCGTGTCCATTTCGTTGGCCTTTCCGGATCGCGTCCGGATCAGAAGCGCGCCCTCGCGCCGACGATGAAGGCACGGCCGTCGCCGGGAAGGAAAGCCGCCTGATCCGGGCGGGCTTCGTCGACGATCAAGGTCGACGAGGCATAGGTCTTGTCGAAGATGTTGCGGACCTCGCCGTAGAGCGTGAGCGTCTCCGTCAGGTCGTAGGATGCGCGCGTACTGACGATGGCGAAGGGATCGGCATAGAGCGTGTTGGCGTTGTCGACGGGCGTCTTGTCAGGACGCCAGTTCACTTCCACTTCTGCGAAGAAGCCGGGCGTGAACGCATAGCGAAGTACGGCATTGATCGTGTGGCGCGGCGCGCCGGCGAGGCGATTGTCGCCATGCACGGGATCGTCGTCGAAGCGGAATTCCTGGAACGTATAGGCAAGACGTCCGCTGATCTGCTCGGTGAGATGGGCCGACATCCCAAGCTCGATGCCGAAATGCGTGGTCTTGTCGGCATTGACGGAGCCGAGCGACACGCCGGACGCGTCGCGCAAATTCAGCAACTCGTTCTCGACCCAGGAGTAGTAGGCGACAGCGTTCCACGCGATGCGGCCGCTGTGGCCTCGCCATCCGGTTTCGACGGTCGTTGCCGTTTGTGCATCGAGATCCGGCGTTGCAAAGGCTGCGGCGGGAAAAGCCGGGTTGGGCGGCTGCGGCCGACCGGGGGAGCTGTTCGGGGTGCCGTTGATCGTCGCGAGCAGATCGTCGTGCGTGGGCGGCTCGAAGCTGCGGCTGACGGCTGCGAAGAGATTGCTTCGCGGGCTCAGTTCGTACAGGAAGCCGAGACTCGGACTCCAACCGGAATATCTGTGCGAGTAGCTGTTGTCGACGGCGGGAACGGCGCCGGCCGGCAGCGCCTGGGTCGGATTTGCGGGATTGTAAGCGGCGGTCGGCCGTGTCGCGCCCGTGTAGACGTCGTCGTTAAGACGGCGGGCATGAGCATAGGAAATGGCGGGCGAGACGGTCACGCGCGCGCCGATCGGTACATTGAGCCCCGCATAGAGCGCCAATGTGCTCGACTCGAGGTCGTTCTCTCCGAACAGCGCACCCCGAGATCCCGACAGATTGTGGTGATAGGTGCGGTCGGCCGTGCCGAAAGCGTACTGTGCGGTCGCCTCGAACAATGGCAGTGTCCGGCTCTTGTCCGGCGCGTAGGCGTAGCGCACGACGCCCGTGACGTCGCCACCCGCCGTCGAGCGGATGCCGCCTGCAATCGGGAAGCGGAACATGTCGTCGTTGTAGGTGTAGCCGACAGCCGCATCGAACAGATGAGGACCGAAGGTCGCCGTGGTGCGCGATCCGACGCGGAACTGCTCGGTTTCGCGGCGCGGCCGGTCGCGGACGACGTTCGGGCCCGGATCGACGGCCACACCGCCGACGATGATGGGACCGCGGTGCACCTGCCGCGGATCCTGCTCCATGGCGTCTTTGGTCAGCGGGCCGGCGACATCGAAGCCGAGCTTCGTATAGCCGAAAAACAGACGCGTCGTGATGTTGTCGCTGACGCGCGCGCCCGCGTTCAAGCCGACGTTCGTCCGTTCGGATTCATTGTAGTCGCGGAAACCATCGCGGTGCGTCGTGCTGAGCTGAATGAGGCCGTCGAGATCGCCCTGCCGTGCGCCGGCCTGTCCTGTGGCCGTCAATTGGCCAAAGCTTCCGCCCTCGATGCCGACGACGACGCCAGGGGCGCTGGCGCCGGTGGGGGAGGCGAAATTGATGGCGCCTCCAAGCACCGTCGCTCCGAGCCGGTTGGCGGTGTAGCCGCGATAGATCTCGATGAATTCCGCTTGGCGGGGGTCGGCAAGCCCGACGACATACGATCCGTCGGCGCGATTGATCGGCAGTCCGTCCTGCAGAACGAGAATGCCGCGCTCGACCGGATTCTGCTGGAGGCCCGAGCCGCGGATCTGGATGCGGGGTTGGTCATTGCCGCCGAAGAAGCTCTGCACGATGACGCCAGGCACGGATGCCAGCGTATCGGCGATGGTCACGTTGGCTTTGCCTGCGGTTTCCTGGGCACCGATCACGGCGGTGCCACCTGCCAGTGCATCGAGACGTTCGCGCGCCGCGGTCTCGGCGCTCGCCGGTTCGGCGACGGGCACGGGCGGTTGCGGCGGCGCGGTGGAGCGCTGGATTGCCTTTGGCTTTCCCTTTGCGGGGCGGGCTACTTGCTTGGGCGCTTCGACAACGACTGGCGGCAGCGCGAGCGGCGCGCCAGGTGCTGCCGACTGCGCGGAAGCCGGCAGTGCGTGGCCCACGATGGCCGACACGCAGAGGCCGGTTGCCAGCGCCCGGCGCGGCCATGCCCCAAGACCCGCCTGATGTGACACGTTCCTGCTGCCTTCCCGCGCCATAGCAATGCTCCCTGGAACACGCCAATGCGTGTCCTCGTGCTCCCCAGCCGAAGATTGTTGATTCCTACAGTAATGATTTCAGAGGGGACTTGCGCGAGCGCAACTCGGCGCGCCGCGATCTTACGACCCGTGCCCTGTAGGGCACAGAATCGCCTGCGGCATGTTCACTCACCATCATCCGCAACGAACCGCGCGAGGCGAGCCGTGTCGTGAAGCACGATCTGTCCGCGCCTTGCCTCGACCCCGAGCTCGGCGAGCCGGCCGAGCTCGCG
>Ga0180218_1000720_pt1 | contig 26018 bp, 22 predicted proteins | sample eDN3rd37CKraftBY_FD_151334 | JGI IMG/M metagenome (GOLD analysis project Ga0180218, IMG submission 151334) | Enriched backyard soil microbial communities from Emeryville, California, USA - eDNA 3rd pass 37_C Kraft BY (version 2) (version 2) | ecosystem: Environmental > Terrestrial > Soil >...
CCTGATCCTGACGTTGATCGTGCTCGTCGCGGCGCTGAATATCGTTTCGGGTCTGATCATGCTCGTGAAAGACAAAGGGCATGACATCGCGATCCTGCGCACGATCGGCGCGACGCGCGGCTCGATCCTGCGAGTCTTTCTTATCACCGGCGCCAGTATCGGCGTGCTCGGCACGCTGGTCGGTTTCGCGCTCGGACTGGTCGTGTGCATGAACATCGAGGAAATCCGGCAGTTCATTTCATGGCTGTCGTCCACCGAGCTGTTCTCGCCGGAGCTTTATTATCTGAGCAAATTGCCGGCTGACGTCGATTCCGGCGAGACGCTCGCGGTTCTCGTCATGGCGTTGATGCTGTCGTTCCTGGCGACGCTCTATCCGGCGTGGCGTGCGGCGCGGCTCGATCCCGTCGAAGCGTTGCGGTACGAGTAAGCGTCATGGCGGAACAACCTGCTCTCCATCTCGATGGCGTGACGCGGCGATTTCGGCAGGGCAATGCCACCCTTGAGATTTTGCGCGGGGCCAATCTGTCGGTTTGGCCGGGCGAGTCCGTGGCGTTGGTCGCGCCATCGGGTGCGGGCAAATCGACGCTGCTGCAAATTGCCGGACTTTTGGAATTTCCCGATGGCGGTGAAGTTTTCATCGGCGGGCGGCCGACGACGGGGCTGCCGGATTCCGAGCGTACGGAAGTCCGCCGGACCGATATCGGGTTCGTGTATCAATTTCATCATCTGTTGCCGGAGTTTTCCGCGGTCGAGAATGTAATGCTACCGCAGATGATCTATGGCCTCGATAAGCGCGAAGCGAACAAGCGCTCCTCCGAATTGCTCAGCTTTCTGGGCCTCGGCAAGCGGCTCGAGCATCGCCCGGCGGAACTTTCGGGCGGCGAGCAGCAGCGGGTGGCGATTGCACGTGCGGTTGCCAATGCGCCACGTGTGCTTTTGGCGGACGAGCCGACCGGTAACCTGGATCCGCATACCGCCGATCATGTGTTTGCAACTTTGTCCAAGCTCGTAAGTGCTTCGGGGTTTGCAGCAATCATTGCAACGCACAACCTTGAGCTTGCCGCAAGAATGCACCGGCGGGTGACAATTCGCGACGGAGAAGTCGTCGAGCTGGAATAGCCATCGACGCCCGGACGTTGCTTGTTTTGTTTTTCAGAATTTGCTTTGATACATTGTTTACGCAGGAATGCTGCCATGTCTCAACAGACACCTGATGTCATGAACTACAAAGTAACGCGCATTTTGGAAGTCGCGCGTGCCACAGACTTGTGGGTGCGGGAATTAACCGTGGTCGCGGGCGAAGAAGTGCCGTGGCACAGGCATAGTCAGATAAGCGATCGTTGTTACGGCTTGGAAGGTGTCGTCCTTGTAGAGTCCGTCGATGCGCAAGGTAAGCCGTTGCGAACTCTGCTTCGGCCTGGCCAGGCATGTGACATACCCGCTGGAACACGCCACAGGCTGAGCTGTGCCGAGGGCGACTTGGCCCGCTACCTGCTCGTGCAGCATGGGCCATATAACTTTGAAAAGGTGGCTGCGCCGTATTGAGTGAGCCCTGGCATCTGGCGCGGGGGCATTTTATCGACTGGGGGAAGGGGCTTTTGAATGGACGGGACTGATTCCGCTTTGCGGCGCTCCAGGCTTACGCGTCGTCATTTCATGACGGGGGCTCTCGCGTTGGGCCTGACGCCCCACACCGCCTACGCGCAAACTTATCCCTCTCATCTCACTCGCGTTCTGGTCGGTTTTTCCGCCGGAAGCATTTCCGATCTGCTGGCCAGAGCCTTGGCGGCGAATCTGGAAAAAGAGTTTGGTCAACCAGTCATTGTGGAGAATCGTCCCGGCGCGGGCGGCTTGCTTGCGACTCGGACACTGATGCAGTCTCCGGCGGACGGATATACTTTGTTGGTCGTGTCGGCATCATACGCCGCTGCTCCTGCCATTACGCGTGATCTTGGTTACGACCCCGTTCAAGATTTGTCAGGCATCACCCGCATAGCCAACGTACCGAGTATATTGGTGGCAAATCCGAAACTGGGGGCGAAGACGCTCGCGGACCTCTTGCAATTATTGCGGCAGTCGCCAGGCACTCTCAATTATTCCTCGCCCGGGCGTGGCAGCGCCAACCATTTCGCGGGTGAGTATTTTCTCTCGAAGGCCAAGGTTAAGGCAACGCACGTGCCTTATCGCGGCGTGCCCGAAGCGGTCATGGCCGTCGTTGCTGGCGATTGCCAGTTCTCTTGTGTGCCCGCGCCAAATTCCTTGTCACTCATTCAGGACGGTAAACTCGTGGCGCTGGCTGCGACAACGAGCGAGCGTTCCAAACTGTTGCCTGGGATGCCAACGATTGTGGAGGCCGGTGTACCTGACTACCAGTTCGATCCATGGTTCGGAGTGCTGACACGCGCCGGCGTCCCTCCTGAAGTGCACAAAAAACTCGTCGATACATCGGTTCGTGTTTTATCAACGCCGGATATGCAAGCGCGCTTTGCGCCGCTCGGCGCAGACATCAGCACCATGCCGGGAGCGAGCTTCGATACCTATATTAAGCAAGAGATTGCCAAGTTTCGCGACATTGCCAAACTGGCGAATATCGAACCGACCTAAAGTCGACGTTATAGTGGGTTAATCTTCGTCGGCGTTCAAATTGGATAGACCTGCACGCCACTTCGCGCGACGATGGCCGCGAGGAATCGGAGAAAAACCTTGGCCAAAGCTATTGAGGAGGTGGGTTTTGTCCACCTTCATGTTCATTCGTCCTATTCGCTGCTCGAAGGCGCGCTGAAGATCCCGCAATTGGCGGATCTCGCCAAGGCTGACGACCAGCCTGCCTTGGCATTGACCGATACCGGAAATCTGTTTGGCGCGCTCGAGTTTTCCGACAAGCTATCGTCCTCGGGCATACAGCCGATCATCGGTTGTTCTCTTGCCATCAAATTCGGCGATGAACCGCCGATGCGGACAGGCTTGGCGCAGCGCCTGCCGCGCATTGTATTGCTTGCCGCGAATGAGGGCGGTTATCGCGAATTGATGGCGCTCGTATCCCGCAGTCACCTTGAAGTGCCCGATAATTCCGAACCGCACGTGACGCTTGAATGGCTTGCCGCGCACTCGGAAGGCCTGCTTGCACTGACCGGTGGGCCCGACGGGCCGATCGACAAAGCAATAACTTCAGATCACTCCGAATTAGCGAAGCCCCGGCTCGAAAGTCTGCGCCGGATTTACGGTGATCGTCTTTATATCGAGTTACAGCGGCACGGCCTCGAGGCCGAGCGCATTGCTGAGCCTGTGCTGGTAGAGCTTGCCTATGAATTGAAGTTGCCGCTCGTCGCTACCAACGAGCCCTATTTTTCGACGCGCAGCGATTACGAGGCGCATGACGCGTTGATCTGCATCGCTGAGAGCAGGCTTGTATCCGATAGCGACCGGCGACAGCTGACGCCTGAGCACCGCTTCAAGACTCGCGCGGAGATGGCGGCGTTGTTCGCCGACCTTCCCGAAGCTCTCGCCAACTCGGTGGAAATCGCAAGACGTTGTTCCTACTGGCCGAAAAGCCGTGCACCGATCCTGCCGCATTTCTCGGTCGAAGGAAAAGAGATCGACGAAGTGGCTGAACTTCGTGCGCGCGCAGAAACCGGTCTTGCAGCGCGCATCAAAGCTCACGGCATAACCGAAGGATATACCGAGGACGACTACCGCGAGCGGCTGGCATTCGAACTCGATGTTATCATCCGAATGAATTATTCGGGCTACTTCCTGATCGTGTCCGACTTCATTCAGTGGGCGAAGAAAGAGGGCATCCCGGTCGGCCCGGGGCGCGGTTCGGGCGCAGGTTCGCTCGTTGCTTATGCGCTCACCATTACCGACCTCGATCCGATCCGTTTTGGTCTTCTGTTCGAGCGCTTTCTCAATCCCGAACGCGTATCGATGCCGGATTTCGACGTCGATTTTTGCCAGAACCGCCGCGATGAAGTGATCCGCTACGTTCAAGAGCGGTATGGCCGTGATCAGGTTGCGCAGATCATCACTTTCGGTTCGCTGCAGGCACGCGGCGTAATGCGCGACGTCGGCCGCGTGCTGGAAATGCCGTATGGGCAGGTGGATCGGCTATGCAAGTTGATCCCGATCAACCCCGCTCACCCAGTCACGCTGAAACAAGCGGTCGAGGATGAGCCGCGTCTTCAGGAGGCGCAAAAAGAGGATCCGCGCGTTAAGCGCGCTTTCGACATTGCACTCAAGCTGGAAGGGCTATATCGCCACGCCTCGACACATGCCGCCGGCATCGTAATCGGTGATCGGCCGCTTTCCGAGCTCGTGCCGCTCTATCGCGATCCGAAATCCGATATGCCGGCGACCCAATTCAATATGAAGTGGGTAGAGAAGGCGGGCCTGGTGAAGTTCGACTTCCTCGGTCTCAAAACACTTACTGTCATCGAGACCGCGGTTAATCTTATCCGGCAGCGCGGAATTGATCTCGATATTCACAATATTCCGCTTGATGACGCGAAAAGCTACGAGATGATTTCACGGGGCGACACGGTCGGTGTGTTCCAGATTGAAAGCTCGGGTATGCGCAAGGCCATCGTCGAGATGCGCCCCGACCGCTTCGAGGACATCATTGCGCTCGTGGCCCTGTATCGCCCCGGTCCGATGGCGAATATTCCAACCTATAACGCCCGCAAACATGGCTACGAGCAGCCTGACTACATTCACCCTAAGCTGGAGCAGGTGCTGAAGGAAACCTTTGGCGTCATCGTTTATCAGGAACAGGTGATGCAGGCGGCGCAACTGCTCGCCGGATACTCGCTTGGCGAAGCTGACCTTCTGCGCCGTGCGATGGGTAAAAAAATTCGCAAAGAAATGGAAGCCCAGCGCGATCGCTTCGTCACCGGCGCAACCGAGCGCGGCGTGCGGCGCGACCAGGCGGATACAATTTTCGACCTTCTGGAGCGTTTCGCCGAATACGGCTTCAACAAGAGCCACGCGGCGGCTTATGCGCTCGTCGCCTATCAAACGGCTTACCTCAAGGCCAATTACCCGGTGGAATTTCTCGCGGCTTCCATGTCTCTCGACATGGACAATACCGACAAACTTGCCGACTTCCGCCGCGAAGCTGTGCGGCTTGGCATTGAGGTCGTCGCACCGTCGGTCAATCTTTCCGAACGGCAATTTGCCGTCCGTGACGGCAAGATTATTTACGCGCTTGCAGCGATCAAAGGCGTCGGTACGCATGCGGTCGAGGCCATCGAGCGCGCACGTAAAAACAAACCCTACGTTGACCTCGCAGATTTTGCGGGACGCGTTGAGCCGAAAGCCCTGAACAAGCGAACGCTCGAGTCCTTGATTGCGGCCGGTGCGCTCGACTGCCTCGAACCCAATCGCGCTCGTGCATTCGCCGCGGTCGATACGCTGGTCGCGCATGCACAACGAAGCGGCGCCGATGCGGCATCAGGACAGACCCAGCTTTTTGGTAGCGGTGCGGTGAAGGCGGTAATCCATCTTCCCAATGCCGCACCGTGGCTGCCGGCAGATCGACTGAAGCGCGAATATGATGCGATCGGTTTCTTTCTGTCGGGGCATCCGCTCGACGATTATCAAGCTGCACTCGCGCGGCTGCGCGTGCAGTTTTGGGCGGAGTTCTCGCAAGCTGTTCGTTCGGGGCAGACAGCGGGCCGGCTCGCGGCGACTGTTGTTTCGCGGCAGGAAAAACGCATCAAGTCCGGTTCGAAAATGGGCATCATCGGTTTTTCCGACCCAACGGGACACTATGAGGCGGTGATTTTTTCCGAGGGGCTTGCGCAATATCGCGAGCTTTTGGAACCGGGTACCGCAGTTATTTTGCAGGCAGGTGCCGAATTGCAGGGCGAGGAAGTGCGTGTCCGTATTCATGGCGTCGAGTCGCTCGATGCCGCGGCCGCCAAGGGCCAGAGAGGTTTGCGCGTTTTTCTGGATTCGCCGGCGCCGGTTGACATCGTCAGCCAGCGATTGTCGCCCGAAGCGCCGCGAAATGGCGAAAAGCTCGGCGAGATTTCTTTCGTATTGGGGCTGAAAGACGGTTCGGAAGTCGAGGTGAAGCTCCCGGGGCGCTATCCGATTTCTCCGCAGATCGCGGCAGCCATGAAAGTGGTACCGGGGGTCGTGGCGGTTCACGAAATGTAAGTGAGCAACCAACCGCCGATGCGCTAAATTGATCGCGGCAGGTGCCATTGGACACCGATTCAACCGGGTATTATCTGTCGCCGGATAGTGTTAGACCAAGCATCTATTGCGAATAATTCATTGGACTGAGAGAGAAATGACGCGGGACGACACGGATCCGATTGTCCGCGAAGGGCTTGAACTAATTAAAGATTTTCGCCGTATCCATTCGCAGCAGGACCGCAAGGCGGTGATGGATCTGGCGAAAAGCCTTGCCGAGAAGCCTTCGGGAAAGGCGCATTAATCCAGCCAACATGTCCGCCGCGTAGGCGGAAATGTGAGGCTTTTCACGCCCTTGCGCTGCCATACTTCAACCTCTATAAGCGCCGCCATCACGCACGTAGGCTAGCTTGCCTGGAGACAGGACAGCATCCGGTGCTGGGCAAACGCCCGGCTCGGCCTACGGAGGCTCAACCGGTAGAGGAAAACATGGCGCTACCAGACTATTCGATGCGTCAGCTTTTGGAAGCTGGCGTTCACTTCGGCCATCAGGCCCATCGCTGGAATCCGAAGATGGCGCAATACATCTTCGGCACCCGTAACAACATTCATATTATCGATCTCGCGCAGACCGTGCCGCTCTTGCACAAAGCGCTCGAGGCGGTAAGCGACGTCGTCGCCAAGGGCGGCCGCGTGCTGTTCGTCGGCACCAAGCGGCAGGCTGCGGATGCGATCGCCGACGCGGCGAAACGCAGTGCGCAGTACTTCGTCAATTCGCGCTGGCTCGGCGGCACGCTCACGAACTGGAAGACGATCTCGAATTCGATTCAGCGTCTGAAAAAGATCGAGGAGATGCTCTCGTCGGAAGCGGCGGGCGGCTATACCAAGAAAGAACGTCTGACGCTCGCCCGCGAAAAGGAAAAGCTCGAGCGCTCGCTCGGCGGTATTCGCGATATGGGCGGCGTGCCGGATCTCGTGTTCGTCATCGACACCAACAAGGAAGACATCGCGATCAAGGAAGCGCGCCGGCTCAATATTCCGGTCGCCGCGATCGTCGATACCAATTCCGATCCCGACGGCATCGCATTTCCGATTCCGGGCAATGATGACGCCGGCCGTGCGATCACGCTGTACTGCGATCTGATCTCGAAGGCCGTCATCGACGGCATTTCGCGTGCGCAGGGCGAGTCTGGCATCGATCTCGGCGCGCTCGAGAAGCCGCCGGTCGAAGAAGCCGCGCTGGAGAAGGGCGAGTGGGAGAGCTTCGAGCCGCTGCCCGGACCGCGCGGTGCGCCGGACGATCTCAAGAAACTGCACGGCGTGAGCCCGGTGATTGAGAAAAAGCTCAACGATATCGGCTTCTTCCATTACTCGCAGCTTGCCGATCTCAACGCGAACGATGCCCGCCATCTTGGTGAGACGGTCGGCCTGCCGGGTCGTATCGACACCTGGATCGCGGAAGCGAAGGCCTTTTCGGCCGACGCCGAGTAATTGGAGTTACCCATGGCTGAAATCACGGCGAGCCTCGTCAAGGAGCTTCGCGAGAAAACCGGCGTTGGCATGATGGATTGCAAGGCCGCGCTAAACGAAACTAAGGGCGACATCGAAGCCGCCGTCGATTGGCTGCGGAAGAAGGGTCTTGCCAAGGCCGCGAAGAAAGCCGGCCGTGTTGCCGCTGAAGGCCTTGTCGGCACAGCTGTTGAGAAGACCAAAGGTGTCATTGTCGAGGTCAACTCCGAAACCGATTTCGTTGCTCGCAACGAGCAGTTCCAGGGTCTCGTCAAGCTGATCGCCGAAGCGGCGCTCCATCAGGGCGCCGACGTCGAGAAGATCAAGAAGGCGAAAGCCGGCAATGCGACGATCGAGGAAGCGCTCACGAGCGCCATCGCCACGATCGGCGAGAACATGACGCTGCGCCGTGCCGCCGAGATTTCGGTTAGCGAAGGTGCGATTGGCGCCTATACGCATAGCTCTGTTTCGGATGGACTCGGCAAGCTCGGCGTTCTGGTCGCGCTCGAATCGAAAGCCAATCCGGCGGAACTCGCAATCTTTGGACGGATGCTGGCGATGCATATCGCGGCAGCGAATCCGGTTGCGGTCGACGCCAAAGGCATCGACGAGGCAACGATCAATCGCGAGCGTGACGTGCTGACCGACAAGGCAAAGGCCTCGGGCAAGCCTGCGAACGTCATCGAGAAGATCGTCGACAGCGGCCTCAAGACCTACTTCAAGGAGGTTACACTTCTGGAGCAGGCCTACGTTCATGAGCCCTCGAAATCGATCGCTCAGGCGGTCAAGGAAGTTGAGGGTAAGCTTGGCAGCCCCATCGCGATCAAAGGGTTCGTGCGTTACGCTCTCGGCGAGGGAGTCGAAAAGCAGGAGCAGGATTTCGCCGCTGAAGTTGCGGCGGCGAGCCGCCCGAACTGACCGCAAAGGGGGCGGATCAGATGGCCAAGCCCCGATACAAGCGGGTCGTCGTCAAGGTCTCCGGGGAATCTCTCCTCGGCGGCGAAGCCCACGGTCTACACGCCGCGACGCTTACGCGCGTCGCGGCTGATCTCGTCGAAACGAGCAAACTCGGTGTGCAAGTTGCCGTCGTCATCGGCGGCGGCAATCTCGTGCGCGGCGCGATGCTGGCTGAGACCGGTATTGAGCGCGCGACGGCAGACGCGATGGGAATGCTCGGCACCGTCATGAATGCGCTCGCGCTTGAAGACGCCATCAAAAAGCAGGGCGCAACCGTCAGGGCCATGTCGGCTATACCAATGCCGTCCATCTGCGAAGTGTATTCGCATCAGCGCGGCATCCGGCATTTGAATGCCGGCCACATCCTGGTTCTCGCCGGCGGTATCGGCAACCCGTACTTCACCACCGACACGACGGCCGCGTTACGCGCCGCCGAGTTGAACTGCGAAGCTATTTTCAAAGCTACGAACGTCGATGGCGTTTATGATTCCGACCCAAAGCGCAATCGTGATGCCAAACGCTTCGAGCAACTCACACACGATGAAGCACTTAAGCGCGATTTGAAGGTCATGGATGCGTCCGCTTTCGCGCTTGCCCGCGAGGCCAAGCTGCCTATCATTGTATTCTCGATCCGTGAAAAAGGCGCGATCGCGGCCGCGATCAAGGGCGAGGGGAAGTCCACGGCCGTTCTTCCCTGAGCATTGTGCTACGCGCTAGCGACGAACGAACAGAGGTGGACGATGAAACCCGGAGCTTTTGATCTTGCCGACCTGAAACGCCGGATGACGGCGTCGATTGGTGTTCTGAAGCAGGAGCTCGGCGGGCTGCGGACTGGCCGCGCTTCCCCCAATCTGGTTGAGCCGATTCAGGTCGATGCCTACGGCTCCCATATGCCGATAAATCAGGTTGCGACCGTCAGCGTTCCTGAGCCGCGCCTGATCTCGATTCAGGTTTGGGATAATTCGCTGGTTAAGGCCGTGGAAAAGGCTATTCGAGATTCCAATCTCGGACTCAATCCTTCGACCGAGGGAACCACGGTTCGTGTTCGCATTCCCGAACTCAATCAGGAGCGCAGGCAGGAACTCGTAAAGGTCGCGCATAAATATGCCGAGGCTGCACGGGTCGCCGTCCGTCACGTCCGCCGCGATGGACTTGATCATCTGAAGAAACTTCAAAAAGATGGGCACGCGAGTGAGGACGACATCAAGCGCCATGAAGCGGAAGTACAGAAGGTAACCGACCAATCGATCGCCGAGGTCGACCAAGCGCTCGCGCAAAAAGAAAAAGAAATTATGTCGGTCTGAATCATGCCCGTACGCGATCCCGTCCCCACAACAGCGGCGACGCAAGCACCGCCGGTGCATGTTGCGATCATCATGGACGGGAACGGACGGTGGGCTTCGGCGCGCGGACTGCCGCGCAGAGAAGGCCACCGGCGCGGCGTAGAAGCATTGCGCCGCGCCGTGCGGGCGGCGGGCGATCTGGGCATAAAATATCTGACGATCTACAGCTTCAGCGCTGAAAACTGGTCGCGGCCGGCCGACGAAATCAACGATTTGATGGCGCTGCTCAAATGGTTCGTCCGCAAGGATCTTGCCGAGCTGCACAAAAACGGTGTGCGGGTGAAAGTGATCGGCGAGCGAGCAGGGCTCGATGGCGAAGTTCTCGGGTTGCTGCGCGAAGCCGAGGAGCTCACCAAGGATAACGAGCGTACGACGTTAATCGTGGCGTTCAACTATGGCGGCCGGCAGGAAATTGCGCGCGCGGCGCGCGAGCTTGCGGCGGAGGCAGTTGCGGGCAAGCTTGATCCCAACACGATAGATCAGGATGCAATCGAGTCCCGGCTTTATACGGCAGGTTTGCCGCCGCCCGACCTTGTTATACGAACCAGCGGCGAGCAACGCATTTCGAATTTTTTACTTTGGCAGGCGGCCTACGCGGAATTTGTCTTCTTGCCGATTAACTGGCCGGATTTCGATTGCAACGCACTTGAACAAGCGATCGACGAATATCGTCGACGTGAGCGACGTTTCGGTGGAGTAACCGCTCAGGCAGGCGGATAAGGGCCTATTGTGAGCGAATTACATCTCCGAATTTATTCTTCGGTTGTCCTCGGCGTCCTGGCGCTTTCCGTCACCTGGATCGGCGGCCCATTTTATTTTCTCCTGTGGCTGGCGGCTGCCGTATTGATTTTATGGGAATGGGCGAAGATCAGCCGCTTCAATCCGCTCTGGCTTATCGCCGGTGTTGCCTATGCGGGAATTTTTCTCGCCGCGATGGTGCTGCTTCGCAACTCGCCTTCCGGCCGGGCAGCGATATTCTGGCTATTCGGGTCGATCTGGGCGGCGGATAGCGCGGCTTATTTCGGCGGACGCTTGATCGGCGGTCCGAAGCTTTGGCCGGCGGTGAGCCCCGGTAAAACGTGGGCCGGTGCGATTACGGGAACAGCTGCTGGCATCGCTGCTGGATTGGTGGTGCTTGTGGCGGAAGGAATTACCTTTAGCTTTATGCATCTTGTTATCGGTCTTCTGACGGTCATTGCTGCGCAGCTTGGCGATCTCTTTGAATCCGCAATCAAGCGCCGTTTCGCTGTGAAGGACTCAGGCTGGATTATTCCTGGTCACGGTGGCGTGATGGACCGGTGTGACTCGCTCGTCGCCGCTTCGGCAATTGCGCTGTTGCTCGGTGCAATTCGGATGGCGCAGGCGCCCGCACAAGGGCTGCTCGTATGGTGAACCGGGAACCCGGAAAGAAAGTTTCGATTAGCGTTCTTGGCGCCACGGGATCGGTTGGCAAAAGCACGCTCGATCTCATCGCCGCCAATCCTGAACGCTATGAAGTTGTTGCGCTGACGGCAAAACGCGGCGCGAAAGAATTGGCGCGGCTTGCGCGCGCTTCGGGAGCGCAATTCGCTGTCGTTGCGGAACCGGATAATTTCGATGCGTTGCGCCGCGAACTCGAAGGTTCAGGCGTGACAGCTGCCGCTGGCCGTGACGGCATGCTGGAAGCCGCACGGCGGCCGGCGGACGTCATCGTCGCGGCGATTTCCGGCGCCGCCGGTCTTGAACCGACGCTCGCGGCGCTAACAAAAAATCGTTGCGTGGCTGTCGCGAACAAGGAGTGTCTGGTTTCCGCCGGCAGCTTGTTCATGCGTGCCGCGCGCGAAAGCGGCGCGACGATTTTGCCGGTCGACTCCGAGCACAATGCAATCTTCCAGGCGCTGATGGCGGGACCGAAAGAATCGGTTGAGAAGGTGACGATCACCGGCTCGGGCGGGCCGTTCCGCACGCGTCCGGCGGCGACGTTCGCAAGCATCACGCCCGAGGAAGCGTTGCGTCACCCGACCTGGTCGATGGGTGCGAAGATCACTATCGATTCCGCGACGCTGATGAATAAAGGACTCGAACTGATCGAGGCGCATCATCTGTTCGATCTCGCCCCGAAGAACCTCGATGTTGTCATCCACCCGCAATCCGTGGTGCATGCGCTTGTCGAATATCGGGACGGCGCGGTGCTGGCGGCCTTGTCGATGCCGGACATGCGGATTCCGCTGGCCTGCTGTCTCGGCTGGCCTTCCCGGCCGGCCTGGGCCGCGCCCCGACTCGACCTCGCCAAAATAGCGAACCTCAGTTTCGAGGCGCCGGATCGGAACCGGTTCCCGGCGCTCCAGCTTGCCTGTGAGGCGCTTGAAGCGGGCGGAGCGGCTCCGACGGTGCTCAATGCGGCAAATGAGGTCGCCGTCGAGGCGTTTCTTGCCCGCCAAATCGGTTTTAATGATATTCCTCGCCTTGTCCGGGATACCCTGGCCCAGGCTGTCTCGGAAAGCTTAACGGAGCCGGTTTCGGCCGAACAGGCGATCGCCGTTGACCATATTGGCAGAAGTATAGCCCGGACCCTCTTGCCCCAATTTGCCGCAAAGGCATCCTAGGCAGGTAACGATTTGGAAGGTATGCGGCAATGCACGTTCTCTCGAGTGTCGGGTCTTTTGGCGGCTCTTTTTTAAGCTATGCGCTGCCTTTCCTGTTCGTGCTCACCATCGTGGTTTTCTTTCATGAGCTCGGCCATTTCTGGGTGGCGCGCCGCTGCGGCGTGAAAATCGACGCCTTTTCCATCGGCTTCGGGCCGGAACTGTTCGGCTTTTATGATCGCCACGGCACGCGCTGGCGCTTCGCCGCGATCCCGCTTGGTGGCTATGTGCGCTTTTTTGGTGATGACAGCGCCGCAAGTACGCCCGACCAGACGGCGCTCTCGCGCATGAATGACGCTGAGCGCAAGCAATCGTTTTTCTACAAACCGGTAGCGCAGCGGGCGGCGATCGTTGCGGCAGGACCGATTGCCAATTTCATTCTCGCGATTCTGATCTTCGCCGGCATCTTCATGCTCTACGGCAAGCAGGCGACTCCCGCGCGCGTCGATACGGTTATCGCCGAGAGCGCTGCCGCCAAGGCCGGCCTGCGGAGCGGTGACCTCGTTCTGACGATCGATGGCAAGAAGATCGAGACGTTCACTGACATGCAGCGCATTGTCAGCATCAGCCCCGGCCAGACGCTGGAATTCGTGATCGATCGTGACGGCAAACAGCTCGCTCTCAATGCGACGCCCACGCTGGATGAGCACAAGGATCGCTTCGGCAACGTGACGCGGGTCGGCCGGCTCGGCATCACGGCACAGATGGGCGCGCCAGTGCGCGTCGGGCCTCTGGCAGCATTGAGTATGGGAGTTGCCGAAACCTGGTTCGTCGTGGACAGGACGTTCGCCTATATCGGCGGGATTTTCGCGGGACGCGAATCCGCCGACCAGCTTGGAGGCCCGCTGCGGATCGCCCAGGTGTCGGGACAAGTGGCGTCCATCAGCTTCACCGCCTTGATGCACCTTACGGCCGTGCTTTCGGTGTCCATCGGGCTTCTGAACCTGTTTCCGGTTCCGATGCTGGATGGCGGACATCTCATGTTTTATGCCTATGAAGCGCTGCGGGGCCGCCCCTTGAGCGAAAAGGCACAGGAAATGGGGTTCCGGATCGGCCTTGCGCTGGTGATCATGCTGATGGTCTTCGCCACCTGGAACGATCTGCTGCACTTTGCCTCGCTGTAGGCGCCCATGGCAGTGGGCAGTCCGATTCCGACCTAAATTCTGCCGTTCGGATCCGTAACTATTCAGAAACAGGAGCCGGGGCGGAGTGCCCCCGGCTTTGGAATGGGCTAACAGGGCGAAATAGGGCTGGTTTTGGGGATTTTGGGGCATGAAAATCCCTAAAAAACGAGCAGGGGCGGCTTGCAAGTGCTTGCAAAATCTTTACAAGTTTTCTGGGTAATACGAATCCGGGTACCAGGGTATTCGGAAGCGGCGGGTATTGTTTGCGCAACATCGCCAAGTGGGGACGGCAGGTAGCGTATCGCATGAAAATTATGGTCCGTGTCTTGGGGAGACTTGCGATCCTGGCGGTTCTGGCTTTCGCTGGAACAGCGAGCATTACCGCATACTCGGTCGTCACCGCGGCTGTCGCGAACGCCCAGACTGTCAGCTCCATCGTCGTTCAAGGTAACCGGCGCGTCGATAGCGATGCCATTCGCAGCTATCTGCAGATCCGGCCGGGCGAGCGGGTCGATCCCCTCAAAATCGACGACGGCCTGAAGGCGCTGTATGCGACCGGGCTGTTCCAGGACGTAAAAATCAACATGGCCGGCGGCGGGCGCCTGGTCGTGTCGGTCGTTGAAAACACCGTTCTCAATCGCGTTGTTTTCGAGGGCAACAAGAAGATCAAGGACGAAACGCTCGCCAGCGAAATTCAATCGAAAGCGCGCGGGCCGCTTAACACCGCCATCGTGCAATCCGACGTTCAGCGGATCATCGAGGTATATCGCCGCGGCGGCCGTTACGACGTGAGAGTCGACCCGAAGATTATCGAGCGTTCCAACGGCCGCAGCGATCTGATCTTCGAGATCAACGAAGGCGACAAGACGACGATCAGCAAGATCACGTTCGTCGGTAACAAGGCGTTCTCCGACTATAAGTTGCGCGACGTGATGTCGACGACGGAGAAGACGTGGCTGAGCTGGATCAAGAACACTGACGTCTATGATCCGGACCGCGTGAGCGCCGACCAGGAAGCGCTGCGCCGTTTCTACCTCAAGAATGGCTACGCGGACTTCCGCATTGTCTCCGCCAATGTCGATCTCGATCGCAGCCGGGGCGGCTTCGTCATCACCATCACGGTTGACGAGGGGCAGCAGTACCGCACGGGCACCGTTGACCTGGTGTCGAACGTGCGTGACCTCGACGGCGCGACGTTGCGCGGCTTCGTCCGCACGACGCCGGGCGATGTTTACAACGCCGAAATGGTCGAGAAGTCGATCGAAAACATCACGATGGAGCTCGCCAAGCGCGGCTATGCTTTTGCGCAAGTGCGGCCGCGCGGCGACCGCAACTTCGAGACTCACCGGATCAACATCGTCTATACGATCGAGCAGGGCTCGCGTGTTTACATCGAACGCATCAACATCGTCGGTAACACGCGCACGCGCGATTACGTCATCCGCCGCGAGTTCGATGTCTATGAAGGCGATCCGTACAATCACGCGCTGATCAACCGCGCCGAACGCCGCCTGAAGAACCTCGGTTACTTCAAGGATGTCAGGATCACGACGGAGCCGGGTTCCGCGCCCGACCGCGTCATCGTGAACGTCAACGTGCAGGATAACCTCACCGGCGAATTCTCGATTTCCGGCGGTTATTCGACCGCGGCCGGCCTGATGGGCGAGGTCGCCATCGGCGAGCGAAACTTCCTCGGACGGGGCCAGTATGTCCGCGCCTCGGTTGGCTACGGCCAGTATCAGCGCGGCGTCGAGCTTTCGTTCTCCGATCCGTATCTTCTGGGCAACCGTATCGGCGGCGGCATCAATCTGTTCGCCAAGGAGCAGCTGCCTAACGACTTCCAGAGCTATAGCGTTTCGACATATGGCGGTTCGCTGAAGGCCTCGCTACCGCTCAGCGAAGAAGCGTCGCTTGGCCTGCGCTATTCGCTGTTCCAGCGCGATCTCGATGTTTCGAAGAAGTACAAGGATGGCTGCCGGACACTCGCTGGCAACGTTGTCTTCCCGGCAAACTGCGATACTAATCCTAATTATCTTGGGCCAGGTCTTGGTGCGGGCAATCCTGCCGAAGTTTCAAGCGCGATCAAGCAGGCGCTGGGCACCACGCTCACCTCGTCGGTTGGCTACACGCTTGCGTGGAATTCGCTCGACAACAACAAAGACCCGACGATGGGCAATTATGTCAGCTTCTCGCAGGACTTCGCGGGCGTTGGCGGTGACGTGAATTATCTGCGCAGCTCGATCGAGGCACGCACCTACAAGCCATTGTGGGGCGATGTGGTCGGCATGTTGAAGGGTACGGCGGGGTACATCACGCCGACCGGCGGCAAGCAGCTCAATATTCTCGACGGCTTCTTTAAAGGCCCCGAGCTGGTTCGCGGCTTCGAACCGGCCGGTATCGGCCCGCGTGACCTTGGCTCGAATTTCAAGGATGCGTTGGGCGGTTCGCAATACTGGAGCGCGACAGCCGAATTGCAGTTCCCGCTCAGCTTCCTGCCGAAGGATCTTGGCCTGAAGGCTGCGATCTTCGCGGATGCGGGTTCGCTGTGGGGCTATAAGGGCGATACCAATCTGACTCAGTTTGGTACGCCGTATAACGGTAATTGCCCAAGCGGAACCAACAAGACCTCTGGCCCGTCCTCAATCTGCGTTGCCGACGACAACACGATCCGCTCTTCGGCCGGCGTCAGCTTGATCTGGTCGTCACCGTTCGGGCCGATCCGCTTCGACTTCGCGCAGGCGATCAGCAAGGCGTCTTACGACAAGACCCAGTTCTTCCGCTTCACCGGCGGCACGCAATTCTAGCGTCTTCCAACGATTGGCGATCGCGCAACCAGCGCGATCGAAACAGCGATGACTGAGCCGCGTTTTTTCCATCCACGCGCGCCGCTTACGGTCGGCGACATCGCGAAACTGACGGGCGCCGAAGTCGCGGCCGACGCCCCGCTTACGCGCAAGGTCGCGGGGATCGGGCCGCTCGATCTCGCAGGTCCGAAGGATCTCACTTTTTTCGATAACGCGAAATTCCGTGACGAGTTCGCCGCGACGGATGCCGGCGCCTGCTTCACGCGCGCGGAGCTTGCTGCCGATGCGCCGAAGCGGCTTGCGCTCCTAATCGTCAAGGAGCCGTACCGAGCCTACGTCACCGTGGCGCGTGCACTTTTTCAGGATGATTTGAAGCCGGCAGGTTTATTCGGCGGCAAGGGGATTGCCTCCGGCGCGTCGGTTCATCCAGACGCGCGCCTTGAGGATGGCGTCATCGCCGATCCGGGCGCGGTCATCGGGCCGCGAGCGGAAATCGGGGCGGGTACGCTGATCGGCGCCAATGCTGTTATCGGCGCGGACGTCCGTATCGGGCGGAACTGCGTGATCGGCGCAAACTCGACAATTCAGTATTCGCTGATTGGCGATCGGGTCGTTATCCATCCGGGCGTTCATATCGGCCAGGATGGGTTTGGTTACCTGGGCGGCAAGGGCGGCCACCTCAAGGTGCCGCAGACAGGCCGTGTGATCATTCAGGACGATGTCGAGATCGGTTCCGGAACAACGATTGACCGCGGCGCGCATCGCGACACGATGATCGGCGAAGGGACGAAAATCGATAACCTCGTCCAGATCGCCCATAATGTCTCGATCGGGCGTCATTGCGTGATTGTCGCTCATACCGGAATCTCGGGAAGCTGCACGCTCGGCGATTATGTTGTGCTGGGAGGCAACGTCGGGCTCGTCGATCACATCACGATCGGTGATGGGGCTCAGCTTGCCGCCCGCAGCGGGGTAATGCATGACGTGCCGGCAGGCGAGGTATGGGGCGGCGCCCCGGCTGTACCGATCCGGCAGTTTTTGCGGCAGGCTGCCGTCATCAGGAAATTGGCGGAAAGCAAACCGCAAAAAAATAATGGCACTGACAACGCGAAGTGAACGAGATGGATCAGGCGCAGTCACACACATCGCTCGAAATCCAGGATATCGTTCGGCTCCTGCCGCATCGCTATCCGTTTTTGCTGGTCGATCGGATCATAGAGATCGACGGCGACAACTCGTGCATCGGCATCAAGAACGTCACGATCAACGAGCCTTTCTTTCCGGGTCATTTTCCTGCTCGGCCGGTGATGCCCGGCGTGCTGTTGATTGAAGGCATGGCGCAGACGGCGGGTGCGATCTGCGCGCTCTCGCGCGGGTTCGATAAGGCGCCGAAATCCGTGCTGTTTCTCACCGTGGACAAGGCGAAATTCCGCCGCCCGGTCGTTCCGGGCGATGTCGTCGAATATCGAATGAACAAACTGAAACAGAAACGCACGATGTGGTGGTTCCGCGGCGAAGCCATGGTCAAAGGCGAACTTGCCTGCGAAGCCGAGCTTGGCGCGATGATCGTCGACGAGTAAGCCATGGCAAAAATCGATCCGACCGCTCGCGTTGCCGATGGTGCGCGCTTGGCCTCCGACGTGGAAATCGGCCCGTTCTGTATCATCGGGCCGAACGTTGAGATTGGCGAAGGCAGCAAGCTGCTGTCGCATGTCAGCATTTCAGGCCATACCAAGATCGGTGCGCGGGCGACGATCTACCCGTTCGCGTCACTCGGCACGCCGCCGCAGTCGGTGCACTACAAGGGCGAGGCGAGCCGCCTCATTATCGGCACCGATAACGTGATCCGCGAATCCGTCACCATGAACACCGGCACGGCTGGCGGGCACATGGAAACGGTGGTCGGCGATCGCTGCATGTTCATGGCCTATGCACATGTCGGGCACGATTGCATCGTGGGAAATAACGTGACGTTCGCCAACGGCGGCACGCTCGGCGGCCATTGCACGGTCGGCGATTTTGTCTTTGTCGGCGGCTATGCGGCGGTTCATCAGTTCGTCAGGATCGGCGAGCGTTGTGTCATCGGCGGCCTTTCGGGCGTCGTGCATGATGTTATTCCGTTCGCGGCAGCGCTCGGTCAGCGAGCAGAACTCGCCGGGCTGAATATCGTGGGGCTCAAGCGCAGCGGTCTTTCGCGCCCGCAAATCCACGCCTTACGCCATGCCTATCGGATGCTGTTTTCAGGCGGTATCGTACGCGACAATGCCGAGAAGGTTTCGGCTGAGTTCAAGGACGATGCCAACGTGCAGAAGCTGGTGCAGTTCGTACGCGATTCCGGCAAACGCCGGTTGACCACGCCGCGCGATATGGGTGCGGGCGGAGACGAAGATTAATGCCGCCTGCGGCGGCGAATGCCTCCGCTCCTCCCGCGAATGAAGATCGCGGGCCGCTCGGGATTGTCTGTGGCGCGGGCGATTTCCCGCTGGCGGTCGCCGATGCAGTGACAAAGGCCGGCCGGCCGGTCGTGCTGATTGGGTTTCATGGCTATGCGACCTCGGCGATCGAACGTTATCCGCACGAATGGACGCATTTTGGCGCATTTGGAAAACTGATCGCATTATTGCGCAAGCATAACGCGCGTGAAGTTGTCGCCGTCGGCTCGGTATATCGGCCTCGTCTGAAAGACTTTCGGCTGGACTGGACCACGTTAAAGATCATGCCGCGCCTCGCGAAACTCTATCGCGGCGGCGACGATCATCTGCTTTCGGGTGTTGTCGATCTGGTTCACAGTTACGGACTTCACATGGTCAGCGTGGCTGAAGTCGCGCCGGACATGATGATGCCGGAAGGAATTCTCGGCCGGCACCGGCCTAACCCCGACGATGAAATCGATATTCAATTCGGCCACTCGCTATTGCGCGCGCTCGGGCCGTTCGACGTGGGACAAGCGGCCGTTGTCGCAGGACGCCGGGTATTGACGATTGAAGGAGCTGAGGGCACCGCAGGCATGATGGCGCGGCTTGCCGAAATGCGTGGCCAGGGCGTGTTGCGGCTGCCGGAGAAAGCGGGTGTGTTGGTGAAGGCGCCAAAACCCGGTCAGGATCGCCGGATCGACTTGCCGGCGGTCGGCACGGAAACGGTGGCGCAAGCGGTCAGGGCGGGATTGCGCGGAATTGCGGTTGAAGCAGGGGGCACGATCGTGCCCAATCTCGCCGCGATGATCCAGGCCGCTGATGCGGCCGGACTTTTTCTGCTCGGCGTGCACGCTGCCGCGGAGCCGCCCCGGTGAGCGCGAGCCACCCGGCGGATCGGCCGCTCGATATCTTCCTTGTTGCCGGCGAAACATCTGGCGATCTTCTCGGCGCCGGTCTGATGCGGCGGCTGCGAGAACGATCGGGCGCTATTCGTTTTCGCGGGATCGGCGGCCCGGAAATGATCCGTGAAGGGCTGACAAGCCAGTTTTCAATGGAAGACATCACTGCCATGGGGTTCGGGCAGGTGATCGGCAAGCTTCCGCTGATCCTCCGGCGGATCCGCGAGACGGCGGCCGCCATTTGCCAGTCGCCGCCTGACATTCTCATTCTGATCGACAGCCCGGATTTCAACCAGCGTGTCGCAAAGCGTGTGCGGCGCGTGCTGCCGGAGCTGGCGATCGTGAAATATGTATCGCCGACGGTTTGGGTGTGGCGGCCGGGCCGCGCAAAAAAGTTGCGGCCGCTCGTCGATCATATTCTCGCGTTATTTCCGTTCGAGCCCGAAGTGCATCGGCGTCTCGGCGGCCCGCCGACAACCTATGTGGGCCACCCGCTGCTCGACCGTCTGTCCGATCTTCGCCCGTCGGCGGACGACGAAAAGCGCCGCAACGAGAATCCTCCGGTTGTTCTGGTCTTGCCCGGCAGCCGGCGCTCTGAAATCGAGCAGCTGGGCTGGTTATTCGGGCAAACGATCAAACGCATTCGCGAAAAACAGGATGCTGAGTTTATTCTTCCGGCGGTACCGGCACAGCTCAAGCGCATTGAAGCCACAGTTTCGACCTGGCCGATCAAGCCACGCATCGTGGCGTCCGAGATGGAGAAGTATGCAGCATTTCGCCGGGCTCGTGCGGCGCTTGCGGCATCAGGTACAGTCACGCTGGAGCTTGCGCTCGCGCATGTGCCGATGGTCGCTGCCTATCGTGTTCCGCGCTGGGAGGAATTCATCGCACGCCGTCTTGCGGTCACGACCTCTGCAATCCTCCCCAACATTATTCTGGGCGATCGCGTTGTTCCCGAACTTCTACAAACTGATGCGAACGTAGAAAGTTTGACAGCCGCGCTGGAACCGCTGCTCTCGAATACGCCGGAGCGGCGCCGTCAGCTCGAAGGATTCGGCCGCCTTGATGAAATCTTCGGCACTGGAGCCGAGACAGCGAGCGAGAGAGCGGCACGAATTGTGATGGAAGTATATGAAAACAAACGAAAATTGATCAGCGCAGTGCAGCATTAATCGTAGCCAAGGCCGCCGAAAGCTTGTAAAAAGCAAGTGTCTCTGGGGTTTCCGAAAGAGCCATCCGAATGTTGCTTCGTCCCGACAAGAGCGGTCCGGTGCGTGCGGCCATTACCGGCGTTCATGGCTATTTGCCGGATTACGTACTCACCAACGACGAATTGTCGACGATGGTCGACACCAACGATCAATGGATCGTCGAGCGCACCGGGATACGCGAGCGCCGTATCCTGAAGGGTGAAGGACTCGGCACTTCGCATATGGCGATCGAAGCCGTGCGGGGGCTTTTGGAGAAGACCGGGACGAGCCCGGACGAGATCGACGTGCTTGTCTGTGCGACGATCACGCCTGACATGATTATTCCCTCGACCGCGAATTTGATTTGCGACGCGCTTGGCATGCGCCATATCGGCAGCTTCGATGTGCAGGCGGCTTGCTCAGGTTTTGTTTATGGGCTCGATGTCGCTTCGCAATATATCGAGACCGGCCGCGCCAAAAAGGCGATCCTCGTCGGCGGCGACAAGATGTCGAGCATGATCGACTTCCAGGATCGCACGACCTGCATTCTGTTTGGCGACGCCGCGGCCGCGGTGTTGCTCGAACCAAGCGAGAATGGACGCGGCTTGCGCGACATCGAACTGCATTCCGACGGCAGCGGCGTAAAACACATTCATCAACTTGCCGGCGGCAGCCGCACCAATCCGCCGACTGCGGCCACCATCGAAAAGCGGATGCATTATCTGTATCTGAATGGCCCTGCGGTATTCCGCGCGGCGACAGAGCGCATGTCCGCGTCGGTGCGCGAGATCGTTTCGCGCAACAATCTCGATCTCAATGAAATCAAATGGTTCGTGCCGCATCAGGCGAACAAGCGCATTCTTGAGGCGATCGCCGATCGCGTCGGCATTCCGCACGACAAGGTAATGTTCACCCTGCAGAAGTACGGCAACACGACCGCGGCGACGATTCCGCTCTGCCTGTGGGAATACGAATCCCAGCTCAAGGAAGGCGACAAGCTGGTCTTTGCGGCCTTCGGCGGCGGCTATACTTGGGGCAGCGCGCTCGTGGAGTGGGCCTATGACGGGGCCGCGGCTGCTCAAAAAAACAGCGCTCAGCGGCCGCTTAGTCAGGTGCCCGCGGAGTAATCGATCCCGAAAATGAAACGGCCGGGTTTCAACCCGGCCGTTTTTGTTTCTGGAATGAGGGGGGTTACTTGCGGCGCGAGGCCGGTACGTAGTCGCGCTTGGCGGCGCCGGTATAGAGCTGACGCGGCCGGCCGATCTTCTGCTGGGGATCCTCGATCATTTCCTTCCACTGGGCGATCCAGCCGACGGTGCGGGCAATCGCGAACAGCACGGTGAACATGGAGGTCGGGAAGCCCATCGCTTTCAGGGTGATGCCTGAATAGAAGTCGATGTTCGGATAGAGCTTCTTCTCGATGAAGTATTCGTCCTTCAGCGCGATGCGCTCGAGCTCGAGCGCGACGTCGAGCAACGGGTCGTCCTTGATGCCGAGTTCGTTCAAGACCTCGTGGGTGGTCTTTTGCATGATCTTGGCGCGCGGATCGTAGTGCTTATAGACACGATGCCCGAAGCCCATCAGACGGAACGGGTCGTTCTTGTCTTTGGCCTTCTTGATGTATTCCGGGATGCGCTCGACGTGACCGATTTCGGCGAGCATCTTGAGCGCGGCCTCGTTTGCGCCGCCGTGCGCCGGACCCCATAGGCAAGCGCAACCGGCTGCAATGCAGGCAAAGGGATTCGCGCCTGACGATCCGGCGAGGCGAACGGTTGAGGTCGAAGCATTCTGTTCGTGATCGGCGTGCAGGATGAAGATGCGATCCATTGCCCGCGACAGCACAGGATTGCCCTTGTACTCTTCGCACGGTACGGCGAAGCACATCCGGAGGAAATTCGCGGCGTAGTCGAGATCGTTCTTCGGATAGACGAACGGCTGGCCGATCGAATATTTGTAGGCCATCGCGGCGATCGTCGGCAGCTTTGCGATCATGCGGATCGAGGCGATCAAACGCTGCTGCGGATCGGTGATATCGGTGGAGTCGTGATAGAAGGCGGAGAGGGCGCCGACCGAGCCGACCATGACCGACATCGGGTGCGCGTCGCGGCGGAAACCCTGGAAGAAGCGGCTCATCTGCTCGTGAACCATGGTGTGGTTCGTCACGCGCTTCTGAAAATCCGCTCGCTGCGCGGCCGTCGGCAATTCGCCGAATAGAAGGAGATAGCAGGTCTCGATGAAATCGCCGTGCTCGGCGAGCTGTTCAATCGGATAGCCGCGATACAGCAGAACGCCTTCGTCACCGTCGATGTAGGTAATCTTGGACTCACAGCTCGCGGTCGAGGTGAAGCCAGGATCGTAGGTGAACATTCCCGACTGGGCGTAGAGTTTGCCGATATCGATGACGTCCGGGCCTATGGTGCCTTCCTGGACATTGAACGACCAGGATTGATCGCCGACGGAGAGCTTGGCGGTTTTTGTGTTCGAGCCCGTTTTCGCGTCCATCACATCTTCTCCGTATTTATGGGGCGGAAGACCAAACCCGACCGCTCACCGGTGAACCGGTGTCTGGAAGGGCCGCGTCAACTGGGATTTGGTAGACCTTTCGCCACGCCGTAGCAAGCCGCCGGTTCCTGACAAACGCTTTCTGAAACCGCCGGTTCCTAGGCCGCTACGGTCTTACCGGCCTGATCGCGCAAACGTGCAAGGCTTTCTTCCTTGCCGAGCGCAGTAAGCACATCGAAGATGCCTGTTGATGTCGACTTTCCGGTCAGTGCAGCCCGGAGCGGCTGGGCAACGGCGGCAAGTTTAACGTTTTCCCGTTCGGCAAGCTGCCGTACAGCGGCGTCGAGTGGAACTGATTTCCATTCTGTCGCTTCGAGTACCGGAATCGCACGGCCGAGAATAGCACGCGCCTGATCGCTGAGAATCGCCTTGGCTTTTTCCTCAAGCTGAAGCGGGCGCTCGGCAAATAGAAAGCGTGTGCCGTCGAAAAGCTCGATCAGAGTCTTGGCGCGCTCTTTAAGACCCGGCATGATCGCAAGGACGCGGCTGCGCAGAGCCGAGAAGCGCGGCGCCAGGCCGGAGCCGTCGGGGAGCTCAGGCAGGAATTTCTCGATTGCGTCGACGAGATATTCGTCGCTGCTGTTTCGAATATAGAGCCCGTTCAGATTCTCGAGCTTGGCAAAATCGAAGCGAGCGGCCGAACGCCCGACACGGTTGAGATCGAAGAGCGAGATCAATTCCTCATTCGAGAATACTTCCTGGTCGCCATGACTCCAGCCAAGGCGAACAAGGTAGTTGCGCATAGCTTCCGGCAGATAACCCATCGCCCGATAGGCCTCGACACCAAGCGCGCCGTGCCGCTTGGAAAGCTTTGCACCGTCGGGGCCGTGGATGAGCGGGATATGCGCCATCTTCGGAATAGACCAGCCGAGCGCTTCATAGATCTGGGCCTGACGCGCGCCATTGGTGAGATGATCGTCGCCGCGGATAATGTGGGTGACACCCATATCATGGTCGTCAACGACGACACTCAACATGTAAGTCGGCGTACCATCAGAGCGGAGCAGCACGAGATCATCGAGATCCTTGTTCTGCCAGGTGACGCGACCTTGCACGAGATCCTCGATGATCGTCTCGCCTTCCTGCGGCGCTTTCAAGCGAATGACAGGCGCACGGCCGGCGGGTGCTTCCGACGGATCGCGATCGCGCCAGCGGCCGTCATAGCGCGGCGGCCGCCCTTCCTTGCGCGCCGTCTCGCGCATCTCCTGTAATTCTTCCGGGGAAGCATAACAACGATAGGCCCTGCCAACCGCGAGCAATGCCTCGGCGATTTCGCGGTGACGTGCCGCACGCTGGAACTGGAAGATCGGTTCATCGTCCCAATGAAGCCCCAGCCATTTCAAACCGTCGAAGATGGCTTCGATCGCTTCCGGCGTCGAACGGGCGCGGTCGGTGTCCTCGATGCGTAGCAACATCTTGCCGCCGCGGCCGCGCGCATAGAGCCAATTAAAGAGCGCCGTGCGCGCCCCGCCGATGTGGAGATAGCCGGTCGGCGAAGGCGCAAAACGGGTAATGATGGGCGATGTGGGTTCGGTCATGATGAATTGAGGTTTGGTACGATTTCGCGGCCCATGTAGCATAGGGAATTCGCGCCGAGTAGGGCGGGGGCTCTGAATGGCGGATAAATTCAATGGCGCGCGAGCGCGGCCGCGCGTTGCCGTACTCGGCGGGCGAGTGGCCGGCTGGGCCGAAGCGGTTTCCGCCGGCGGTATTCTCGGCGCACGATGGCGCTCGATCGCTGACGCCTGCCGGTCGGAGGCTGATGCCGCACGTCTGGCACCGTGGCTCCCGGTTTTATACGGCGTAGGGATTATTCTTTACTTTGCCGCGCCGCAGGAGCCGTCCTTGATCGCGGCGTGTTTAGGCCTTGCGGGATTTTCGGCGATTACGTTTGTCTGTCGCGCGCGGCCGCTTGCCTTCGTTGTGTCTCTCACCCTCGCCATGATTTTTGCGGGCTTTGCGACAGGGTCTTTGCGCGGCCACTGGGTGGCGCATCCTGTGCTAACGCAAGCGACGCAGACGGTTCTGCTGACCGGCTTTGTCGAATCTCGCGATGCGACCGATCGCTCCGATCGTATTATCCTGAGAATTACGTCGGCTAGCGGACGAGGGGCAGAACATCTTTCGCAGCGTGTGCGTGTTGCGCTTCGCCGCGGTACCGCGCCGAGCGTAGGCTCGCATGTCGAATTGAAAGCCCGTATGCGGCCTTTACTCGCGCCGACGCGGCCGGGCGGTTACGACTATGCACTCGGCGGTTACTTCGCCCGGCTGGGCGCGACGGGATTCGCACTGGGCAATGCGAAGCCCGCTCCAGCCCCTGGAGCGGCTCCGTTGCAGGTCCGCGTTTTCAGCTTGATCGAGCAGATACGGCGGGCGTTGGCGGCGCGGATATCAACAGCGATCCCCGGCGAAGCAGGCGCGGTCGCTACCGCCTTGATAACCGGTATCCGCGATCAG
>Ga0180218_1000721_pt1 | contig 26002 bp, 26 predicted proteins | sample eDN3rd37CKraftBY_FD_151334 | JGI IMG/M metagenome (GOLD analysis project Ga0180218, IMG submission 151334) | Enriched backyard soil microbial communities from Emeryville, California, USA - eDNA 3rd pass 37_C Kraft BY (version 2) (version 2) | ecosystem: Environmental > Terrestrial > Soil >...
GCCATCGAGGCCTCGCTGATCGAGAACCTGGCAAGGCTCGACCCGGACGAGGTGACGCAGTGGGAAACCTTCACGCGGCTGGTCAAGGAAGGCCGCACGGTGGACGACATTGCCGCCACCTTCGGCCTGCCGGACCTTGCGATCCGGCGCGTGCTGGCGCTCGGCAACCTGCTCCCGCGCATCCGCGCGATGTATGCGCGCGAGGAAATCGACCGGGCGACCGTCCGCCACCTGACGCTCGCCAGCAAGAGCCAGCAGCGGGCATGGCTGGCGCTCGCCGACGATCCCGACGCCTATCTGCCGACCGGCTACCAGTTGAAGGCGTGGCTGTTCGGCGGCCACTCGATCAGCACCCGCCATGCGCTGTTCGACGTGGCCGCGAGCGGGCTTGCCGTCGTCGCCGACCTGTTCGGCGAGGACAGCTATTTCGCCGATGCCGACGCCTTCTGGACGAAGCAGGAAGCCGCCCTCGAAGCGCGGCGCGCGGACTATCTCGACGCCGGATGGCCCGACGCGGTGATCGTCCCGCCTGCCGAGCATTTCCAGAGCTGGGAATACGAGAAGGCGCCCAAGCGCAAGGGCGGGCGCGTCTATATCGACGTGCGCGCCAGCGGCGAGGTGATCTTCCACGAGGGTTACCTGTCGCGCGCGGAGGCCCGGCGCATCGCGCGCGGCGAGCAGGTCGAGCCTCCGGCCAAGCCGCCCCGTCCCGAGGTCAGCGGCCCGATGCAGGCCTATATCGACCTCCATCGCCATGCCGCCGCGCGCGCCGCGCTGCTCGCCCATCCGGGCGTGGCGCTGCGCCTCATGCTCGCCCACGCCATCGCCGGCTCGCCCTTGTGGAGCGTCCGCGCCGAGCCGCAGACGGCGCGCAGCGACGAAACCCGCGAAAGCGTCGAGACCTCGCGCGGCGAGACTCTGTTCGACGAGCGCCGCCGCGCGGTCCTCGCCCTGCTCGGCTTCTCGCCCGACGAGCCGACCGTGGTCGAAGGCAGGCCCGAAGGCGCGGAGGGCGACACGCTCGCGGCGATCTTCTGGCGGCTGCTCGACCTGCCCGATGCGGCGGTCATGGACGCGGTCGCGGTCGTCATGGGCGAGAGCCTCGCCGCCGGGAGCGCGGCGGTCGAGGCGGTGGGGCTGCATATCGGCCTCGACATGGCCGACTGGTGGCAGGCCGACCCGGCCTTCTTCGAGCTGGCGCGCGACCGCGAGGTGCTCGCCGCGCTCGTCGCCGAGGTCGCGGGCGAGGCGGTCGCCAGCGCCAACGCCCGCGAGAAGGGCAAGACCCTGAAGCGCATCGTCGCCGACTGCCTTGCGGGCGAGAACGGACGCCAGAAGCGCGAGCGCTGGGTGCCGCGGTGGATGGCCTTCCCGCCCGCCGCCTACACGCAGCGCGGCGGCGTCGGCACGGTTCGCGCGCATGCGCACGCCGAGGCAGCGCGGGCTGCGGTCGAGCAGCCCGAGCCGGACGCCGGGGCGCTGCCGCCGGAGCCCGAACGCGAGCCGGTGCCGGAAGCCGCCGAGCCGGTCCCGCTCGCGGCCTGAACCTTGGAAGGCGGGGCGGTTCGCCGCCCCGCCTTCCTCTCTTCGAACCCACAGAATCCGGCCGCGCGCCGCCGCCGTTCCGGCCTCGGCGCGCGGCATTTTTCATGCGCCGCCAGGATCGGGCCGGCGTGCTTTTCAGGGGCACGGACGCTCCCCACATGCAGCCGATGCGAAGGCCGTCGATGGAACGGCAGCCACGCCCCGCTGCTGACGGACCTGGCGCCGGTCAGCGCCGGTCGCGGCCGCACCAGTCGGGCTTGCGCGCACCCCGCGGCCACCAGCGCGCCGCGCCCAGCCGCACAAGCTCGCCGGCCACGTCGCGGCCGCCGAGCGTCACGCGCGCGACCGTGCGATTGTAGCTCCGCCCGAGCCTCTCGAGCTGGACGGCGCGGCCGGCCAGCAGCCGGCGCGCGGTCGCGGTCGCGGCGCGCCCGGCCTCGATTTCGCGGCCGCATTTCGCCTGCCCCCGCTGCGTCTCGGGTGCATCGATCCCAGCGATGCGGACGCGCTCGCCGCTCGCCAGCCGGAATGTATCGCCGTCGGTCACATGGGCGACCCGGGCCTGCCCGGCGGGCGCAGCGGCGCCGAGCAGCAGCGCGGCCGAAACGGCGGCAATGAAGGCTGGCAGCCGCGTCGTATTGCCCACCGCGCCGGTCCTGCCCCATCCCCCGCGCCAGCGCCAATCGATATCCATCGCCGGGCGCTATCGTCCTGCCCGCGGTCGGGCAAGCAGGCTTCGACGGCGCGGCGCGGACCTGGACCTTCGCAGGCCTGCCGCTCTCCATCCGGCTGGTGACTCCACGGTGCGGACTGCGCTCCCGGGCTGCCGACGCCATCGTCCCCGGCTCCTTGGGCGCATGACCTGGAACGGCCGCCGGCCGCGCCAAACCATCGCGGGCGCGCTTATTTCCCCGCCGGCCCCGGGGCCGGCTCCTCGCGGACGCTTCGCTCCAAATAAGCGCGCCGCTCCGGTCCTCCGCTCGCGCTGCGGCCCTGACGGGTTCGCGCATCCGGCTCCATGCCGTTCCTCCGGTCCGCCCATCGCCCGGAGACAGTTTCGGGCGAGCAGCAAGGAGACGATCAATGCCCGCTATCGGTTATGTCACCCGCAACGGAGAAGGCTTCAAGGGCCAGCTCAAGACGCTCTCGATCCGCACCGAGATCGAGATCCTGCCCAACCGCTCGAAGAGCTCGGACGCGCAGCCCGACTACCGGGTCTCGGCCGGTGGCGTCGAGGTCGGGGCGGGCTGGGTCCGGCGCGGCGAGATGTCCGGCAAGGACTATGTGTCGCTGAGCCTCGCCGCCCCCGAGTTCGGCCCGCGCCGGCTCTACGCCAACCTCGGCCGCGCCGCCGGCCAGGACGACGGAGACGCCTTCGCGATCATCTGGAACCCGGCCGACTGACTCGGCCAAGCGCTCCCGCGCCGCAAAGCGCGGGAGCGCAACCCCCCAGAAATGGGGGGTCGAATTTGCATGCGTCGTTTTTCGACCCTGCCGGACGCGGTGCGCTTGGGCCAGCTTGGGCCCGTCGCGGCGACAGGCCGCACGCAATCCGAGCACGGACCCGACCCATGGACGATGACGCCGCTGCGCGCGCGAAGGCCGCGCGCGAATCCTGCCCGTTCCTCACCGCCAAGCAGACGGCCTTCCACCTCGGCATCGCCCGCTCGACGCTGAAGGCGATGCGGCTCGCGGGAAAAGGCCCGCGCTGCCGCCGGCACGGCCGGACCTGGCGATACCATATCGATGACATCGAGGCCTGGTCGGCGGCGAACGCGCGCGGAGGCGGCCATGGCTGAGCCCCGCGACCTGCCGCTGTTCGCCTGGGCCGAGGCCTTCCGCATCGGCCGCACGCAACGGCGCCGGCTCGGTGCGCGCGCGGCGCTGGCCGCGCTCGGGATCGGCGCACTCGGCGCGACGATCGCCGTGCCGCCGAGCCCGCGGCTGGTCTGGAACGCGAGCACGAGCGCACCCGTTGGCCTCTACCGCGTGATGCCCAGCGCGCCGGTCGCCACCGGCGACATGGCGGTCGCCTGGCTGCCCGCCGACGCCCGCGCGCTCGCCGCGCGCCGCCACTATCTTCCGGCCAACGTGCCGGCGGTGAAGCGCGTCGCCGCCGGTCCCGGCGCGCGCGTCTGCGCGCGCCGCGAGACGGTGTTCGTCGACGGCCGGCCCTTTGCACAGCGGCTGGCCGCCGACCGTCTCGGCCGTCCGCTGCCCTGGTGGGAAGGCTGCCATGTGCTCGGTCCCGGCGAGCGGTTCCTGCTGATGGGCGAGAGCCCGGCCTCGTTCGACGGCCGCTATTTCGGCGCCAGCCGGGTCGCAGACATCGTCGGCAAGGCGACGCTCCTGTGGCCGCGCTGAGCCTGCTGGCCCTGCTCGCGCAGGCCGCCGCGCAGCCTGCGGGCGGGCAGGCGGCGACAACCGGAGCCGCCGCGGAAGTCGCTCCCCGGGTGGCGGCGGAGCGGGCGGATGCCGTCACCCGCTGGCGCCCCTATTCGCTCGAAGCCTCGCACCGGTTCGGCGTGCCGCTCGAGTGGATCGAGCGCGTGATGCGCGCCGAGAGCGGCGGCCGCACCCACCTTCGAGGACGGCCGATCACCAGCCGCGCCGGGGCGATGGGGCTGATGCAGGTCATGCCCGCCACCTGGGCCGAGCTGCGCGCCCGGCTCGGCCTCGGCAGCGATCCGCACGACCCCAGGGACAATATCCTCGCCGGCACCTACTACCTGCGACTGATGTACGATCGCTTCGGCTATCCTGGCCTGTTCGGCGCCTACAACGCCGGCCCGGGACGCTATGCCGAGTGGCTGTCGGGCAGGCGCGCGCTGCCTGCCGAGACGACCGCCTATCTCGCGCAGGTCGGTGGTCCCGCCGCAAGCTCGCGGACCGCGACGACGCAACGAGAGCGACAGCGGCCACCGACGCTGTTTGCGGTCCGCCGCGATGCCCCGGAACAGCCGTCGGGCGCCGACGCGACGCGCGAGGCATCGCTGTTCGTCAGGCTTTCGACGCCCGCGCGGCCCGCGCAGGCGGTCGACTGAGCCAGTCCCGCCGCGGGGTTCAACGCCAAACGTGGGAGGGGCTCGTCTCGGCAAGGCCCAGCATGACGGGCGCCGGAGCGCCTGTGCAAGGCCGGCGGCCCCTCCAATTTTGCCGCGAGATGGAGCGCGCTTCGCGCGCGCCTTTGTTCGTCCCTGGGGCGACAAAACCGGTTCCTCCGCCGCCGCTTCGCGGCGCTTGCGGCTTCGCCTCCAGCGGCCCTGACAGCCGCTCCGCCGCCCGTCTCCCGAGGCTCGTCCTCGATCCTGGGGACGCCAAGCGACGGAGGTTCTCATGACCATGATCACCATCCTGCAGACGCAATCGCGCGACGCCTATCCGGCGCTCATCGCCGGGCTCGAAGCGCAGTATGGGCGCGAGGGAAGCGTCGAGATCGCCTGCCGGTTCCTCGATGCCGAGCTTGCCGATTTCCACTGGCAAAGCCGCACGATGGAGCGGCATCTCGGGCGCTACGAGGGCGCGGTCGACGACGACGCAGAAGGGCTAGAGCTCGAACGGATTGCGGTCCTGGGCGTGCTCAGGGGCGCCTGGTTCGTGGCGACCTGCATCGTCGACGGCGACGGCGCGGTGCACGACATCATGGGGCTCACCCTGGTGAACGGCGAGGCGCAGGCACGCGTGGCGTTCGAGCGCCTGCATTGAGATTCTCGCGCGGGAGCGGCGTCGGACAGGCGTCGCTCCCGCTCTCTTTCTGCCTCGACGGCAAGGCTTCAGCGAGGGGCGATGATGCCTCGTTGCCGCAGAACGGCGGGGGTGGCGCGTAAGGCAAGATAAAGCGCCGGCACCGGCCTGCGCATAAGCTCCTGTCTGCACATCTTTTTTGCGGCGTTAGAGCGGCACCGTCGCTCGGCGGACGGTGCCGGTGGCGCCGAAAGGCGAGGATTTCCTTAGGGTTGGGCGGCACCGGTTTTCTCGGGAGCCAGGCTGCGGCACACTGCCGGCGGGGCGCGCCGGCAAGGGCCGCCAAATGAGCGCCGACGACGACTTCGAACCCCATCTCGGGCGGCTGCGCGGCCGCCCGCCCAAGCGCGCGCGGCGCTACCTCCAGCGCGTGCTCGCCGCCGCCAATCTCGCGCGCGGCGGGGCGGCTTTTGCCGGGCGGTCGCGCAGGCAGTCCGCCGGCAGCCGGATCGGCCGCGCGGCGGGGGTCGGGCGGCTGCTCGCGACCCGCGGTGGGATGAGCGCGCTCGAGCGCCGCCGCGTCGTCATCAAGACCCGCATCGTGCGGCTCGCCGGCAAGGGCGCGGGCGCTGCGGTCGCGCACCTGCGCTACCTCCAGCGCGACGGCACGACCCGCGAGGGCGAGAGGGGCGCGCTCTACGGCGCCGAGCGCGACGCGGTCGACGCGAAGGAATTCCTCGCCCGCGGCGCCGGCGACCGTCACCAGTTCCGCTTCATCGTCTCGCCCGAGGACGGCGCTCAATATGAGGAGCTTAAATCCCTCGTCCGGCGGCTGATGGCGCGCGCCGAAGCCGACCTCGGAACGGAGCTCGACTGGGTCGCGGTCGATCATTTCAACACCGGCCATCCGCACAGCCACGTCATCGTCCTGGGGCATGACCAAAAGGGCAGGGATCTGGTGATCGCGCCCGACTATCTGACGCGGGGTCTGCGCGAGCGCGTCGCCGAGCTCGTCGAGCTCGACCTGGGGCCGCGCTCGGACCGGGAAATCGCGCGCACTCAGCTCGCCGAGATCGAGCAGGAGCGGCTGACGTCGATCGACCGCCGGCTGATCCGCCTCGGCGGCGAGGAGCGCATCGTGGCGGCGAGCGGCGGCGCGTTCGAGCAGACGCTGCGCACCGGGCGCCTCGCCAAGCTCGCGCGGCTCGGACTCGCCGAGGAGCTGGGGCAAGGTCGCTGGCGGCTCGCGCCGGACCTCGCCGACACGCTCACCCGGATGGGCGAGCGCGGCGACATCATCCGCACCATGCAGCGCGCCTTCACCGCCGCGCGGGTCGAGCGCGCCGCCGCCGACCAGGCGATCTACGATCCCGCGGCCGCAGGCGCGGCGCCGCTCGTCGGGCGCGTGCTGGCGCGCGGGCTCGCCGACGAGCATCGCGATCGCCATTACCTGATCGTCGACGGCATCGACGGGCGCAGCCACTATGTCGCGCTCGGGCGCGAGGCGGCCGAAGGCGTCGGCGAGGGCGCGGTGGTTCGGGTCGCTCCTGCTCGCGCCGGCGTCTGCGAGGTAGACCGAACGATCGCCGCCGTCGCCGCCGCCAATGGCGGCCGCTACGACATCGACGCGCATCTGGCCCACAACCGTCAGGCAAGCGAGGCGTTCGCCCGAAGCCATGTCCGCCGCCTCGAGGCGCTGCGCCGGGGCGGCGCCGGCGTCGAGCGCCTGGCCGATGGCGGGTGGCGGATCGCCGGCAACCATCTCGATCGCGTCGAGCGGTTCGAGGCGGCGCAGGCGCATGCGCGTCCGGTCACGGTTGGGCTGCTCGCGAGCGAGCCACTCGAGCGAGTGGCGAGCGCGGACGGCGCGACCTGGCTTGACCATCGGCTGCTGCGGCCCGGCGATGCGCCCGCGCGCGAGGCGGGTTTCGGGAGCGCCGTGCGCGAGGCCGAAGCGCGCCGCCGGCAGTGGTTGGTGAGCGAGGGCCTCGGCAGCGAGGTGGGCGGCGCGTTCGTGGCTCGCCCCGGCATGATCGAGGCGCTGCGCCGCCGCGAGCTGCTGCGGGTCGGTACCATGCTGTCGCGCGAGCTCGACCTGCCGTTCGTCGAGAGCCGCACCGGCAGCAATGTCGAGGGCGTCTATCGCCGTCGCCTCGACCTCGCGAGCGGCCGGTTCGCACTGGTCGAGCGCGCGCATGATTTCACGCTGGTGCCATGGCGGCCCGTCCTCGAGCGTCACGTCGGCAAGACGGTCTCGGGAATTCTTCGGGGCGAGAGCATCAGCTGGACGATTGGGCGTGGGCGCGGCGGCCCCCCGATATCCTGAGTATTCACGCCCTGATCAGACCCCAGCCGAGTTCGGCGCCCCGCCTAGAACAGGCTGGGCTGCGCTTCGCGGTCGTACAGCAGATGCGGCTTCGCGTTCTGTGCCGCTTCCACGGCCCGGCGGTAGTGAATGGTTCCGTACCGCTCGGCCTCATCGAAGCCGACCGGCGCGAGCTCTTCGGTCGGGAAGCAGGCATCATAGATCGCGCGCGCAGCGGCGCGCAGGCAGACATCGTGCTGCATGGCGGGCTCCAGATAGATCGAATCGCCGTGAAGGCGTAGGAGCGAAGTTTAGAACATTAGGGGAACATCTGGCAAGTACCGGCTATACGCCAGCTGGTGCCGAGGCACAGCGCCGAGGCTTAAGAGCGGCGCCGACGATCACGCCCATGTTGGCTATAATCTGGATACGGCAGCGGCACGACGGCGCCGCGCTTCCTCATGCATGTTGACCGGAGTAGCGCCGAGGACCCGCGTCACCATCGCAGCGAGAAATCGGCCAGGTGCAAGCTCCGTCGGAGTGAGATCTTGAAGGATGGTCACTTTCGGAAGGTGCTGGATGACTTCGTCGACTGTGGCCTCGGGAATAGATGCAGGCACGTCTTCACCTTCGCCCTCAGGCTCGGGCCCAGGCTCCAATATCCCAGCTTCGGGTGGCTCAATCTCCGCGTCCGGCAACGCGGCGTCATCGGCGTATTCCATCAGGACAAGACAGGTGGCGTGGTACGCATCATCCTCTTGCCCAAGCTTGACGAGCAAATCGAACAACCAGTCCGCTGTCTTAGGTTCCTTCTGCAGAATATCGGAGCGGAGCCCGAAAACGAAACCGAGAGCTGCGAGGGGATGCCGCAACCTGAGGTTCTTCGCGTCGCCATATGACTCCTCGACCCTGTTCGGCGCGTTCTTGCCGTAGGAGGAGTCCATGCGCTTGGTCGAAACAAGCAATTCAGGTCCAGTTGCCCAGTCGGTGATGATTACGTCGACCTGCTTGAGGTAATTCTTCCCGAGGATAGCCGCTGAAGACGAGGTAACATCGGGGATAGACGTCTTTTTTGCCACTCGATCGCCGACTTGGGTTCTGAGATTGCCTGGCAGCGACTTGATCAAGGCCGCGACCGCGGCAGGAAGGATGCGCGGATTGGTGGGCCTTGGCCATACCTGATCGGTTTCGAAGCCCGCCCGACGGAGCTCATAGCTCAGCCAAACATCAAGCGCGAGCGCCGGAACGCCGGATTGGGTTCCGGCCTTCAGATGGAGTGGAACGCCCAGCAGCCGCGCAAGCGTCTCGTAATCCGGCTCGAAGATCGGCTGTTTGTCCGGGCCAATCACCCAGGGATTGCTATGCACCCCGTCAGGCGCCGCTTCGGCGACAATATGGTCGAAAAAGACCCAGGCTTCCCCTTTGGTACTCGGTTTGGCGGCCATCAACTTCTCTCAGGTTGCGGAGGTTGGCGAGCTCCGTTCGCGCTGCCGACATAATTTGTCCGGCGCACCGCAAACGGCGAACCGGATGACGTTTTAGTGTTCAAGTCAGTCGGCATAGTGCCGCCAGCGTTGGAGCGCGCCGATCGCGTCCTCCAGGTCGTCGGCCTTGCCTTTTGCGATTGCAGCCGCCGAGGGAAAGACGATCCGCCCTGCCTCACGGGGCTCCAGTTTCAGCATCCCGCCACCGAGTGCGTGACCTTCCAGCTCGCAGCTCAACCTAACGAACGCCGACGACCATTGTGGCAGCAGTTTGCTCGCCAATGCCTGATCCCGTACCCGAATTGCGTGGACGCTGTTGGTGCAGGATACGCCAGCGGCGTTCCGTACGAGGTGCACGTTGCGTCCGGACATATAGCTCATCACGAAGTCAGGAATTTGGACGTCCGGCACCGCATACCAAGGTGCGCGGTTGCGGCATTTGTAGCCTTGCCTCGCCTCGCGCCCGGCGCTGCTGTCGAGATAGCTGCGCACGGCAGCCGGCAGCGCTTGATCGCGCGTCAGCCTGAGCAGCAGCACCGGATCGTCGTTGCGTTTCCAGCTGTTCACCGTGGCCTTGGTAATCTGCTTCTCTGGCATCGCTCTGCCATTACGGAGCGACGGCTGGAGAAAAGCGGACGGGATCCGCAGGCGCTCCGCCTCGGACGGTCTAAGGTGAAAGAAATCATTGTCGCCGCTGACGTAGCCAATCCCAACGGCAGCAAAATCGGCCAACCGGCGCGTGCCGGGATCAGCGAGTGCAGCAGCATACAGGCCGCGTATCGATGCTGGCAGAAGATAGGGCCGAAGTCGCCGATTCCAGACGGTACGCCACTCTTCGAGGTCGATCCTGACGGTCGGCTTGGGCGGCGTCTTTCCCGGCACGAATTCATCGACAACGGTCAGGTCGATTGCATCGGCCTTGCCGCCAAATCCCTCAGCATAAAGCAGCCAGCAATCCTCCGAGAGGGCCGGGAACAACTTCCTCCGCACCGCGACGATCTGCACGGTCGAGAATGATGCGACGAGATAATCGAGCAGCGGCGCCGCATAGGGCGCGTGGCCGATCTCGGCCGGCACGACGAACGCCATGCGGCCGCCGCGCTTCAAAAGGCCTGCGGTCGCGACGAGGAATGGCGCCCACGACGAGGTCAATCCGCTGAAACGAGCGCCGAGATCGAGGCACAGATCCAGCGCTCGACGGCGAGTCTCGCCCTTGAACGTCTGGTATCGGATGAAAGGGGGATTGCCCGCTGCGCACTGAAACCGCTCGCGAGTTTCGATGGCCCAGGTGAAGAAGTCACCCTCGTGCACCAAAGCGCCTGGTGCGCGCTCGATCGCGCGATGCGCCGACACCGGGTTTTGTTCGATACCGACGCTGTTGGGGTGAAGCGCCAAGAACTGACCGTCGCCGCACGAGGGATCAATCATGCGGTCGCTTGGTTTGCGGCACGCCCATGCGACCAATGCCGCACTCACATCATCGGGCGTGAAATACGCACCCGACCGCTTCTGCGAATATTCCGGAGACATCCCCACCATCGCTAGCACCTTAATCAGATCGGCTCATCCCGCAACCGGGGCCAGTGGAACATATAGTGAACTGGCGCGCTCGGCAATTCTGCTTTAGCGCCCGCTTTGCTGCCGGACCGTTCTGAGGTGCTCGATCGCGGATATCTACCTTCGTTCAGCTCACCCATCGCACGGCCGCTATCAGCCGAGCACCGGAGACTGGGAGCAAATCACCAGTTGCCGAGAGCCCCGGGTCATAGCGACATAGAGATGTCGAGCGTCCAGCTCGTCGGCGCTTAGGACCACCGCGACATCGGCCTCGAGACCTTTGAGCAGCAACGTGCTTCCCACCGCCCGGCGTGGTAGCGCGCGGCCGACGAGCCGATATTCCTCCCGCATAGCGACCGCCGTGTCGACAAAGGCCGTGCCGTCGCGCTCGCAGCGCTGCAACGCCTGCATGCAGGCGCGAAAGACGGCCGGCCGGAACACGCGCGCGCCGGTCTGTTTGTTGAGTTCGACGAGAAGACCCGCCACTCGCTGATGGCACCTGTCCTCTTCGAAGGCGAGCGCCGCCGCCTCGACCTCATTTGCCTCCTTGCGCGCTTGCCCACGCCGCAAGGTATCGAGGCGCCGTATCAGTTCGGTCGCCCCGACATTGGTCATGAGCTTCTGCGCGAACTCGAGAATCTGACCGGTCGCCAGGGGGCTTGTCAGATCTAGCGCCTCGGCGAAGGATACCAGATCTCGCAGATCGACTGCCTCGACCGTGACGGCTCCAGGCGTCTGGCTGGCGAAGCGCTGCTGGCTACCGGGGTTGCGGGAGTCTCCGATGATAAGAACCGAACCGTCCGTCACGGGCGATCGGATCTGACAAGCGCCAAGCTGCTTGGGGTGATCATTCTGGCTCCCGTCGAGCTGAATCCAACGCACTTCGGGGACCGCTTGCCTCAGGTCCACCTTCCGCCCGGCATGAAGCTCGCCCCGGACATAGAGAAGCCATCGCCCGAAACTCTCGGTGCCCGCGTTCCGCCAACGCCACGGATCGCCGAGCGACCCGGCAAGGCAAAAATGTCCGAGCACCTGGGCGTTCCAGTCGGCGAGGGGATCGTTCCGATCGAACCCGAAGATCGCCTGCATCGGGTCGCCCACCACGGCGGTCGGCAGCAGCATGGAGAGGGTCGTGACCAATTGGTGCTGAAGGTCTGAGCAATCCTGATACTCGTCGACCAGCAGGCGCGAATAGCTGGCCTGAATGACGTCGGAGACATGGCCCGAGGCGAGAAGTTGCGCGGCCGCGCGCCGGATCGCCACATATCCAGGCGTTCGTCCTTCGAGGATCGCTGGGTCGTGCCCAGAACGCATCGGAAATGTCTTGATCAGCCGCATCGCCCATCCGTCGATGGTCGCGAGCCTGTAGTGCCGCGTCTGCACCCCCGCGCGATCGAGCCGGCCGCGGAGCGCCGCCACACCAGCATTGGTATGGGTAAGCACCAGGATTGGCGCACCTTCCTCATGGCGTGAAAGCGCCCGGCTCAACAACTCGGTCTTGCCGCATCCGGCGGGTGCCACTATCGCGCCGCGCCCGATCGCAAGCAGATCGGGCAAGCCGTCAGACATGACTGAACCAGTTGAAGATCGCGTCGATCGTCGGGCGAAGCTGGCCGCCGACCGTCTGGTGCAGATCCGGCGCGACTATCTCTTGCGCCACCGCCTCCATCGCGCTGACGTTCTTGAACCAGCCTTTGCGGGTACGCGACGCACGGCCGAGCATCGCTCGCGCGGCATCATCGAGGCTGCCGAACGCAGCCAGGTTCAACAGTGTTTCGAGCTGATAGGCGTTCTGCGAGACCGACCGGATATGCTCGCTGACAATGCTTTCTTCCTTGAGTTCGATCGCTCGCTCGAGGAGCAGCTTGGCGCTTCCGACGGAGAGACACATGAAAAGTTCGTCTTCCAGCGCCCGGCCATCCGTCCATTTGAAAACCTGTCCACCTTCCTGAATGAAGGTCGCCTCGAGATTCCCATTAACGGCGACATCGCTGTCCCGCAGCACGGCGATCCGATAACCCATCTGCCGGAAGGCGATCGCGCGCGCGAAGGTCGTGTCGCCGCCTCCATCGACAAGCGCTACGCCGAGCGCGGTAAGCGATGGGAACCCCGCAGCCTGGCGGTAAAGATCCAGACCGCGAATAAACCCCACTTCGCTCGCGCCTTCGCAGACGAGCACCGAGCGGGCGAGGAGCGCGTCCGGGAACTTCCGGACCGTCCCCTGGACGTCGCCAGAGCGGCCCATCCAGGTCACCGAATGACCAAGGGGACCGGGCCGGACTACATGCAACTGCTGAATCGACAGCTCTCGTACTGCGACCGGCGAGTGGCTGGTGACGAAGGCCTGGAGCGGCGGTGTCGCTTCCTTGGCGCCGAGTTCGGTCAGCAAGCGGATTATCCGATGCGGCTCAAGGCCATGTTCGAGCTCGTCGATGAGAATCATCGGCGCATCGCCTGCAACATGCCGCTGCAGTCCGGCTACGAGCAGGCGGACGGAGCCGAGGCCCAGCCCGCGTAGCGGAACGCCATCGCCACCATGGAGAGAGATGGTGCCGCCCGTGAAGTTCACGCCATGGGCATCGAGCAAGGCTTGGACCTGCCCACTGATCGGGACCCCGAGACGTCCGGCTGTCGTCTGGACTGCGGCGAGAGCCTCGGCGAGCTGATCCTTTGCTTTGTCGCCAAAGGCGATCCGCGCGTCGCGCGCCGCCTGCGCGATCGCCGACGCGGCGCTGGCCCGTTCTTCTGAAATCTTGTTCAGGATCGACCCTCGCCGCCAGCTCAGATTATGCTCGCCTGACTGACCGAGCCGGGTCGGTGCGAGACCCATACGGTCGGCCCAGCTCAGATTGCGCGACTGTCCAAGCGCTGCCGCGCGCTCGGAAACCAGCCGCCACTGCGGTTCGAGATCGTCCCCGACGATCAGCTCGATCGTGAGGACTGTGTCGAGGCCTGCACCCGGTTCGGGTTCGATATCGCGGCTCTGAAAGTTGAACCCGCGCAGATACAGCCCATAGGCTTCCATCGATCGAAGATGGCTGTCGAGTTCGCCCAGAGTCACCGCAACCTGGATTGGCTGGTTGAGTTGGAGCCGGTGGAAATCATCATCGCAAAAGGTCAATGTCCGCCGCGCTCCGAGGCAGAAATCGATGGCGTCGAGAATAGTCGATTTGCCGCTGTCTCCGGGACCGATCAGGCAGTTGATGCCGGGGAGCGGGAACCAGTCCAGCCAAGCGATCGAACGGAAATTTCTGATCTCGACCTTACGAATCCGCACCATTCAGCTCACGCCCCCCAGACCTAGGGGAAGGACTAGCGCCTTCCGCGGCCAGCCGATAGTCAAGCCGTTCCACAATGGATTGAGCATGAACTCATTATCAATCCACAGCCGGTATCAAGTTTATGCGTAGGGGCTAGATCTCTGCCTTGCCGAATATTCTTGCCAAGGGTCAACCTAGAATGCGCCGAGATGAAATCGATCAAGAGCTGCGAGATCTCGCCTTCGATTTTTTCTATTGGTTCTCCCGCTTCGAGTTCGCGCTGAAGGAGAGGCGCTTTCTCAAGAGCGACAAGATCGGCGATCGCGCCGAACCTAGCTGGGACAAGTTCGTCAAGGAATATCGCGGAGCCTACAAGCCGACACCGGCCGGTAAAGCGTTGCTCGATGAAAAGCCCAAACGGCAGATCGTCGGGGATCCCGAACATGGGTTCGAGGAGGTGCCTTTCTCCCCTAAAACCGCCGACCTCGACAAACTCGTGGCGTACGCCAAGACCGTTCGCAACAACCTCTTCCACGGCGGCAAGCACGGCTATGATCAATGGGATGATCCCAAGCGTATGCGCCGGTTGCTGGAGCTGACCATCACCGTGCTGGCTGAGCTCGCGGTTCTGGGCGGTTTTGGTGGCGACTATGACCGCACCTACTGACGGCCGGTCGTAGTGAAACCCTCATCCTACTTCATCGATGAAAGCGGGCATGGCGGCGACCTCGCCTCGGCGAAGGCCCTCGATTTCGCCAATCAGCCGGTGTTCGCAATCGCCTGTGTGGGCGCTGCTGACGAGCAGGGCCTCGCGGCCGAGCTAGAACGACTCAGGGTCGTGCACGGCTGCGGAACCGGCGAGCTCAAGTCGAGCATGGCGAAGCTGCCTCAATTCGTCATCGACCTTGCGGCCTATCTCGATGCTCAGGACTGCCCGATCTTCATCGAACTGGTCGACAAACGTTTCTTCACCGCCATCCATGTTGTGAACTATCTGCTGTGCGGCGTCGTCGGGTTGGACCGTGTGCCCGCTCCAGTTCGGAACGCCGTCGCCGAATTCCTGACCGACGAGCCGGCCGACGCGATCCTGCTCGACTATATCGCCCTCTGCCGAAAGCCGTCCATCGAGGCGATCCGCGCCGTTCTCCAGACGCTGTGGACCTGGCTGGACGAATCCGACGAGGAGGTTGCCCGGATTGCGCAATTCCTCACCATGAAAGCCCGTGACCGCGCCAATGAAGCCGGGGCTAAGATCGACGACTTCCTGCCGCTACCCGACCGGACAGAGACAGACCGGATCGTGTGGATGCTACCCAACCTGACGTCGCTGGCGAACATCTATGCCCGCATCAACCTGTCGCGCCCGCAGGGGGTCGACGGCATCGCCCTTATTCATCACCAGCAATTGCAATATGGCAGCATCCTTGCTCGCACCAAGGGACTGATGGAGGAACTCGCCCGGCAGGGCGACGTGCCGGCGATGCCCTTTGCCGATTATGATCTCTCCGGGGCGGCCGCGCTGCGCTTCGCGACAAGCGCGAGCGATGCCTGCCTCCAGGCTGCCGACCTCCTTGCCGGCTGCGCAATGCGCTTTGCTCGCGACGCTACCGTCGGACGCCGCAAGGCCGACCCCGCACTCCGCGATTCCTTTTTTGCGCTGCTCGGCCTCACCGACGAGGCGCGGGGAAGGGGCGTCAATCTCGTTTTCACCTATGCGGCTCTCGATCGGATGCGCGTGCCGATCCATCGCTTGGCCTGACTTCATCCAGCCGGATGCCTCCTCGCCCGATCCTGTCCCGGAGATTTCAGTGCCGACGATCTCTACGTATCGTTCCGGGACGCCACGCTAGTTCTGACAGACCGGAAATGAAGACCGAGACGAACCTCTTTTCAGTCAAAGAGGTGTCCGACGGCCCCGGAAGTTGTGAGAACCGCGCTTGAGAACGCGCGCCGATAACGGCCATCCGGCGCCGCCGAACGCGGAAGACATAGCGTCTAAATCACTGGATCGACAACGGGTGCTTGCCAAGCGAGTCTCGGTCGCCGAAGATTCTCCTTGATGAGAAGGGACGTCGATCATCTGCCGACGATTCAACAGGGCGAGCTGGAACGGGTCCAGCGCGTGCTGATGGAGGAGTTCGCGGAGGCGATCTCCAGGGCGACGATGCCGAGCCGCAGGAACGGCAAGATCCTCAAGATCATCCTGTTCGGCTCCTATGCGCGGAACGATTGGGTCGACGAGCCCGAGAACGGCTACCAATCCGATTTCGACCTGCTCGTGGTGGTAAACCACGAGGACCTGACCGACATCGCGCATTACTGGTATGTCGCCGAGGATCGCATCCTGCGGGACGCCGAGATCGGGCGGCCGGTCAACATCATCGTTCACTCACTCGACGAGGTGAACCAATCGCTGAAGCGCGGCGAGTATTTCTGGGTCGACATCGCCCGGGACGGGATCATCCTGTATGAGCTGCCCCGCCATCCTCTGGCGACCCCGATGCCGCTCACCTCAGCGGACGCCTACCAGATGGCGAGCCAGTACTTCGAAGAATGGTTGCCGGGCATTGATCGCGCACTGTCCACGGCGAGCGATCAAGTCCAGAAGGGATCGGACGACCGTGGTTGGCGCAAGGATGCTGCCTTTACCCTGCATCAAGCGGTTGAGCGCGCCTACATCTGCTTCCTGCTGGTGCGGACGCTCTACTTCCCGCGCTCGCACAACATCAAATTCCTGCGCTCGCTGGCCGAGGACAGCGAGCCGCGGCTGATCGAAGCCTGGCCGCGCGAGCGTCGGATCGACCGCCGGCGCTTCCAGCTGCTCAAGCGCGCCTATGTCGAGGCGCGCTATTCCACCGCCTACGAGATCAGCGTCGAGGAACTGAACGCAATCCTCGAAAGCGTGCGCACCCTCCGAGACATCGTCGAGCAGGTATCGCGCGAGCGGCTCAACGAACTGCGCTCTGGCACCGGGCTATAGCCACGCTGCTGCTCAGGTATGACGTGAACTGGGCCGGGAACCGTCGGTCGGCTTCGGGTGTGCTCACCGGGATAGCCGGTCATTAGCCTGCCGCGAGCCATGATATGCGTGATAAGGTTCGGCGGGAACTGCGAAAAATCGCGGACCAGCAACTTGGTCAAACTCGCTTGCGAGAACTCGGGCAAGCGGAAGCAGGACATGTCTGGCACGGTGATAATCATCGAGTCCAATCGGATCGTCAGCCGTCAGGGGCGCGTCGATCCGCACAAGCTGATCGCGGCCGATGAGAAGCGCCGCCTGACCAAGCGCGTTCTGGCCAGCAAGCCGCATCGCGGATGAGATGATCTCTTTCCAGTGCCACAGTCCGCCGAGACGGACCTGGTTCTCCGTAATGAACATCTCGGATTCACCGCAGCCGAGCGATAGAATTTGGACTTGGCGCCGATCGAGGGCGTGGCAGCTCAGCGCATCGACCAGCGCGACCATGACTGGGTTGTTCGCCCAGACGCCCCCATCAGCAAAGCGCCGGTCGCCATTCTTATAGACGGAGAAGAAGGTCGGCGCTGCGGAGGTGGCAAGGGCGGCTGTCACCATTTGCTCGCGCCAGTCCAGTTTGAAGTCCGGATGGTGCGGTGTCTTGAAGATGTGGACCTCGGTGAAGCCGTCGAATGCCGGAATACACAGACGACAGCGGGCATCGCCGATCTGCCGGTCGCCGAACAGCTTGCGCAGTTCGCGTTCGAGAGGCGCGCGCTCATATTGATAGCGCGTCAGCGAATGGAAGAAACGAAGGCCCGATGTAAGCTTTGTGAAAGGGGGCCGGATCGGTGGAAAAATCGCCTCGCCATGATCGAGGTAGAGCTGGAGGATTTCGCCCGCGCGCATCCCGATCGACAGGCCCAGAGCGATGATGCCGCCGGTCGAGGTTCCCGCGATCATGTCGAAATAGTCGCCGGCGGACCGGCCGCCGAGGTGACGGTCTTCAAACGCGGTCAGCAACGCCGCGGGGAGTATTCCGCGGATACCGCCCCCATCTATGGACAGAATGCGGAAGGGCCGGTCTGGCGGCCACGGCAGTTGCTGCCGTTGCCGGGCCAGCGTTCCGTCAGACCGACGCGATGGCCTTTTCGGTGCTGTGGGTTCCATCTCGTTCCTCTCGCGTCGGATGACGGCCGCCGCCGCGCCACTTCCTCGTCGCGAGCCAGCCTTCGTAGAAGAAGAGATAGCGCGCGCTCCAGGGCAAGGTTGTCTCGGCAATGAGATCTTCGGGCGTCCACTCCTGATTATAGGCGTCGAACAGGCAGAGATATGGTAACTGCGGTTCGTCGCGGTTCACATAGACGTGCGGAATCGGTCCTTCTTCATAATCGGGGTGGCGCTCGAGAACCGGATCGAGCACCTGCACGCGTGGCTGGACGCGCAACAGCGAAAAGGCTTCGATCGCCAGCGGGACGCGGTAGGCGATCCGGATCGTGTAATAGCGCTGCACGGGCTGCAGCCGCCCCTGCCAGGCCGCGAAACGATCCGAGCGTTCAGTGACCTTGAAGCCCGGCCATCGCTCGGCCATCGCCGCGATCTGGTTCTCGATGCTGATCAGTCCGGGATGCATCCGCCCCCCATGTTGGTGCTCGGGCGTGCGGCGGCACTGGTCGCCGCGCCGATGATCGCGGCGGAGCCCGTGAGAACGCGACCCGTCGAACCGATCCGCATCGCGCCTCGCTCGGCCTCGCGGCGGCTGGCATCGAGAAAACGTTCGATCGCAAAGCCGGCGGCGGTCTCGCCGAACAGATCGTCGAGGATGGTCCGCATCTCGGTCAGGTTCGTGCTGTTGCTGCGGAGCCGTCCAAGCTGGCGCTGGAGATGGTCGAGGTCGCGCATATAGACATTTTGCGCGGCGACATCGCCCGGCCAGCGATCGGTGAAGATGTCGTCCTGGAAAGAGGGATTGCGCACGACGAGGGTCTCGAAGCGCCGGATATGATCCTGGAGCCGACCGCTGATGTGCGAGGCGATGTTGATGACCTCGTCTAGGAGGCCGGACCGCGCCGCACCGATGTCGAGCGCCATCGCCGCAAGCACGACAGACGGCGGCTTGCGGCCCTCGCGCGAGCGATAGCGAACGTCGCGGTTGCGCTTGAGCAACTGGAGCGCGACGACGCGGGACGATTTCTCGGAAAGCGGAACCCTGTCGGGCAGCGGATCGGTCTCGGCCTTCGCCAGCGTACCGTCCGCGAGCTGGCGGCGGGCGTCGAACATATTGGCGAACACCGGGTCGAATGCGACTTCACGGTTGAAATGCTGCGCGAAGCCCCACGGATTAACGGGCTTGTGATAGCTGTCGCCAGTCTCGTGGCGCCAGTGGAACAAATGACCGGCCTTGAGCGGCACATTTGCGAGCCGCGCGATCGGCATCAGGTCGACGCGTGTGTCGTCTTCATAGGTCACGGTGACGCAGCGGCTGTTGAGCGTGACACGCCCATGATAGCGGCTCCCTTCGGTGCCGTTGATCGCGATGAAGAGCGTTTTCAGCACGTCGGCCGGATCATGGAACGGGGAAATGTCTAGCTCGATGACGACGTCTACATCGTGCTGGTCTTTCGAGACGCGCGAGGCGATGGCCGTCCCAGTCGCAAAACTGCCGCCCGGATAACAGGCGGTCACCTTCTGGTGCAGCGGGCTATCGGGCCGATCCACATAGGCGCACAGCGCCTGATAATGCTGTTCAGCTTCGTCGTGCTTGGTGGGGGAGAGCTGGATGCGCCTTGCGACATCCATCAGCAGGGCGTCGGCGGTCGAAGGGGGGAGGATCGGCTCGTGATAGGTCATTTATGCTGTTTCCTTTAGTTCAGCCTTCCGGCGGAAATTCGTCGCGCCCGTGGCTGTCGCGCGCGCGGATGCGGCCGTCGCGGCCATGAATGAGAAGTTCGGATTGCTGGTTGCGGGCGATCTCGCGGCCGCGGGCAATCGCCTCCGCCTGGGTCCGATGGACCGAAGACGCACGCTGGCTCCTCGCCGGTTGGACGGCCCAACCGCGCGGGTGCGGTGTAATATGCTGGTTGCGACTCATGGAATCTCCTCTGTCGGATGGGTCCTTACGGGATCGTAAGATATACCGAACGAAGGAGGTGGTCAACTGGCCGGACGAAAACGTTCGTTTGACCGAACGTTTCTGGATTCCTATGGGGGCGCCCGCATGATAGACTGCGCGGAAGGAGATCAGCCTATGTCCTTGGCGACGAAGCTTCAAAAACTTCGCACGGCAAAGCGAGAGTCGCTTCAGGATGTCGCGGATGCCATCGGCGCATCAAAGGCGCACGTTTGGGAACTGGAGAAGGGCACCGCCAAGAATCCGTCGATCGAGCTCGTCCGGAAGCTGGCCGATCATTTCGGCGTCTCGATTGCCAGCCTCGTCGGCGAAGCGCCCGACGAGGGCAGCGACGAAGAACAATTGCTGGTCATGTATCGCGACCTAAAATCGCTTGATCAAAAAGACCGCGAGCTGCTCGAAGACATCATAAAGGGGATGCAGAAGCGCCGCGACGGGGGGTAGGATGGAGATTGACCGGATCGAACTCGCGGACTGTGGTTCGCCGGAGAAGATCATCGCCGAGATCATGCGGCAGGTGCCTGACATGCCGATCCCGGTGCCGATCGAGGAGCTCGCCGCGGCAGTCGGCATCACCGACATTCATCGCCTGGAAACGGCAAGCTTCGAGGGCGGGCTGGTGACGCAGCCCGAGCGTGCAAGCGGCGTCATTCTGGTCAACAGCAACGCCACGGCGCAGCGTCAGCGCTTCACGATCGGGCACGAGCTCGGCCATTATCTGATCATCGCCCACCAGCCCGCGCGGGCCGGCCAGTTCACATGTTCGAAAGCCGATATGGCGATCCGCGAGGCGGACCGCGACAATCGTGCGCGGCGAATGGAAATGGAGGCCAATCGGTTCAGCGCGGGCATCTTGATGCCGCTCGCGCGCTTCAAGCCCGACTTGCGCAATCTGGGGACACCGGCACTGGAACATGTGTTCGCGTTGGCCGCGCGCTACAATATGAGCAAGGAAGCGACCGCTCTCCAATATGTGCTGCACCACGATACCGTTTGCGCGGTCATCGTCTCCAAGGACAATGTCGTCCGGCGAATCTACAAGCCCGGCCGCTTTCCCTTCATTGATGTTCGTATCGGGACACGTCTGCCCACGCCCTCGCTCGCCGCGCGCCTAGCCCCCGACCGGCAAGCCGATTGGGATGACATAAACGCCGGCGTGTGGCTGGCCCTCGCGTCAGAAGATCGTCACCCATCCTTGCAGGAGCAAGCCTATCGCCTACACGGCGGATGGATGATGACGCTGCTCGTCCATACCGATCAGGGCGACGAGGAAGACGACGAAGGCGGGATTCCCGACGCGTATGACGTATGGGAGAACCCTCGTTTTCCATCTCGAAACAGGCGCCGGTAATTGGAGTCGTCGCGGGATGTTTCTGCCCTGCGGCAGTTTGGCAACGAGCTTGATCACTGACGTCGCCAAACATCGGACAAGGGCACAACAATGATAGAGGCGGCAGTTGGTCGTCCTGTATGGCCCCCTCTACGGCTGAACTGAGGGCGCAAATTTGCCGCTCGCACGGAACGAACGGGACCTGACCTAAGGCATACCTGGCCGTTCCTGGCCCATCAGGGCCGATCAGCGCCATTCTCTTTTCAAAGGCTTAGGCGGAGTCTGAGGCCGTCCGGCTCGACCGTCGTCGACCGGCGGGAGCCTCGACGTGACGCCTACCAAGCTGCTCATCGGACAGATCCTGATCGTCTTCGCGATCGTGCTCGCGGGGCTGTGGGCCGCGACCCAATGGACGGCCGCGATGCTCGCCTACCAGCCCGAGCTTGGCCCGGCCTGGTTCCATGTCAGACGCTTGCCAGTCTATCGTCCGTGGGCGCTGTTCCCCTGGTGGTACCACTTCGACGCATACGCACCGCAAGTGTTCGACCGCGCCGGCACGCTGGCGGCGGCGAGCGGGTTCATCGGCTGCGGCGCGGCGATCTTCGGATCGCTCTGGCGCGCGCGGCAGGCACGCTTCGTCACGACGTATGGCTCCGCGCGCTGGGCGACGCAGAAGGAAATCCAGCGCGCCGGATTGCTGCGCGACGCCGGCGTCATGCTCGGCCGTTTCGGGGGGCGCTATCTTCGCCATGACGGCCCCGAGCACGTCATGGCGTTCGCGCCCACGCGCTCCGGCAAGGGCGTCGGCCTCGTCGTGCCGACGCTGCTCAGCTGGACCGGCTCGACCGTCATCCACGACATCAAGGGCGAGAACTGGCAGCTGACCGCTGGCTGGCGCTCGCGCTTCTCGCACGCTCTTCTCTTCAATCCCACCGACGCGCGCTCGGCTCGCTACAATCCGCTGATCGAGGTCCGCCGCGGCCCTAACGAGGTCCGCGACGTCCAGAACATCGCCGACATCCTCGTCGATCCTGAAGGTGCGCTCGAACGCCGTAACCATTGGGAGAAGACCAGCCATTCGCTGCTGGTCGGCGCGATCCTCCACATCCTCTACGCCGAGGAGGAGAAGACGCTCGCTCGCGTCGCCACCTTCCTCTCCGATCCACAGCGACCCTTCGTCGCCACGCTGCGGCGGATGATGACCACCAACCATCTCGGCACCCAAGCGCATCCTTGCGTGCATCCCGTCGTCGCCTCCGCTGCCCGCGAACTCCTCAATAAGAGCGAGAACGAGCGCTCCGGCGTGCTTTCGACAGCAATGAGCTTCCTGGGCCTCTACCGCGACCCGACCGTCGCGGAGGTCACCTCGCGCTGCGACTGGCGCATCGCCGACCTGGTCGAAGGCGAACGGCCGCTCTCGCTCTATCTCGTCATCCCGCCGTCGGACATCAGCCGCACCAAGCCGCTCGTCCGCCTCGTGCTCAACCAGATCGGCCGGCGCCTGACCGAGCGCCTGGATCAATCCGGGTCCGAGCGGCGGCACAGGCTGCTGATGATGCTCGACGAGTTCCCGGCGCTGGGGCGGCTCGACTTCTTCGAGACGAGCCTCGCCTTCATGGCCGGCTACGGCATTCGCGCCTTCCTGATCGCGCAGTCGCTGAACCAGATCGAGAAGGCCTATGGCGAGCACAACTCGATCCTCGACAACTGCCATGTCCGCGTCGCGTTCGCGACGAACGACGAGCGCACCGCCAAGCGCATTTCCGACGCGCTCGGCACCGCAACCGAGCAGCGCGCGATGCGCAACTATGCCGGTCACCGGCTCGCGCCCTGGCTCGCCCACGTCATGGTCAGCCGGCAGGAGACCGCCCGCGCGCTGCTGACGCCCGGCGAAATCATGCAGCTCCCGCCTGAGGAGGAGCTGGTGCTCGTCTCGGGAATGGCGCCGATCCGCGCGCGCAAGCTGCGCTATTTTGCCGATCGTAACTTCACCAGCCGCGTCGCGCCGCCGCCGCCGCTGTCAAACGGCCGCTATGCCGACCGGCCCGACGCCCGCGCCGACGACTGGAGCGGGATCGTCCGCGGCCCGGATGCACGTCTCGGCAGGTCGGACGCGGTGGAGGAGCCGGCCGAAGACGGCGGGCTCGAGCAACAGCGCCACCCCGGCCTGCCGGAACAGTCGGCGCCGCAGCCCGAGACCACGCCCGACCCGACGATCGCGCTCGCCGACGAGGACGATATCGCCGCCTACAGCCAAGCCATGGACCAGGCGCGCGGCCTCACGGCCGTCGCCCGCGGATACGCCCTCAACGAGGGCAGTGACCGCGATTTGGTGCCGGGGATCTGAGCCATGAAAGTTCGCCAGAACCTCTACATCGACCGCGAGCTCAGCGATGCACTCGAAGCGCTCGCCGCCGGCACCGCGGGCAACAAGTCGCGGCTCGTGAACGACGCGCTCGCCGACTGGCTTGCCCGGCGCGGCGCCAAGGAAATCGACGACCTCCTCAAGCTCCGCCTCGACCGCATCACGCGCGAGATCGAGCGTGCGCGGCGCGACATCGAGGTCCTGCTCGAGAGCCTGTCGCTCTTCGTCCGCTACCAGCTGATGGTGACCGCCCCGCTGCCGGACGCCGATGCGGCTGCTGTGGCCGTCGGCCGCGACCGATTCGAGAAGTTCGTGGCGCAGGTCGGCCGCCAGCTTGCCGCCGGCAAGCGCACGATCGGCCACGATCCAGACACGGGAGGTGCGGCATGAGCGGCGGACCCGATGCCGTGTCCGAGGGCCGGCGCCGCGCCATGCTGCGCACGGCGATGGGGCCGACGATCGCGGCGGCGCTTGCCGACCCCCTGGTGCTCGAGGTGATGGTGAACCCCGACGGGGCGCTCCGGCTCGACCGCCTCGGCGAGGGACGCACCGACACGCTGGTCCGCTTCGATCCGGCGCAGGTCGAGCGGATCATCCGGCTGGTCGCCTCGCACGCGCGGACGGAAGTTCATGCCGACCGGCCGATCGTGTCGGCCGAGCTTCCGCCGCACGGCGAGGGCGCGGGCGAACGGTTCGAGGGCCTGCTGCCGCCTGTCTCGCTCGGCCCCTGCTTTTCGATCCGCAAGCCCGCTACCCGGCTCTACACGCTCATGGACTACGTGACGGACGGCATCATGTCGGCCGACGCGGCACGCCTGCTGTCGCTGGCCGTGGTCGAGCGCCGAAACATCCTCATCGCGGGCGGGACCAGCTCGGGCAAGACGACGCTCGCCAATGCGCTGCTCGCCGAGATGGCGCACCTCGACGAACGCGTCCTGCTCATAGAGGACACGCGCGAGCTCCAGTCGCCCGCCGCCGACACGGTCGCACTGCGCACCCGCCCGGGGGCGGTCACCATGGCCGACCTGGTGCGCTCGACGCTGCGGCTCCGGCCCGACCGGATCATCGTCGGCGAGGTCCGCGGGCCCGAGGCGCTCGACATGCTCAAGGCCTGGAACACTGGCCATCCCGGCGGGATCGCCACGGTCCACGCCAACAACGCCGCCGCGGCGCTCACCCGCATCGAGCAGCTCGTCCAGGAGGCGGTGGTCACCGTGCCGCGCCGGCTGATCGCCGAGGCGATCGACATCGTCGTCTTCATCGACGGGCGCGGCGCCGCGCGGCGGGTCCAGGCCATCGCCCGGCTCGCCGGCCTCGACCCCGACGGCAACTACGCCCTCGTCGACCTCACCCCCGCTCCCGAACCCCTCGTTGATGGAGACTGAGCAATGTTAAGAAACGCCCCGCTTCGCCGCCCGCAGCCCGTCCACCTCCTGGCGCTCGGCCTAGCTGTCATGTCGGCCCAGGCCTGGGCCAGCGGCTCCGGCATGCCTTGGGAAGAGCCGCTCCAGCAGGTGCTGGAATCCGTCCAGGGACCCGTCGCCAAGATCGTCGCGGTGATCATCATCATCGTGACCGGCCTGACGCTCGCGTTCGGCGAGACCGCGGGCGGGTTCCGGCGGCTCATCCAGATCGTCTTCGGCCTGTCGATCGCCTTCGCGGCCTCGTCCTTTTTCCTGAGCTTCTTCAGCTTCGGCGGCGGGGCGCTGGTCGGATGAGCGCCGGCGGGCACATCGAGGGCTTCGAGGCGCCGATCCACGCCAGCCTCGGCCAGCCGATCCTGCTCGCCGGCGCGCCGCGCGGCCTCGCGATCGTCAACGGGACCATCGCGGCCGCGATCGGCCTCGGCCTCCAGCAATGGCTGGCAGGCATCGCGATCTGGGCGGTCGGCCACAGCCTCGCCGTCTTCGCCGCCCGTCGCGATCCCGACTTCGCCCCGGTGCTGGTCCGGCACCTGCGCCAGAAGGGGCATCTCGCATGCTAGCGCTGCACGAATATCGTCGTCGCGCCGACCGGCTCGCGGACCATCTTCCGTGGGCAGCGCTGGTCGCCCGGGGCGTGGTCCTCAACAAGGACGGCAGCTTCCAGCGCACGCTCGCATTTCGCGGGCCCGACCTGGAGAGCGCGACCGAGGCGGAGCTGGTCGCGGCCTCGGCGCGCGCGAACAACGTGCTCAAGCGCTTCGGCTCGGGCTGGGCATTGTTCTTCGAAGCCGAGCGCCGCGAGAGCCAAGGCTATCCCGAGAGCCGCTTCCCCGACCCGGTGTCCTGGCTCGTCGACGAGGAGCGCCGCGCCGGCTTCGAGGCCGAGGGCGAGCATTTCGAGAGCCGCTACTACATGACGCTGCTCTGGCTGCCGCCCGCCGACAGCAGCGATGCCGCCGGCC